>JACCDN011238369.1_pt1 | contig 114216 bp, 115 predicted proteins | sample 7441691 | NCBI WGS metagenome assembly JACCDN01 (sample SAMN15323439, study PRJNA562643) | freshwater metagenome | isolation source: river surface water | place: USA:Blue River Watershed | collected 2017-08-16 | reverse complement strand
CGAGCCGGTAATGCGGGCACCGCGCAGCGGCTGGGTGGCGGCGAATTCTTCGCGGATGGCCATCAGGCCCGGCATTTCGGTTTCGGCAATGGCGATCTCGCGACGGCCCCAATCGGCCAGCGACATATCGGCAATGACGTAGTCGGTTTTGAGTTTATCTGCAGCGTTCATAGAGCTTCCTTTTCCCTAAAGCAAAGCAGGGGGCTAATCAGCGGGAAGTCGTTGAACATGCGTAGCATGTGTCTGCGGCCTTCACCTGATCCGCCAACCCCGCAGGTTGGTCAGGTGAGCGCAGTTAATCGATCCGAGCCTGGCAGCAGAAACATCTGCGTCGCAGCGCTCCTCGGAATGGGTCGGATTGTACCAGAAATTGTGGCAATAAAAATCCCGGATCGCCCAAATAGGCGTCCGGGATCAATGGCTTACAACCGGGGGCTAATTACAGGCCGGCGGCCGCGCGCAGGGCGTCGGCCTTGTCGGTCCACTCCCAGGTGAATTCCGGCTCTTCGCGGCCAAAGTGGCCGTAAGCAGCGGTCTTCGAGTAGATCGGGCGGAGCAGGTCCAGCGACTGCACAATGCCCTTCGGACGCAGGTCGAAGTGTTCGGCGACCAGCGCAGCGATCTTTTCGTCACTAATCTTCCCGGTGCCGAAGGTATTCACCATCAGCGATACCGGCTTGGCGACGCCAATCGCGTAGGCGACTTGCACTTCCGCCTTGTCGGCGAGGCCGGCGGCGACGATGTTCTTCGCCACGTAGCGGCCAGCGTAGGCAGCCGAGCGGTCGACCTTCGAGGGATCCTTACCCGAGAACGCGCCACCGCCGTGGTGAGCAGCGCCACCGTAGGTGTCCACGATGATCTTGCGCCCGGTCAGGCCACAGTCACCGTGCGGGCCACCGACCACGAAACGGCCAGTCGGGTTGATCAGGTAACGGATGTTATCGGTGATCATGTCGGCCGGCAGCACAGGCTTGATGATCTCTTCGATTACCGCCTCTTCGATCTGCTTGTGCGTCACGTCGGCATCGTGCTGGGTTGAAACGACCACGGTGTCGATGGCTACCGGCTTGCCGTCAACATAACGTACAGTACGCTGGCTCTTGGCATCCGGACGCAGCCAGGGCAGGCGGCCATCGCGGCGCAGGTCGGCCTGACGTTGCATGATGCGGTGGGCGTAGAAAATCGGGAACGGCATCAGCGTCGGCGTCTCGCGGCAAGCGTAACCGAACATCAGGCCCTGGTCGCCGGCACCCTGGTCCAGATCGATGCCTTCACCCTCGTTCACGCCTTGGGCGATATCCGGGCTCTGGCGGTTGATCGCGGTCAGGATGGCGCAGGACTTGTAGTCGAAGCCGATGTCCGAATTGTCATAGCCAATACGGCGCACGGTGTCCTGCGCAATTTCGCGGTAGTTGATGTGGGCTTTGGTTGTGATCTCGCCAGAGATGACAACCAGACCAGTCGATACCAGCGTTTCACAGGCGACGCGTGCGGTGGGGTCTTCGGCCAGGATGGCATCAAGGATGGCGTCAGAGACCTGATCCGCGACTTTGTCAGGGTGGCCTTCGGAAACCGATTCGGATGAAAAGAGATATTCGCTCATAGTGAACCTCCAGAAACAACAAATCCCCGGTGGACTTGTTCCGGCTAACTACTGCCGGGGGGCGTGTCCTGCTCCGGGGATCGGTTCGAGCGAGGGACGCTTTAGCAGATTCGGCCGCGTTTTCAGCTGACCCCGCCCTGCAAGTTGTCGTATTAACTCGGCGGTCTGCGATAATTCTGTCTGTAAAAGCCATTTGCGTCAATAGCCTGCCTCTATTCGTCTTATGTCTCAATTGCAAACGCCTGCCAATCTGTCTTTTAAGCACCGTTGTTATCTCGGCCTCGTTCGCTGGCTGGCACAGCTGCCGTTGCCGCTGCTGCAGACCATGGGCGGCATTGTGGGTCGTGTTGTCTACCGCGTTTCCGCGGGTTATCGGCATCATTTCGATGCCAATCTGGCGCAGGCTCTCGGACCAGAAGCGGCAGGGCGGGTTGGCCTCTTGGCACAAACCGAGGCCGGCAAGGCCATATTTGAGTTGCCCTGGCTCTGGCTGCATCCGCGCGGCGAGATTCTGCGGACCCTGCGGCGGGTTGAAGGTTGGCAGCACGTGCAGGCGGCGCGCGCAGCAGGCAAAGGCATTCTGTTCCTGACCCCGCACCTCGGGTGTTTTGAAATCACGGCGCAATATGCCGCCAGCCATGCCGATGCGGCACCCATTACGGTGCTGTTCCGGCCGCCGCGGCAGCGTTGGGCGGAGTCGATTTTGCGCTATGGCCGCACCCGGGAGGGCATGAACGTGGCCCCGGCGGATCTGAGTGGCGTACGTCGTCTGATCCGCGCCCTCAAGTCAGGGGAATCGGTGGGCCTATTGCCGGATCAGGTTCCGGCTGCCGGCCAGGGCGCCTGGCTGCACTGGTTTGGTAAGCCGGCCTACACCATGACACTGGCGGCGCGCCTGGCACAAACCGGAGCCAGCGTTATTTTCGCCTATGCCGAGCGACTGCCGAAGGGCGAAGGCTTTGCGCTGACTTGTTCCGCGCCCGCCACACCGTTACCGCTGGATGACTTGGAGGCAACAGCGGCCGCCATCAATGGCAACCTCATGGATCTGATCCGGCGTTGCCCCGCGCAGTATCTTTGGGGCTATAACCGGTACAAGGCACCACGCGAAGCAAATTAGCATCAAGGGGCGAGCCAGAAGGACAGTTTCGTCTATACTTGCCCGAGGCAGTCATTAATGCTTTCATGCTGTCGCAAACTAGCGGCCAACGGGTGTGACGATCGTGTGGAATTTAGGGGATGAATAAATGAAGAAACTGGGGTTGCTGCTGGCGGTTGTTGTAAGCGCCTTGTTGATGGGCTGCTCGGGCAAAGACGATTCCAAGGTGGTGCGTGTTGCCGTGTCGCCGTCGTCGCCACCGATGTTGTACGAAAAAGATGGCAAGATCATGGGCGCAGATTACGACATTTTTAGTGCGTACTGTCAGGCGCGTGGCTGCAAAATGAATATCACGAGCTATGATTGGCAGGGGATGCTGGGTGCCGTGTCGAGCGGCCAAGCCGACGTGGCTTTCTCGGGGATCTCCATTACTGCAAAGCGTAAAGAGGTCATGGATTTCTCGCAGCCCTATTTCGATAATGCTTGGCATCTAGTGAGTCTAAACAGCCGTAATATCGACATTACGGATCTTGCCCAGCTTAAGCAATACAAAATTGGTTACCCGCGCGGGATGGCTTACGACGACTTGATTAAAAATGATTTGGAGCCAAAGGGTTACTACTCGCTCAGCATGGTGAAGCTCTACCCGACCTATACGGAAGTTGTGACTGATTTGCAGAATGGCAACATTGACTTGGCATTTATTGAAGCACCAGTTCTGGCTAACTACACGAATAAGCTGCATCTGCCGCTGCATAGCAGTTACGTCTTCAAAGGTTTTGATGTCCTCGGGTTTGCATTTGCCAAGGGCTCCAAGCTGCGTGATGACTTCGACAAGTTTTTAGTTGAGCTGGGTCCAAATAAGCTCAAGGCAATCATCGATAAGGCGATGCAGTAGCCGCCGCGATATACGTCATCAGCACCATGGACATGCTTGGCATCCTGCAGCATCTGGCAGGGGGAATTGTCTATACGGTGCTGGTGACCCTAGTCTGTAGCTTGACCGGTTTGGTCGTCGGTTTGGGTGTCGCGACACTGCGGCGTTTATCAGGCGCACCCCTGCGCACTGTATGTGATGTATACACCTACCTCTTGCGCGGGGTTCCCGTGCTGGTGCTGCTGTTCATCGTCTATTTCGGATTGCCGGGCGTAGGGCTAAAAGTGCCCCCCTTGCTGGCGATGGCGCTGAGCCTTGGGCTAATTTCCAGCGCCTACCTGGCGGAGATTTTTCGGGGGGCCTTGGATTCTGTAGACCCAGGAGAGATTCTGGCGGCCCAGGCGATGGGCATGACCCGATTCCAGACCTTCTGGCATATCGAAATGCCGCAGATGCTCCGCTTTTCGTTGCCCGGCATGGTAAATGAATTTACGTCCGTGCTGAAATACTCGCCATTTGCGTATACGGTGGGTATTCCTGAAATCACCAAAGAAGCGATCACGTTGACGGCGACTACGCTGCAAGGCGCAGAAATTTATCTGGTCGTAGGCATTTTGTATTTCTCGATTTATCGAATCTTATTGGTCGGTGTCCGGACTCTGGAGAGGTACTTCAGGGTGCCGGGCATTGCCAGCTTGTAAGGCCTAGGGTGTAGATATGGCGCTAATTGAAATACGCGAACTCGAAAAAAGGTTTAACGACCAACGAGTGTTGGCGGGCGTTAACCTTGATGTTGACGCCGGTGAAATCAAAGTGGTCATGGGCCCTTCGGGCTGCGGCAAATCAACACTGCTACGCTGCCTCAACCGCTTGGTTGAGCCGACGTCCGGTACGATCCACTTTGATGGTCAGGAGGTTACGGGGCCCGCAGTCGATGTGCGTTTGTTGCGCCAGAAGATTGGTTTCGTCTTTCAACAGTTTGCCCTGTATCGACATCTCTCCGTGTTGGATAACGTGACCTTGGGCTTGAGAAAGTTGCAGAAGATGCGCAAGCCGGATGCGGAAGAAAAGGCCGTTGCCCAGTTGCAGCGGCTGGGTATGGCAGCGCATAAAGATAAATTCCCGGCGCAGATTTCCGGCGGGCAGAGACAGCGTGTGGCGCTGGCGCGCGCATTGGCGATGGATCCAGCGATGATTGTTCTGGATGAGCCGACATCGGCACTAGACCCGGTTATGTGTCGCGAGGTGGGTGAGTTGATTCGGCAATTGAATAGCGAAGGCGTTACTATGCTTTGCGTGACGCATGATATCGATTTGGCGCAGGCGATTTCGGATAAAGCGGTGTTCCTGAATCAAGGGATTGTCAAAGCAGAGGCGCCATTTGAATTGCTGGTCAGCCATGATGACGCGGTGACGCGCGACTTCTTTAACCGCACAAAGGGCTGACTGTGAGTGGGTGGACGGCCTTTTTCCGGGATCTGCACGAGCAGTTTCCGTTGGTGTTGAATGGCCTGATTGAAACCCTGCATCTGACAGTGGCCATTAGTATCTCCGGGTTATTGTTCGGCATCGTTGTTTTTTATCTGAGCACGTGTCGTAGCGCGCTTATACGGCAAATTACCAAAGGGTATATTTCTTTCTTCATTGGGATGCCGCTTATTGTGCTGCTGTTTCTTATGTATTACGGTCTGCCCCAGTGGGGGATCCGTATATCGCCCTTCGTCGTTGCATTTATCGGCTTTACGCTCAACGTGGCGGCTTACAATGCCGCTTACCTCACTACCGCCTTTAACGGGATGGACTCGGCAGAATTGGAAGCCGCGCATGCCCAGGGCTTTAGTGACGGCCAAGTATTTCGATACATTACGCTCCCGCAAGTGCTTCGGTTGTCGGTACCGGCACTAACCAATCAGGTAATCGGCAACCTAAAAGATAGCTCAGTGGCATTTCTGATTCAGTACACAGAATTCTTTGCCCGAGTGCAGGAGTTGGCGGCGACGAATTTCCAGTTTTTCAAAGCATACCTTTTTTCGGCGCTGGTCTATCTGGCAATCGTGTCTTTGATTGTGATGATTGCACGCATGATCGAAAAGCGAATTTGTATCATCGGGTAGCGCGACTTTGCCAACATGCCCTTTTTAGCCTCGGAAAATCAGGGCACAATGACACACGTTATGAAAATCAAATTCTCCAAGATGCATGGCCTGGGCAATGACTTTGTCGTCATTGATGGCATGCGTCAGTACGTCGAGCTCACGCCGGAAATCATTCGCGCGCTGGGTGATCGTCATACCGGAATTGGCTTTGATCAGCTGCTGCTGGTTGAGCCCTCCAAAGCGGTGGGTGCAGATTTCCGTTACCGCATCTTCAATGCCGATGGCGGCGAAGTGGAACAATGCGGCAATGGTGCGCGTTGTTTCGTTCGCTTTGTGCATGATCAGAAGCTGACCGACAAAACCGCCATTGTGGTTGAGACCAAGCGCGGCATCATTCATCCGCGTCTGGAGGCGGATGGTCTGGTCACGGTGGATATGGGGCAGCCACGCTTTGCCCCGAATGAGATCCCCTTCGAGTCCGAGACGGACGCGGCGGAACAATCACTGCAGCTGGCCGATGGCACCACGTTGACGATCGGCGCGGTCTCTATGGGCAATCCTCATGCGGTGACGCTGGTGGCGGATGTTGACACTGCGCCCGTCGCTGACCAGGGCCCGCAAGTCGAATCTCACGCCCGCTTCCCGCAGCGCGTGAACGCTGGTTTCATGCAAGTTGTAGATCGGCATAACATCCGTTTGCGCGTCTATGAACGGGGCGCGGGCGAAACGCTGGCCTGCGGGACAGGGGCCTGCGCTGCCGTGGTGTCGGGGATTCGTCGAGGTCTACTGGACTCCCCCGTACGCGTTCAGACACGGGGTGGCGAACTCAGCATCGCCTGGGGCGGCCCAAGGCAGCCGGTCGTCATGACCGGCCCCGCTGTTACCGTATTTACTGGAGAGATTGATTTATGAGCATTACGCGCGACGAGGTCATGGAATACCTGAAATCCCACCCCGAGATTTTCGAGGAGCAGGCAGAGTTTTTCCATCAGGTGGAGATTGCGCACCCTTACAGCGGTCGGACCATTTCGCTGGCCGAGCGCCAGATGATTAATCTGCGCGAAAAGAATCGCTTGCTGGAACATCGCCTGGGCGAACTCCTCGGGGTAGGGGAGCAAAACGATGCGCTGGGCGCGCGCATGCACCAGCTGACCGTGGCGCTGGTCGGAGCCAACCGGCTTGACCAGATGGTAGGGATCATTCTTAAGTCGCTCGCCGAAGACTTTGCGGTGCCGCAGGCCCGCGTCCGGTTGTGGGGCGAAGGCGCTGCCAATCTGGGGCATGAAGCCTGTACGCCGGTCAGCGCGGAGCTGATCAAGGAAATCTCCGGTATGAACCACCCCTTTACGGGCAGTACCCGGACAGGTGAGGTGACCGCCTGGTTTGGCGGTAACGGTGATGAGATGGCCTCCATGGCATTGGTGCCGCTCCGGTTCGAAGGACAGACTCTGGGCTTGCTGGCCATGGCATCGGATGAGGCCGACCGTTTTGTGGCGGGCATGGGTACGCTCTATATTGAGCGCCTGGGTGATGTCATCGCCGCAGCGCTGGCGCGCGTGTTGAGAGCCTGACTTCCGAAGACCGATCATTCATGAACGACACCGGGTTGCCCAAAGAGCGCGAGCCGCTCTGGCCCGGGGCCGAAGACTGGTTGGCTGAGCTACGTGATCAGCGTCGGGTGTCGCCGCATACCCTCAGCAATTACGAGCGCGATCTGCGTCGATTGCAAACCCTGGCCGATGGCGCCGCACCTGCCGAACTGACCGCGCTTGATCTAAGGCGATTCGTGGGGCGTCTGCATGCCGGTGGTTTATCGGGCCGTTCGATTGCCCGAACCTTGTCGGCATGGCGCGGTCTGTTGCGCTGGCTGGCGCGACGCGGTGTTCTGGATGCCAACGTGGCCGAAGGCCTACATGCCCCCAAACACCCGAAGCGCCTGCCGGATGCCTTATCGGTGGATGAGGCATTCCGGTTGTTGAAGCCGGTGGCGGTCGATAGTGAGGCGCCAGGCAATGAGCTTCCGGAACCGTCCGCTCGTGAGCGGTGTATGCAACGGCGCGATCAGGCCATCTATGAACTTTTCTACTCCTCGGGTATCCGTCTTTCCGAATTGGTCGGGTTGAACCTAGATTGCCTGCCCGACGTTCGCCAGGGCGAAGTGCGGGTCCTGGGTAAACGCAACAAGACACGGATCGTGCCGGTAGGCAAGGCGGCGCTGCAGGCCATCGAATCATGGCTGGCGGTGCGGGAGCAAATGGCCACGCCGGAAGAAGTGGCGTTATTTGTGGGGCAACAGGGCAAGCGCATCACGCCACGGATGATCCAGCTGCGCTTGCAGAAACATGGCCAGACTCAGGGGCTCCCCCAGCGCGTCCACCCGCACCAGTTGCGTCATTCTTTTGCCACGCATATGTTGCAAGGCTCGGGCGATCTGCGGGCCGTGCAGGAAATGCTCGGCCACGCCAGTATTGCCTCGACGCAGGTTTATACGCATCTCGATTTCCAGCATCTGGCCCAGGTCTATGACCAGGCGCATCCGCGAGCACATCGTCAGAAGGATGCCGTGAATCGCGACGCACGCGAACAATTTAACCCTGACCTTCAGGATCACAAAGACACATGACTGCCACACTGACCTTGCATGCCGGCAAATCCGGTTCTGTCCGCCGCCGCCACCCCTGGATTTTTGCCGGTTCCGTCGCGAGTCTCAAAGGGCGTGCTCGCTCCGGTGATACGGTCATTGTCGAAGATGAGCATGGCACCGCGGTGGGTCGGGCGGCCTGGAGCCCGGCCTCGAAAATCCGGGCCCGAATGTGGACGTTCAATCCCGAGGAAACGATTGATCATGCATTCTTCAAGCGGCGGATTGCCCAAGCCGTCGCGCGCCGTGAGGGGTGGGCCCCGTTGCGCGGGGAGCAATCCGAGCCGGGCGGAGAGCGACTGATTCACGGCGAGGCGGATGGCTTACCCGGTGTCATTGCCGACCGGTATGGCGACCTGGTGGTATTGCAGCTGACCAGTGCCGGTGCCGATGCCTGGCGCGAGGCCATTGTGGCGGGTCTGGTCCAGGCCTCGGGCTGCAAGTATATCTATGAGCGCTCCGATTCGGATGTGCGCAAACTCGAAGGGCTTGAACCGGTGAGTGGCTGGCTGACCGGCAAAGGGCTGATGGAGCTCCCACCGCAAGCCATGCCGCAGATTGACGAACACGGGGTGCGCTTTGGCGTGGATGTGGTGGGTGGCCATAAGACCGGCTTCTATCTTGATCAGCGTGATAACCGTCTGTTGTTGCGGGCGCTGGCCAAGGGGCGCCGCATCCTTAACTGCTTCTGCTACACCGGTGGATTTTCATTGCAGGCGATGGCGGGCGGTGCCGCGTCCATCGTTTCGATCGACTCGTCGGGTCCGGCGCTGGAACAAGCCAGAAGCAATCTGGCGATGAATCCGCAGCTGGATGCATCAAGCGCCGAATGGCGGGATGCCGATGTGTTTCAGGCCTTGCGTGAGTATCATAAGGCGGGTGCCCAATTTGATCTGATCGTTCTGGATCCTCCCAAGTTCGCGCCTTCCGCCGCGCATGCCGATCAGGCGGCACGGGCCTATAAAGATATCAACCTCTTCGGCTTCAAGCTGCTGGCGCCAGGTGGCCTGATGATGACCTATTCGTGTTCGGGGGGCATCGGTCTGGAATTGTTCCAGAAGATTGTGGCGGGTGCCGCAGCCGATGCCGGGCGCGATGCCCGCATCCTGCGCCGCCTCATGGCATCGAGCGATCACCCGGTTGGCCTGGCAGCGCCCGAGGGCGAATATCTGAAGGGTCTGCTGGTCGAGGTGGCTTGAGAGTCATGCGTTCAGGCATCGATTCGAATCCCCGACTGTGGGCTGCGCTGGGGATTGTGCTGCTGTCGCTGCTGTGGGGCTACACCTGGGTCGTTGCCAAACAGGCGTTGGACTTCGCACCGCCACTGACGCTGACATTGATTCGCGTGTTCGGAGGTGCGATGGCGCTCTTCCTGGCGTTAAAGCTCTTGGGTCAACCCATGCGCCTGCCAGCCCCGCGCTCGGTGCTATTGATCAGCCTTTGCCAGGTTTTTGGGTTCATGCTATTGCAGACCTTCAGCCTTAAGTTTGGTGCAGCAGGCAAAACGGCTGTGCTGGTTTATACGATGCCGATCTGGACACTGCTGCTAGCCTGGCCCATCTTGGGGGAGCGCGTGCGTGGGGCGCAGTGGTTGGCGGTGGCGGCCATGTTGTGCGGCCTGCTCCTTATTATTGAACCCTGGCAGCTAGATGCCGGATGGATTAGTAATGCCTGTGGCATTGGCGCGGCCATCTGCTGGGCAGCCGGAACGGTACTTATTAAACGCTTGCGCAGCTGCAGCCGGGTCAATCTCCTGGCTCTGACCGCCTGGACCAATCTGATTGGCAGCATCCCCGTTGCCCTGATTGTTGGCGCAGTTGATGAGCCGCCCGTGAACTGGGCGCCACAGTTTGTGCTAATCATCCTTGTGCTGGTCTGTATCAGCACGGCCTTCTGCTGGTGGCTCTGGACGACTGTTCTGGATCGGGTACCCGCTTGGGAAGCGAGCCTGCTGGTGTTGGGTACCCCGGTGATCGCTATCGCTAGTTCAAGAATAATTTTGAATGAAGCATTCAGTCGTTACGAAATTATTGGTATTCTTCTCATCGGCGGCGGCCTTGTTCTGCTGTCGTTCATAAGCTGGCTTATGGAAAAAAAGCGGGAAAAACGGCGGGAACAACACCGCTCATCGCTCTCTAAGGTGTCGTGATTCATGGATTTGTTCGTTCGCATTCTTGAAGTGATCTTCCCGGTGATTGCCGTCGTCATGGTCGGTTTCTGGGCGGGTCGTAAGAACAAACCCGAGATGGTGGTCGCCAACCGGCTGAACATGGATTACTTCACGCCGGCGATGGTCTTTACCGTGATGGCGGGAGGCGATTTTCATGTGCACGAATACAGCATGCTGGCGTTGGGTGCTGCCGTCTCGATTCTGGCCTGTGGCCTGATTGGCTACCTCACCGCTCGCGTTCTGGGTGAAGCGCCCAAGACGGTGGGCTTGCCCATCATGATCAATAACAGCGGTAACCTGGGCATCCCTCTGGCGCTGCTGGCCTTCGGCAAGGAAGGCATGGCCGCCGCCGTGGTGCTATTCCTGGTCTCTAACACCATCCACTTCATCATCGGCCCGTGGATCCTAGACCCCAGAGCCCGGATCAGTGATGTCTGGAAGATCCCGATGATCCAAGCCGCCGTCCTGGGTCTGACTTTCAACGTTCTTGAGATTCATTTGTGGCACCCGCTGATGTTTGCGATCCGCATGCTGGGCGACATCTCGGTGCCCCTGATGCTCTTTGCACTGGGTGTCCGGCTTTGCGACGTGAAATTCTCGGAGAGTACCGCCAGTCTGGTAGCCGCCGTGGTTCGTCCGGTAGCGGGTATGGGCACGGCAGCGCTGATTGGCTGGGCGATGGATCTCTCGCCGGCCTTTATCGCCCAGCTGATTCTCTTCGGTTCCTTACCGCCCGCGGTTCTCAATTACATGTTTGCCGAGCGGTATAACCAGGAGCCACAGAAGGTGGCTTCGATTGTCATGATCGGCAACATCGCGGGGCTGATCTTCATCCCCCTCGCACTGCTGATTGTTCTACCGCGTTAGAACTGAACCGGTTTCTCGCCTGCGAAGAGGCTTTCAACGGTTTCGCGTGGGCGCACCACGTGCATGGTTGCGCCATCAATTAGAACTTCGGCCGCACGTGGACGCGTGTTGTAGTTCGAGCTCATGACCATCCCGTAGGCACCGGCCGACAGTACGGCCAGAAGATCATCCGGCTGCAAAGCCATGGGGCGAGCCTGCCCCAGAAAATCACCCGTTTCGCAGACGGGGCCGACAATGTCGTAGGTGCGTGCGGCATCATGACGCGGGGCTACCGGCACGATGTCATGCCAGGCTTCGTAGAGTGCCGGACGGGCCAGATCATTCATGGCGGCATCGACAATCGCAAAGTGTTTGTCTTCCCCGTGCTTCAGAAATTCGACCTTGGTGAGCAGGACGCCCGCATTACCCACCAGACGACGACCGGGTTCAAGCAAGACACGCAGACCCCGGCCTGTCAGGCGGTCGAGGAGTGGGCGTAGATAGTCGGTGACAACGGGCTCGACCTGACCTTCTTTGTAGTAGATACCCAGACCACCGCCCAGATCGATATGGTGTAGGTGAATACCCTCAGTCTTCAGTGCATCAATTAGCGGCAGGATGCGTTCCAGTGCCTCGACAAAGGGTGCGGGGTCAAGCAGCTGTGAACCGATATGACAGTCAATGCCCGTCACTTCAATGGCGGGCAGAGTCGCCGCATGGCGATAGAGCGCCAGGGCATCGGCAATCGGCACGCCAAATTTGTTTTCCTTGAGGCCGGTCGAAATGTACGGGTGGGTTTTGGCATCCACATCCGGATTGACCCGCAGGCTGATCGGCGCGCGTTTCCCCAGGCGAGCGGCGACCGCAGCCAGCCGGTCGAGTTCGCTGGCGGACTCGACGTTGAAGCAGAGGATGCCCGCGTTTAATGCTGCTTCCATCTCCGCTTCGGTTTTGCCAACCCCTGAAAAAACCACCTTCTTCGGATCACCCCCGGCGGCCAGTACGCGCGCCAGTTCACCGCCCGAGACAATGTCGAAGCCCGAGCCCAATTGCGCAAAGAGGCTCAGCACACCGAGATTGCTGTTGGCTTTGACCGCAAAACAGACAAGCGCATCCTGGCCGGCCGGATGGGCAGCCAAGGTTTCGGCAAAAGCCTGGTAGGCGTCGGTGAGAGCGGCGCGCGAATAGACATAGGTGGGCGTCCCCTGGGAGGCCGCAACCGCTGCAAGATCAACCTCTTCAAAACAGAGTTGACCGGCGCGGTCGTTCAGGTGGCGGCTTTGTGGAAAATGACGAGAGGACATGGTCAGTCAATAAGCGATCAATAGGCGGCACCGTCGAGGATCATCTCGGCGGGGGATTCGGTGGCGGGGTTACGCAGGACGGCCGCAGGGATGGTCTGCTGGCTCTGTTGCTTGGCAGCCGCTTGAGCTTTGGCCTCTTCGGAACCAGCGGGGGGTTTGGCGTTCGGTAGCTGGTTGGGCGGCAGATAAAGACCGCCTTTGATGCCGCAGGCGGTCAGCAGCGCAGTCATGGCGAGCACAATGAGCGAACGGTGAAAGGCGGCTTGCTTCATCCGACGATGTTATCACGCGCGCTGCCCAGTCCGGCCGGCTCAGGCTAGAATTCGGGGATTCCGATCCGTATTCAGAGCCCATGATGGATGACAAAGAATTTGCAACGCGTTGCCAGGCGGAACTGGCGGTAATTGAAGCGGCGGTCGAAGCCGCCGCCGAGGGTGCCGAGATTGATTTTGAAATGCAGGGCGGCATTCTGGAGATCGAGTGTGCCGATGGCACCAAGGTGATCCTGAGCCCACATGCCATCGCCAAAGAACTCTGGGTGGCGGCCAAGTCAGGCGGTTTTCATTTTCGATATGATGCGGGCACAGATACCTGGGTTGATACCCGCAGCGGGGAGGCGCTCAGAACCCGACTGGTCGAGATCTTCAAACAGCAAGGCCAGGTCCAACTGAACCTGGCCTAGGGGTTTCCCGGTTTAAAGCGGTCTTAGTCGACTGGCTTGCTCCCGTCATCGGCCGGTTCCGGATCAACACTACTCGGCACCTGACCGCGGAAGAAGTATTCCTTGGCCATGCCGCCCTTACGCGTGTTGGGTACCTCAACGGCAACCACATCTTCCGGCATCGGCAAGGTGCCTTGTGGCACACCCTGAAGCGCAGTTTCCATGGCGCCGATCCAGATCGGCAATGCAGCCGCACCCCCCGTTTCCCCGTTGCCAAGATTACGAGGCTGATCAAAGCCCATCCAGGCGCAGCCGGCAATCGTCTGCTGGTAGCCGCAGAACCAGGCATCGACATGCTCATTGGTTGTGCCTGTCTTGCCCGCTAGGTCGGTCCGCTTGAGGGTGCCAGAGGCACGCGCGGCCGTACCGTAAATGGTCACATCGCGGAGCATGCTATCCATGACGAAAGCGTTGCGTGCCTCAATGACGCGGGGCGCCGTATCACCGGCAATCACCGGTTGCGCCTGAGCGAGCACGGTGCCTTTCTCATCCCGGATCTCCTGAACGATGTACGGGTTCACCAGGAAGCCACCATTGGCAAAGACGGTGTAGGCGCGTGCCATCTGCCAAGGCGTGACCGAGCCGGCGCCAAGCGCCATCGTCAGGTACGGCGGGTGCTTCTCGGCCTCGAAGCCAAAACGGGTCACGTAGTCCTGCACATACTTCACGCCAGAGGCCTGGAGAATACGGATTGAGACCATGTTCTTGGACTTGGCCAGGGCGGTGCGCAAGCGCATGGGGCCTTCGTATTTGCCATCGTAGTTTTTCGGCGTCCAGGCCGTTGAACCGGTTTCGGCAGCGCCAATGCTGATCGGGCTGTCCTCCACAATGCTGGCCGGGGTATAGCCCTTTTCCAGCGATGCCGAATAGATGAATGGCTTGAACGACGAACCCGGCTGGCGCCAGGCCTGCGTGATGTGGTTGTACTTGTTCAGGGTGTAATCAAAGCCACCGACCAGCGCATAGACGGCGCCATCCTTCGGGGACATCGCAACGTAACCGGCTTGTACTTCAGGCAGCTGGCTCAGTTGCCAGACGCCTTTGTCATCCTTGATCACACGAACCACGGCACCGGGGCGCAAACGTTTGTTGGTCGGTGCTTTCTCGCTCATCATTGGCAGGGCGCTCTTGATCTGATCGCCGCTTAGAATCATCGGGTCGCCACCACGCACGGCTACTCGCACCTTCTGCGAATCGATCGATAGAATCACGGCTGGTTTGAGTAGATCCGAATCGGCGTAATTGGAGAGCAGATCGTCAACGTCGTCGTCTTCGTTCTTTAGCTTGGACAGGTCGACAAAGCCCTCGGCGCCGCGGAAGCCGTGGCGCTTGTCATAGGCCAGCACACCGTTCCGCATGGCTCGGTAGGCGGCCTCCTGGTCGGCCTTCTTGAGTGTGGTGATCACCGTCAGGCCGCGGGTGTAGATGTCCTGCGGGAAAAGGTCATTGGTCATCTGCCGGGCCATTTCGGCCACGTAATCGGCGTGAACCGCAAACTCATTGGCATGACGCTTCACCACCAGTTGCTCATCCAGCGCAGCCTGATACTGAGCATCGTTCAAGTACTTCAGGTCATGCATGCGGCGCAAGACGTACTGCTGACGAATCTTCGCCCGCTTGGGGTTCACGACCGGGTTGTAGGCCGAGGGCGCTTTGGGGAGCCCGGCCAGCATAGCCGCTTCCGCCGGAGTCAGCTGGTCCAGCGATTTGCCGAAGTAGATCTGCGCAGCGGAGGCAAAGCCGTAGGCGCGCTGCCCCAGATAGATCTGGTTGATATAGAGCTCGAGAATCTGGTCCTTGGTCAGATTCTTTTCAATCTTCAGCGCCAGCAGGACTTCATACAGCTTACGGGTGACGGTCTTCTCGGATGAGAGGAAGAAGTTTCGTGCCACCTGCATGGTGATGGTTGATGCGCCCTGTTTCTTGCCGCCAGAGACAAGGTTGGCCGCCGCCGCCCGGGCAAAGCCGAACAGATCGACGCCAGAGTGTTCGTAGAAGCGGTCATCCTCGGCGGCCAGAATGGCCTGCTTCAACACCTCGGGCACCTGATCGATCTTGACCACCTGCCGGCGCTCTTCGCCAAATTCGCCAATTAGCGCGCCATCAGCCGTGTAGACCCGCAGTGGCACCTTTGGGCGATAGTCGGTTAGCACATCCAGCGAGGGGAGCTGCGGGTAGGCAAAGGCGACCAGCACTCCCCCGAGGCTGAATCCGACAATGGTCAGCAGGGTCAGCGTGATGAAAAGTTTTTTGAGCCAGCGCAAGGTGATGATCCGTAAAGAATTTCCGTGATTATACGGGACGGGAATAGGGCAACCACGTTGGCCTGACCTAAGCTTCGGTCCTCAGACCTTTCGATACACCTCCGCCCCGGTCTTCACGAACTCGATGGCCTTGGCTTCCATGCCTTTTTCCAGGGCCTCCGTTTCGCCAATGCCCTGTTGCGCGGCGAAGTCGCGGACGTCTTGCGTAATCTTCATCGAGCAGAAGTGCGGGCCGCACATCGAGCAGAAGTGGGCGACCTTGGCCGATTCCTTGGGCAGCGTTTCATCGTGGAACTCGCGTGCCTTGTCGGGGTCGAGACCGAGGTTGAACTGGTCATCCCAGCGGAACTCGTAACGCGCCTTCGACAGGGCATTGTCGCGTATCTGGGCACCGGGGTGGCCCTTGGCCAGGTCGGCCGCGTGGGCGGCCAGCTTGTAAGTGATGATGCCTTCCTTGACGTCGTCCTTGTCGGGCAAGCCGAGATGTTCTTTTGGCGTGACATAGCAGAGCATCGCTGTGCCATACCAGCCGATCATGGCGGCGCCGATGCCGCTCGTGATGTGGTCGTAGCCGGGGGCGATGTCGGTGGTCAGCGGTCCCAACGTATAGAACGGCGCTTCATCGCACCACTCCAGCTGTAGATCCATATTTTCTTTGATCAGCTGCATCGGCACATGACCCGGGCCCTCGATCATGACCTGCACGTCGTGCTTCCAGGCGATCTGGGTCAGTTCGCCCAGTGTCTTAAGTTCGCCCAGTTGCGCATCATCATTAGCATCATAGATCGAACCTGGGCGGAGGCCATCACCGAGCGAGAAGGCCACATCGTAAGCCTTCATGATCTCGCAGATTTCTTCGAAATGCGTATAGAGGAAGCTTTCCTTGTGATGAGCCAGACACCACTTGGCCATGATCGACCCGCCGCGCGAAACAATACCGGTCATGCGGTTAGCCGTCATCGGGATATAGCGCAGCAGCACGCCGGCGTGGATCGTGAAGTAGTCGACACCCTGTTCGGCCTGTTCAATGAGCGTGTCGCGGAACAGTTCCCAGGTCAGGTCTTCGGCTTTTCCGTCCACTTTTTCCAGTGCCTGATAGATGGGCACGGTGCCAATCGGTACGGGCGAATTGCGGATGATCCACTCGCGCGTTTCGTGAATGTTCTTGCCGGTCGATAGATCCATGACCGTGTCGCCACCCCAGCGGATCGACCAGGTCATCTTGTCGACTTCTTCGCTGATCGACGAACCGAGTGCCGAGTTACCGATGTTGGCGTTGATCTTCACCAGGAAGTTGCGGCCGATGATCATCGGTTCACTTTCCGGGTGATTGATGTTGTTGGGAATGATGGCGCGACCGCGGGCGACCTCGTCACGCACAAATTCAGGCGTAATGACCGGCGGAATTGAAGCGCCAAAGTTCTGACCCGGGTGCTGGCGGCCGAGTAGCTTGGCTAGGCGTTCGCCTTGTGGGCCGCTGCTCTTCAGGTTGGCCAGATACTGCTCGCGTTGCAGGTTTTCACGAATGGCAATGTATTCCATCTCTGGCGTGATGATGCCTTGGCGCGCGTAGTGCATCTGCGTGACGTTCTTGCCCGCTTTGGCACGGCGTGGTGCGCGGTGCAGCCCAGGGAAGCGTAGCTCATCCAGCGCTTTATCGGCAGCCCGTTCGCGGCCAAATTCCGACGTTAGGTCGCTCAACACTTCCGTATCACCGCGCTCTTCGATCCATTTTTGGCGCAGTGCAGGTAAGCCGGCGCGGATATCGATCTTGGCGGCCGGGTCGGTATAGGGGCCCGAGCAGTCGTATACATAGATTGGGGGGTTCTTTTCGCCACCCATAGCAGTGGGGGTGTCCGATTGCGAAATCTCGCGCATGGGGACCTTGATATCCGGACGTGAGCCTTCGATATAGACCTTGCGGGAATTCGGTAGTGGGGCGATGGCGGCTTCGTCAACGTGAGCCTGATTCGCAACGAAAGGTTGTTTGGCATTCATGATGTTTCCTTGGGGTTTTTCTCTGTTGATTGATTATGCGGTGAGACACAAAGCATGTGTATGGTGAACGGGGCCGTGGCCGGTTTGCGGCGTACGACTAATCTGTAATTCTTCGGCACGGCGAATGGCCTGTTGTAGCCAGGCGTGTGCACGAGCAACGGCAGTGGGAATATCTTCGTGCTGCGGGATGAGTGCCGTAATCGCCGCAGACAACGCGCAGCCAGTGCCGTGCGTGTGGCGTGTGTCGAAACGCTCGGCACGTAGCTCAATCATGCGGTCGCCGTCGTAAAGTAGATCGATCAGTTCTCCACCCGGCAGATGACCGCCCTTGAGCAGAATCCAGCGATTGTTTTCCTGACGCAGGAGTTTGTGAAGACGTTCACAGGTGCGCGTCATTTCCTTCGGGGTTTCCGGGCTGCGTTCGTCGAGCAGCGCACCCGCTTCCGGCAGATTGGGCGTGAGCACGCGGGCCAGCGGAATCAACGCATCGCGTAGCAAGCCGGTGGCTTCTTTATTCAACAACGCATCACCACTCTTGGCAATCATCACTGGGTCGAGCACCAGATTGTCTTGCCCGTGCTTTGCTAACTTTTCTGCAACCACCTGTACATTCGCGGCCTGGCCGAGCATGCCTGTCTTCACGGCAGTGATCTCAACATCGGCGAGCAAGGTATCGATCTGTGTGCCCACGAATTCTGCTGAGGGCAGTTGCACGGCGGTGACGCCTTGGGTGCTCTGCGCGGTCAGCCCGGCGACCACGCCACAGCCGTAGGCGCCGAGCGCGGTGAAGGTTTTGATATCGGCGAGCAGGCCGGCGCCACCGCTCGGGTCCACGCCGGCGATCGATAACACCTTCGGCGGTACGCCATGAAATAAACGTTGAAGACGACGCACATCACCCCCACGCTCGCTGTCGCGCGGATCGGGTGTGGCAATGGCGGTCATCAGATCAAGAATCATTCGTTTCCCTACGCCGGTACAAACCGGATCAGGTGCCAAGGGTCTCTCTCAGCCCAAATTGCGGGCACCCCTAACGATCAGAAAGCAGCCGAGATCGCCCGGCTACGCAGAAGACTGAAATTAAAGGAAAACTCCGCCGACTGCAAGTCAGGGTGTTATGCCAGGCTGGCAAACACCTGGTCGGCCGCTGCGATGGTCTGTGCAATGTCGGCCGCCGAGTGGGTGGCACTGACAAAACCGGCTTCAAAGGCCGAGGGAGCGAAATAATGACCTTCGCCGGCCACGTCCAGCATGGCGTGAAAGAAGCGGTTGAAGCGGGCGCTGTCGGCTTCCATGACTTCGGCATAACTGGTTGGTGGTGTTTCACGGAAATAGAGGCCAAACATACCGCCGACTGATTGTGCCGAGAATGTGATGCCGTGCTTGCGGGCGGCAGCAGTGAGGCCGTCGGTGAGCTGGCGGGTGCGCTGAGCCAACGATTCGTAGAAGCCCGGTGCGCGCAGTTTTTTCAGGGTGGTTAGTCCTGCTGCCACGGCGACCGGGTTGCCCGACAGGGTGCCGGCCTGGTACACCGGGCCCAGCGGTGCCAGGCAGGTGAGGATATCTTTGCGCCCCCCAAAGGCGGCCAGCGGCATGCCGCCACCGACGATTTTGCCCAGGGTGGTGATGTCCGGCGTGATGCCGTAGTGACCTTGCACACCTTGCAGGCCAACGCGGAAGCCCGTCATTACTTCATCAAAAATCAGCACGGCACCCACGCGGGTGCAACCGTCCCGCAGTGCTTGCAGGAAAGCTTTGCCCGGATCCACCAGATTCATATTGCCGGCGATGGGCTCGACGATCACTGCGGCCAGCTTATCGGCATATTTCTCAATGGCTTCATTGAAGGCGGCAATATCGTTGTACGGCAGCACCAGCGTATGCGCAGCTACATCGGCTGGCACGCCGCCCGATGACGGGTTGCCAAAGGTGAGGAGACCCGAGCCGGCTTTGACGAGTAGGCTATCGGCATGGCCGTGGTAGCAGCCCTCAAACTTGATGATCAGATCGCGACCGGTAAAGCCCCGCGCCAGGCGGATCGCGCTCATGGTGGCTTCAGTGCCCGATGACACGAGGCGCACCATCTCCAGTGAGGGCAGCATCTCGCAGAGCAGGTCTGCCATCTCGACTTCGGCACCGGTCGGTGCGCCAAAGGTCAGACCGCGGGCGGCGGTGGTCTGCACGGCTTCCAGTACGTCCGGATCGGCATGACCCAGAATCAGCGGCCCCCAGGAGCCGACGTAGTCGACATAGACTTTGCCGTCCGCATCCGTCACGCGTGGGCCCTTGCCTGAGGCAAAGAAGCGCGGTGTGCCACCGACGCCGCGGAAGGCGCGGACGGGCGAGTTCACACCGCCGGGAATGTGGCGTTGGGCTTCGGCGAAGAGTTGTTCATTACGGCTGGTCATGATGAGGGCTCAGAAGAGTGATGGTCAGAAATCAGGCGGCGATGGGTTCGGCAACAAAGTGCCGAACAAGCTGGCCCACAGACTCGGGGGTGGCCAGATTTTGGGGGGAGCCAAAGAGCTCGGAAATCAGGGCGATCGCATTGACCTTGCCGTTTAGTTGCGCGACATTCTCCCGCGTGATGCCACCAATGCCACAGATGGGTACCGAGGGGCCGAGCGCCTTGCGGAAGGTACCAAGCTGACCGGGCGATACACGATGGGCCGCCGGTTTGGTGGGGGAGTCAAAACAGGCACCGAAGGCCACGTAGCTCGCACCCTCAACCAGCGCCTGTTGCGCCAGGGCAAGATCGTTGTAACAGGAAGCGCCAATGAGCATGCTGGGAGGGAGCAGCCGGCGCGCATCGCGGATGCTGCCATCCTCGCCGCCCAGGTGGACGCCATCAGCACCACAGGCAACGGCCAGCACCACATCATCGTTGATGATCAGGCGGGCGCCATGCTGGTGACAGAGGCTGACGAGGGTGCGGGCGCGGTATAGTTTTTCCGGCATGGCGCTGATTTTGTCGCGGTACTGGATCAGCGGGGCGCCAGCATCCAGGGCTGCCGTGACCAGCGCCAGCCACAGCGCCCGGTCAGGAATATCCGGCGTAATGACATAGAGGGGGGCGGGGAAGGCAAACGGGGTTAGCACGGCGTTGGGTTTGAAGCTTTAGGCAAAGAGTGGGTCAAAAGAGATGAAAGAAGGTCAAATCAGCACCGCCGTGGGGCACAGGCCAGCGAATCTGCAAAAACGTTGTGGAAAGGATGACAACGGGATGACAGCGGGCCTTCGCTTCGGGTAGGATGGTCATATTGTATCAATCTGCCTATCTACTTCTTACTGAAGGTTTTGTCATGAGTGGTCAGTCGTTCAAGTCCTGGATGTGTCTGGGTTGCGGGTTTATTTATGACGAAGAGGCCGGTTTGCCTGAGGATGGCATCGCGCCGGGTACTGTCTGGGCCGATGTGCCGATGAACTGGGTCTGTCCGGAGTGCGGTCTGCGCAAGGAAGACTTCGAGATGATCGAACTCTGATCGACTCGAACCAGACCGGAGCCCAGGGTGAGCATTCAGACGATACTGGTGGTAGAACCCTCTCCGGTGGAGCGGGCGCAGATCGTCAACACCCTGACTGGCGCGGGTTATCAGGTGATCGTTGCCGCGGATGGTGATGAAGGGGTGCAAATCGCCCAACGGGACTTCCCAGATCTGATTCTGATGGAAGTCGTGATGCCAGGTCTAAACGGTTACCAGGCGACTCGGGCGTTAACGCGCAGCGAAAACGAACGTCTCGCCCGTACCCCCATCATTCTGATTTCGGCCAAGGGGCAGGATACCGATAAGGTCTGGGGTTTGCGACAGGGCGCCGTGGATTACCTGGTCAAGCCAGTCACCGATAACGAGCTGCTGACCCGTATTGCCGATCTTTGACGGGTTACTGGCTCGTTGCTGCCTCAAAGCGCGCTAGCGTCCGTTCCCGCGCTGCGGCGTGATCAATCACCGGAGCGGGGTAATTCCGGCCCACAATCACACCGCATTCACTTTGAACGGCTGCCGGCATGGTCCACGGGGCATGAATGTATTTGTCCGGCACGTTAGCGAGTTCGGGGACGTAGCGGCGAATGAATTTTCCCTGTGGGTCGAACTTTTCGGACTGTGTCACCGGGTTAAAAATGCGGAACCAGGGTTGGGCGTCACAGCCCGTTGAGGCCGACCACTGCCAGCCCCCGTTATTGGCCGACAGATCAAAGTCCAGTAGCCAGCGCGCAAACCAGTCCTCCCCCTTGCGCCAATCCAGCCCCAGATCCTTGGTGTAGAACGAGGCGCTCACCATGCGCAGCCGGTTATGCATCCAGCCGGTTTTCAGCAGCTGACGTTGTGCCGCATCAACTAGGGGGTAACCCGTTAGCCCCAGACACCAGGCCTCGTGAAAGGCCGGCGAATCGTCCCATGCCAGGGCATCGAAGGTGGGCTTGAAAGCTCGCCCGATGGCATGCGGAAAGTGGTGCAGGATGGCGAAGTAGAAGTCGCGCCAGATCAGTTCGTTAAGCCAGCTCAGGGCGCCCTCGCAACCATCGCGCCAGGCACGACCGGCCAGATCACGGATCGACACTGTGCCAAAACGTAAATGAACCGACAGATAGGATACGCCCTTCACTGCGGGGAAATCTCGGGCGGCCTTGTAAAGATCAATGCGGTTAAAGAAGTCTTCAGCGCGTTCCCGGCCGCCCCGCATGCCCGGGGTAACACCGATCGCCGCCAGATCGGTGTCTTCGAAACCTAGTTCACTGAGTGATGGAATGCCGGTAGCCAGAGGCGAGTTGGCCAGATGACTAAGGTAGCGCTCAACGGGGTAGGGGCGCACATAGAAGTCCGAGGTGTTCAGGCTGGCCTTTTTGTACCAGGCATTTTTATAGGGGGTGTAGACCGTGAAAGGCTTGCTCGCCTGTGTGAGGAGCTCATCCATCTCAAAGATTGCCTGATCCTTGAAACCGTGAAATGCGATGCTTTCGAGCGCCAGTGTGGCGGCCACATCTTGGTCACGCAAGACGGCTGCGGGTTCGTAATCCCGGTTGGCGTAAACCGCAGAGACCCCCAGTTCACGGGCGAGCCCCGGGATCGCTGTGCGAGGGTGGTCATGGCGCACGATGAGCGCGCTGCCCGACTCATGGAGCGCGCCATCCAGTTCGACCAGGGATTCGCGGATGAACTCCACGCGCCGATCCTGTCGTGGCAGCGGATCGAGAATGTCGCGATCGAACACAAAGGCCACGTAGACCTTGCGGTGGGCGCGCAGGGCGTGATAGAGCGCCGCGTTGTCCAATAGACGCAGGTCGCGGCGAAGCCAGACGAGAGCCGGTCGATTATCGGGCGAGGAGGGAGCGATGAGTTCGGTCATTTGCGGTAGAATACGCGACATGACCGCTTCCAGCGAACCCTCGGACGCTGTAAACAAATCGTCGGGGATGGCAGAGTCTGCCACCTGGCTGCGAGGGCATTTTCTGGTGGCAATGCCGGGCATGACAGATCCCCGCTTTGCACGCAGCCTCATCTACCTTTGCGAACACTCCGATCAGGGTGCTATGGGCATTGTGATCAACAAGCCCACAGACATGACCCTGGGCACCCTTTTCGAGCGCGTTGAACTGGCCAACCCCGATGATGAGCTGGCGGGACAACCGGTGCTTTTTGGCGGCCCCGTGCAACTGGATCGAGCCTTCGTGCTGCACAAACCAGCCAAGCCCTGGCAGGCCACGATGAAGATCGCTGACAATATCGCGCTGACCAGCTCCAAGGATATTCTGGAGTCGGTGGGCGGTGAGACTGCGCCTCAATCGATGCTGGTAGCCCTGGGCTATGCGGGCTGGGTGCCAGGGCAACTCGATAACGAAATTTTGCAGAATGCTTGGCTGAGCGTGCCGGCGGATGACGAAATTCTCTTCGATCTGCCGTATGAAGAACGCTTGCCGGCGGCGCTGGCCAAGCTGGGCATCGGCTTTGATCGGCTTTCGGATGTAGCAGGTCATGCCTGAGGGCACGGTCATGGGCTTCGACTTCGGCGCCGTACGGATTGGCGTCGCGGTGGGCGAAACGGTGACCGGTCTGGCACACCCGCTCACCATGATCCCCAGCGAACCGGTCGCGCAACGGTTTGAACAGATTGAGGCGTTGCTGGCCGAGTGGCAGCCGCACCAGGTTATTGTTGGCTTGCCCACGTATCTCGATGGCAGCGTCCATGAGATGACCCAACGCTGCCGCCGATTCGGCAACCAGCTGCATGGCCGCTTCAACCTGCCTGTCGACTGGGTCGACGAACGCCTCAGTTCGGCCGAAGCGGCGCAGCGGCTTCAGCAGGCAGGCAAGTCGGCACGTGACAGCAAAGACCTTATGGATGCAATCGCTGCGCAGATTCTCCTGCAGCAGTGGCTGGATCAACAATCACAGAATTCCTCCGGAGGCCCCCATGCCTGAGTTGAAAAAATTGCCCGATGCCGAAGTGCAGATTGTGGCTTTGGCCGAACAGCTGCGCCCGGTGTTCGAACGGGCACCCGAGACGGTGCTGATTGGCGTATTTACTGGGGGCGCCTGGATTGCCGAGCGCCTTTCCCAGTTGCTGCCAACCCACCCGGATGTGGGCAGCGTGGATATCTCCTTCTACCGGGACGACTTTAGTGAGCGCGGTCTCAGCTCGAATCTGCAACCGACCTCGGTGCCCGTAGATATTGCGGGCAAGCCGGTGATTCTGGTGGACGATGTGCTCTACACCGGGCGCACGACTCGGGCAGCCCTGAATGAGCTATTCGACTACGGCCGCCCGGCGAGTGTGCAGCTGGCTGTGCTGGCTGATCGCGGCGGCCGCCAATTGCCGATCGCTGCCGATTTTGATGCTTGGCAGATTGAACTACCCGCAAATGCGAATCTGGTGCTCACCCGAAGCCCTGCCGATGACCCTTTAGGGAAACTGACCTGGAGTCTTGACGATGCTTGATCCGCAACTTGATGCTGACGGCAACCTGATCCATCTCCTATCGACCGAAGGCCTGACGCGTGATCAACTGACACGCCTGCTTGATACGGGCGCGAGTTTCCTAGGAGTCTCGGATCGTGAAATGAAGAAAGTACCGCTCCTGCGTGGCAAGAGTGTGTTTAATCTCTTTTTCGAGAATTCGACACGGACCCGAACCACCTTCGAGATTGCGGCCAAGCGACTCTCGGCCGATGTGATCAATCTCAACATGTCGACCTCGTCAACGGCCAAAGGTGAAACCCTACTCGACACGGTCGACAACCTCTGCGCCATGAACGCCGATATGTTTGTTGTCCGTCACGAATCCAGTGGCGCGCCGCACCTGATCGTTGATCACCTGCGCCGCACCGGGCGTAATGACATTCATGTCATCAACGCGGGGGATGGTCGTCATGGCCACCCGACCCAGGGTCTGCTCGACATGTACACCATCCGTCATTACAAGGGCGGCTTCGAAGGTCTCAATGTGGCGCTGATCGGTGACATCCTGCACTCGCGCGTGGCGCGCTCAGACATCCATGCTCTCAAGACACTGGGTGCTGAATCGATTCGTGTGATCGGCCCGCAGACACTGATCCCCACCGACATCGAGGAACTCGGCGTCGAGGTACACCGCGACCTTGGTACCGGGCTTCAGGACTGTGATGTGGTGATTGCGCTGCGACTGCAACGCGAACGTATGAGTGGTGCCCTGTTGCCCTCGGCCACCGAGTTTCATGATCGTTACGGCCTCACCCACGAACGACTCAAGGCCGCCAAGCCGGATGCCATCGTGATGCATCCGGGGCCCATGAATCGGGGGGTTGAAATTGATTCGGCCGTGGCCGACAGCCCGCGAGCTGTCATCTTGCCGCAGGTCACCTTCGGGATCGCTATGCGTATGGCGGTCATGAGCGTACTCGCAGGAGGCGGCGCATGAACAAGACGACCCAACAGCACATGATCGAAATTCGTGATGGCCGCGTTGTCGATCCTGCCTCCCAGTTTGATGACAGTGTCTCGGTCTATATCACCGATGACAAGATTGTCGGTATCGGTGAGGCCCCGAACGGCTTTGTGCCAACACAGATCATTGACGCGACGGGTCTGGTGGTGGCGCCCGGCCTAGTTGATCTGTCGGCACGGATAGCCAGCAATATCGATGCGGAACTGGACGCGGCGATTGCGGGCGGCGTGACGACACTGGCTTGTCCGCCGGATGTGGATCCGATCATTGACGAGCCCGAGTTGGCCGAACGCATTGTGCGCCATGCAGAAGATGTATCGCGAGTCCGCGTGCTGCCTGTGGGAGCAATGACTCAGGGTCTGGCGGGTAGCCTGTTGGCTGAAATGAGTCTGTTACGTGATGCCGGTTGTATTGCGGTATCGCAGGGCCGTGGCCTGCCAGCGGATACCAAGGTCCTCTGGCGGGCACTGCAATATGCCGCCTCCTGTGATGTGCCGGTGTGGCTGCAACCTGCCGAGTATTACCTGAGTAAGGATGGTATTGCCCATGACAGCGCCTGGGCCTCACGCATGGGGCTAGCGGCGATCCCCGTGGCGGCCGAAACAATGGCCATGCACAACGTCATTGCACTCGCCTGGGAAACCGGTGCTCGGGTGCACTTTACGCAGATCAGCTCGGCCGAAGGTGTCGCGCTGTTACGCGCTGCGCAGGATGAAGGGCTTCCCGTGACCGGTGATGTGGCCGTCCACGCATTGCACCTGTATGAACAGGACATCGGTTACTTTGATCCGCTGGCACGCTTTGATCCCCCTTTGCGGGGCTTCGAAGATCGTGAAGCGCTCCGGTTGGGTTTGGCTGAGGGCGTCCTGGGCGCCGCCGTGTCGGCCCATACTCCGCGCGGGGTGGATGTAAAACGCGTTCCCTTTGCCGAGGCAGCGCCCGGTGCCACGGGCGTCGAGCTCCTGTTATCTCTCACGCTTGCCTGGGGCGAGGCACTTAGCCTGCCACTGCGCCGCTCGCTGCTGCCGATCACGGCGCGGGCAGCGGACATTCTGGGCATTGATGCGGGACGCATTGCCGTTGGTCAGCGTGCTGACCTGGTGCTTTTTGATCCGGCTGCCACGTGGACAGTGGAGGAACGTGCGCTGCGCAGTGCCGGCAAACTCACGCCCTTCCTGGGCCGCACGCTGCAGGGGCGCGTCATGAAAACCCTCGCGGGCGGCGAACTGGTCTACGAACGCGTCTGAGCCAACTCATTTAGCGGCGAGGGCTTCCAGCATTGCGCGCATCGCTGCGATTTGTGCGCCAGCGGCAATGCTCAGAGTCTTTCGTCGACTGGACTGGCCGCGAATGAGTTCAATGGTGTTTTGCGGGCAAGCCAGCGTTTTAGCGAGCCAGGTGATGAGCGCCTGATTGGCTTTACCATCCACCGGGGGTGCGGCCAGGCGGATTTTAAGGGCATCACCGTGGATGCCGGCGCACGCAGTGGTTTTTGCGCCAGGCTGCACATGCACGGTAAGGTGCAGCAACCCCGGATCTTTAGCTGAGCGCTGCAACCAGGCGGTCGTACTGGGTGAGGTTTCAGTCACGTCCCAGCTCGATACCGAGCTCCCGGCTGCGAGCTGCCGCCGCATGCATGCCGGCAATCAGGCCTTCCTTTACGCCCAGCTCAGCCTTTTTCTTGAGGGCTGCTTCGGTGGTGCCTCCCTTGGAGGTGACGCGCTGACGCAGCACATCGACCGGTTCGTTCGATTGTTCGGCCAGTTGGGCTGAGCCAAGTACCGTTTGAATGGCGAGGGTGCGGGCTGTTTCTGGCGTCAGCCCCAGCTCCCTGGCGGCTTCCTGCATGGCTTCAAGAAACAGGAAGACATAGGCCGGGCCGCTACCGGAAATCGCGGTCACGCTATCAATCAGCGTTTCGCGATCGACCCACACCGTTTCACCCACGGCCCCGAGAATCGCCTCGGCGCGGTCTTTATCTTCCGCGCTGGCCGACGGGTCAGCGTAAAGCCCCGTCATGCCGGCACCAATGAGCGCGGGGGTATTTGGCATGGCGCGCACAATGCGGCGATAGCCACCCATCCAGCGCGCCAGATCCTCCACCAGCAGGCCGGCGGCGATGCTGACGATCAGAGGCTTGGCGGGGCCGGTCGGTAGACCGCTGAGTGCCGCACGCATCTGCTGGGGCTTAACGGCTAGCACCAGCGCATCACAGGCCAGTGATTCCGGAGACGCGTCGGCGTAGACGTTGATTGCGAATTGGGTGCTGAGACGCTCGCGTGCCTCCGGCAGTATCTCCACCACCGATAGATCGTGAGCAGCAAATCCGCGCTGAAGCAGGCCGCCAACCAGGGCGATGGCCATGTTGCCGCCACCAAGAAAGGTGATTTTCATATCAGGACTCCGATGATTCTGGGCTGTGAGTGTACTGCCGCCGCCCGAAAATTGCCGAACCTACACGCACAATGGTCGCCCCTTCGGCGATGGCGGCTTCAAGATCGTCGCTCATGCCCATCGACAGGGTATCAAGCTTCAGTGAGGGGTCAGACGCATTGATATCGGCTATGAGTTGGCGCAATGCCCCGAAGTGGCGGCGCTGGGTGATCAGGTCGTTCGTCGCTTCGGGGATTGCCATGAGGCCCCGGAGCCTCAGGCGGGGCAGCAAAGAGACAGCCTGACAAAGCGCCAGAGCCTCTGCGGGAGCGCAACCGCTTTTGCTGTCCTCGTTTGAAATGTTGACCTGGATGCAAACCTGCAGCGGTGGCATCGACTCAGGCCGTTGCGCCGATAGCCGCTCGGCAACCTTCATTCGATCCACCGTGTGCACCCATGCGAAGTGCTCGGCAATCCCACGTGTCTTGTTACTTTGGAGCGGGCCAATGAAATGCCATTCTAGATCGGGTCGGGCAATGGCCTTCTCGATGCCTTCCTGGGCGTAGTTTTCGCCAAAGGCCCGCTGGCCGGCAGCGGCCACCGCATCAACCGCAGCGATAGGAAACGTCTTTGAAACGGCGAGCAGGGCAATATCCGAGATCGGTCGACCCGACTGGCGGGCAGCCTCGGCAATCCGGGCGTGCACCGCCTCCAGGTGCTGTGCACTATCGGCGAGATCTTCTTGGGTAGCAGACATCAGAAAAATTGATAAGCGTTTGTCGTAATTCGGGGATCAGCTGGTACGCTAGGCGAAGTATAAAACGGGAGTCCTCCACATGCTCGAACCCTTGCTGCGCGCGGCTCATCAACGAGCCGCTTCGGATATCCACCTGTCTGCAGGCATGCCGCCCCTCGTGCGTGTGTGCGGAGCACTCGAACATCTGGAGGCCGCTGTGCTGGGCAATGCTCCGATTATCGCCATGATCGATAGTGTTCTCCCCGAATCGCAGCGCCGTCAGTTTGCCGACGGTGCCGCGTGTGATTTTGCTTTTAGTGTCGAGGGCCTCGGGCGTTACCGGGCCAATGCCTATCGGCAACAGCGTGGGGTGGGCTTGGCCTTGAGGCCGATCCCCGAACAGGTGCCCACGCTGGAATCCATCCATGCCCCGCCCATACTGGAAACACTCGCCAATCAAAGTCATGGCCTGGTTCTGGTGGTTGGGCCGACCGGCTCCGGTAAAAGCACTACGCTGGCTGCCATGGTGAATCAGGTGAACCACACTGCCGCCAAACATGTGCTGACGATTGAAGATCCGGTCGAATTTATCTATGCCCCTGATCGTTGTCTGATTACCCAGCGTGAGGTTGGCCGTGACACCCCCAGCTTTGCCGATGCCCTGAAGGCTGCGTTACGTGAAGACCCGGATGTGATTCTGCTCGGCGAAATGCGCGACCTCGAAACCATCCGTCTGGCGCTCACGGCGGCCGAGACCGGTCATCTGGTTCTGGCCACTTTGCATACGGCCACAGCGGCGCAGGCCGTTGAGCGGATCGTCGATGTGTTCCCGGGGTCCGAACGAGATTTGGCCCGGACATTACTGGCCGATGTGCTGCGTGCGGTGGTGGCGCAGGAGCTCCTGCCGCGTCTAGATGGGCAGGGTCGTGTTGCCGCCCATGAAGTGCTGATAGGGACCCCCGCCGTGCGCAACCTGATCCGTGAGGGTAAGGGTGCCCAACTCCTGAGCGCCATGCAGACGGGTCAGCAATTCGGTATGCAGACGATGGCGCAGTGTGTGGAACAATTGGAGCGAATCGGAGAGCTAGGCTCTATGCGTTAAAGCCCCGTAGCAACATTGTCCATCTGAGTGCCGCCAAAGGCATTCATCATGGAAACGAGGTCGGCGAACCGGTCGCCTTGCACAACAACATGTGATCGAACGACTTCCGAGGCATCGATTTCGTTGCCTTGCTCGATCGCTCTTACAATTCGCTCGTGTTCATCCAATGACTTATCCATTCGACCCCTGACTCGGAGCTGCAGGCGACGATAGGGGGCAAGACGACGGTGAAGGTTCATGGCTTGTTCGGTTAGAAATGCGTTGTGAGAACCCTTGTAAATTGATTCGTGAAACACGCGATTCAGATGGTAGTACTTGTCTGGGTCGCCCTCTCGACGGGCTTCTTCGCATGCATCATGTGCGTTTCTAAGCGCAGTAACTTCTGTTTCTGACATACGTCGACTGGCCAAACGGGCACACATGCTTTCAAGCTCGGCCATGACCTCAAACATCTCATAGAGTTGTTGCGGGCTCAGATTCTTGACGATGGCGCCACGACGGGGGCGAATCTCGATCAGCCCCGACATCTCAAGTTGAAAAAGCGCCTCTCTTACCGGAGTGCGAGAAACACCGAACTCTTCCGCCAAATCAGACTCATCCAGACGGGTTCCTGGGGTGTAAAACCCCGTAGCTATTCGCTCTTCTACAAGGTCTCTTAGTTGCTCCGACAGTCGATTGGTCGAGGTCAGAGGCTGCGCGGCGGTCATAGAACCCCCTCAAAGTTAAAAGTTACTGTTGTAATTATGCACAATTTTCCTGTTTGTACAAAAAATTCTTGACTTTGTGCCCGCAGATGATAATCTTGTATACAAGAAATGAATTGCAGCATACGTAATTCGTTCGAAAGAGTTGCACAAACTGATCAAACAGAGGAGACACGCCATGATCAAGATGAATCGACGGAAGTTCACGGCATTGGCCGTTAGCGCTGCGCTGGCGGCAATCTCGCCGTATGCGACAGCCAATCCAACCAAGGTTATTAAGATTTCTCACCAATTCCCAGCGGCCACAGATGAGAACGGTGACTTCCGTGATCGTCTGGTGAAACGCTTTGCTGCTGAAGTAGAAAAGAAGACTAAGGGGAGCGTTAAGTTCGAGATCTATCCCGGCGGTTCTCTCATGAAGGCCACAAGCCAAATTGGGGGCTTGCGTAAGGGTGCTTTGGATATGGGCCTCGTTCCCTTGGCCTACGGTGGCGGCGAGATCCCTATCGTGAACATTACCTTGATGCCCACGCTGATTACGAGTTATGAGCAAGGCCTCAAATGGAAGGGTGCACCAATCGGCAACGAACTTGAAAAGCAGTTGGCTGAGAAGAACATCAAAATTGTGACCTGGATCTGGCAGGCAGGCGGCATTGTATCCACGAAGCAGCCGGTAGTCGTTCCGGAAGATGCAAAGGGGCTCAAATTCCGTGGCGGTAGCAAGGAAATGGATCAAATGCTGAAGGGTGCTGGTGCTGCTGTAACCAATATGCCGTCTTCAGAAATCTATACAGGCATGCAGTCAGGGGTGCTTGATGCGGCATTAACTTCGAGCACGTCGTTGATCAGCTTCCGTCTGCAGGAATTTGCAAAATATGCCACTTCGGCAGAGAACAAGACCTTCTGGTTCATGTTCGAACCGCTAATGATCAATAAGCAGCTCTTCGATTCGCTGACCCCTGATCAACAAAAAGCCATCGTTGAAGTTGGTGCTAGCCTGGAAAAATTCGGCATGGATGAAGCCAAGAAAGATGACCAGCGAATGGCAACCATCTATGAAAAGGCGGGCGTGAAGGTCTCAAAGATGGATGACAAGGCGTTCTATCAATGGCGTCGGATTGCTGAAGAAACCTCATTCAAGGATTTTTCCGAGAAAGTTCCGAACGGAAAAGCAATTCTTGATATGGCGTTATCAGTCAAGTAATTGGAATCGGAGCCGCCACTTTTGGGGCGGCTCGTTACATGGAAGGGAACGCAATGAACCCCGGGTTATTTTTAAGTACGATAGTGAGAGGCCTGAGCATAGCCACAGGCTACTTGTCGGCATTTCTCATTATCGTCGCCACTTTGACGTTGGTATTTGAAGTAGCCGTTCGCTACTTTCTTAACTGGCCAACCGATTGGGAAATCGAATTCAGCGTGATGCTACTGATTGCATCATCATTCCTCGCCGCTGCCCAAACGCAGTTGACGCGTGGTCATGTGACCATCGAGATTTTTGAAGAGTTTGCTCCACGTGGTTTCAACGTCTGGCGAATGGTTCTATGTGATCTCGTTTCGTTGTTGTTTTGCGTATTTGTTACCTGGAACTCATGGCACCTATTTCATGAGGCATGGGTTGACGGAGTCGTCAGCGATAGTTCTTGGGCGCCGAAAATGTGGCCAGTTTATCTGACCATGGTATTTGGAATGGGTTCCTTGTCGGTACAGATATTTGTGCAATTAATTGAAGATTCATTGCCCAAGGCAATGCGGCCTTACAATCCCCCATCCATGCACAACGCCATTGTTCAGGATGCAATTGAGAATGCCCGCAGCTCGGAAGGAGACCACTAATGGACGTTGGTAATATGGGCCTGCTTTATGCTGGGGCGACTTTCGTATTCTTGTTCTCAGGGATGCCTATCGCATTCGCGCTGGGTGCGGTCGCAGTGATTTTCATGTACTTCTTTATGCCTCCCGCTCAGTTGAGCATTGTGGCGGAGACAATTTTTGCAGAGTTGAACAGCTTTACCTTGTTGACGATTCCGCTCTTCATTCTTATGGGCGCGGCTATTGGCAAGTCCAGAGCTGGTGCAGACCTTTACAACTCATTAAACCGCTGGCTTTGCAAAATCCCTGGTGGACTTGGCTTGGCTAACACACTTGCCTGCTCGATTTTTGCCGCAATGTGTGGGTCTTCGCCTGCGACCTGTTCGGCCATCGGGTCTACGGGTATTCCTGAAATGCAGAAGCGCGGCTATTCAAAGGGGCTGGCAACGGGGCTTATTGCTGCTGGCGGTACGCTTGGAATCTTGATTCCGCCATCGCTGACACTGATTCTTTATGGGCTGGCAACGGAGCAATCCATCGGTAAGCTCTTTATGGCAGGGGTCGGCCCCGGCCTTTTGTTGACCACTATGTTTGCAATCTGGGTTGTTTACAAATCTTGGGCCGAGCGCAAACAGCTGATTGGTAAATCTAGTGCATCCCAGTCTCAGTATGTCCTCGAAAGCTATACCTGGGCAGAGAGAATGGAAACGATACCCCGACTGGCACCATTCATTGGCCTTGTTTTGCTGGTGATGGTTGCCTTGTATGGTGGTTGGGCAACACCCTCTGAGGTCGCAGGGATTGGTGCTTTCGGCGCTGTCTTCATGGTGATGGCGATTTACGGATGCTGGCGCTGGTCGGATATGAGAGTAATCCTCTCGGGAACGGCCAGAGAATCATCGATGATCATGCTGATCATCGCGATGTCTTTCCTTTACACCTATGTGATGAGCTATCTTCATATCACACAGTCTGCTGCGGAATGGCTGATATCCCTGGAAATGGGCAAGTGGGAGATGTTCTTCTGGTTGAACGTCTTGATGATTGTGCTCGGCTTCTTCCTGCCACCTGTGGCGATCATTTTGATGGTGATGCCGATCATTCTTCCAGCGCTCAATCTTTATGGATTTGACCTGATTTGGTTTGGTGTGATTATGACAATCCTGATGGAGATCGGGCTGATTAGTCCGCCAGTAGGATTAAATCTGTTCGTGATCAACGGTATAGCCCCGGATATCAAACTGAAAGAGATCCTCTGGGGTGTAACGCCATTCCTGATCTTGATGCTGCTGGGAATTGTCCTGTTGTGTGTGTTCCCGGAAATCGCCACCTGGCTGCCGTCTCAATACATGGGTAGTTAAGGGAGAAGCATGTGAACGCACCAAGAGAATCCTGGGACAGTCTTAAAATTTCCCGCAGCATCAGGCTCGAAAGAGCCGCGGCAGCGGAGCTTGGGCGGCTCGTTCCGGCGGATCAAGCCAAAAATTTGCTGGAGGCTGTGATCCAGCCGGGTGACCGGGTTTGTGTTGAAGGTAACAATCAGAAGCAGGCTGATTTCCTCTCGGAAACTCTTGCCACAGTAGATTCGAGCAAGGTTAACAATCTTCATATTGTTCAATCCGTACTCGCACTGCCAAGCCACATTGATGTATTTGAACGAGGCGTGGCCAGCAAACTGGACTTTTCATTTTCAGGCCCACAGGCAGGGCGGTTAGCGAAATTGGTTCAGGAAGAGCGTATAGAAATTGGTGCAATTCATACCTATCTTGAGCTATTTGGCCGATATTTTGTTGATTTGACGCCGAATGTGGCACTCATTGCGGCGCAATCGGTCGACAGGGAGGGCAATCTCTACTTGGGGCCGAATACCGAAGATACGCCTGTCATCGTCGAGGCAACCAGCTTCAAAAGTGGTATCGTCATTGCGCAAGTGAATGAAGTCGTTGAGCGCGTCCCAAGAGTAGATATCCCCGCTGATTGGGTTGATTTTGCCGTCCAGGCACCCAGGGCAAATTACATTGAGCCGCTGTTCACACGCGACCCCGGTCAGATTACCGAAATCCAAGTGCTGATGGCGATGATGGCGCTTAAGGGCATCTACGCGGAATACGGCATCACACGACTGAACCATGGTATTGGCTTTGACACGGCTGCCATTGAATTGCTGTTACCGACATATGCCAACGAGCTTGGGTTGAAAGGGAAAATATGCACGCACTGGGCACTGAACCCGCATCCGACCCTGATACCCGCGATTGAATCCGGATTTGTTCAGTCGGTACATAGCTTTGGATCTGAGGTGGGCATGGAAAAATATGTTGCTGCACGATCCGATGTGTTCTTTAACGGTCGGGACGGGAGCATGCGATCTAACCGCGCTTTCTGTCAGACAGCGGGTCTTTACGCGTGCGACATGTTTATAGGGTCAACGTTACAAATTGATCTGCAAGGCAATAGCTCGACGGCAACGCTTGGGCGAATTGCTGGATTTGGCGGTGCGCCAAACATGGGTTCTGACCCGCATGGCCGTCGCCATGTAAGCCCCGCCTGGTTAAAAGCCGGCCGTGAGGTAACCGGTGACAAGACGATACGTGGCAGAAAACTTGTGGTTCAGATGGTCGAAACTTTTCGTGAGCACATGGCACCGGTCTTCGTAGAAGAACTGGATGCTTGGAAGTTGCAGAGGAGCATGGGCGCCGAATTGCCCCCGATTATGATTTATGGCGATGACGTGACTCATATTGTCACTGAAGAGGGAATTGCCAATCTCTTGCTGTGCCGAACGCATGAAGAACGTGAGCAAGCGATTCGTGGTGTGGCTGGGTATACCGAAATTGGCCGTGCTCGCGATAAGCGAATGGTTGAGAATCTGCGTGACCGTGGTGCAATCAAGCGCGCTTCAGATATGGGTATTGACCCGCGTCATGCAACTCGTGACCTGCTTGCTGCAAAATCGATTAAAGACCTTGTTCGCTGGTCAGGTGGTCTCTACAACCCCCCGTCAAAATTCCGAAATTGGTGAGATAAGTGGAAAAGATTAAGCTGCGAATAAACTCAGCTCCTGCTAATGCATCCAAGGACGCATCACTCTGTGGCGTTGTGGGTTCGGGCAATCTGGAAATCTTGTTCAGGAAAGGTGATTCTGAGGGTGCCTGCTTGTTCGAAGTGAATACTTCGGCAAATGGTTTCTCGAAGACTTGGGAAGCCGTTCTTAAAGACTTTGCTGAAAACAATGAAATTGGTGGGCTTATGGTTTCGATTAATGACATGGGCGCAACACCGGCAGTCGTAACGCTTCGTCTTGGGCAAGGGTTAGCCATGTACACGGAGGGCAACTAATGTCTATGCTCAATCCAAACAGAAAAAGCTGGTTTGAGGCGACTGCTCGTGAACGCATCGACGGCTTGCTTGATGCCAATTCATTTGCTGAATATATCCGCCCGGAGATGTCGACACCTAGCAAGCATCTGGCTGCATTGGACCTCGCTGGCGCTTTTGATGATGGCGTCGTTATAGGCCGTGGAAAACTTGACGGTGAAACAATTTATGTGGCGGCTCAAGAAGGTCAGTTCATGGGTGGTGCTGTTGGTGAAACCCATGGTGCCAAGATCGTAGGACTCCTGAAAAAAGCGATTCAAGATAAACCAGCAGCAGTTTTCCTCTTGGTTGATTCCGGAGGTGTTCGTCTACATGAAGCGAATGCGGGTCTAATTGCCATTTCTGAAATCATGAGGAGCGTTTTGGATGTGCGCGCTGTAGGTATCCCGGTCATTGCGCTGGTTGGTGGTACATGCGGTGCGTTTGGCGGGATGGGCATCGTTACCTGTCTTTGTTCAGCAATTGTGATGTCTGAAGAGGGCCGCTTAGCACTCTCAGGCCCAGAAGTCATTGAAACCGTCTCTGGTGTTGAAGAATTTGATTCCAAGGACCGTGCATTAGTATGGCGTGTTACTGGGGGAAAGAATCGCTTTCTGATGGGAGATATCGCCTGTCTTGTTGAAGATGATATCCCTGCATTTAGGCAAGCAGCCAAATCTGCGATAAGCATAGAGCCTGTTCTCACTCTGGAGAAATTGAAAGCTGAACAAGCTAGATTGGAGAATCGCCAAGCCGTATTTGGTGCGTTTAAAGATGGTCTTGAGGTTTGGGAGAAGTTGGGAATTCGAGACCCCCGATCAGTCCCGATGCTCGATACCGCAGAAATGCGAGTTTTGAAGGAAGGGCTTTCGGCATGAACTTGCAAGAACTATTAGACCAACTCTTCCCGGCTGGTCACAGTGTCAAAGTTTCAAATAAGGCTATTGTGGGCGAGGCCAAATCATCATTTGGGCCTGTTGCAATACTGGGAACCACAGACGCAGCTGCTGTAGACCATGACATTGCACTGACTTTATCCAAAGCAGTTCTTGATGTTATTCAAAGTGCGCCGGGACGACCGATTTTGTTCTTGGTCGATACCGTAGGTCAGGCACTGTCACGAGGTGCGGAGTTGCTTTGCCTCAACGGAAGCTTTGCACATCTGGCTAAGTGTGTTGATCTGGCGCGCCGGAGCGGGCACAAAAGCGTCAGTTTGGTAACTAGCAACGCAGTGAGTGGTGGATTTCTATCGTTTGGTCTAATGGCAGACCGTGCATATGCACTAAAGGATGTTTCTGTCCGAGTGATGGACTTAAAGGCAATGTCTCGAGTGACGAAACTTGATTACGAGCGACTCGTTGACCTTGCCAAGGCCGCGCCGACCTTTGCGCCTGGTGCCGAGAATTATGAAAAGATGGGGAGCATTGAATCGATTTGGGCCAACGTCTCTGAAAGCTGCCTCGCAGAGGCCTTTGATTCCATAATTGACGCTAAAGACTTGCGTATGGAAAAGGGTGCTGCACGGACCGGACGTACCGAGGCTTTAAAAATAGCAGAGGCAGTCCTGGCGGCCTAATCATGCGTAGACATGATCTAGTAACCTTGAAGAAAGATGCCGTGGTCCAGTCCGTGTCTTGTTGCACGACAGATTGTGCGGAGCTCTTCGTGAGGCAGTGGATTGCTGAAGGAAAGGCTTTCGTAAACCCGCGACAGGAAGCCCGATTAGGAAATATTCAGCTCGGCTTGGCATTTATACAAAACGGAGTGAAGCACCGTGCTTCCTTGCAGGCAAATTATGAGGATATTTTGCGAGGTAACCCACCTCTTGAACTGTCAGATTGCCTGGATATGTTCAAAAGAGAGGAAGCCATCGTCCTTGGGCAGCTTATTGAAAAGCTAGAGCTCAAAGGACTGTCGCTATATGTATTTGGATCAGTTGCCTGGGAAAAAATAACAGGAACATCTTATCGCACAGACAAGTCAGATTTGGACTTGTTATGTGACGTTGCGACCATGGAAGACTTAAGGTTTGTCACAAATGCGTTTGTAGAAGCGGAGCGTGCGCTACCCTTCTGCATTGATGGTGAGCTTCGTTTCCCAAATGACGATTGCGTGAATTGGCTGGAGGGGCTTTCTGCGCTTGACCATCCCGATGGGATGGAAGTTCTCGTAAAGGGCGAATCCGGTGTCTATATGGGCACAATGAACAGCCTGCTGGAACCCGTCCATGCATAATGCGTTAGCTACAAGCATAGTAAAGACGCCGTGTACGGGACAAGGGGTCAGCACGGATCACCTTGGCATTGCTGAACTGTTATCCAAAACCGCGGTGTTAAGCCTCTACAAAGAGGTCAGCCTTTACCCAAAACCGGGCCTTGTGTCACCCATCGATAAGGGTAGTCACAAGGATATGGATTACCGGATGTTTTTGGCAAGTATTAATAGCCTGAGAGACTACTTTAGTCGTATTGCTGATGCAGGTAGATATGGCGTCGCTTTTTCGACGCTTCAAAAATTAGGCATTGAAGCCGAAGCGCGCATGATGAAGGCGACGAAGGGTGTCAATACACATCGTGGGGCAATATTCAATTTAGGGTTGCTTTGTGCTGCTGCTGGGTATCTCAAAAAACATAGTATGAAGATCACCCCAGAGGCGCTGGGCATGACTATTTCTGAACAGTGGGGGAAGGGCATTCTCGAGTCGGATAATGTGAAAGCTTATGCTGAATATAGCCATGGGCAGCAAGTGGCTGCGCGGTATGGCGTCTATGGTGCGCGTCACGAAGCTGTTGCTGGCTTTCCGGCGGCCAGAAACATTGGGCTACCTGCGTATCGTACGACGTTTACGAAAGTCGGAAGTAAAGAGGCGGCTGCTGCACAAGCTTTATTCTCAATAATGGCTCGCTTGGATGACACAAATATTCTTTGGCGCGCAGGAGATAAAGGTTTGCAATATGTTAAGAGATTGTCGAGTGAATTTCTGACATCGGGTGGGGTTTATGCCGTGGGGTGGAAGGATATGGCCATTGGCATTCACCATGAATTTGTGCGAAGGAATCTGAGCCCCGGGGGGGCGGCAGACCTGCTCGGCGTGACGCTGTTTCTGAATTCAATATGCGAATGAACCCATGAGGCTTGCGGTTCTCTTTTCAGGACAAGGTCAGCAGACAGCGGATCACCTAACATTCTTACGCGAAAGTGCGGACGCAGGATTATCTTCGGAGTTGGCCATTGCTTTGGCCGATGCTTGGGATTCAAAGGGGTCCGAAGCTTTGGATTTAAGTGTTAACGTCGTCGCTCAGCCATTGATTTTTGGGTTTGAAATGGCCTGGTGGGAAAAGTTATTTCCTCTTCTTCCCACGCCAATTTGTGCGGCGGGCTATTCGCTTGGTGAGATGGCCGCCTGCGCCGCTGCTGGTTTATTTTCCAGCAAGGGAGGTGTTGCTCTTTGTCATGAAAGAGCCACTCTGATGGACTCGAACACTTCATTTCCAGTTGCTATGCTTGCAGTCCTTGGGGTCGACGAGGAGAAAGTCGCTGCAGTTGCCTTCGAATACGGGCTTGCTATTGCAATCCGTAATTCACCAACGCACTTCGTTGTTACCGGGCCAGAGTCTCTAGTCAATGAGGCTGAAAAGAGCTTTAAATCAGCTGGTGCTACAAAATTAACTCCAGTTTCCGTCAGAACGCCTTCACATACCAACTTCCTCAAGGAGGCATCTGATAACTTTGCAACTAGCCTAGCTCCCTTCGTTCAAGGCAGTCTAAAGTTTCCAGTGATTAGTGCCGTTACCGGGAAAATGGCATTTACAGCGAAGGATGCCGCGACCGCATTAGCAGTGCAGATTTCTTCGATGCTGCATTGGGATGAGGCAATGGAGACGATCGTTGAGCTTCAGCCAGATGCCGTTCTGGAGATTGGCCCTGGAAATGCATTGTCGAAAATGTTCGCGGATTTTGCGCCATCGGTGCCTGTGAGATCGGTATGTGATTTCAAGGGTGCCCAGGGTGTACTGGCCTGGCTTGAGCGATTCAATTAAGAGAGCACTTGTGTCATGAGTTGGTGGCTATTGACCTACATCGCATTAGGTACTTTTTCCGGATTCATTGCGGGGCTTTTTGGGGTTGGTGGTGGATTGACGATTGTTCCGCTGCTTTTGATGTTGTTTACCGCACAAGGATTCCCGGTTTCTGAGGTCTTGCACCTTGCGCTAGGCACATCGATGGCGACCATCACCATTACATCGATCTCAAGCACAAGGGCTCATAACAAACATGGTGCCGTTCGGTGGGATATTGTGAAAGGCATGACACCGGGACTGCTGTTCGGAACCTTGTTTGGTTCCTTATTTACCGGGTTGGTACCCACTCATGGGTTGGCCATTGCATTTACCGTCATTGTTTATATCGCCTCATTCCAGATGATGATGAATTTTCGTCCCAAGCCAACGCGTGTTTTGCCGGGGTTTAAGGGACTTGTGGCTGTTGGAACGGGTATAGGTGGCGTGTCGAGCTTGGTGGCTGCAGGAGGAGGGTTTTTATCCATTCCGTTTATGGTGATGTGTAATGTCAGCATTCACCAGGCAGTGGGCACATCGGCTGCATTGGGGTTTCCGATTGCATTGGCCGGTACAGTCGGTTATATGATCTCGGGAATGGGTACGGAAAGCCTCCCGGGGCTCCATATCGGATTTGTATACTTGCCGGCACTGTTTTGTGTGGGGGCAATGACTGTCATGGTAGCCCCATATGGAGCAGCACTAGCGCATAAATTACCCGTGGCCAAACTTAAGCGTGGTTTTGGGTTTTTTCTAGGCCTCTTGGCAACGAAAATGCTCTTTACGTTGCTTTAGTTTTATCACGCCGGTTAAAACCTGCCACCAGATCGATCACAAAAAGCCGGCACTCCAGTGCGCCATTTTTAAGCGGGAAGCGGCGGCGTGGTTTGAGCCCCAGGCCTTTGGTAATGTCGAGGTCGCCGGTGAAGAAGGCGGCGGTCCAGCCCGCAAACTGCTGCTTGAGAGTCCGACCCCATTCCGGGTATTCGGCCCGGAGTGCGTCCTGTTCTGAGAGGCGCACGCCATAGGGCGGGTTGGTGACGATAAGGCCAGATCCGGCAGGCGCGGCAATTTCAACGAAGTCGCTTTCCATGATGGCCACGGCATCCAGCAGCCCCACCTGTTCCAGATGACGTTTTGTGGCGGCAATGGCGCCGGGGTGGGCATCACTGGCGTAGAGGGTATCTTCCGATAATGGCGTGATTGCTGCACGCGCATCGGCTCTCGCTTTGGCCCACAGTGCGCGGTCTGCTTTGGCCCAGCGTTCGCAGGCGAATCGCCGGTTGAGTCCGGGCGCGGTATTGGTGCGCATCCAGGCGGCTTCAATGACGATGGTGCCGCTACCGCACATGGGGTCGAGAAAGGTCTTGTACCGGTGCTCGCCGGCGTCGTCGACCTCATTCCAACCGGCCAGCGCCAGAATGCCGGCAGCCAGGTTTTCTTTCAGCGGTGCGGGGCCCGCGGCGGTGCGATAGCCGCGTTGCCAGAGGGGGTCGCCCGAGCTGTCGATGTAGAGGGTGGCCGTGGTTTCGGTGAGGAAGAGCTGAATACGCTGATCGGGGTGATTGGTGTCGACGTTGGGACGCGCCCCACGATCGGCGCGGAATCGATCACACACGCCATCCTTGACGCGCAGGGTGATGAAGTCGAGGCTCTTGAGGGGGGACTTCACGGCGGTGGTGTTGACGCGGATGCTCTGGCTCACATCAAACCATTCGTGCCAGGCGATGTCCTTCGCCATGCGATAGACGTCATCTTCTTTCTGATAGGTAACCTCGGCCAACTTGACCAGAAGTCGCGTCGCAAAACGTGAGTTGAGGTTGGCCCGGACCAGCGCGGCCTGGGTGGCATCGGCCTGAACGCCGCCATGGACGGCGCTGACCTGAGTGAGACCCAGGTGAGTCAGTTCGGCGACAAGAAGTTCTTCAAGGCCACGTGGGCAGGGAGCAAAGACGCGCATGGGTTGGCTTTCGGCAAAGGCCGTCGTTCAGAATCAAAATGGTTTGAGTACGACCAGGAAGGTAATGATGGTGAGGATCAGCACCGGGATCTCGTTAAACCAGCGGTACCAGACATGACTATGCACATTCTGGCCCGCGGCGAAGCGGCGATAGAGCTGACCGCAATAAGAGTGATAAACGAGGAGAAAGACGACGAGCAGTGTTTTTGCATGCAGCCAGCCACCACTGAAGCCATAGCCGAACCAGAGCCAGAGGCCAAGGATGACGGCACCCAGGCCGATGGGCGTGACAAATTTATAGAGTCTGCGAGCCATGCCCAGCAGGCGCTGGTATTCGGCCGATTGGGGGTCGGGGATGGCGGCGAGATTGACGTAAATGCGCGGCAGATAGAACAGGCCGGCAAACCAGCTCACGACCAGAATGATATGAAAGGCTTTGATGGTTAACATAAAGGACCCTCGGGAGACTCAAAGAAATCGGATACGGTGGGATAGCGCAGACGGATTCGCAGTTCGCGCTTGAGGCGTTGATTATCAAGCCGGCGCGATTCTGACATGAACGAGTAGAGCATGGGGGAAACGCGTTCCTTCAGTTCGGCGCGCGGAAGGCGTTTTGGCCTGGCGAGACCGGCGGCATCGGCAACGGCATCAAACCAGTCACCCATTTTAAGGGTGCTGTCATCGCTGGTATTTACGGGGCGGAGCGTGGCTGATCGCGTGAGTGCTAGCCAGCAGATGCGCGCCAGATCGTCGGCATGGATGTGGTTGGTCCAGGTATCGTCTTCCGGGCGTAGCGCCGGGGTGCCGGCACGCAGCCGCTCAATGGGCAACCGGTTGGCGGCGTAAATGCCCGGCACACGCAGGATACCCCCGGTTGGTGCCATGTTTGCCAGCCCGCTTTGGCGGCTGCTTTGGTTGCTATTTCGGCAGCTGCTCCGGTGCCAGTGGCGCAGGGTCGCCTCAGCGGTTGCACGGCGCCGACCCCGGACAGTCCGCGGGGCGACGGGACAGGTTTCGTCAATCAGCGCACCCTGCTGATCACCGTAGACCCCGGTCGTGCTGATGAGGACAAATCGCTTCACCCCGGGGCGTGGTAGACTCTTTTCGCCATGCAGAGCCGCCAGCAGGCGGTTCAGCCGCGGGTCCATGGCCCGATCGGGGTGCTGTTCGGCCGGTGGTGCCAGATAGATGATGCTGTCGGCAATGCCGTGCAGGCGCTGCAGTGTTCGGGGCTGATCCAGATCGGCTCTGAGCGGGGTGGCACCCAGTTGGCGCCAGTGTCGCCACGCTGCACTCTCCGGCGCGTGCCGCAGCACTGCCCGGATGCGGTATCGCGAGTTCTGGGCTCCCAGAAGGCGTGTGATGCGCTCGGCAATGTCGCCACAGCCAACCAGTAAGAGTCTGGGCTGGCGAAAATGCCGGGGTAAGGCGCGAGGCGGTAAGTTGCGTGTGGCTTGCATGACGTTATTTTAGGTTATTACAGGATTGGCTATGACACATCAGGTAACGCTTCTTCCGATTAACGCCAGTTTTCGTGCAGACGGTCATGAGACTGTTCTGGAGGCGGCGCTTCGCCACGATCTGCTGGTGCCTTATGGTTGCCGCAATGGTGGATGCGGTGCCTGTCGTGCGCAGATTACCTCGGGCTCCGTAGATCATGGCAAGGCCAGTGAAGCAACATTGCCGCCCGATGATCGCGCCGCGGGCTTTGCGCTGCTGTGCTGCGCGGTGCCGCAGACCGATATCACGGTGGAAGTGAAGGACGTACGGCGCGCCACGGATATTCCGGTCAAGACGCTACCCAGTCGCATCGAAGGGCTCGAGAAGCCGGCAGACGATGTGGCGGTATTGACCCTGCGCTTACCGGCCACCGAAGTCTTCCAGTTTCATGCGGGACAGTACATCGATATCCTGCTCAAGGATGGCAAGCGCCGCAGCTTTTCGATCGCCAATCCGCCGCATGATGCGGCCACACTGGAGCTGCATGTGCGCCATGTGCCGGGAGGCCTGTTTACCGATCAGGTGTTCAGCACGATGAAGGTGCGTGACATTCTGCGCTTTAATGGCCCACATGGCAGCTTCTATCTGCGCGAATCCAACAAGCCGATGGTTCTACTCGCCGGTGGGACGGGCTTTGCGCCGATCAAATCGATCGTACTCGAGGCGCTATATCTGGAGCTGGATCGACCGATGTACATCTACTGGGGCGCCCGGGATCGAGCAGGCCTGTACCAGTTCGAGGTGGCCGAAGCTTGGGCAGCGCAATATCCCCATATCTATTTCATTCCGGTATTGTCCGAACCGGAGACTACCCCGGGTTGGACCGGTCGTACCGGTCTTGTGCATGAAGCGGTGCTGGCCGACTTCCCTGATCTGTCGGGCCACGAGGTTTATGCCTGTGGGGCGCCCGGCATGATTGCGGCGGCCCGAAAGGATTACCTGGGCAAGGCCAATCTGCCTGAGGATGCCTTCTTTGCAGATTCGTTCGAGTTTGCAGCGAACTAATTCACTGCAGCCTCACCGAATGCGACCCCGGCCGTCCGAGCGTAACGCCTGATGAATCGAGCGCATACTCGGTTCGCTAGGGTGCTGCCAAAGACGCTGTCGGTGCTGCTGCTGGCAGCCTCCATGCTAGCGTGGGGTGCCCCCGCGCGGCTTGATGCCCTGCCCCCGATGTATGCCAACGAGGCAACCGTCAATGGAATTTCGGGCGTGCGCTATGCGATCAACCAGTCAGCGGGCGTTGCCTTGTTTCTCCGCGATCTGGAACGAAGTTTGCGAACAATGAACCGAGATCAGCCCGGCGCACCAATCAGCTATCTGTCGATCTCGGGTGGGGGTGAGCGGGGTGCTTTTGGTGCCGGGTTGCTCAGCGGCTGGACCAAGCACGGGTCGCGGCCAGAATTCAATATGGTGACGGGGATTAGTACGGGTGCGCTGATGGCGCCCTTTGCGTATCTGGGGTCTGACTATGACGCCGTGCTCAAGCGCCTCTACACGGGGGTGACGGATAAGGATCTAGTCCGCAAACGGTCTTATGCGGCCATTTTCTTCTCTGACGGGCTGGCAGACACTGAGCCTCTGTACAACCTGATTGCCGAGCATGTCACGCCAGAGTTGCTGAAGCGGGTGGCCTATGAATACACGGTGCGTCACCGCTGGCTTTTGATCGGGACCAATAACCTGGATACCGCGCAGCCGATCATCTGGAACATGGGCAAGATTGCGGCGCAGGATACACCCGAAGCCCTGGAGCTATTTCGCCGCGTCATGCTGGCTTCGGCATCGTTGCCGGGCTTCTTCTCGCCGGTGATGTTTGATGTACGTTACAAGGGACGGGCTTATCAGGAGATGCATGTCGATGGCGGCGTCAGCCGACAGGTTTTTCTGTATCCAGCCTCACTGTTTCATGAGAGCGGTGCCTATAAGTTGCTGGAAGGTCGTAAGCGGGATGCTTACCTGATCCGAAATGACGTGCTAGACGACATGAGCTACCAGACCGTAGAACGCAAGACCTTGTCGATCGCAAATCAGGCGCTGCGTCAGTTTGCTCAGTCGCACGAAGATGGCGATACGCTGATGGCCTATATCACGGCACAGAAAGATGGTTTCGGTTTCAATATGGCCTACGTGTCGGACGACTTTGTCGTTAAACCCGGGCAAAAAGGCAACGGAAACAGGAACGGAAATGGCAAGCAGCGTTTTGATCAGGCCTATATGCAGTCACTGTTCAATTACGCCGAATCCCTGGCCGCACGTGGGTATCCGTGGTCAAAGACGCCCCCGGGTTTATCAGAGGGGCTTTCAAGTAGCCTGATGCGCCTGAACGGGGCGGCGCACTAAGGTTTTGGCTGCGCCACCAGCTTAGACCTAGTGCGCCTCTTCCCAGTTCTGTCCCACGCCGATATCAACGACCAGCGGCACCTTGAGTTTCGCTACCTGGGTCATGAGCGGATCAAGTGCGGCACAGACCTGTTCACGTTCCGGTACGGGCACCTCAAGTACCAGTTCATCATGGACCTGCATGATCAGACGGGTTTGTATTTGCTGTGAATTGATCCAGCCCTGAACGGCGATCATGGCCATCTTGATCAGGTCCGCTGCCGTACCCTGCATCGGCGCATTGATGGCCGCGCGCTCGGCGCCTTGGCGGCGCCCTTGCTGTCCCGCCTTGAGATCCGGCAGCCAGAGCCGTCGCCCGAAGACGGTTTCGACATAGCCATGGTGGTGGGCCGACTGACGAGTTTCTTCCATGTAACGGGCGACGCCCGGGTAACGATCAAAGTACCGGTCAATGTAAGTCTGGGCGGCACTACGTTCGATGCCTAGTTGCTTGGCCAGACCGAAGGCACTCATCCCGTAGATAAGGCCGAAGTTGATGGCCTTGGCCGCCCGTCGCTGCTCGTCAGCGACTTCCAGCGGCAGGATACCAAAGACCTCGGCAGCGGTGGCCCGGTGAATATCTTCGCCGTGGGCAAAGGCATCGAGCAGCCCCTTGTCGGCCGAAAGATGCGCCATGATGCGCAGCTCGATCTGCGAATAGTCGGCCGAGATGATGCAATGTCCGGGCGCAGCAATGAAGGCTTCGCGGATACGGCGTCCTTCACCAGTTCGGACGGGGATGTTCTGTAGATTCGGATCAGAACTCGCCAGTCGGCCGGTGACGGCTGTTGTTTGCGAATAGTGCGTATGCACACGATCGGTGGCTGGATTGATGCGCTGAGGGAGCTTGTCGCAATAGGTGTTCTTCAGCTTGGCGATGCCACGATACTCCAGCAGCAGACGCGGTAGTGGAAAATCAAGCGCCAGTTCGGTGAGTACCTCTTCATCGGTTGATGGGGTGCCCGAAGCGGTTTTCTTCTTAACGGGGAGCCCTTGTTGCACGAAAAGAATCTCGGCCAGTTGCTTTGGAGAATTCAGATTGAAGTTTTGTCCGGCCAGGGTGTGTGCTTCGGCTTCCAGCGCCAGCATGCGCTCACCCAGTGCATGGCTCTGGTCGGCGAGGCGCTGTTTGTCGATGAGCACCCCATTCTGCTCCATGGTAAAGAGCACACCCGCCACCGGCAATTCGAGCTGGCGATAGGTCTGTTCAAGGCCGGGTTCGGCGGCTAGGCGGGGTCGTAGGACGTCGGCAATGCGCAGGGTGATGTCGGCATCTTCGGCCGCGTAGGCAGCGGCCTCGGCCACGGCGACCTGATCAAAGGTGATCTGGTTGGCGCCTTTACCGCAGAGTGCTTCGTAGGGAATGGTGGGCATGCCCAGATGGCGACGCGCCAGGGCACCGAGTTCCAGGCCGCCCGTGCTGACCTGCCCGGCTTCCAGCACATAAGCCATGAGCAGGGTGTCGTCGGCAATGCCAGCCAGCTTGATGCCGTGGTTGGCAAAGACGTGCGCATCGTACTTGCCATGTTGCATGACTTTGCGCGGGGTGGTTTCTTCCAGCCAGGGTTTCAGGCGGGCAAGTGTGGGTTCAAAGGGCAGCAGGTCGGGAACGTCCGGGCCGATATGGGCCAAGGGGAGGTAGGCGGCCTCACCGGGAGCCACGGCAAAGGAGATGCCCACCAGCCGGGCCTGTTGCTCATCGAGGCTGGTGGTTTCGGTATCCAGCGCAACGAAGTGTGCCTGCCGGATCTTGTTGAGCCAGCGATCCAGCATGGCCTCATCCAGAATGGTCTCGTAATGGGCGCGGTGGGCACCGTCATCCGGGAGAAGCACGGGCGCCTCGGCGTCAGGGCGGCTTTTGCTCGCTTTAATGCTCGCAGGTGCCGTGGGGGCGCCAGGGTCGTCGAGTGCCTTGAGCCAGGTCTTGAAGCCGTTGTGCTGGAAGATCGTGCGCAGCGCAGACTCATCTTCCGGTTGTGCCGTGAGGGCCGTGGTCTCAAGGGGCAAGGGGACATCGGTCTTGACGGTAGCGAGCGCACGGCCCAGTGGCAAGAAATCCAGGTGAGCGCGCAGGTTGTCTCCGGCGACGCCCTTGACCTCTGCCGCATGGGCAATCACGCCATCCAGATTGCCATAGGCCTGGATCCACTTGGCGGCGGTTTTAGGGCCAACTTTTTGTACACCGGGGATATTGTCTGCGGTGTCACCGACCAGGGCGAGGTAGTCGGTGATCTGTTCGGGGGTGACGCCGAACTTGGCTTCGACCCCGGCCACATCAAGCCGCTCGTTGCTCATCGTGTTGACCAGCGTAATTTCAGGTGTCACGAGTTGCGCCAGATCCTTGTCGCCGGTGGAAATGACGACCTGCATGCCATGGGCGGCAGCATCCCGGGCCAGGGTGCCAATCACGTCATCGGCCTCGACACCGTTTTCCATCAGGAGGGGCCAACCCAGCGCGCGGACGACCGCATGGATCGGTTCGATCTGGAGCGCCAGATCCTCGGGCATCGGTGGCCGGTGCGCCTTATACTCGGCAAATAGCGTATCGCGGAAGGTGGGGCCGCTGGCATCAAAGATGCAGGCACGGTATTCGGCCGGGACCTCACTACTCAGGCGGCGCAGCATGGCAATCATGCCGTATAGTGCTCCCGTGGGGTCGCCTGCCTGATTGCGCAAGTCGGGGAGTGCATGAAATGCGCGATACAGGTAGGATGAACCGTCAACGAGTAGTAGCGTGGGCATGACAGATAGGGAGGGAAGTCGCGTGAGTGATAGTCAATCGGAAATGCCGCGCCATAGAGATCCTCTTTTCAGAACCGCAGAAACGGAAAAGATGGTCGAACGGGAATCCTGGCGCCTGTTCGGGATTATGGCAGAGTTCGTCGAAGCGACGGACCGGCTCGCCAATATTCGGCCGGCGGTGACCATTTTCGGCAGTGCCCGTGTACCGCCCGGGTCGCCCTATTACGATTTGGCAGAGACGATTGCCCGCAAGCTGTCGGATACCGGTCTTGGCGTCATCTCGGGAGGCGGCCCTGGGGTGATGGAGGCGGCTAACCGCGGCGCCTTTGAAGGCGAAGGACCTTCTGTCGGCCTGAACATCCAGTTGCCACATGAGCAGCGGCGCAACCCGTATCAGGATGTCTCGGTCGGGTTCAAACACTTTTTTGCCCGCAAGTACATGTTTGTCCGCTTTGCCATGGCTTACGTGGTGATGCCGGGTGGCTTCGGTACGCTGGATGAGCTGATGGAAGCGCTGACACTCATCCAAACGAAGAAAAGCGCCCGTTTCCCGGTGATTCTGGTGGGCACCCCGTTCTGGGCCGGGTTGCTGGATTGGCTGCGTGATCGCCTGGTCGGTGAAAAGATGATCGACCCGGAGGATATGAACCTCATTCAGGTCATTGACGACCCGGATGAGGTTGTCGAGGCCATTTATCGGCACTACGAGACGCGGGGCTTTGCACCACTGCCCAACGAACGCGAGCTTTTGCTTAACCTCTAATATAGAATTCGCCTTGAGATAACCGTCTGGATTTCTGAATGTATCCCCTTCGACCCCAAGCTTTGCTGATCCATGGTGGCCTGTTCCTGTCTGGCGCACTGCTGGCACTGAGTGCTGTTGCTCAGCAGCCACCGTCGATGTTGCCGCCCCAGGTGGTGACCAATGACCCCTCGCTGAGTAGCAACGAGGCCAACGTCGAGGAAGAGGAAGCGGTGACCATTTCGCCGGATGACCGCAGCACCAGCATCCAGAGATACGGTTCCGGCGGCCGGCCGACGCGTGAAGTTGTGGATCCGCCGCTCTTGCCGCAGTATTCCGAATCGCCCCCGGCCGAGCCGCAGAGTGTGATCCCGGATTCCGATCCGGTTCGTGGCGACATGGTTCAGCCACCGATGTGGACACTCTGGAGCTGGTAAGTCATGCCCCGTCATTACCGGCATGCGCCGTGGCAAGAGATGCACCCGCATGAAGATCTGCCTCCTATTCGCCATGTTGGCGTTGGTCATGGGGTGCGGTGGATCAGCGAGGGTTGGGCCTTGTTTCTGCGCCGACCAGGTTTCTGGATTCTGGCCGCGTTATTACAGACCCTGATGGTGATGCTGGTGTTACTGGTGCCATTGCTGGGACAGGTCGGTGCCCATTTGCTGATGCCGATTCTTTCCGCTGGTCTCATGGTGGTTGCTCAACGGGTAGACTCCGATCAGCCGGTCACCATCCCGGAAGTATTTACCGGTTTTCGTGAACATGCGCCCGCGGTCGTTAATGTGGGGGTGTGGTACATGCTGGGCTGGATGCTCATCGTGGCACTGGGTCTTCTGCTCGGCGGCGGTGCGGCGCTTTCCGGTATGGCTGTCAGCATGGAAACCCAGTACGCATGGCTGGGCACGATCATTAGTGTTTTCGGAATTCTGTTGGCCGTCGTGGTGAGCTTATTGCTGGTGCTCCCCCTGATGATGTCCGTCTGGCTAGCACCCGCGCTGGCCGTGTTTCACGATATTCCTGCCATGCAGGCCATGAAGCATTCGTTTGTGGCCAGCTGGCGCAGCCTGCCCGCTTTTGTGGTCGCCTTCTTTCTGGTCACGCTGCTGCTTTTTCTGACCACCCTGACCCTGGGGCTGGCGTTACTCGTGGTGATCCCCATCATGGCGGGCGCCACCTATGCCGCCTATCGGGATTTGTTCGAGCTGCCGGTCCGGGAAGCGCCACATCCGGTTCAGGATGAGGTGGCTGCAACCGGGAGCGTGTCCGCGGATGTCTGAACCGGTTCAGGACGCGATGACAGGAGCTGCCGGACGTATCGGCTTCAGGGATGGCTGGCAGTGGTTCCGGTCCGGCTTTCAGCGCTACCGTCGTAACCCGGTGCTGATGATGTTCTGGGTCATGTCGTACTGGACCCTGTTGGGGTTGCTGGGCATGCTGCCCGTGCTGGGTGACCTGCTGGTTGCCGCAATGGCACCCGTACTGCTGGTGGGTGTGATGGCCGGTTGTCGCGAACTGGATCGTGACCTCATGCCCCCTTTTACGGTGCTCTTTTCCGGTTTTTCCCAGCGCATGCAAAAGCTCATGGGTCTGGGCGTGGTGCACTTTGTCCTCACCCTGGGGGTGCTGGCGATTACGGCCATCAGTGATGGCGGTGTGCTGCTGCAGTATCTGGCCCGGGGTACCCTGGGGGTGCAGGATCTGCCCATACCGGATGCCGCACAAATTTCTCCGGTCAGTCTCGGGCTAGCCGTGGCCGCGTATGTGCCGGTGCTGTTAGCTTTTGCCTATGCCCCGCTGTTGGTGGCCTGGCGGAATTTCGGATTGCTCAAGGCGCTGTTCTTCAGTCTCGTAGCGGCATTGCGTGCATGGCGGGGCCTGGTAGGATTTCTGGCGGCGATCATTCTGTACGGTATCCTGTTGCCGTCGGTGGCCATGATGCTGCTGGTCTCGGTGGGCCTTGATGACGCGCTGGTGACCTCGTTGGTCGTGATCCCCATCGTAATTGTCCTGGCGCCAACGGTCGTGTCGGCCATGTACACCAGTTATCGTGCGGTGTTGCCTCCCCCTCCGGGTAGTGATGCCTAAGACGAAACAACGCCAGCTCATTGGCGTGCTGGGTGGTACGTTTGATCCGGTTCATGTGGGCCACACCCAGCTGGCGCGCGAAGCACAGACCGCGTTATCGCTGGATGCCGTAGTCTGTGTGCCGGCCGGACAGCCGCCACACCGCCAGGCGCCCATCGCGAACGCTGCCGACCGGCTAACCATGGCGTGCCTGGCCTTCAAGGATGAGCCCGGTTGCCAGGTGGATGACGCCGAGGTGTCTCAGCCTGGTCCCTCCTGGACGGTCAAGACGCTGCAACGGTTGGATCAATCGCACCCGGAGGACGCACTTGTTCTGATTCTTGGGGCCGACGCCTTTCTCGGCCTGCCGACCTGGCATCAGTGGGGGGGGCTGCTGGAACTGGCGCATATTGCGGTCGCGAACCGCCCTGGCGTCACACTAGATCCATCCACCATGCTGCCGCCGCTGGCAGCGCTCTGGCGCAAGACCTTTGTGGCTGACGCCGGCGAGCTACGGACCAAAAAAGCCGGCCACATAGTTTCGTTTACCATAACGCCCTGCGAGGTATCCGCGACCCGGATTCGTGAATCGCTGCGCGCGGGTTGTGCTATCAGCGGACAGGTTAATCCGCTGGTTGAAAATTACATCCACGAACACCATTTGTATCGATAATCTATTTCACTTATACAAGCCACGGAATCTCTCATGCCTAAAGCCAGCAAAGAACTTTCTATCAAGAAACTGGAAGCCATCAGTGTTGATGCCCTGGAAGACATCAAGGGTCGCGATATCATCATTGTGAATACCACCAAGGTGTCGCAGATGTTTGAGCGCCTGATTCTGGCCAGTGGCGAATCCAATCGTCAGGTGCGTTCACTGGCGCGTCACGTGGCCGACAAGGTTCGGGAGGCAGGCGGCGAGGTGCTGTCGGTTGAGGGAGAAGACACTGGTGAATGGGTCGTTGTTGACCTCGGTCCGGTCGTAGTACACATTATGCAACCCGCAGTGCGTCAGCATTTCGACCTGGAAGGATTGTGGGGTCCGGGTAAGCCGGCGGGTATTGCGGCCGAAAAAGCAGCCGCCAAGAAAGCGGCAAATCAAACGACCAGAGTAAAAGAAGCCCCTTCGACCAAGCCGCCGGCGGCCAAAAAGCCGGCTGCGAAGAAAGCGGCGACCAAAAAACCAGCCGCTAAGAAACCGGCTGCGAAGAAAGCCGCGCCGCGCGTTAAAAAGACGGCTGAATGAGACTGCATCTGATCAGTGTTGGTCAGCGGCTGCCGCAGTGGGCCGAAACCGCCTGTTCGGATTACCTTAAACGATTTCCCCGCTCACAGCCGATTCTCCTGCACGAGATCAAGGCCGAGCCGCGCACGGGCAATCGAACGGCACAGCAGATCATGGAGGCAGAGGCGGTGCGTATCGAGGCAGCGATACCGCCGGGTGCGCGTCGTGTCATGCTGGATGAACGTGGGATTGATTTGACCACCATCGCACTATCAAAACGCCTGGAGTGCTGGCAGCTGGAGGCCTCGGATGTAGCACTCATCATCGGCGGCGCCGATGGCATTGCGCCAACTCTCAAGGCAACAGCGCATGAAATGATCCGCCTGTCGTCGTTGACGCTGCCCCATGCGCTGGCCCGCGTGCTGCTGTCCGAGCAGCTCTATCGGGCCGTCACGGTCCTGTCCGGTCACCCTTATCACCGAGAATGATCACGAATAACCGAGACACGATGCAGAAGATCTGGCTTGCCTCAAAAAGCCCTCGTCGTGCCGAGCTTTTGGCCGGAATGGGAGTTCCGTTCGAGGTGTTGAGTTTTATCGATCACGTTGGTGCGCAGTACGAGGTGGATGAGTCCGTGCTGCCCGGTGAGTCACCACGAGACTATGTGCGGCGCATTGCGCTCGACAAAGCCTTGCATGCGCATGCCTACCTGAAGGAACGTGGCTTGGCCATGCGCCCCCTGCTGGCGTCGGATACCACCGTGGCCCTCGGGGCGAGGATTCTCGGTAAGCCGGCCGATGCGTCTGAAGCGCGCGACATGCTCACAGACTTGTCGGGCACCACGCATGAGGTGCTGACCGCGGTGGTGGTGATTGAGGGTCAGAGTATCCGTCAGGCGCTGTCGGAGAGTAGGGTGGACTTTATGCCGCTGACCGCCGATACGATCGAGCGTTATATCGAGAGCGGTGAGCCATTTGACAAGGCCGGAGGCTACGGCATTCAGGGCCATGCCGGTACTTTTGTGACCTCGATTGTGGGCAGCTATACCGGCATTATGGGGCTACCCGTGCACGAGACGGGTGAACTGCTCATGCCTGCGGGATTCCGGTTTTAGGCGATGCATCGAGGGTTTTCAGAATGGCCTTGGCCGCAATGATGGCGCCGTCTCTGGGTAACGGCGGTTTGGCCGGTTGTGCCAGGAGTTTTCGAAGGGGCTGATCAAAACAGCCCGTACCGAGCGCCTGCGGCAAGAGCTCGGCGCAGCGCGCGGATTGGTGCAGCCACTCGACCAGAACAGGTTGTTCCGGCCAGTTGGCACGCAGGACATAAAGTACTGGAATCCCAGCTAGGGCCGCTTCCACAAAGGTGCCATAGCCCGGTTTGCAGATGACGGCATCGCTGGTGGCCAGGAGGTCACAAAAACTCCAGCCATATCGGGTTCGCAGATAGTCCGCATTAACCAGTCCCCTTTTCGCACAACCTTCGAGTGGGAGGTCGCTCTGGTTGGCCAGCAACAGATTCCAATCAGATTGTATGGGCCAATGCGGCCAGTTCAGTCGGGTCTGGATACCGCCCATGCCGATGAGGACGCGTGGCCGGTCCGGGAATGGGAGATGCGGGGTGAGCTCGTCATCGAGCGTAGTCCGCGCATAGCGGCTGACAGCACCCACCGGTGGGAGGATGCTTTCGGAACGCCCGTGCATGGGCATGCCCGGGGTCAGGCGGAGCGCAACGGTGCTGTGGGCATAGATCTGATCCATGCAGTTCAGAACAGCCTCATGCCCCGGTTTTGTCTGAAAATAGTGGCGTGCCATATCGGCCCAGTTGAGGGAGCTCATGGCGATGGTTGGGATGCCAAGCGCCTGGCCGGCGGCAAGCGGCATGTCGCCCACGTCACTGACAATCAGATCGGGCGCTGCGGCACGAACAAGGGTGCAGGCCTCATGGAGTTGAATGGACCAATCGGCCTCGCGCTTCTGGTAGCGCGTCCAGCTGGCCTCGATGTCGACGTGAAGTGCATCGTGCATGATGAAACCAATGTCGCAGGCGGCATCAATCCGGGTGAACGGTACCCGGATGCGTTGGTGCAGCGTAGCTGCAGGGAGCGCACTCCAGATGGTCAGGTTCAGATCCGGCCTTAATTGAAACAGGGCATTACAAACCGGCGCGGCCTGTCCTAGGTGGCCCAGACCATGAGCGCTGATGGCGACCAGAAGTCGCGGCATGACCTTAGCGCGCCGAATCTGTCGGGTTCGTTGGGTTGACCGGATTCCGAGTAGCGTTTGCCGATGCCTCGATCGTATCGGCGTCGGGTGATGTGATCAGGCGGGCAAGAAACGCTCCATCATCCCGGGCGGACCAGCTGTTGCCGCGCATCCAGACTACGTGGCCAACGCCACGGCCGACCTCGATATTCTCGCCCTCGCGTCCATCCATACCAGTGACCTGCACGATACGGTTACCTTCAGGGTGAATCACTTCGACCCAGTCCCCCACGGAGAATCGATTACGCACCTCGACGCGGACGGCGTGGCGTTCGGCATCCCAGAACACGTCGCCGGCGTATTGGCTGCGACCCGATTCGGAGTAACCGCGCAGGTAATTCTGGGTGTCAGCGTCATGATGGCGCTGGTAGAAACCATCGGTGTAGCCTCGGTTGGCCAGACCTTCCAGTTCACCCAGCAATTGCGGGTTAAAGGGGCGGCCGGCCTGCGCATCATCAATGGCACGCCGGTAGGCCTGACAGGTGCGGCCGACGTAATAGGGCGACTTGGTTCGGCCTTCGATTTTGAGAGAATCGACGCCGATCTCGATCAGGCGTTCAACGTGTTCGATGGCGCGTAGATCTCGCGAATTGAGGATGTAGGTGCCGTGCTCGTCTTCCTCAATGGGCATCTGCTCGCCAACACGCGTCGACTCTTCAATGACCAGAGGCGGGAAGTTGCTGCCGGTCAGCCCCGGTGTGGTTTCGGCGTCGGCATCGGGTTTCAGCTTGTAATCCCAACGGCAGGAATTGGTGCAGGTGCCCTGGTTAGGGTCTCGGTGATTGAAGTAACCCGAGAGCAGGCAGCGGCCGGAGTAGGCAATGCACAGGGCGCCATGCACAAAGACCTCTAGCTCCATTTCCGGACAGCGCTGGCGAATCTCCGCTACTTCGTCGAGGGATAGCTCGCGTGACAGAATCACCCGGCTGATGCCCATCTTTCCCCAGAAGCGGACGGTAGCCCAGTTCACGGTATTGGCCTGGACCGAAAGATGCACCGGCATCTCGGGAAAGCGTTCCCGCACCATGTCGATCAGACCCGGATCAGCCATGATCAGGGCGTCGGGTTTGAGGGCGACGACGGGCGCCATGTCATCCAGATAGGTCTTGAGCTTGGCGTTGTGGGGGGAGATATTGCTGACCACATAGAACGCTTTGCGCAGGGCATGCGCTTCATCGATCCCCTCCTGAAGTGACGCGAGGGTACTGAATTCGTTGTTGCGGACGCGAAGGCTGTAACGGGGCTGACCGGCATAGACGGCATCAGCACCGAAGGCAAAGGCCTTGCGCATCATGGTGAGTGATCCGGCGGGAGCGAGGAGTTCGGTGGGTTTTGACATAGTAGAATGCTGAGGTTGAGAGCGTATTTTACCTATGGCTGAGAGCATCCTTATCAATTTCACCCCGCAAGAGACGCGGGTGGCCATTCTCGAGCAGGGCGTTGTTCAGGAATTGCACGTTGAGCGTCACGCCACCCGGGGCCTGGTCGGCAACGTCTATCTGGGCCGGGTAGTCCGCATCCTACCCGGGATGCAGTCGGCATTTGTGGATATCGGGCTCGAGCGCAGCGCCTTTCTGCATGTAGCCGATATCTGGCAGGCCCGCATAGGCGACCCGGCGAGTCGGGAGACGCAGCCCATCGAAAACGTCCTCAACGAAGGACAAACGCTTCTCGTGCAGGTGATCAAGGATCCGATCGGGACCAAAGGCGCCCGCCTGTCGACACAGGTATCGATTGCCGGCCGGATGCTGGTCTATCTGCCCCATGAAAAGCACATCGGGATTTCCCAGCGCATCGATGAGGCCGAGCGGGAGGTCTTGCGTGAGCGCTTGACGCAACTGGTGCCCGCCGATGAAACGGGTGGCTTTATCTTGCGGACGATCGCCGAAACCGCGGATGATGCGTCACTGCAGGACGACATCACCTACCTTCGCAAGATCTGGAACGATATCCGCCAGCAGATCACCGCGGCGCCCACGCCCTCATTGATCTACCAGGATCTCTCACTGGCGCAGCGCGTGCTGCGCGACTTTGCAGACTCCGAGACCGAGCGCATTCTGGTCGATTCGCGCGAGACTTTCCAGAAGCTGCAGGAATTCTCACGGCTTTATGTGCCGGGCATTACCGGCCTGCTAGAGCATTACAACGATGCGCGCACCCTCTTTGATCTGTATGGTGTGGAGGAAGAGATCCAGCGGGCTCTGGCGCGACGTGTTGATCTCAAATCCGGCGGTTATCTGATCATCGACCAGACGGAGGCCATGACCACGGTCGACGTGAACACCGGTGGATTTGTCGGGGTCCGTAATTTTGATGAGACCGTCTTCAAGACCAACCTGGAGGCTGCCCAGGCAATTGCCCGGCAGCTGCGCTTACGCAACCTCGGTGGCATCATCATTCTCGATTTCATCGACATGGATCAGCCGGATCATCAGGAAGCCGTGCTCACCGAGCTGCGTAAATGCCTGAGTCGGGATCACATGCGCATGACCGTAAACGGATTTACGGCGCTGGGGTTGGTTGAAATGACCCGCAAGCGGACGCGCGAATCGCTGGCGCGCGTTCTCTGCGAAAGCTGTCCGACTTGCGATGGCCGCGGGCAGGTCAAGACAGCGCGGACGGTCTGCTATGAGATTCTTCGCGAACTGGTTCGTGAGTCACGTCAATTCGCGGCCCGGGAGTATCGGGTTATTGCCAGCCAGAAGGTGGTCGATCTTTTTCTCGAGGAAGAAGAACAGGCGCTTGCAATGGCTTCCGACTTTATCGGTAAGCCGATTTCACTTCAGGGTGAGTCGGGGTATGGGCCGGAGCAATACGATATCGTTTTACTCTGATTACAGTCCGAGGCAGGTGTATTTGTAGGCGAGGTACTCATCCACGCCGTGTACGGAACCTTCGCGACCAAAACCGGATTGCTTGACGCCGCCGAAGGGGGCGACCTCGCTCGACATGAGGCCAGTATTCACGCCTACCATGCCGTATTCGAGCCCTTCCGAGACCCGGAAGATGCGCGAGGCATCGCGGGTGTAAAAGTAGGAGGCCAGGCCGAATTCGGTGGCGTTGGCCAAGCGGACAGCCTCTTCCTCGGTGGTGAATGAGAAAAGGGGTGCCACGGGGCCGAAGATCTCTTCATGCATCATGCGCATGTCTTCCCGCACGCCTTTGATGATGGTGGGCTGGAAGTAGAGGCCACCCCGGGCAGCAGGGCTGCCACCACAGACGATGCGAGCGCCTTTGCCAACGGCATCATCGAGGAGCGCTTCGACCTTGGCCAGCCCGGCCGCATCAATCAGCGGACCGATCTGAACGCCCTGGTCAAACCCGTAACCCACGGGAAGTGCCGCAACGCGTGCCGCCAGCTTTTCGGCAAAGGCATCCATGACATCAGCGTGAACGAAGAAGCGATTGGCACAGACACAGGTCTGTCCGCTGTTGCGATACTTAGAGGCAATGGCGCCCTCGACGGCCGCATCCAGATCCGCGTCAGCAAAGACGATAAACGGGGCGTTACCGCCCAACTCCAGCGAGAGGCGCTTGAGGGTGGGGGCCGACTGTGCCATGAGCAGGCGCCCGACCTGGGTGGAGCCGGTAAAAGACAGCTTGCGCACACGCGAGTCGGCAGTCAGCGCACCGCCGATTTCGGGGGAGGCATCGGCATCACCGGTGACGACATTGAAAACCCCCGGCGGAATGCCGGCACGTTCTGCCAGAACGGCGAGCGCTAATGCGGTGAGTGGCGTTTGCTCGGCCGGTTTGACGACAACTGTGCAGCCCACAGCAAGCGCCGGAGCCACCTTGCGTGTAATCATCGCGGCCGGAAAATTCCAGGGCGTGATGGCGGCACAGACACCGACCGGTTCACGGGTGACCAGCAGACGTTTGTCGGCCGTGTTGGCGGGCACAATCTCGCCGTTAATACGCCGTGCCTCTTCGGCGAACCATTCGACAAAGGAAGCCGCGTAGGCGACTTCGCCAATCGCTTCGGCATAGGGTTTGCCGCCCTCGGCCGTAATCAGGGTGGCCAGATCGTCACGATGCGACTGAATGAGCTCAAACCAGCGTCGCAAAATCGTTGAACGGTTGCGCGCAGTTTCTCTGCGCCATGCCGGGAAGGCCGCTTCTGCTGCAGTGATGGCGAACTGCGTTTCATCTGCCCCGCCATTGCAAATCCGGGCAATCTCGTTGCCGGTGCCCGGGTCGGTCACGGTAAATTGTCGTCCGTTCTGGTGCCACGCGCCATTGATGTAGGCGCCAGTTTGGAGCAGGGTTTCGTCCTGGATGCGAGACAGTGGGGTGGGCAAGTTTGTCAGTGAGGCGGGCATGGCAAATTCCGTTAAAGGGGTGGTCATTGGGCGCGCGACATAACAACTTGATTTGCTGCGCATCCTGCGCCACACTCTACCAACATGAGGTTACCGGCACAATCATATCGCTCCCCGCAAATGGAGCAGCTCTGGATCCATTGGGCAGGCTGGATCCTGCTGGGATTGTGTGCGGTGATCCTGAGCGGTTGTGCCAGTTCGGGTGGGCAAAAGATCGTGACCCGCTTTGGTGGCGATAATCTGGCACCGGGCCCGCAGGGGCAGGAGGTCACGATTATGGCCATGCACCTGCTAGACACCGGTTATAAGTTTGGTGGCAAGAATCCGGAGGCCGGCCTGGATTGCAGCGGGATGGTGAGCTGGCTCTACAAGCAGGGCGCCGATTATCCGCTCAAAGGCAGCGCCCGGGACATGGCCAAGCGTGGCAAGTCGATTCCTCCCGAAGCCGTGCGGCCGGGTGATCTCCTGTTCTTCAATACGCGGGGGTACAGTTATTCCCACGTCGGCATCTACATCGGGGATCAGCGCTTCGTGCATGCGCCGAACAGTCGCGGCAAAGTGCGTATTGAGCGGCTGGATCAGGGCTGGTTTGCGATGCGTTTCGAAGAGGCGCGCACCTACTTCGACTGAGTTGACGCATTTGCCGTGCTAGCGATTAGCCGGAATCGCCACCTTGTTCATGCGCTCCAGGATGACCTCGGTCTGTCGTAATAGGCCTTCCGTCTCGCCCTTGCGGTCGTAGTACTGGGGGCTTGGCACCATGGCGGCCAGCATCGCGGCCTGATAGTCACTTAGCGCTGACGCCGGAATACCAAAATAATGTCGGGCAGCGGCCTCTGCACCGAAAATTCCTTTGCCCCACTCGATCTCGTTCATGTAGACCTCGAGAATGCGCCGTTTGCTCCAGGTGGTTTCAATCATGAGTGTAATGACTGCCTCTTGCCCTTTGCGCAGCAGGCTTTTCTCCGGCCAGAGAAAGAGGTTTTTGGCGAGTTGCTGGGTGATGGTCGAGCCGCCTGCCGCGATACGTCCCCGTTTCTCGTTTCTTTCTAGCGCCTTCTGCATCCCGTCGAAATCAAAGCCGTGGTGTTGCATGAACTTGCTGTCTTCGGCGGCAACCAGCGCCCTTTTGAGACTCGCCGAAATCTGTCCATAGGGCACCCACTGCTGTTGCAGATGTGCGCCAGGGTTTTTTTGCTGCAACTCAGCGAGACGAATCTTCATGAACTGGGTGGGTCCGGGTTCGGTCACACGCCAGACCAGAACCCAGCCGAAAAACCAGAGCTGCGTACCGAGGAGGATCCCCAGCAGCCATGTCAGCAACCGGATACCCCAGCGTGCTTTAGGGCGACTCATGAGTTTCGTACCAGGTTCAGGGTTGGGCCAGGCGCGCCCGCAGGTGCTCGTAGACCGGTTGTGACGCTGGTCGAAGGCCGCGCCAGAGTTCAAAAGCGACAGCAGCCTGTTCGACCAGCATACCTAGGCCATCGGCGAGGTGCTTGGTCCCGGCGATTTGTTGTGATGCCAGAAAAGGCGTGAGAGTTTTGCCGTACATCATGTCGTAGGCAAATCCATCTGCGCCCAGTGTGTTCGCCGGCAGGGTAATAGCCTCACCGCCGAGGCTGGCGCTGGTCGCGTTGATGACGAGATCAAAGGGGTTTTGCTGGGCGATGAGAGTAGCGATCTCCTCTAGTCCGCAGCCCGCCAGTCGGGTTGAGCCGGCATGGGGGGCAAACAGCGCGGCGAGCTGATGCGCCTTGTCGGCGGTCCGGTTGGCGATGAGCAGAGCACCGGGCTGGGCAGCGAGTAGAGGCAGGAGAACGCCACGGGTCGCACCGCCGACACCCAGTAATAGAATCCGCTTTTCAGAGAGCGCCAGACCATGGCGTTGTTGCAGATCGTTGAGTAGGCCCTGGCCATCGGTGTTGTCGCCAAGCAGCCCCGCCGGTTGCCAGGCAAGCGTATTCACGGCGCCGGCGAGAGCGGCGCGTTCACTGAGTCTGCCATGCGCCTGTGCGAAAGCCCAGGCGGCTTCTTTGTGGGGCACGGTAATGTTGACGCCGCAGTAGCCTTCTTGGGGGAGCCGATGCAAGGTACTTGCGAAATCATCCGGGCGGATATCCAGCGCCTCATAGCTGAGATGCTGCGCCGTCTGTGCGGCAAAGGCCGCGTGAATGGCCGGAGAGAGCGAGTGGTGCACCGGATGCCCCAGAACGGCATAGCGGTCGATGCTGTGGATGAGGGTCATCGCGTCTCCAGTGCATTGCCCCGGGTGAATTTCCAGGTGCGCGTGATGTCGAGGTAATCGGTTTCCTTGCGGATATCCGGTGGGAAAGGGGCGAACGGTGATGCCATCATCACGATGCGTTTAGCCGCATCATCGAGAATCTTGTTGCCCGATGAACGCACGATGACGATCCGGTCGATGCTGCCATCCGGGCGTAGAGCGACAGAAAGCACCAGTGATCCGAAAAACTGGCCACGTGCCTCTTCGGGATAGTTCATCGCGCCAATGCGTTCAACCTTGCGCCGCCAGTCCTCCAGATACTGGCTGTAGCGGTAGTCTTTCATGCCGGGCGTCAGCGTGACCCGTCGACCGCCGGCGATCATGGCGGGCGCGCCCGACGATGGTTGCAATGCAGGTTGTGCGATCGCTTGTGCAGGAGATGCAGAAGGGGACGGTGCCGCAGGGGTGGGCGATTTTCGGAGCTCGGCGGGCGTTCTCAGGGCATTGGCCTGCCGGCCTGCCGCATGACTTTGTGGCGCAGAGGACGTTTTCTGTAGGGGTTGGCCGAGCGTGCGGAAGGAGACCGTCAGCGATTTGTCGCCGGGCTGAGGCAGCTGAATGCCATAGCGGGGGGCCAGTAGCACCAGGTGCGCCAGGAACGAAAGACCCACGGCCAACCAGAGGAGTCGATCCGATAACAGGAGTCGCCACCCCAGCGGCTTCGGAAACCAGCGTTCCCGGGGGCCGGAAGAGGCATGCGATTGGGTGGAAGCGGGCGCCACGGACATGGCACTATTGTAGACGCTGGTCGACCGTTGTCACTGACCCGGCGCGGGGATTTCGGGGATTCCGGGGGTTTGGGTGGCGGTAGCAGGCAAAGGTGCCTCGTTGATGCCGGAGGCCTGCTCCGCAGCGTCAGCTGCTTCCGTAGCCTCTACTTCTTCGGCCTCGGCGAGTGCGTCCTCGACAGAGACCTCATCCAGCAGCTCCAAATCTTCTCCGGTATCGGCGCCCTCCGAACTCAGAACCGCAACGAAACGGGCGGGTATCGTGAGTTCGAGCAGGTCCGGGCTATCCAGTGTCAGGGTGATCCGGCTCCCCGGCGGCAGCTCGGGGGCGGAAGGGACGGCGACCACCAGCGGCAGCCCATCAACCCGGACACTGGGCGCATGCCGCATCAGCGTGCCGGTGACCTCGGTCGTACCGCTTTGCTGTAACCAGCGCAGGCACCAGTAACGTTCCATGCGCCGCTGAAATTCGGCATAGCCCGAATAGGTCAGATCAAAATCCCGCATGGCGGCGAAGAGCTCTGCGGAGCGGGGGGCGTAGGGTGCGGGCTGACCGCTCAGTGCGGCAATAAGCTGCCATTGATTGATCAGGTCAGAATAGCGGCGCAGCGGTGAGGTACTCCAGGCGTAGCAGGAGACACCCAGGCCCTCATGCGGCAGCGCCGAAGTAGTCATGCGCACCTTGCCGGCAACCTGCCCCCGATACAGACCGGGGATGCCTTTGTCTGCCAGCAGCTGACCCCAGGTCGCGTTGGCGAGGATCATGAGCTCAGCGACGAGCATATCGACGGGGCTGCCGCGCTTACGAGCCTCGATATGGATCTGGCAGGTGTCTGGTTCCAGAATATCGCCCGTGATCTTATCGTGCAGGGGTCCTTCAATCTCGTAATGGTAGTCGTGCAGGCCGGTCTGGGTGGCTGGCTTGCCTCGACGACCGGCACACGCCGCCGCAAACCGCCATAGCGTGAGCAGCGTGTCTCCATACGCACACGCCGGGGGCTCGCCACGGTTGAGCGCATCCACGCTCATATGGGGTTCGATTTCGTGCAGCCGCAGATTGGCCGCAATGGGAACGCGTTCGACCCGGGACTCATGGTTCAGGATTTCAAACTGATCGTCGGTGGTGACATACAGTGAGACCGCCGGACATGGCGTGCCCGCAGCCAGGGTAAAACGACGGACCAGTGCATCCGGCAACATGGTGATCTTGTGACCGGGCATATAGACGGTCGAGAGTCGGGCGCGCGCGACGGCATCGTGCGGCGAGCCCGGAAGAATCCCCAGCCCCGGTGCGGCAATATGAATGCCAAAGCGCCAGCCGACGCCAGGCAGCCGCGTGACCGACAGGGCATCGTCAATCTCCGTGGTGCTGGCATCATCGATCGATACGGCCTGCACATCGGCGAGCGGCAAATCGCCCACGGTTGCGGGTTCGGGAAGTTCGGGGAATCCGGTTCCCTTGGGGAAACGTTCGGCGGCGAAACGGCGGTAGTGCCAGTGGTAGGCATCGGGAAAGGCACCACAGCGCAGCAGGAGCGCCGCAGGGGATTTCCGGGTGGCGGCGCAGGCCGCTTCGAAGGCCTTGACCTCAGGGCGGTTCCGGTCGGGTTGTACCAGCAGCGACTCGACCTGCCCCGCTAATTCCTCGGGCAGCGTCCCGGCGACCAGCAGCGCCACCATCCGATCGACGGCCTCGGCCTGTAATCGCTTCTTTTCGGCACCGGCCAGGGCCGCCTTGAGAATCTCGGGGGGCGCACGACGGAAGACGCCTTTGCCCCGACGGTGGAAATAGAGCGGGGCATTGTGCAGACCGAGAAGCAGTGCCGCGTTTTCAACCGCAGAAGGGGCGTGGCCATAGTAGTCCGTTGCGAGATCGGTCACCGAGAACTCGGACTCCGGCGCGCACTCCCAGAGAAACGCCGGATCCATATCGGCGGCCATCGGTTCGGCCATCGGTAGCAATTGAGCCGGCGCGGGATCCTTGAAACGCAAGAGGATCTGTGCCGCCTTCAGCTTCTGGCGCTTGCCGCCCGGCAGCTCAACCTGCAGGCTGGTCGTCTGATCCGACTGGATCGTCGCGGCACGAAAGTTGCCACCTTCCTCGAAGAGGACGTAATCACTCATAGGTCGTCACGGGGCTTAGTGGGCAGACCAGCTGACCAGCCCAGTGTAGGCCGTCACCAGCACAACGAAACCAAAGATGATGCGGTACCAGGCAAAGATCACGAAGCTATGGGTCGTGATGTAGCGGAGCAGCCAGCGGATGCACAGGAAGGCCGAAACAAATGCAGAGATAAATCCGACAGCCCACATGCCCAGATCGGTATTTTGGATCGTAGCCCACTCCTTGTAGACCTGGTAAATCGTCGCAACGCCGAGGGTCGGGATGGCAAGAAAGAAAGAGAATTCGGTTGCGGCTTTACGCGATAGACCCATCAACAGGCCACCAATGATCGTGGCCCCGGAACGCGAGGTGCCGGGAATCAGGGCGAGCGCCTGGATGCAACCCAGCATGAGGGCATCTTTCAGGGTCATGTCATCGACCGACGGAACGCGGACATGGTGCGAACGCCGCTCGGCCCAGAAGATGATCAGGCCACCGATGATAAAGGCGGCAGCCACCGAGATGGGGTTAAACAGGTGAGCCTTGATCGATTTATGAAACAGTAAGCCCAATGTGGCCAGGGGGAGAAAAGCAACCGCCACGTTCAGCAGAAATCGTTGGGATTTGCGACTGGTCGTGCACGATGACACGGTGTCCCACAGGCGGGCGCGGTATTCCCAGATCACTGCCAGAATCGCGCCGAACTGGATGACGATTTCAAAGACCTTGCCGGCTTCGTCGTTGAAATCCAGGAGGTCGCCCACCAGAATCAGGTGACCCGTGGAGGAAATCGGTAGAAACTCGGTCAGTCCCTCGACAATGCCGAGGATCAGAGCCTTGAACAGCAGAACGGTATCCATGCGTAAGCTCGGTAAGGTGCGGGCGCGGGAGGCCTGGGTGGGTGCGGGCTGGCTGGGGGGGGGGGGGAAGCAACCCGCAATTCTAACACCCGGGCCGGTTGGCCCGTTCCAGCTTAATGGTCGTGAATTTCCGGACGGTGGTCGACCGCTCGGGCCATGGGCCAGAATTTCTGCATCTCAATGAACAGGAACGAGGCCGACCAGGTCACCAGTACAAAGCCGGTCAGCGCTTCAATGCCGGGGAGGAAGCGCAAGTCGCCACTGGCCACGATGTCACCGAAGCCGATGGTGGTGTAGGACACCCAGGAAAGATAAACGCAATCGCTGAGTAGATCGGGTGTGAGCATCCCATAAAGGGCCCCATGGCCCAGGCTGACAGAAGCGTAGTAGCCCATGGCGAACACCCAGATCTCGACGGCGTGGGCGACCAGAATCGCAAACACGCCCAGCAAGACCCGGTAGCGCGGTGGGACACGCGTCAGCTTTGGCATCTGGCTCGCCAGCGTGTACAGCGTTTCATAATGGATGAAGACGGCCACGGCGATCAGGGCGCCATTGAGGCTCCAGGAAAGTAATGAGTGCATGGCATTAGTGGTTCAAGTTCATAGGTCATCCTAACACCGTAGGTGCGCCCGTGGGGCACCGGTATGGTGCGACATACCGGGCGCCGCACCACGGCAGTGCGGCGCATCCCCTATAACCATCATTTTGATGAGGTCACGACGCTGAATGGGCTCGCTCAGCAGCAGTGATCTTGGCACGTTTCTTGTATTAGTCAGTGTGAACTTTATTTTTTCGCAATGGCGAGGCAATCATGTTTGACGAAATGCTGCTCGAAAACGGCAAGGTCCGTTCACACTACAAGGCCTTCGATGCCTGGAAGTCGGCGCGCGCCAACGGCTTTCTTGAAGGTAAGAAAGCCGAGGCAGATCATTTGTTCCGGCAGGTGGGCATCACTTTCTCGGTGTATGGCGATGATGTGGGTACGGAGCGGCTCATTCCCTTTGACCTGGTGCCGCGCATCATTCCGGCCACCCATTGGGCGCGTCTGGAGAAAGGGCTGACTCAGCGGGTACAGGCGCTGAACCTGTTTCTGAAGGATGTGTACGGTCGGGGAGACATCCTGCGCGCCGGCATTATTCCGGCCAATCGGGTCTTAGGTAACGCCCAGTTTCGTAAGGAAATGCTTGACCTTGATGTGCCATCTGGTATCTACGCCATGATTGCAGGGATTGATCTCGTCTGTGTGGGCGATAACGAGTGGTACGTGCTGGAAGATAACCTACGTGTGCCATCGGGTGTGTCGTACATGCTGGAAAACCGCAAGATGATGATGCGGCTCTTCCCGGATCTCTTCGGTGCACACCGCATTGCCCCGGTGGCGCACTACCCCGACTTGTTGCTGGAGACCCTGCGACAGGGAGCGCCCGACTCACTTGAAGATCCGACTGTGGTCGTCATGACTCCCGGCCTCTATAACTCGGCCTATTTCGAACATGCTTTCCTGGCACAGCAGATGGGCGTGGAACTGGTCGAGGGCAAGGATCTGATGGTTGAGGACGATACCGTCTACATGCACACCACTCATGGCAAGAAACGTGTGGATGTCATTTACCGCCGTATTGATGATGATTATCTGGACCCTGAAGTCTTCAATAAGGATTCGATGCTGGGCGTCCCGGGCTTGATGCGTGCCTATCGTGCCGGACGCGTGACACTGGCTAATGCGATTGGTACGGGTGTGGCAGATGACAAATCGATTTATCCCTATGTGCCTGACATGATTCGTTTTTACCTGGGACAGGAGCCAATCCTGCACAACGTACCCACCCATATCTGTTCGGAAGCCGATTCGCTGAAGTATGTGCTGGATAACCTCGAAAAGCTGGTCGTCAAGGAAGTGCATGGCGCTGGTGGTTACGGCATGCTGATTGGACCGGCCGCGTCGCGGGCGGAGATTGCCGATTTCAGGGCGAAGCTGGTGGCGCACCCGGATGCCTACATCGCGCAGCCCACCCTGTCGCTGTCAACCTGTCCCACCATGGTCGAATCCGGCATTGCGCCCCGTCATATCGATCTACGCCCCTTCGTGCTGAGCTCACCCAGCGGCGTGCGCATGGTACCGGGTGGCCTGACTCGGGTTGCCCTCAAGGAGGGCTCCCTGGTGGTCAACTCATCACAGGGTGGTGGAACCAAGGATACCTGGGTCGCTGCCGAATAAGCCGGTGCCCATTCATTTAAGGACGCAACATGCTTTCCCGCACTGCTGATAGTTTGTACTGGATGGCCCGCTATACCGAGCGGGCAGAAAACACGGCCCGTCTGATTGATATCGGCTTACAACAGTCACTTCTGCCCGGCCAGCAACGCGAGGCAGAGGCCAGCCTTGCCGGGATGCTGGGTCTGGCCGAATTACTGCCCGTCTACCAGGAAAAGTTCGGTGATGTGAATCCAGAATCGGTGATCCGTTTTATGGTGCTGGATGAGGAGAACCCTTCTTCCATCTGGTGCAGTTTGCACAATGCCCGTGAAAATGCCCGGGCGGTTCGCGGACAAATTACCACCGGCCTCTGGGAGACGACGAATGCCACCTGGCTCGAGTTTCTTAAGCTCTGTGACGAAGGACTGCCGCTGGTCGACCCGGGAAAATTTTTCGAGTGGGTGCAGATGCGCTCGCACCTTTCGCGCGGCGTCACCATTGGCACCATGCTGAAAGACGAGGCCTTCCGGTTTATCCGACTGGGCACCTTCCTCGAGCGGGCGGACAGTACCGCCCGGATGATCGACGTGCGCTTTCATGACATCGAAACGCAGGATGCCAAGGCGGGCATTCTGGATCCGGATGATCCCGAATTTGCGGTGCGCGAGTTCTACCACTGGGAGGCCGTCCTGCGCTCATTGTCAGCCTTTGAGGCTTATCGCAAGGTCTATCGGGACACGATCAGTGGCGCACGCGTTGCCGAGTTGCTCATTCTGAACCCGGATATGCCCCGTTCGATCGCCTCCTGTATGAATGATGTCGTGGCCAATCTTCAGTTGGTGGGCAATGGAAACTCCAGAGAAACGCGCCGGCGTGCAGGCAAACTGGCCTCGACGCTTCGTTATCTCACCATGGACGAGATTGCTGAAATTGGTCTGCACAAATGGCTGACCCAGCTGTTGGCAGATATTGACGATTTGGGCGTTAGAATGCGTCAGGATTTTCTTGTTCTCTGACGCGGTTCTCGACTCATGACCTATTGTGTGGCCCTTCGGCTCAATGCCGGCCTAGTCTTTCTATCCGATGCCCGGACCAACGCGGGGATTGACCAGATCAGTACCTTCCGCAAGATGAGCATCGTCGAGCGGCCCGGGGACCGTTTGGTCGTGATGATGTCTGCGGGCAACCTGGCGATCACCCAGGCCGTTCGTCAGCATCTGGCCGAGACCATGGAGTCGGAGAAGGGGATTCTTGCCGCCAACTCCATGTACGAGGTCGCCCAGTGTGTTGGTGATGCCGTGCGCTTCGTGCATCATCGCGATGCCAAGGCGTTGCAGCAGTTCGGTATTGACTTCAATTGCAGCCTGATCGTCGGGGGGCAGATCGGCAAGGAGCGCTGCCGGATTTTCGAGGTATATTCGGCGGGCAATTTTATCGAGTGCGCCGAAGAAAAACCGTATCTACAGATTGGTGAGTCCAAGTACGGCAAGCCCATCCTGGACCGGGTGATTCGCCCGGAAACCTCGCTGGGGGACGCCGCCAAATGCGCCATCGTTTCAATGGATTCCACCTTGCGCTCTAATCTGTCCGTCGGTCTACCGCTAGACATGCTGGTGTACAAGACGGATTCGCTGGAGATCACGCACTTCAGCCACATTGACGCTACGAATGCCTATTACAATCAGATCCACACAACCTGGGGCGAGAAGCTAAAAGAGGTCTTTAGTGCTCTGCCGAACCCAGTGTGGACAGAGACCAGTGCCGAGGAGGCCCGGCTGGCCACGTTGCGTGTGGGCACTGCGGCAGAAACACGTCCAACGCATACAATTCAGACACTGGCCGGGCAGCAGTAGCGCATTATTGGCACAGCTTTTGCGTGAAGAGGAGCGTTCCTATGACCGCTCCGGAGTTACGCTGTGTCAATCCATGTTGCCCTGAACCATGTCACCCATTATCGCTATGATCGCCCCATTAATCTGGGGCCGCAGATCATCCGGCTGAGACCGTGCCCGCATGCACGGACTCGCATTCTCAGCTATAGCATGCGGGTCGTGCCCGAGACGCACTTTATCAACTGGCAGCAGGATCCACAGGCCAACTATCTGGCACGGATGGTTTTTCCCGAAAAGACCACGGAGTTCCGTATCGAAGTGGATTTCGTGGCAGAGATGGCGGTGCACAACCCCTTCGATTTCTTTCTGGAACCGGAGGCTGAGGAATTTCCATTTTCCTACCTGGCAGAGCAGGCCCATGAGCTTCAGCCCTACCGGGCATGCCTCAGCCCTACGCCCAAATTCAGCGCTTATCTGGCAACGATTCCGCACAAAAAGGTGCGCACGATTGATTTCCTTGTTGGCCTGAATCAGCGTTTACAGCAGGACATTCAATACACCATCCGGATGGAGCCCGGTGTGCAGACGCCGGAAGAGACGCTCACCAAGCGCTCCGGGTCCTGCCGGGATTCGGCCTGGTTGATGGTGCAACTACTGCGTCACATAGGGCTGGCGGCACGTTTTGTGTCAGGCTATCTGATTCAGTTGGCGCCGGATATCAAGTCGCTGGATGGTCCTTCGGGTCCGGAGAAAGACTTCACGGATCTGCATGCCTGGTGTGAGGTGTATCTGCCGGGCGCCGGCTGGATCGGCCTTGATCCGACGTCGGGGTTGTTGGCCGGGGAAGGGCATATCCCGGTGGCGTGCTCACCGGACCCGGGTTCTGCTGCTCCGGTTACAGGCGCGCTGGATGAATGCGAATGCACCTTTGAACACCAGATGCAGGTGACGCGGATCTGGGAAGCACCGCGTGTAACCCGTCCCTATACCGATGAGACCTGGTTCGAAATTGATGCCATGGGCGGGCAGGTGGATGCCGACCTGGAGCGGCTGGATGTCCGTTTGACTCAGGGCGGCGAACCCACCTTCGTTTCGGTCGACGACCGGGATGGTGCGGAATGGAATACCGAGGCCATGGGCCCGACCAAACGCATTCTCGGCGCTTCGTTGCTGGATAAGCTGCGCGCCGAATATGCGCCATTCGGGCTGCGTCATTACGGCCAAGGCAAGTGGTATCCGGGTGAACAATTACCCCGCTGGTCGCTCAACATCTTCTGGCGCAAGGACGGTGAACCGCTCTGGTTGAATCCGAATCTGGTAGCCGATGAGGCGATTGACTACGGTGTTAGTGCCGAGGATGCCGCGGTCTTTCTGAAGGGTGTTGCCGAGCGTCTAGGCGTTGATAAAAAGTGGGTGTTCCCTGCATTCGAGGATGTCTGGTACTACCTATGGCGAGAGCGTCGTCTCCCGGACAATGTGGATCCTTTCGATTCGCGTCTGGATGATGCCATGGAGCGGGACCGTCTTCGCAAGGTCTACATGCAGGGGCTCGACACGACCATCGGCCATGTGCTGCCGATTCTACGCGGCATGGGATCGGACCGTTGGCAAAGTGGGCCGTGGTTCTTGCGCGACGAGCGCTGCTATCTCATTCCCGGCGATTCGCCGCTGGGTTATCGTTTACCGCTGGATTCACAGCCCTGGTGCGCACCTGGTGATTTCCCGTACGTCAATCAACCCGATCCAACGATAGAGCAGGCCGCATTGCCCACTCACGAACAATTGCGTATCCGGGTCGGCGGCGCGACGCAGAGTGCTGCGGCCAAGGCTTATGGCACTGGTCGGTACACCGTGACCAGCAATCCGAGCGAAGCCTTGAAACAACCAAGAATGTTCGAGTCGGCCGCCTGGATTACGCGCACGGCCATGTGCGCTGAACCTCGTGCCGGCAAGCTTTACGTCTTTATGCCGCCGACACTGTGTCTGGAAGACTATCTGGAAATTCTGGCCGCTGTCGAAAGTACCGCAGAAGCCATGGGGCTGCCAGTCATCATCGAGGGTTACGAACCACCGCGGGATCTTCGTCTCACCGTGCTACGCGTCACGCCCGACCCGGGCGTGATCGAGGTCAATGTGCAGCCGGCGAGCAGCTGGCACGAGCTGACGCACCACACGAATTTTCTTTATGAGGCAGCGCACCAGACCCGCCTCTCGACCGAGAAGTTCATGCTGGATGGCCGCCACACCGGTACCGGGGGTGGTAACCACTTCGTTCTGGGTGGTGCGACACCAAATGATTCACCTTTCCTGCGGCGCCCTGATCTGCTGGCCAGTATGGTTGCTTACTGGCACAACCATCCGGCTTTGTCCTATCTTTTTTCCGGATTGTTTATTGGCCCGACCAGCCAGGCACCACGGGTGGATGAAGCCCGGCATGAATCGGTGCGTGAACTTGAGGTCGCCTTTGAAGAGTTGCGCCGCCAGAACGCGTTGTTCAGCAATGTGCCGCCATGGATGATCGACCGGGTCCTGCGCAATCTGCTGGTCGACGTGACAGGCAACACACATCGTGCCGAGTTCTGCATCGACAAACTCTACTCGCCAGATAGCACGACAGGGCGTTTGGGGCTTCTGGAAATGCGGGCTTTCGAGATGCCGCCGCATGCCCGGATGAGCCTGGCGCAACAACTTCTGATGCGGGCACTGATCGCACGTTTCTGGCAGGCTCCTTATCAGCCAGCCAGCCTGATCCGCTGGGGCACCGGCTTACACGACCGCTTCATGTTGCCGCATTTTGTTTGGTCCGACCTATGCGATGTTATCGAGGAGCTGAATCAGTCCGGCTATGCCTTCAAGGCCGAATGGTTTGCGCCGCACTTCGAATTCCGCTTCCCGCACATTGGCGAAATGGACGTCAACAATCTCCGGTTGGACCTCCGTATGGCGCTGGAGCCCTGGCACGTGATGGGTGAAGAGGGGGCTCTTGGGGGCACAGTCCGTTACGTTGATTCTTCTTTAGAACGAGTCCAGCTCAAGGTCAACGGCTATATCGAAGGACGTCATGTGGTTACCTGTAACGGTGAGGTAGTGCCACTGCACCCGACCGGTGTTCAGGGCGAGTTTGTGGCCGGCGTTCGCTATCGCGCCTGGCAACCGCCGAACTGTCTGCATCCGACGATTGGTGTGCATGCACCATTGACCTTCGATGTGGTGGATACGTGGATGAATCGCTCACTGGGCGGTTGTCAGTACCACGTCGCCCATCCGGGCGGTCGAAACTATGACACCTTCCCCGTGAACGCCTATGAAGCTGAGGCGCGTCGTCTGGCACGCTTCTTCCGTATCGGTCATACTCCGGGAGTCGTCCGGGTAGATAAACAGCATCTCAATCCGGATTTCCCTTTCACGCTCGATCTGCGCCTGACCTGACAACGGCATTAACGGAATCGCCCACGCACCATGCCTGCCGCCGAAAAGATCCCGCCAGCGGATCTGCCGCCTCTAATTGGAAGTTACGCCCGGCGGCAGCCACTGGCGGATCGTTTTGATGAATTGTGCGAACCGGACGGCTCGGTCAGGCCGCACTGGACGCCGGTGCTGGCGCTACTGGGTCGTATGCGGACGACCGAAATCGAAGCGCGTTTGAGCAGTGCCCAGCAGCACATCCGGGATGAGGGCATTACCTACACGATCTACGCAGACCCTCAGGGTCGGGATCGTCCGTGGCTCCTGGATGAGTTGCCCCTCGTTATGCCGGGAGAGGAGTGGCAGACCCTTTCCTATGGCCTGGCCCAGCGTGCACGCCTACTCAATCTGATCCTGGCCGATATCTATGGCGAGCAGCGCCTGCTCCGGGACGGCATCATTCCACCGGAAGTGATTTACGGGGCGGGGGGCTGGTTACCCGCCGCCTATGGGACGCGCGCTCCCGGGAATATTTTTCTGCATAGCTATGCCGCCGATCTGCTGCGCTCCCCGGATGGTCAGTGGTGGGTCGTCGGTGACCGGACTCAGGCGCCCTCGGGTGCCGGCTATGCCTTAGAAAACCGGCTCATCATGACGCGGGCTTTCCCCGAGCTTCTGGCCCAGATGCCCGTTGCGCCATTGACCGGGTTCTTTTCTGCCTTGCGTGAACATCTGGCCGCGCATGCGCCCTGCGGGGACGAATCGCCACGGATTGTCGTACTGACTCCGGGTCCGTTGAACGAAACCTACTACGAACACTCCTTGTTGGCGCGTTACCTCGGGTTCCCGCTGGTCGAGGGGGGCGACCTCGTGGTTCGGGAAGGTCTGGTTTGGCTCAAGACTATTCATGGACTGCAGCGCGTGCACGCGATTGTACGACGGCAGGATGATGTCTACTGTGATCCGCTGGAGCTCAGAAGTGACTCCGCTCTGGGCGTCGCGGGCCTGGCCGATGCGGCTCGACGTGGCCATGTGCTGATTGCCAATGCGTTGGGTGCCGGCGTGGTCGAATCGCCGGCGCTACAGGGTTTCCTGCCAGCCGCAAGCCGTTATCTTCTGGGTGAAGCACTGGCCTTGCCGTCGGTAGCGACCTGGTGGTGTGGTGAAGCCGCGGCCATGGATTATGTGCGCTCGAATCTGGATGACCTAGTCATCAAATCGGCGCATGGCACCGGGCATTTCCAACCCATCTTCGGACAGGATCTGAACGCCGAAGAGCAGCGCGAGCTGATATCCCGGATCGAACTTGCCCCCGATCGTTATGTGGCACAGGAGTGGGTCCGCCTTTCGCAGGCGCCCGTATTGAATCGCCGGGTGGGGAGTCTCAGTCTCGAGGCACGATCTGTTGGGCTGCGTGCCTTTGCCGTAGCGGCGGCCCAGGGCTACCAAGTGATGCCTGGCGGCCTGACGCGCGTCGAGTCTCATCGCGATGCCCGAGTGGTCTCGATGCAGCGCGGCGGCGCCTCCAAAGATACCTGGGTGCTGCAGTCCCACGACAACGAAGAATTGGAATTCCCTCAGGGCGAGGCGACCGTGACGGCACCGGTGGTTCATACCGGTGTGCCCTCGCGGGTTGCCGAAAATCTGTTCTGGATGGGGCGGTATACCGAGCGTGCGGAAGGGATGGCGCGACTGCTCCGGTTAACCCTGACCGAGCGCCTGCATCATGCCCGCCGACACGGCGTGGTTGCTTTGCATCAGCTGGTCTGGCGATATGGACTGGTGCAACTGCCTGAAGGTGAAACACAGGCAGCGCGCGCACCGGTTGAGCAGTTGATCCGTGCCGCAACGCATCCTAATCATCCGCAGGGTCTGGCTGAAACACTGACACATCTGGGCCGGGTTGGCTTCTCGTTGCGGGACCGACTGTCGCACGATCACTGGCGGGCACTCAACCGGTTGGTGAATGATGCGGCGCTTGGCGAAAACAGTACTTTAGGCCCCACGCTGGTCTGGCTTGATCGGGCTGTGTCCGGGCTAGCCGCGCTATCCGGGTTTGCACTAGATGCCATGAGTCGCGACGCGGGTTGGCGGTTTCTTTCCCTGGGTCGCCGGCTGGAGCGGCTGGTCCTTCTGGCAGCAGGGCTCAATGTGGCCATGAGCCAGTTGCACCGAGCCGATGAGGGTGGCGAACGAACGGCACCACTCGACTGGCTGCTTGACCTAACCGATTCGGCGGGCTCATTTCGGAGCCAGAGCACAGGTATGGCGACCTGGGCGGCAGTTCGCGAGATCGTGCTGCTGGATGGCACGCACCCGCGATCGCTCCGGTTCCAGGTCGAAGGCGTTCAGCAGGCACTGCAGCGGTTGGGCCAGGAGACGGGTACGACTTTGGTTGGACTGGAGGGGACCGGTATTGCGCTGACCGAGTGGTCGCTGGGGGAGTTCCCCGATGCCGCGGCACTCAATACGGCGTTTGCCCAGCTGGAGCAGGAGATTCATCAACTCAGCGACCTGCTGGCGCTTCGTTATTTCAGCGTCAGCCAATCCGGGATGGCTGTCTGATGGCCGCGCCTCCAGTGCCGACGCCTCGCCGTTATCAGGTGGTTCATGCGACGGAATACTGCTACGCCTACTCGGTGAGTAGCGCGCGTCATCGGGCACATCTGATTCCCGCGGTTCAGACCAATCAGCAGGTCATCACCGATGTGATTGATGTGAATCAGCCCCTGGCAGAGTCGGCGACCGGCGTCGACTTCTTCGGGAACCGCTATTGCGACTTTTCGATTGCGACGCCCCATCGTCTGCTAGAAGTTCGTGCATGTATGACGGTGGTAGTGACTCAACCTGAATGGCCACTAGCAGGAGAACCCTGGCACGGGGAGGGTCTGGCGCGCCGGGCATTTGAGCCAGGCGATTCGGCAGCGCGGGCGTTTGCCCTGGCCTGCGCCCCCTACCTGACCGACTCCCCGATGATTCCGGTGCTGCCGGAAATCGGTAGCTGGCTGCGGGCGCAGATGGCATCGACCGTGGAAACGCTACCGACCCAATTGCTACGGCTGACCGGGGCGATGCATCAGGACTTTACCTTCGATCCGGAAGCAACCGCTGTCGGCTCGCCACTCCGTGAGGCCTTTGTGAACCGACGCGGTGTCTGCCAGGATTTTGCGCAGATCATGATTTCGGGCTTGCGCAGTATCGGCATTCCCGCGCGTTATGTCAGTGGTTATATCCTGACGCACCCCCCGCCCGGGCAGCCCCGCCTACTGGGGGCAGATGCCACGCATGCCTGGGTCGAGGCCTGGTGTCCCGGTCATGGCTGGCTAGGCCTTGACCCGACCAATGGCCAGGCAGTCAGTGATGAATTCGTCACCTTGGCACGAGGCCGGGACTTCGCCGATGTCATCCCGTTGCGGGGCGTAGTGACCGGTGGCGGTGAGCACACCCTGGAGGTGTCGGTGACGATGCTGCCCGAGGAAACGTCGAATGAGGATCAGGCCAGTGTGACGGTCAGCAAGGGCAAGCCGTCAATGCCACAGCTGATGACATCGCCCGCCGAGACCGTCGAGACACCGCCCGGCGTGCCCGTGTAAATAAGGTCGCCGGGAGCCAGGGAAAAATATTGCGATAGTCGGCAGATGATTTCTGCCACGTTCCACGACATCTGGTTCAGGCGAGATGATTGGCGCAGGTCTTCATTTACTTTCAGCCAGATGCTCGCGTCAGCGGCGGGAACGTTGTGGCTGATTGGGACGATGGGCGAAATCGGTGCGCCGAAGTCCATGCCTTTTCCCAGCTCCCAGGGGTGACATTTCTCGCGCGCCAGCGTCTGCAGATCTCGCCGGGTAAAATCAATGCCGGTTGCGTAACCATAAACATGATCCAGCGCGGTCGCCTCGGGAATATTCAGGCCGCCTCGACCCAGTGCCACGACCAGCTCGACTTCATGTTGCAGGTTAGTGGTCGCTGGCGGAAAGGGGATCGTGCCGCCACAGGGCACAACAGCGTCGCGCGGTTTGGAAAAGAAGAACGGCGGCTCGCGATCTGGGTCTGCCCCCATTTCCCGGGCATGTTCGGCATAGTTGCGGCCCACGCAGTAAATGCGGCGAACCGGAAACAGTAAATCCGTGCCAAGAACGGGCACGACCGTTGCAGCGGGCGGGTTAATGGCGTTGGCGGTCATGGGGACTGTTGGATGAGAAGTTGTAGATCATGGGCGACATCGGTGGCGCTCATTTCATGCGGCACGATCAATCGCATGTGACCTGCCCGGTCGATGACAAAGCTGTTGGTGGTGTGGTCAATGGTATAGACAAGCGCCGAGTCGGGTAGCGGTGTCTTTTGCCAGAAGATCTTGTATTGCCGGGCGACTTTTGTTGTCTCTTCCGGTGTTCCGGTGAGTGCAATGAAGCGAGGATCAAAGGCATCCATGTAGATCTTGAGCGCCGCAGGGGTGTCACGTTCCGGATCCAGGGACACAAACAGCACCGCGACCTCTTTAGCCTGAGGGCCGAGTAACCGCATCACCTCAGCCTGGCGTGCAAGATGGGTCGGGCAGATGTCCGGGCAGTGGGTAAAACCGAAGAACAGGCTGACCACTTTGCCCTTGAAATCGCCCAGTGAACGCGCTTGCCCAAACTGGTCGGTCAGGGTGAAATTGATCGCCGGTGGCGCGTCAGGGACGGGTTTGGCTTTGAAAGGCAAGGGCTTGTCAGCACATGCCAGTAGCAGCGTACCAGCCGCAATCAGGAAGAGACGTCTCGAGAAAGTCATCATCATAAGCGGGCGGACTTCTGTCGCTCGGTAATACGGATCGCGATTAGGCCGGCTTCGGCAGCGACCAGCAACAGGAAGGTGCCCCAGTCCTGCTGATGCATCTGCCAGAGCAGCATGGCAAAAAGGAGCAGGATCAGCAAGGTGAGCAGATCAGGAAATTTCATCGGGTTCGGTGCAATGCAGCATCAAAATGTATGGTTGATCTTGCCAGTTTAATAGTAAAGTTCGGAACAAGCATGCGTTCAGCGCAGAAGGCCATAAAACAGGGGAATCCCTTAGGGGGAACCCCGTAGAAATAACAGGAGATAACAGCATGAGCAGCCCGATGATCCTCAAGGTCAGTTCCCTCGAGAAGAACGCCGGATTTCACCTTCCCACCAGCCAGGCCGATATTGTCACGCCGGATTCGCCAGCGATCGAAGTCATGACTGACCTGAAGCAGATTGTGGCGGCCACGGTGGGCGCCGATGTGCTGCTGAGTCACGCCAACCATCTGATGATCTCGCGCGGCGTCCGTTCGCTGATTGTGACCGACAGCAAGGGCTGTGTCGTTGGTCTGCTCACCGCGACGGATGTTCTGGGCGAGAAGCCGATGCAGTGCGTCCAGAAAAACGGCATCAAGCATGAAGAAATTACGGTCAAGGATGTTATGACCGGCCAGGGAGAGATCGAGGTCCTGACGCTGAAGCAGGTGATGCAGGCCAAGGTGATCGACATTATCGAAACCCTGAAGGTCCATAACCGCAACCATGCCCTAGTCGTTGACACGGATCCGCTGACCAATCGTCAGATGGTGCGCGGCATCTTCTCGGCTTCGCAAATTGCGCGCCAGCTCGGTGTGGCCACACAAATCCATTCCGTCGCCAAGACCTTTGCCCAGATTGAAGCTGTATTGGCCAGCTAGGTTGTTGATACTTTGCGTAGCTGACGTACCATAGACCCACAACCCGATTTCAAGGAGAGTTCGATGTCCCAAGTAAAACCGAGCCGCTCAATCAAGAAGGCTCTGGCCTATCTGGTGGCAAGTGTCGCGATCACCGGTCTGGTGGGCTGTGCTGGCGGCGGTCTGTCGCAGTCTCAGAAGTCGGGCTTCCTGACCTCGGCTGAATACAACCGGCTGCAAGAGATTCCCATTGACCAACCAGGGGTGAAGTTATATCGCTATGTCAGCCCCGATTTTGATAAGAGTCAGGTCAAGGGCGTGATGATTGATCCGGTGGTGCTTTATCAGACGGCTTTGAAGGATTCTGGCCAGAAGGGGCTGACGGATGAGACGATTTACCAGACCCGGATGATTATCGATAAAGAGCTCAAGGATCGTGCCTCAAAGCGCTTCCATGTGGTGACGAAACCGGGCCCGGGTGTAGGCCGGCTAAGCGTGGCGCTGACCGGTGCCGTGGTTGAGGGCGATAGTTTCAAGCCCTGGAACGCAGTGCCTATTTCGGCCGTGCTCTTTGCCGCACAAAAAGCGGCAGGCGTTGATTCCAAGACCCCCTCGCTGGTGGTTGAGGCCAAGCTGCGTGACAGTGTGACAGGCAAGGTCTGGGGGCAGGGCGTCTATGTGATGTCTGGCGAAACCTTCCGTATGGAATCCAGTTCAACGGAAGCATTCCAAAAACTGGCCATCGAATGGGTCACCACGGCCGTGCGTGTCTCTGCCGGTATGGCGGGAAAATAATCGGATCGTCTGTGCTATCAGGTAAAAGCCACCTTAGGGTGGCTTTTTTTACGCACCCGTCTTGCCGTTTGCCAGATCCTGCAAAGACCGGTAATCCACTTTGCCCGTCCGCAAAACGGGGAGCTCGGGCATAAAAACGACCTCGCGGGGTAGCCAGGTATTAGGAATCCGTTCGGCAACAAAATGCTGACGAATCGCCTCGGTCGTCATGTTCGGATCGTTGGTATAGAGTCGAATCACCGGTTTGCTCTGCTCGTCAGATTCGATGGCGATCGCTGCGTGATGATGCTCGCTGGAGATGCGTGCTACCTCGTCCTCAATAAAGCCCAGCGAGATCATTTCACCGGCAATCTTGGTAAAACGCTTCTTGCGCCCCTTAATGCTGAGAAAACCATCCGCGTCGATCGTGACAATGTCGCCGGTGTCATACCAGCCGTCATTCAGCGAAGAACGCTCCTCCATCAGGTCATGAAGATAAGACTTCATCAGATTCGGGCCGCGCACGTGTAAGACGCCACCTTCATCAATCCCTTCGTGTGGTTCGATCCGGTATTCAATGTGGGGCAGTAGCCTACCAACCGTACCGTGGCGAATTCCCGTGGGAACGTTGACGGCAATCACCGGGCCCGCTTCGGTCGCACCATAACCCTCCAGCACGGTGATGCCAAGGACCTCAAAGCGTTCACGTGTATGGGGCTTGAGCCGTTCAGCCCCGGCGACCACAAAGCGCAATGACGATAGGTCACCCGGCTTGGCAATTTTGTAGAGCTGATTCAGGAAGGTGTCCGTCGAGAGCATGACCGTAGGTTTTTGGGTGCGAATCAGCTCCAGGTTTTCCTTATGACGCAAGGGCGAGAGACCGATGACTGTTTTCATCCCATTCATGAGCGGCAGCAGTACACCCGCTGTGAGACCAAAGGCATGAAATTGGGGTAGAGCGCTAAACATCACCTCGTGTTTGCCAATCGGAAAGGCCTGAAGAATCTGGTCAACGTTGGAAAGCAGGTTACGGTGACTTAGGACAACCGCCTTAGGATCCGCTTCGCTACCCGACGTAAAGAGAATGACCGCGGCATCGTCAGGGCTGCTGCGTTCGGTTCGCAGCTGTTTCAATCTGACGCGTAACAAGCCTTTGAGTTTGGCCAGCCGGCCGATTTTGAGAGCAACGTCTTCCAGAAAGATGCAACGGATACCGTGTTCTTCAAGAAGTGCGGGTAGATCATCCAGTTCACATTTTTCGAGAAACTGTCGTGAGGTCAGGAGAATATCGATGTGAGCCCGTTCGCAACAGCGGATTAGCGTGGGCAATGGAAATGTGTAGTTGAGAAGCGCAACGGCTTTGTGGGCAAACTGGGCGGCAAAGATCGCGACCACGCCGGTGACACTGTTGGGAAGCAAACAGCCGATATGGTGACGCCGGGTGAGGGCGTTGATTTCGCGCGACAGGACGGCACAACCAATGATCAGTCGATCAAAACTGAGGGAACGACCCAGTTCATCCACAATGATCGTTGCGCGGCCATGATGGCCGGCCGCTGCCATCAACAGTCGCTTGGGGATGGTGTTGTTGGCGGGCATATAAATCCTTTTCTTCCTTTTATGTCTATTTTTGGTTTTCTGGCGAGAGAGGAACCAGTTTCCCGTGAGCCGGGAAAAAGACGGCCATCCGAACACGCAGACCCCGGGCTTCCTCGTGGGCGTAAAGCGCGGCATATCGTTCCAATTGTGGCCGATAAGATGCAGCTTTGTCGTTCAGATGCGCCTCCAGTGCCTCACCCGTTAGCGCTGGGTCGGTGTGCAGCGTTTTGTAATCAATAATCCATCGTATCCCATTTTCGATGAAGGTGCGGTCGATCACATGGCGCTGTGCCAACGGTTCTCCGGCAGCATGTGCTGAGTTTGATGGGGTATCGTCAGTTGGCGTGCTCTGAAGGCGACTGCTCAGCGGTACTTCACAACCAGCAGCCTCGTGCGCGGCCAGTACCCATTGACTTACCGGGTCAGCGAGTGATTTGAGTAGCGTTGCATGAACAGCTCGGCCCGCCTCGTTGGCATCATGGGTTGCATATCCCTGGCCGCTGAAGTGGCGGATCATCCGGGGCAGAAGACGGTTCAGTCGATCAGTATCCCACTGCGCCAGGCCATCGCGTGCGAACGCCTCCAGATAGTGGTGGACTAGGGTGCCGATCTCCATTTCTAGGGTGTTAGAAAATCCGGTGCTTGCTCGTGGGCCTGCTTTGCTGACCTTTGATGGCTGGTCGGAGCCGGTGGTCAGCTTGCCGGTCGATACGGGCGCTGCAATCGCCGAAATGTTCAGGCGAATCAGATCCGGAATGAACGTAGCCGGATCCATCCTGCCAGCAGCAAATCCCATAGATGATGGTTCGGAATCGGCGGCCGCAAAGGTGTCCTCAAGAACGGGCCATAAGGGGGCCAGCAGGGAATGACTGGGCGGGGTCTTGAGCCTAGAGCGTCCGGAGGGAGTTGCTTCATTGGAATCCCGCTTGGCCAGCCCCAGAAGGTGTAGGCGCCGGATAGCACGGGTCGCCCCCACATACAGCACACGTTTGTCCTCATTCAGGCTCCGTGAGGACTCCAGGCCGCGCAGGTAACTATAGGGCGTGGCTGTAGGCTGATTGGCACCGGGGGCAGGCGCGGGCGCCACAATCAGGTGCTCCTGACCATCCGCATCGAGAATCAGGGTATCCCAGAGCAAGAGGGCGTGCTCGTCGGCGGGCGGGGTTTTATGCAGGCCGGGGATGATGACCGTATCAAACTGAAGACCTTTGGCTTTGTGAATGGTCATCAGCTGCACCTGCTCGCTGGCCGTGCTGTTATCGGCAGCGGCAAAGAGTTTCTCTAGCGCGGCATCCAGCCCCTCTAAATCCAGTCTGCCGTGCCGCGTCAGGTTATCCAGCAATGCGAAATAAGCCTCGGCGTCTTGCACGTCCTTTGGGCATTCCAGTGTGGCTGGGCCATTCAGGGCATGCCAGACCCCCTCGACCCATCGGCGTGGTCGCTGGACGTGCCGGTTAGTCTTGGCAACGGCCAGTATTTGGCGCAGCGGCAGGAGCCGTCGGCGACCATCTTCGCTCAGTTGCGCGAATCGGTTATCGTCCTGCATGAGCGACCAGACCGTCTCAAGATGTTCGTCGGCCGCGAGGGTGTGTAAATCTGCCAGGGTCAGGCCGCACCAAGGCGCCCTGAGCATTGCAAGCCAGTTGAGACGGTCACCCGGCGTATGCAGCGCTCGTGTCAGGATCACCAGATCCTGCACCGCCTGACGACCGGCGAGCGCATCGATCTCGACAGCGCGGAAAGGAATAGGCGATGCCAGGGACTGCAGCTGATCGACCAGGGTGTCCAGATGGGGGCGGGCGCGCACCAGAACAGCGATGGTCGCCCCGGGCCTTTCGGTTTGCGTCGCGCGGATAATGTCGATGATGCGCCGTGCTTCCAACTCATCCGGGTTGATCCCGGTGGCCGTATCTTCGGCATCCGCATCCGGTTCACCCATGATCAGCGGATGAATGCTCACGCCAGACTGCGGGTCCGGATCTTTAGCGGCAACACAGGATTCGTAGTGAACGGCACCCAGGACCCGATCATCGATGGCGCCAAAGACACAATCAAAGGTCCGGTTGACCCAGTCGACAATCTCAGGATGAGACCGGTTATTGCGATAGAGCTGCAGTGGTGTCAGGTGAATGTGCCCCAGTCCTTCTTGGCGCACCCGCAGGAATAGGCCGACATCGGCCTTGCGAAAACGGTAGATGGATTGCATTGGATCGCCGACCAGAAACAGGGTGCGACCTGGGTCATGCGCCCAGCCGGCGGTCAGTCTTTGCAACAGGGAGACCTGCAGAGGGCTGGTGTCCTGAAACTCGTCTACCAGCAGATGGCATAACCGGTAGTCCAGGCGTTCATGAAGTTCGCCAGGGGTATCCTCGGTACCGAGTGCTTCCACCGCGCGCATGGCGATCTCACTGAAGTCGACAGATTTTTCCTGGTTAAAGAGCAGCCAGAGTTGGGCATAAGCCAGTCGCAATAGCGCAACAAGATGTGTGATCAGATCCGCCGAATCGTCATCCAGAACCGGTTCGGGGAGTTTGCGGACGCTGGCCAGTTTTTCTGCGTTGCCGCTGGCCTCCAGGCCATCAATGGTGTCGAGTAACACCTGGCGCTGGGCCGCATGTTCTTTACCGGCGATACAGATGGGCGATTGGTACCTGCCGCGCAACTTGTCTGCCTGGGTCAGAAAGAGCTCGGCCAGCGCCTGCCAGCGTGGCAGATCGGCGGGATGATTTGTGAGCGGTTGGTCCAAGTGAGCAAGGCAGTGTATGGGTGAATCCGGACTGAGTCTGGCGGCATAAGCGGCAGCAGACATGAAGCCCTGTTGCCAGCGGGCGGGGAAGTGGCTCTCGACCTCGGTCAGCCGCTCCCGGACCATCTCCGCCAGGGTGTGGCTAATGGACTCTCTGAGGGGTTCGGATTGCGCACTGCCAAAGGCTGCAGCGACCCACTGGTCGCGCCGGCGCAGCATGTTCGTGAGCATCTTGCTGAGTCGACCCGCATCATTCTCGAAGTGGGCAAGGACATGCGCGATTGTGTCGCTGGCGGATGTGCCATCTTCCAGCTGATCGAGGGTGTTACGTGCGGCTTGTTCATAAAGCCGGCCAGGTTCGGACGTGATTGCTGGTTGGGTACCGAATCGGGAGAGCAGTGGGAGCTGGCGGGCAATGCGGGCAGCCAGGGCGTCCAGCGTCATGATGCGTAACCGTGCGGGTTGCTTGAGCAGTTGCCACTGACAGTCGGCATCGCGCTGGAGAGCATCGCAGGCCAATTTCCAGGTCTGTCGCTTGTGCGGTAGCGCATCCGGGGGCGGCGGGCATGTGGCACTGCGAAGACTGGAAATGATGCGGTCACGCATTTCGGCCGCCGCCTTGTTGGTGAACGTGAGCGCGATGATTTCTTCGGGCGAATCTACGCAGGCAAGCAAGCGCAGGAAGCGCTGAGTCAGGAGTTCGGTCTTACCCGCGCCGGCCGGCGCATCAATAATGAACGATCGGGAGGGGTTCAGCGCCTCCTGCCTTGCAGCGGCATCGGCTGCCAGCAGACGGGTCTGATCCAGATGCTGCGCGCTCATTGGCTGGCCTCACCGTGAGCCATTTTGTCGTGAGCCCTTACGCTGTGAGACTTCTCGAACTGACGCTGACGCTCGGCCAGCCGGAGTAGTGGCTTCACGTCGCAATAGCGAAGATCATCCTCATGGGTGAGGCAGATGGCAGCATGGCCGGCATGAACCTCGGCAGCTATTCGCGTAATGGCAGCTTCCCAGTGCGCGAGAAGCGAGGCCCAGTCCGGGAAAGCGGGTTCAGGAAAAATGCGTCGTCCCCGCTTGCTATCCAAAGCGTGCACATTGGGGAGCAACCCGTCATCCTGGTTGATCCCCTTGAACCCAGCACCATCAAGATGGATCTGGCCAAAGGCGACCCCGGCAATATCGGTCTGCGCAGGGTGCTCGGCAATCGCCGCATAAATGGGCAGCTGGGGTTCGGTAATCCGATCGCCTGCCCAGTTGCGCGTATCAATATCTGCCCCGGTCTTGTAGTCGATGATGAGGAGGCGACCATCCTCAAGCTGATCGATGCGGTCAATGCGCATATGGGCAGCGATACCGGCCACATTCACCTCGCGTTTACCCTCGGCTTCCAGAACGGAGAAAGGGACCTCACGTTTCAGTTCCGTCTGCAGCCAGATTTCCATCAGGCGTTCCAGTCGCCTTTGCTCCAATATCGCCTGGCGAGGCTTTAGTGCCTCTTGCCGCCGGTTTTCGTTAAAGCGTTCAAGGGCTGATCGCGCTGCCGATTCAACAGCCGAACGCAGTTCCTCGTTGCTCATCTGCTTAAGCGCTGATAACGATACCGTCCGCTGCCAGAAAAACTCCAGTGTGTCGTGTGTGAGCGTGCCGCGCTTGCGTGCATCAAGACCCTCGACCGGCGTTTCGAGCGCCTTGGCGCCGAGACGGTATTGATAGAAGCCCCACGCCGGACAGATGGCTTGTGCCTTGAGGAGTGCCGTCCCACCCGAAACCCGGTCGCCATCACGGACCGGGGGGGCCTGGATGTCGCGCAGCGATTCCAGAGGTGCTTCAGCGCGGGCACATACCTGCGCAACCCAGGGAACCGGAGGCGGTTCGGCAACCTGTTCATCATCCAGATCGCGGATAAGGGCGCTGGCCTCCCGTTCGCTGCCATCCTCGCTGCATGGATAGCTCAGGGTAATGTCATCGGCACTCTCCAGCAAGCGCGCCTGGATGCGAAGCGCGAAGTCGAGCTGTACATCGGCGCTGGCGTTGGGCGCCTGAGCGGCGCGCAAGGATTCGATGGGTAGGAGGGGGTTCGGGTTGGCGGCCGGGGGCCATGCCAGGCTGGTTAGGCCGGCCACCCAGAGTGCATCGAAATGCAGGCCACTGGCTTCCAGCATGCCGAGAATCTGGATCGGTGGCGTGCCGCGGGTTTTGGGCTGAAAGAGCTGCTCTGCACAGAGCTGGCTTAACAGCGAAACCGATTTACCAAAGGTCATCCGCTCGGTGATCGGATCCAGCTGAGCGAGTTGGTCGAGTGCTTTGCCAAAGGCCTCGCGCGCCTGGAATGCCTCGCTGTCGAGCGCGGTGTCAGAAAGCCAGCCACCCCGGGTCAGGATCGAGATCATCGTCTGTCGCCAGTCTGAGGGTAGGCGTGTCTTGCCGAGCTTCCGACTGGCTAGATCAATCGCAGTCAGGTGGGCAATGAGTGCGGGAGCCGTTAAGGATTGCTTGTGAAGTATGTATTCCGCGTAATCACGATAACGCTGGATGGGCGCCTTGGGGGCGACGCCGGTGCGCAGTGCCACGTCAAGTCGGGCACGCGCTTCCTGCTCCGTCGACGATGACCAGTAGGGACTTTCGAGCAGGTTGCGGATCTGGGTCTGTTCAACCGCGTGGGGCTGAGCGGTGATTCTCAGTAGCTCGAGGGCCGCCTGGACGAGTGGGGTCGAGGCCAGAGGCTGTCCGAGGCTGATGTTATAGGGCCGTTGGGATCGTGCATGCCGCGGGAGTACCAGACTCGGATCAATCACATCCTCCAGCGCATCAGCCAGAGGGTACTGGTAGGTGGCGACATTGGGTACGACAATCCCGAGACGCACATCCGGGCGCCGCCCTAATTGTGCTTTGGCCCAGTGGGCGATGGCCCGGCATTCCGCCGCAAGGTCTGTCGTGCCGAGAATGCGGCGACTTGCCTGGATCCGGTTCCCGGAGTCATTCAGTTCGCCAAGGGTGCAACCCACCTGTAGGAGGGTCGCCTGTAGACGTTGCTCAAGCGGGGTGTAGTGGTCGAAGCCGGCAAAGACGATCTGCTGGGGCAACAGGCGATGGGCTGCCTGCAGGTGATCAATCAGCGCGGCATTCAGTCGCGCACTATCGATGCGTTGAATAGCGGCGCACCGGGATAGAAAAGCCTCTTGCCACTGGGCAAATCGTTGTTGCTCGATGCTGGCGAAGTAGTGATCCGAATTCCTGAGAGGTTCGATCTCCCAGTTGATCATCAGCGCGTGCGCTTCAGCAGCGGTGGTGGCGAGAGCGCTGATATCAAACAGCATGGCCTCGTTGGCGCCCAGATCCTGATGGATCACCTGCTCCCAGAGCAGACGTTCCTGAAATCCATCCAGAACCATAAGGTCGTTCACTAGGGCAGGCTCTTCGCCGCGTAGGGTCAGATCATGAAAGTAGTGCTGCAGCCATTGCCCGAACGTGGAGGTCTGGAGTGTCAACCAGCTGGTGGGTGTGTTTGCCAGTGCGTCATGCGCCTGAGCTAGGGTTTGCGCCAGGCGTTGGGTTGCACAGATGACCACGCTCTCGGCCGATATCTGGTCGAGGTTCATGGGGTTCAGCGCCGGGGGCAGTTGTAATGCTTTAGGTTTCATGATCAGTCGTTCAACAGTTAACATACTAGCTGAATGGCGAGTCGATCGCCTCGCCTCTATGCACCGTCTTGCAAGGAATGGTTTCTATGAAAAATGCAGCCCATATCGTTCGTCAACGCAAAACTACCAAAGCCTTTGATCCGGCCCGGGAACTCACGCCGGAACAGTTGGCGACGGTGCGTGATCTACTCCGCTTTAGCCCCTCGTCGACGAATGCCCAACCGTGGCATTTTTTCATGGCCGCCAGTGAAGCCGGGAAGCATCGCATTGCCTCGGGGGCGACAGGACCCTTCGCTTACAACGAGGCCAAGATCATGAATGCCAGCGCAGTTGTGGTGCTATGTGCGCGCACCGCGCTGGACGAACCCTACCTGCAGCAGGTGCTGGATCAGGAAACCCGTGACGGCCGCCTGGCCAATGATGAGGCCCGTGCCAACCAGCATCAGGTGCGTCAGGGTTACGTGCATAAACACGAGGCGGCTGCGAACCTCCTTAACTGGACTTCCCGGCAGGTTTATATTGCCCTGGGATTTCTTCTGCTCGGTGCCGCCGAGATGGGGATTGATGCCTGTCCGATCGAGGGGTTTGATGATGCAGCGCTCGATGCCGAGTTGAAGCTGCCTGCGCAGGGTTTGAAAAGTCTGGTCCTGGTGGCGCTGGGTCATCGCTCGACGCAGGATTTTAATGCCGCGCTGCCCAAGTCTCGTCTGGATGAGGCCGTGGTGATCTCGGCGTTATGAGGCCTCGCGGCCGTTCGCTGAAAAGCGGGCGGCCAGCCGATACATCACGACCGCCAGCAACACTTCGAAGAGGAAGTTAAATCCATTGGCCAGATCGTTGCCACGAGCGTCCATGTCGTTACCGAGCTGGTAAGCCCAGGGTGTGAGTGCCAGGAAAAGCAGGCACACCAGTAGATTAAACATCAAGGGCAGGTCGCGGCGCTGACCCGTCGGTAGCGTAAAGCAACCAATCAGTAGGGCGATGGCGGCGGTGGTGCCGTTTTCGAGCGCGGCATCTCCGAAGTCTGGCGACACCAGCAGCCGATAGGCCACTGTCGTGATGGCCAGAGAGACAGCAAAGGTTGCTGCACCCATTGCCGCGCGACGGAGCAGGTGCGCATTCGTATCACGTCTTTTTGGGGGGGTGCGCTTGGGCTGCGAACGACCCGGCGACAGTTCTCCTACAGGGAGGTCAAATCGCGCGCTTCGGGGCGGGGGCACCGTCCCGGACGGCGCCTCCCCGGGCCCGGATGTCATCAGACTCAGCCCTGCAGAATGGCTTTGAGTGATTTGCTACGTTGATCCAGATGCTTCAGGCCGGCCTCAGAAAGTACCAGTGACTTGGCGCGGGCATCCGTGGCAGAGCGCTCGACCGAGATGAGACCCAGCTTCTGCAGCGACACCACCTTGCGATGAACGGTCGGACCCGTGCCAAATTGCAGGCTTTGCACCAGATCGGTGATCTTGACCGGTTTGCCATTGGCGGCTGCCTCGTGCATGTAGGCCATGATGTCTTCGCAGCCTTCAAAGCCACTTTCGTTGTGGTTCGAGACGCGCATGAAGTTCAGAAGACGAACGTAGGAATTTTTAGATTTCATGTGATTTTCCGTATGGGTTGATCCGTTGGGGTAACGGGTTGGCGGTATTTTCTCTGCACACTTTGAGGAAGTGTACTGCGATTGCGCCAAGCGGTCTAGCATTTAAAAATTAACTTTATATATAACTACTTTAAGTACAAGGGGATTCAATACCGACCCGCACAACGAGCGATAGAGCCATAAGAGCCATAAGGGCCATAAGGGCCATTAAGATCAGTGGCAACTCTGGATGATGTTGACCATGCTGCGATCGGCCATGTCATCGAGATGGTTCGTAAAGAAGCGCACGGACGAGCCCTCACGGCTGGTATCGATCGAGACATACACCATAGGTTGCTTTTCGTGCGTATCCAGCTTCTGGGTGGTCAGCAGTGCAAATCCGGTTTCGGTCTTCTGACGGGTGAGGGCAAAGCGACCAGAGTCCGCCCAGCGACGACCGATGCAATTCGTCATGGCTTCAGGGGATTCCGTCGTGAAGGTGGTGAACCGGGGCGTGTTATTGCGCAAATGGCCCGAGGAGACTTCAACCGAGCTACATCCGGTGATTGCCAGAAGCGCCAGAGTCGCGGCGGTGAGCAGGGGTTGGTAACGCATGGGCTAATGCTACGCGAGCACGCCGGCAGTCACAACCCGGGCAACCAGTTTCTATGCGATTGACATGTTAACCGTCTGATATCAAATAAATTCTCAAAAAATGTTGCAATGCAGCAAAAGGCGTCTATAATGACTTCATCAGTTATCTGATACCACTCAATCTTTAGAAAGGAACCGACCATGGCCAAGAACGCCAACCTCCCGAATGTTGAAGAACTCACCGCTGCAAACGCTGCTGCAATCGCCAACCTGGAAGCCGTTGCCCACACCGCGCTCGAGGCCATCGAAAGCCTGTCGGCTCTGAACCTGAACTTTGCCCGTCAGTCGCTGGACAAGGGTTCGAAGCAAGTTAACGCTGCGCTCAAGCTGAAGACCCCGCAAGAAGCCGCTGCCATGAACGCTGATTCGGTTCAGCCGGCTGTTGAAAGCGTCGTTGCTTATGCACGTGGCGTGTACGACATCGCCAACGGTGCTGCTTCGGAAATCAGCGGCATGCTGAAGAAGCAATTCGATGATCTGAGCAAGAAAGTGCAAGATGCTGCCGTGACTGGTGCCAAGGCTGCCCCGTTTGGTTCGGACGTGGTTCTGGCTGCCATCAAGCAGACCGTTGAAGCCAACAACGCCGCTTACGCTAACCTGAGCAAGGCTGTGAAGCAGGCTGCCGAGATTGCCGAGTCGAACGTTGCCAAGGCCACCGAAGCTGCTGTTAAAGCCACCAAGCGCAAGTAAGTTCTAAATCTCTGATCCGTTTCGAGCGGATCGGCGATATCAAGCCCGGCTTCAAGCCGGGCTTTTTCATGGCAAACCGAAAGTTGGTATCAGGCCATGGCCAGCGTTCGTGCATTCAGCAGGCTTAAAGCCCGAACAACGTACTCTGGATAAATTCGTTTGATCAGCGCCACCTGCTTTTTAATCTGGGTCAGCGCCATTGCCCCGGTTTCAACCAGAACCCACTCGCGGGTGCTGGGAATGCAGATTTCAATCTTGTATTTCAATGGTCTCCTCCACGCCTCTTCAAAGGTCTGACACCATTATCCGTGTTTAGCGAATGAGGAACAAGTTTCGATTGGTGCAATGCGGGAGGTTGCGCGTAAAAGCTATAGGACTGCATGGGGTGCAAAGCAGCACGTCAGACAAGGATTAGAGCGGTTATTGACCCAGTAGTCGCCCCAGCAGACTGCCTGTCGCGCTGTGCCCCAGAATCACGTATTCGAGCGCGTTGATATTCTGTGCCGAATTCTTCTGTTCGTTCCAGGCGCTACGCGTGCCCGCGAAAAGAATCTGGTCACCCGGCATCACAGGGGTTTCGGCATCGGGTAGCAGAAGCAATTGGTGGTCCCGCTCAATCGCCAGAGCCATCAATGGGAGGGCGTCCTCGCGATGACGGTTGGAGGTACAGAGATGTCCCACGACCAGCGGCACCGACCGGCATTGCGCATGACTCAACCAGTCGTTGAGGGCGGGCGTCTTTTCCGGACTGATTTTCAGGCGCCAGACAAATGGAATCTGCCCGTTGCAGATGGGGAGCAGTCTATCCATGACGCTGCTCGCCCAAGCACGGCTCTCGCGCTCGATCACCGCGATAAATCGCCCCAGCATCGGTGTGGTCAGGTAGCTAAGGCAGGCATGTGCAATGGTATGGGTTGTCACCATGGTTAGGTTGGCGCCAAAACGTTCGAACAGAATGGAGTGCCCGGCACTGTTCTGCCGCATGACGATAAACAGGTCAGGATTCAGTTCGCGTGCCGTGATGGCAATCGACAGGTTGTTGATGTCGTTGTCTGATCCGGCGACCAGGCCCACCGCATCACGGATGCCTGCAGCCAGTAGCGGTGATGATTCGGTACCGTTACTGAGCACAGCCTTGTGGTCATCCGGGGTGGTCGGGCGGGGATCAATAATCGTCACGTGGTCATGTAACCCTAGGGTATCCAGTTCGCGTACGATGGCCCGACCAAAGTGACCGTAGCCGCACACAATCCAGTGCCCAGTAGGTGGTTGCGGCAGATCGGGCAACGGGGTTTCGGGTACGCGGGTCAGGCACTCCACCAGCTGGAAGGCCTGGGGATTGCGTACAGCGAGCGCCAAGCGGCGGGCATAAAGGGCATAAGGGTCGACAATAAAGTCGGTGCCGAACGACGCCATATTGGCGCCAATGGCCGCGCTTTCAGTGCGGGCAATCACGGGGATCGAGGGGTTCAACAGGCGGACATTCATGGCAATCGCCAGATTGGCCTCGTCGTCATTGGTGACCGCCAGTACCGCCTTGCATCGCGGCAGGTGCAAACCGGCGAGCTGCAACACTTCTGGGTTCTGCGCATCGGCCTGCAGCCAGGGGACATCGGCGTGATAGTCACCCAGTTCCAGCTCCTGTAGCGGCTCCGAGCGGCAATCGATGGCCACGAAACGCATTTGTACCTGATCCAGCGTACTGCAAATCAGGCCGCCCGTTTCGCCCGCGCCACAGACAATGCAGAAGGGCTCCGACATCCGGCGAACTTTTCTCGAAAACCGGCTGGTAGCCAGAGCCCGGTGCAGGGCCTCGTCCTTGAGGAGGTTGAGAATACTCAGAATCGAATAGGTCCAGCCGATGACCGTCAGGTAGATGCAGACGGTGACCCAGAATCGCTGGCCGTATGAGAAGGCGGCGGGAATTTCACCGAAGCCGATGGTGCTGGCGGTATAGCTAACGAAATAAAAGGCGTCGAAAAAGGTCAGCGGTGGCGTGGATTTTCCTTCGGCATCCACACCGGGGATCAGCGTGAGGCCAAAGATAGAGACCGCATAAATCAGGATGATTGCGATCAGTGGCGCACGCATGCGCCTCAGGATCAGGAAAAGGATGCTGTCCTTCACGTGGGGAAGTAGCCGTATCCGTTAAGCGAGGCGAGTCCCGGGGCTTTATCGGCGCATCATCACGGTTTCGGCGATGAGCAGCACCACCGACACCACATTCGCGAAGAGCGCGCCGCCGGAGAGCGATACGACGCTTGTGGTGATCTCGGGGGTCATGCCTACCTGGGTGACATGCACAGCCACGCCCCAGGTAATGGCAGCGGCAATGAGTTGTAGATCTGCTACGAGGCTGGTGGCCAGATGGACAGCGCCAATCTGTGTGCGGTCACCAAACTTGAGAACCGTGGCAATGAGGTTAACCACAATGGCCGCAAAGAGTTCATAAATATGGTGCAACTCGGGTCGGTCGATGTCCCCGATAAAGAAACCGAAGTTCAGAGTTGCAGCAAAAACAATGAAAAACCCAAAGATTACTTTTTCAAGATTCATAATACTGTCCCCGATGGATCTGTAACGATTAAGCCCATTATAAGCATGGGGCGCAAGCGCATGGCGGATTGGAGGCTAAGCAGAACCCGATTGAGAGGAGGCACCATAGCGCTGATTGCGCAGCGCGTTGACTTTACTACGGGTTTTTTCTACGGGTATGTCCAGCAGGCGTAGCGCCTCCTCGGCAAGGGCGAGCCCGCTTTCAAAAACTTCGGCAACCACTTCCGTCGCGCCTAGGCCGAGAAAGTGGGGGCGGTGCGAATCATCCGGCACGCGAACAACGATCCGAACGTCCGGGCGCGTCCGGCGAATGGCCGGTAGCATCCGCTCCACTGCGGCCGGATCAGGAAAGCAGATCACCACCAGGCGGGCATAATCAATACCGGCCGCTCGCAGCACCTCGGGTCGTTCGGCGCGACCGAAGATGACCTGTCCGAGTTCGTGTCGGGCCTCTTCAACGCGGCGCGCATTGACGTCAATCGCGGCCCAGGCAATGTCTTCTGCTGCCAGAAATTCGGCTACCGCGTGCCCGGTTCGTCCGAAGCCACAAATCAGGACGTGCCCGGTGCTACCGGGGCCAGAGGTGGGGGCATCGGGTTCCGTTGGCCCTGATGTAGTGCTGCCTCGATCCCGGGCTGATTGTTCCAGGTGATGCGCGACCCGGGTGGCGCCCTGAATCACAAATGGGGCAATAAACATCGAGAGCAGCATGATCGCCAGCGTGGACTGCAAGATCTCTTCATTGATGAGTCCATGCGAGAATGAAAGCGTCAGCAGCACGATGCCGAATTCGCCAGCAATCCCAAGCTGGGCAGAGGTTTTGAGTGCCACGGGCAAGGGGGTTCGGTTGGTCAAACATATCCACAAGACCACAGCTGCTTTGCCCAGAATAAGCAACAAGAGTCCCAAGCTGATGATCGGGATATGGCTAAAGACATAGCTGAGATTCAGCATCATGCCGATCGAAACAAAGAACAGCCCCAGCATGATGTCCCGGAAAGGGCGGATGTCGGCCTCGACCTCGTGCCGGTACATGGTCTCGGAGACTAGAATGCCGCCGATGAAGGCTCCCATCGCTTGCGAAAGCCCCAGGCTTTCGGTCGTGAAGGAGAGCCCAAATACCAGCAGCAGCACCGTCAGCATGAAAAGCTCGGGGGAGTGCACCCGAGAAACCAGGCTAAAAAGCTGATTGACTAGCTTTCGACCCAGCCAGAACATCAGCAGCAAGGTCACCACTGTGACGATGAGGCTGATGCCAAGCACGCGACCGAGATTGTCCGGGTTCATCGCCAATGCAGGGATCACGATCAGGCAGGGCACTACGGCCAGATCCTGGAAGAGCAGCACGGCCATCGTCCGTTTGCCGTGGTGAGAGTGCAGTTCAAAGCGCTCGCTAAGCAGTTTGGCCATGATGGCGGTCGAAGACATGGCGACGGCCAGGCCCACCGCCAACCCCGGGCGCCAACCCTGGTCGTAACCGAACCAGGTGACGAGCATGGTCCCTAGAGCCGTCAGTAACATCTGGGCCGGCCCCAGACCCAGCACCAGATGCCGCATCTGCAGCAGTTTGGCGACATTGAATTCTAGGCCAATCGAGAACATGAGGAATGCGATGCCGAATTCACCGATCTCGCTGACGTCATCATCGCCGGGGAGCAGGTCAATGCCGGTCGCCGTAATGAAAACGCCAATCAGCAGGTAGGCCAGCATCGACGGCAACCGCAGCGCACGCATCAGCAATACACTCAGCACAGCAAGCGCCAGCAAAGCCACGATACTGGCTTCAGCCGAAAGCTCCGGGAGATAGTGCGCTAATGAAGAAAACATCTTTTGATTATAGGCGCTAAAATCGTGCCACCAATGGCCGCATAGGATTGAAACGGGGGAACGAGATGTCGTCAGGTGAATCTTTGAATCAGTTGGCGCTCACGCTGGAGCGCAAAACACTCGACCTCATTGAGGCTGGGGCCTGGGATGCGCTGAGCGCAATGATGGCGCCGGGCTGTCAGTTTGTGACGAATCAGGGAATTCTGGACAAAGCACAGGCCATGATGCTCATGCAAGGGCTGCGCCTCAAAGATGCGGAAATCCGGCATCTCCAGGCGACCGTGTGTGGTGACGCCCTAACGGTCAGCTTCGAATTATCGTGCTCCGAGTTTATGCACGGCCAGTGGCAGTCCAAAGACTACCGGCCACGCCTAAGTGTCTGGCAGAAACAGGGCGCCGAATACCTGTGCGTGGCCTATGCAGACTTTAGCCAGGCTACCGCTGCCTAAGTGCCCTGCTTGTCTTGGCACTTCCGCGCATGACATTCAGGATGAGGCTCGGCCACGCCTGAGTGCACGGCAAAGCAGCCATCGAGCGGACATTTCGTCCCTTTAGGGCAGTGATGCTCTAGGGCACACTGCGCTTGTGTCTGATCGGTGAGCACCATCTCACCAGTTACTTCACAGCGCGCCACTTTGATATCGACACCACCCATCACAGCCTCCGACTTCTTGAACGTATTGTTTAATCCTACGCCGATTTAAAGCAAAGGACATTTGAGGATTTCGGCGCTGCGGCGTAGACTGAAAAAAAAGCTTGATTTAAAGGAGTGCACATGAAAAAAGTGACAATCGTTGCTCTAGGGGCATTGATGATTTCGGGCCCGGTGCTGGCCGATAGCAATCTCAAGAGTGGCCTGGGTGGGGCACTGGGTGGTGCGGGAGGCGCGGCGCTGGGCAATGCCATTGGTGGTAGCACGGGCGCTGTGGTGGGTGGCGCGGTTGGCGGCGCCACGGGTGCAGCAGTCACCACCAAAGGCAAAGGTAAGACCGGCGCCGTGGTGGGTGGTGCGGTTGGCGGTGGCGCAGGTGCAGCCGTGGGCAACAGCATGGGCGGCAGCACCGGCGCTGTCGTTGGTGCAGGTGTTGGCGGTGGAACTGGCGCTGCGCTAGGTCGTCAGCTTTCTAAGTAAGCGCTGCTATTCGGCTGGCCGGGGGGCGCCACCGCCCGTGAGCACGAGCCAGTAATAGCTCAGGGCGCCGGCCAGAATCGATGCGCAAAGAATGGCGATCTTGCTGGCGTTAATAATGGCGGGATCAGTAGCGAAGGCCAGGTTGGTGATAAAAATCGACATGGTGAAACCGATGCCGCCGAGCAGGCCTGCGCCAAAGACATGGCGCCATTGTAGATCGGGTGGTAGCTGACAGAAGCCCAGCAGGACCGCCGCGAGTGAGATTACGAACACGCCCGCCGGCTTGCCCAACACCAGACCACCGATGATGCCAATGCTGTTCGGTGTGGCCATCATCGACATCCAGTCGAGGCTGAGCACGATGCCGGTATTCGCCAGCGCAAAGAGCGGCAGGATGAGAAAGGCAGCGGGCTTGTGCAGGAAATGCTCTAGGTCATGCGAGGGGGAGTGCTTGCCCTGGGTGCCAGACCAGAACGGGATCGCAAACGCCAGCATCACACCGGCGATGGTGGCATGAACCCCCGATTTGAGCATCAGAAACCAGAGCAAGGCTCCGCCAATCAGATAGACCGGCAGTGCCGAAACCCGGAAGATCCGGTTGAGTGCCAGCAGACCAAACCAGACACCCAGTCCGCCCAGTAGGAATCCGACGTTGAGTTTGGCTGTGTAAAAGAGCGCGATCATGACGATGGCACCCAGATCGTCAATCACGGCAAAGGCCACCACAAACACCTTGAGCGATGCCGGGACACGGTTGCCTAGCAGCGACAGCACGCCCAATGCAAAGGCGATATCCGTCGCCATAGGGATACCGATGCCGTCCTGAGAGGGCAGGCCTTGGTTGAACACGAAATGCCATAGGGCAGGGATCATCATGCCGCCAATGGCGGCAAAAATTGGTAAGAGGGCGTTGCGTAGGCGCGATAACTCACCCACATACAGTTCACGCTCCAGCTCCAGGCCGATCAGCAGAAAGAAGATGGCCATTAGTCCATCGTTGATCCAGTGCTCGATGCTCATCCCGAACACCTCTTTCTGCCAGAAAGCCAGGTAGCCCGGGCCAACGACCGAGTTGGTGAGGGCGATGCTCACAACAGTGCATAAGATCAGCAGCATGCCGCCGGATTTTTCCGATTCGAAGAAGCGAAGGAAGGTGTCGGTCAAAGCGCGTGTGGGCATAGTCGATCTCTCACAGAGGTTGGCCGAAGTAGACGCCAGAACGGCGCGGATGTTGCGTTACAACATTCTAACGTGTTGTGGGTTCTGAAATATTACCAAGGTTGTAAGGTATGATCCCCTACGGGATTCCCTTATATCTACACGGAGTAGCCTGCCCATGCTGACTGCACTCATCATTGTTTTTGTGATTGCCTATTTGGCGATTGCACTCGAGCACCCTCTACACATTAACAAATCCGCCTCTGCTCTGATTGGTGCCGGGTTGCTGTGGACTATCTACGCATTGGGTACGGGTGATCACCATCTCGTCAGCGAGCAGCTGGGCGAGTCCGTCATGGGTACCGCGCAAATCGTTTTCTTCCTCATGGGGGCCATGACGATTGTTGAAGTGGTTGATGCCCATAACGGCTTTGAAGTTATCACGAACAAGATTAAGACTACCAAGCTGTCTACCTTGATGTGGATTGTGGGTTTTGTCACCTTCTTCCTGAGTGCCATTCTCGACAACTTAACCACCACCATCGTGATGGTCTCGCTGATGCGCAAGCTACTGGCCAAGCCGAGCGACCGCCTGTTCTTCGCCGGCATCATCGTGATTGCTGCCAACTCGGGCGGTGCCTGGTCGCCGATCGGTGACGTGACGACGACCATGCTGTGGATCGGCGGTCAGATTACGACCACCAACATCATCCAGAGCGTGCTCCTACCGTCGATTGTGAGCATGGTGATTCCGCTGACTATTACCGCCTTCATTCTGCGCGGTCGTCCTGTTGAGGCACCGACGCATGGTGCCGGCGATAACCTGCCCAAGACCACGGCCTTTGAACGCAACCTGATGTTCTATCTGGGCCTCGGCATTCTGGTTGCCGTCCCCGCCTTCAAGACCATTACCCACCTGCCGCCATTCATGGGCATCCTCTTCGGCCTAGGCATTCTGTGGCTGGTCGGGGATCTGGTGCATAAGGGCAAAGAAGACCAGTTCAAAATCCGCTATACCCTGGCGCATGCCCTGAGCAAGATCGATATGAGCTCCATCGTCTTTTTCGTGGGGATTCTGCTCGCCGTGGCCACGCTGGAACACACGCATATCCTGACTGCGCTGGCCGGCTGGTTTGATCAGAGTATCGGCCGCCTCGACATCATCGTGCTGGTCATTGGTATGGTCAGCGCCATTGTGGATAACGTCCCGCTGGTCGCTGCATCGATGGGTATGTACAGCATGCAGACTTACCCGACCGATAGCTTCCTGTGGGAGTTCCTGGCCTACTGTGCCGGTACGGGCGGTTCGATTCTCATCATTGGTTCTGCTGCCGGTGTGGCTGCCATGGGCATGGAAAAAATCAGCTTTGGCTGGTACGTTCGCAATATCAGTGGCCTGGCTCTAGTGGGTTATCTGGCCGGTGCGGGTGTGTATATCCTGCAGTACAACATGATGCATTAATCAGTCTGGTATACGTCAACAACGCCGGCCTCAAGCCGGCGTTGTTGTTGGTGTGGGATCAATCAGGGATTCTGAGGCGTGCCCTTAAAAGCCGGGTAGTTAAAACGCCCGATGCGCAAAGACTGCGCGTGGCAGATGGCGGCCAGAATCGCCTGCGCGGTGACTTCGGTAGCCGCTGTCATGAGGTTCATCATATCCACCGGGCGTTCATTCTGGCCGGTGGCTAGGGTAAAGAGCGTGTCGCCATCCATCCGGGTATGAACGGGGCGGATTGTTCGGGCCAGGCCGTCATGGCTGATCCGTGCCAGGTTCTGGGCATCGGCTTTGCTGAGCCGCGCATCGGTCATGATCACACCGATCGTGGTGTTGGCACCCGGTTTAAGATCAGGCGCATGGTGGCCATGCATTTCGGCATCCACCGAATTCAGGAATTCGTGTGAATCGGGGCTCAGTCGGGCGCCTGCAAGAATCTGGCCGGTGGTCGGATCGATGACGTCCCCGATGGCATTGCAGGCCACAACGGCCGCTATCGCGAACCCGTCAACCTCTACCATGACCATTCCTAGGCCACCCCGCATGGCGCACTCGTTACCATTGAGCTTGCCCACGGTCGCCCCGGCGCCGGCGCCCACGTTGCCGCTCCCCGAGATCAGATCGGGGTTTATGGCATTCAGGCAGGCCTGATAACCGGCATGGGCGTCAGGCGTAATCCCGGAGCCGTGGGGATAACGATCGAAGTCATCCACCCAGAGGTCAAAAAGAACGGCACCAGGAACAATGGGCACCTTCACGGGCCCCACGTTTAACCCATAGTTCTGTTCCTGTAACCAACGCATCACCCCGGTCGCGGCATCCAGACCGAAAGCGCTGCCGCCACTAAGGAGCACCCCATGAACCTGCTCTACGGTGCTGGTGGGGTTCAGGAGATCCGTCTCGCGTGTTCCCGGGGCGGCACCCACGACCGAGACGCCACCGGTGGCCCCTTCAGGATAGAGACACACCGTGCAGCCTGTCGGGCGCCTCGAATCCTCGTAATGACCGATGCGGATCCCGAGACGCTGGGAAATCTCCTGGCTTGTACAACGCATGCTTACATCTGCTGGAGAATTTCGGCCCGCTTGGTCTCGAACTGGCTCTCCGTAATTACGCCCTGGTCACGCAGTTTCTTGAGTTCTTGTAGGCGCTGCGCATTGGCCGAATCAATATTGGCAGTCTGCGGGGCGGTGCTGGATCCATCCGGGTTCACGCAGCTGAAGGTCAGCTTGTAATACTGCTGACGAATCTTGGGGTCGGCCGGTCGGTCCATGGAAAGCACTTTGGCCTTCTGTTGGTTGTTGGCACAGTAATCCTTGGCCGCCTTATTAATGTCGTCAATCGCCGGGTCAGGCGTGCCGAAATTGGCCTGGGAGAGGGTCTCACTGAACTCGGACACCGTGTAGAGGTTGTCGCCGATTTTGACGACGCCCGAACTGGTGCAACCAATCAGCAGCAGAGGTATCCAGAAGTAAAGACGTGACATATAAATTCCCCAGAGTATTTCGAATTAAGGTTACATTCTTACACAGTGGGCAAAGATGGCCACGAAGATGCCTATGAGATACGTTCTCTTGAATTGATTTCACCGTTCTTGCCCTGTTTTCATTCTCTTCATCATCAACGCCCTAGGAGTCAAATGTATGAAAAAATCATTCAACGTTTTGGCCGGCATCATTGGCCTGTGTGCCATACCTGCCGCTGTCTTTGCCGCGCCCATGCATGCTGATCAGCAGGTGAGCAGCGTTGCCATTACCTCAGATTCAAAGCCGGGGAAAACCATACTGGATCAGGATTTTAAGTACCCGGCCGGCGCACCCCTGATCAAAGGCCGCATCGTTGAGATCAAGCCGGGTCAGGACATTGAATGGCATAAGCATGCGATCCCGGTCTATGCCTATGTAATCTCCGGCAACTTGGTGGTGGATTATGGCTCAAAGGGCAAGCGCACCTTTGGGGCAGGGGAATCCTATATCGAAGCGATCAACTGGTGTCATCAGGCGGTTTCTGGTGGCAAAGCGCCAGTAAAGCTGCACGTGGTTTACCTGGGGCAGCAACAGCCCGACCAGATCAAGCCCGACCCTTGTAAAGGTCCTGAGTAAGCGCCCGTGGTTGGTTTGCGCATGACGATCGCCGGGGAGAGTTGCACCATTGCCTGACATGTTGAACCCGGCCGTCGTTCACGCTGAACCTTGTGTTTTTTCTGCATCAGACGGATATCTATTGCACGGCCATCTGTGGAAATCAGATGGCCAACCACATTCGGCGCTCTTGATTAACCCAGCGACAGGGGTGCTGGGCAGATACTATGGGCGCTATGCCGCCTTTTTGGCTCGTGCCGGTTTCGTGGTTTTGACCTATGACTATCGGGGCATCGGTGCATCCAAGCCACAATCCTTGAGGGGGTTTCGCGCAACTAAGCACGATTGGGGTGCCCTCGATTGTGAAGCGGCGATAAGGTTTCTAGAGAAGTCTGCACCCGAGGTTCCCATGCTGGCGGTGTGTCACAGCATAGGGGGGTTCGCTCTCGGTCTGGCACCGAGTGCCTCAAAGATTCGCCGTGCCTTGTTCGTGGGTTGCCAATTTGCCTACTGGAACGACTATCGTCTGCTACTTCGTGTTCCTATGTGGATGAATTGGCACATTGTCATGCCAATCCTGACCAAGATTTTTGGCTATTTCCCGGGAAAGACCCTGCGCTGGTTGGAGGATCTGCCATCAGGCGTGGCCATGGAGTGGGCCACTCGTTTCCACCCAAGCTTTCATCAGCGCTATAACCGGTTGTCCCATGCGAACGAACCCGCTGACGGATGGGTGTTGGAGTCCCGAATGGCGGCAGTCAAGGCGGATATTCTGGCAATTGCTGACGCGAATGATCCGTTTGCCACGCCTGTGGCCACCGCTCGATTGCTCAGGTACTTTAAGGGCAGCCACCGGGAATTTGCTCAGATCCATCGTCGAAAGCGCGGGTTGCCGAAACTGGGCCACTTCGGCTTTTTCCATGATCGCTTTAAAACAAGCTTATGGCCGGAGAGTTTGGCTTGGCTTGAAGGCAAATCTCATCCCTGGGCCTCAAGGGAATTTGATACAAAGACCGAGCGATTTTGATGAGACAGTGCAGTCACATTTGATTTAAGTCAAAGAAACAGGACATGACCGGTTCTTCACGCACCATAGCGCTTCAAAAAGCGTAGAGTTAAAAACAACAGCCTCTGTTAATGACCTATGAAAACAGCAAAACCTGCAGTCAAAAAAAGCCCTGCCCGACGAATCACTAAAACAACTGCAACGAGACCTGCGAAGCCTCAACATAGAGAGTTAACTGCCAAAAAACAACGGCGCGTGGTAGGGGGTGATGTTCCCCCTTCTTTAAAGCCGGGTGACATTGAGCGTTATTTTGTATCCCGCGGTGAAGACGCCGCTGAGGCCAGACATGTTGGCGCGCTTAAGGATGTTTTGGCAGGCTACATCCCAGGAAAGACCAAAGAAGTCGCTGACAGTTTGGCCGCGATCATTGGCGGAGCCTCGCCAGATGAGGTAGCAGTGCTTAAAGAGGCGCTGATCCATGCGAAGGAAGTTGATAACAAACGCTTGGCTTTGGCAGATGACGAATTGGCAGAAGACTGGCGCAAGGGAGGCTACCCTTACAAGAATCTCATGCTTCGCAAGAACTATGAGGCGAAAAAGTATCAGCTTCAGGTTGAACTGCTCAAGCTGCAAGCCTGGGTGAAAGAAACCGGTCAAAAGGTGGTCATTCTTTTTGAAGGGCGTGATGCGGCCGGCAAGGGCGGCACGATCAAGCGGTTTATGGAGCATCTTAACCCTCGGGGTGCCCGGGTTGTGGCTTTGGAGAAGCCAACCGAGACCGAGAAGGGGCAGTGGTATTTTCAGCGTTACATTCAGCATTTGCCAACCAGTGGTGAGATCGTCCTGTTTGACCGCTCCTGGTACAACCGCGCCGGGGTTGAGCGGGTGATGGGTTTCTGTACACAAGAGGAGTACGACGAGTTCATGCGGCAGGTGCCCGAGTTCGAAAGAACGCTTGTCCGAAGCGGGATTCACCTCTTCAAGTTCTGGTTCTCGGTCAGCCAGGATGAACAGCGCCGTCGGTTCAAGGAGCGTGAGAAACATCCCCTGAAGCAGTGGAAGCTATCGCCGATTGACAAGGCATCGCTGGACAAGTGGGACAGTTATACGGCTGCCAAGGAGGCCATGTTTTTTGCCACCGATACGGCAGATGCCCCCTGGATCGTGATTAAATCCAATTGCAAGAAGCGAGCGCGATTAAATGCGATGCGTTACGTGCTCCATCGTCTCGGCTATGATCAAAAAGATCTTGAACGGGTGGGGGCCATGGATCCATTAATTGTGGGTCGGGCCAATGTGGTTTACGAAATCTCAGAGGGCATTGAAAAGCCACTGCTCTAATTCGATCGTTCAAAAATAAACCCTTCGTTATGCCCGTTCGTAAAAAACATGCATTTCTGCGGTTCCTTAAAAACCGTCTTCTTGAAGAGCACATGGCCTGGCGGATCATGCTCCGCGAGGAGTGGGTTTCTCTGTTAGCCCTTCTGTTTGGGGTGGGGATGGTGGTTTTATTTACCCGACCCCTGCCACCCAGCACGGTCGTCCTGGCAGTTGGGCAGCCAGGATCGACCTACGAACAACTTGGTCAGCGCTATCAGACTTATTTTGCTGAGCAAGGCGTCACCCTGAAATTAGTCAACACAGCGGGGTCCAAGGAGAGCATTGCAGAAGCGGATGCCGTCGGGACACCCGTTAATGCCGGGTTCCTGCTGGGGGGTGTTGCGCACCGGGGGGAGTTACCCCACTTGGTCTCGCTGGGCAGCGTCCAGTACCTACCGTTGTGGATCTTTTATCGGGGCCCGCAGCTGGCGGGACTTGATGCCGTTGCCTATTTTAAAGGGAAGCCGGTGGCCATTGGCCTGGAGGGCAGTGGTACGGAGCTATTGCTAAACCGGATCCTGGCCTTGCGCGGGATCAAGCTGGAGAAGGATTTTGCCCAGTTTCGCCGTTTGAGCCATGCCGAGGCAGTAGATCAACTGATTGATGGAAAAATTGAAGCTATGGCGATTGCTGATGGCATTGACTCGCCGACGATCGAAAAACTACTGGCGTATCCGAGCCTCAGAATCTTTGATTTTGCCTATGCGGATGCCTACGTCAAACACATGCCCTATCTGGAGAAACTCATCGTTCCCCGGGGCTCATTGAATCTGGCCACGCTGGAGCCATCACAGGATATCCGCTTGGTCGCATCAACCATCACCTTGCTGGTTGAAAAAGACATGCACCCAGCACTACAGCTGCTATTTCTTCAGGCGACCGATGCTATTAGTGATGATGTCGCGAGCGGGTTCTTTGGGCGAAGTGACCAGTTTCCATCTTATATTGATAAAAGCATTCCACTTAGCCCAGTCGCCGATCGTTATTTTAGTAAGGGCGCCCCTTGGTTAAGCGGGGATCTTCCATTCTGGGCGGTGAACTATATCGACCGGATCTGGTTGTTAGTGCTGGGGCTGTTTGCCATTGTTCTACCGCTCTTCCGGTTGGTACCTAATTACCGACTGTTCCGGTCGCGCCAACTGATCTCGGATGTGTATGACGAACTCAAGATCCTCGAAGAAAAGATGTATGCGGCGACCAGCGAGTGGCAGCTTCGCCAGCTGCTGGATCGAATCGACCGTCTGGATGATGAGCTGGGTGACGTCTGGGTATCGTCAGATGAAACGAATAGGTTCTACACGATGAAGAGTGCGATCGGCCTGGTGCAAAGAGAAATCACCGCCCGTATCGAAAAGCTGGGAGGAAAACGCTAAATCAACTTATTCGTTGAACCCACTGGTTCGCCAAACCGGAATAACGTGCGCTCAAAGATGTGTTTTCCAAAGCGGTCAGGCCGAGGGTTTTTCCGGGCCGCCCAGCCAGGTGGGGTAACGCCAACCCCGCCGGTTGATCATGGTATGAAGCCCGATCGTAAAGACGATTGAGACCAATATAGCCAGATAGACAGGAATGGGGCTTTCCTCAAAGTGGTTAGCCAGATATAGCAGCCCCACAAGAACGATGGCCCCCGCAATAGCGGCCTCCTCAAAGATTTTCCCGCGAAAATTTACAGGCTCGCGGTTGATCACGATGTCGCGCAGGATCCCGCCGCCGGCGATACTTGAAGCCGCACATAAGGGAACCCAGAGCATACTCATGCCGGCATTGATTGAGACGATGGCTCCGTAAATGGCGACGATACCGAAACCGAAATACTCCGGAAAGTTGACGAAGCGGTGCAGTAACCGATTCTTCCCGAGTTCAGGTTTCCAGCTATTCAGTAGCGTGACGGAAACGACCAATATCAGGACGCAGATTGGCAGCGTTGGATCGGCAATGAACTTCAAAGGCAGCCGTTCGCCGCCGATAAAGTAGTCCCGAATGACGCCTCCGCCCATACAGGTGAGATAGGCACATACGAGGCGCCCCCAAAGATCAAATCCATAATCGATGGCAATCAGGGTCCCCGCCAGGGCATAGACCATCAGCCCGGTAATGAACATCCAGGTGACCCAGGTGCTGCTACTCAACGACTTCAGATAATGTCGGGTTGATGGCGTCAGGCCGCCTTGGTGTTGGCTCTCAGACCAGATCGAATGTGTCCAGACATGCTCGTTCAGACTGATCTCGGGCATCTGGTCAGGAAAATTCTGCGCCGCGGAGTCGCGCACTCGCAGGTAGTCGTTAAGATTCAACAGGCCTACGTCTTCTGGGACAAGATCCAGAGCCGATTCCAGCATATTCTGCTGATGAAAGTAGTCCAGTTTCGGATTCTGCTGCAAAGTCACGGTAAGGGCTTGCGAACGATCATTCTTGGCATCTTTCCACCCCATGATCGTGGCGGCCAGGAATTCTGAAATCTTCTTGCGAAACGCTGGAGACTCCAGGTTTTCGCGTAGAACATACAGCCCATCTCCCATATCCTGGATACCGAAGTCATGGGGTTTGAGTATGAACAGGTCCTTGGCGCGAAGGCCGGTTTCCAGTTCTGACCAGTAGCCATTGAACGAAACACCGCTCATGCAATCGGCGGTGCCATCGTTGATGGCCATCTGACCTGGCGAGCGAGGCACAAAGCGTGTGGTGTTGTCTCCTGGGCTGATGGTTTGAATCATCGCCCGGACAAGATCGGCATCCCCCCATTCGGCCACTGCAATGCGTTTGCCGACAATATCCTTCGCCTCCATGAGGTCGAGGCCGCCACGGCAGATCAGCAGCATCGGTGAATCAGAAAAGATCTGGGCAATATTGACGACAGGTTTGGCGGCCGTGTTTTTGAGCAGGGCATCATTCATCTGCGAAACGGCCACATCCACGTTGCCGGCCTGAAGTTGACGCAGCGGGTTGATCTGGCCGCCGCCCTCGATGAATACCACATCCAGGCCTCTGGCCTCGTAGTACTCCTTTGCGTCAGCCATGTAGAAGCCGGCATAGCTGGCTTGGTGCACCCAGCCCAGTTGGACTTTTATCTCTTGAGCGGGCTCAGCAAAAAGCGCTGAGGAATTAACCAGTAACCCCAGCATCAACGCCAATTTCTTGAACATGATAAAAACCCACCCTATAAACGAACTGCGCGAGAGCTTGCCTAATGATTTGGATCATATCAGCGGAAATACGCCCTGGATATGGGTCATGACGAGGGAATAGAATGCCTACGATCAGCTGATCTCAGGCAGAATCCATGGGTTGATCGTCCTAAAAATTCCAAAGACTGGGGGAGGGATCGTTGTGTATTCAGAGCTGCAATACTTTTTGACCTACGGTCGGGAGCTCTCTATTGGGCTCGTTTGCTTTGTATTTTCGTTGGTTCTAATCATGTATCTGGGGCGACGAGTTACGTTTTATGGCACCCTCCTCGCCAAGCGGGATGCAAAACGAGAGCACTTTAATTGGGTGATGGTCTGGTTCTTTCTGGTGATCCTAGGCTTGGCTCTTTCCCATCTGGTGTCGATCCTGATTTGGTCAATCGAACTAAGGGCATTTGGACTCTTTGATAGCCTGGTTAACGCACTTTTATTTGCCGGAAGCTGTTACACCACAGTGGGTTTTATTTCCGACAATGTGCCGAGCGGTTGGAAGATGCTGGCACTGTTCATCTCCCTGTCAGGATTGTTTTCACTGGCGTTAAGTACAGCCGCAGTGATCAGCATGGGGCCCGATTATCGCCGTGCCTGGCATATGAAGCGGCGCAAACACGTTCAATCCATGCTGGATCGTTATGGTCTGGAATGGAAAGACCTGGACTAGCGTTCATCTAAGGCCCTTCTGAGCATGGCAACTTTTGTACTCATTCATGGCGCAATGCACGGGGGCTGGGCGTGGCGCCCGGTTGCTAATATCCTGCAAGCGAACGGTCACCAAGTCTTTACGCCAACACTAACCGGCCAGGGCGATCGAAAACACCTTTTAAGCCAGAGTGTTTGCCTAGAAACGCACATCGATGATGTTACCAATCTCCTCTTTTATGAGGATCTGGAGGACATCATCCTCGTATTGCACTCTTATGCCGGGGTATTCGCTGGCCCCTTAGCCGAGCGTTGTGACGACCGTATAGGCAAGGTAATTTTGGCCGGCGGATTTTATGCGCGCCCCGGGGAGTCCTTGCTGGATGTGGAGCCTGCAGCGACAGCGCAGCGATACAAAGACCTCGCCAAATCAGAGGGAGAGGGCTGGTTTGTACCGGCTTCTCGCGCCTTTTTAGACCAATGGGGGGTTAAGGGGGACGGCTTGCGAAAATTTGTTGGTGACCGTCTGACGAACTTCCCGTACAAGTGTCTGACCGATGCAGCAAATTTTAACCCGGAGTGCCTTCAAAAAAAGCAGCGACTCTATATTGAGCATACCGAGCCGCCTCTGGTATCACTTGATCTATCCCGTGATCATGCAATTGCTGATGGTTTTAGCCATCAGGTTATTTGCACGGGGCACGATATGATGTTGGAGTATCCAGAACTCACGGCTTCAGCGCTCCAAAGCATCGCCTTGCAACAGCCCGCCCAGCACATGATGCTTCCTAGATTGTGCTAATGAATAGGGCCGTATCATGTGTAGGATACTAATTTCTAATCCTTTAATTGGAGACAATATGAATTTCAAACGAATTTTCTTGTGCCTGAGCGCCGCTGCACTAGTGGCCGGCTGTGCGACTCCGACAGAGCTACGTGGCCGTCAGGTTAACTTTGCAGCATCCAGTATGACCAGAAACGCGGACCAAGCTTTGGCATGTGTTGCCAAAGGTTGGGAGCAAGCGACCAAGCAGCAGGTCACTATTAGCAAATTTGATAAAGGCTACACGGCCGTTGCCCAGTCCAAGACACTCTTTGGAATCAATACGGACTTCGTGATCGATTCGGGGAATGCCCGTACCGGTGGGGCTGTATTCCAGCTGTGGTCGACCATGAGCAAAGACTCAACGGATCAGCTGATTGCGATTATTCAGCCCTGCCTCTAAGCTTTAACCCGAATGCAAAAGGGCAACCTCTCTGGGTTGCCCTTTTTTGTTTTGGCCTATTTGGTTAGTTCAGGAACTGAATCGTTGGCGCAGTATTGAGCTTGATAAACTTGAGATCTTTGGCATTTTGATCCATCTTTTTGAGATCAAAAGCTTGCGGCGAAGGGTTCTCAAAGGTCCGGAAGTAATACATCAGGTTTTTGGCATCCCCGACGATTGTCCACTCCGTGTATTCGTAACCACCTGCGCCACCGCCATAAGGGTTGCTTGAGGGTAGGTTGATCGAGCCCGGCGTGATGTCGAAGTTATCCATGATGTGCCATACGGTGTTCACCTGCTGCTGAGCATTGCCCTTCGGAGCAGATGCAGCATAGATGACCGCACGAATAAACCGGCTGCTGCTCAGCATATCGCCCGGCATGCCATGCAGACCACTGCCGGAACTCGGCGGTGCAAACTTCTGTCCACGGATGGTGATCGGGTTCTTCTCGACAGGCGATAGGTTGACGTAATTGCCCACATTGAGAAGATGCCAGGCAAAAGGTGGGTCATTTGTCGTAACGCCGACCGGGTTGTCGTGAATCACCAGCTTGCCATCCAGATACTCGACCACAATGCTTCTGCCCTTGGCATCATGAAGTTGCATGCGGACCTGAACGATGCCCTTATAGGCACCGAGTGTCGAACTGTTAACCATGATGTCACTGAAGCCCTTTTTGACCTCGTCGATCGTGGCAAAGTTACTCAGGGCATAAATCAGCATCTGGTAAGAGGCAATGCTCTTGTTCGATTCTGCAGCGCTGGGCTTCTGATAGACGGCGGTGTTGGGGGCATTCATTAGCCCACCCGTCATGCCTTTCTCGTTCATGCCATCAACGACAATAGGCTGGCCTAGGGCGTTCATGCCCGCAACACTGTATTTCGATTTCCAGTTGAGCCCAGACCCCAGCTTGCCGTCAATGCCCACCCCTTTGAACTCATAGTCGCGAGGTGCCACCATTAGTTCGGACTTCAGGGGAATGCCAAATTCCATGGTTCGCCCATAGACATAACTGCCTTCAGAGGTCGGAACGATCAGGCTGGTGCAACCAAGCGCCGTGCCCGTCCCACTAAAGAAAACGGCGGCGGCCGTCATGAGCGCAAGCATATTTTTCATGGGGGGATCCTTCTTGGTGACTAGTACTCATATTAACTGATCAGCAAATTGAAGAAAGAACACCAAATTCGTTAGAGGAAACTTGTAATTTTGTCCTAGACAAATAAAATGATGGTACCTAGGAATGTTCCAAATAAGAGGTGACATCATGAGCGAACCAAAGAAATGCGGCTGCGGTCGAAGCCCAACCGGCTTTTGCATCGGCTGGCATGGGCTGTCGGAAGAGGCCTATAAGCAAGCAAAGTCTGACTATGAGTTTGAGCAGTACCAAAAGCGTGCAAAGTCGCTCTGGTTCAAAGAGGGAAGCTGTACGGGCGGTAAAAATAAGGCATGAACTTATTAGGGCCATTGATCGAATCTCAAAATTAAAACTGGTAAGTACCAATAGATGGAGCAAACAATGGACGCAATCGAAGCAATCCGCCAGCGGCGCGCAGTCAAGCATTTTGACCCCAACCATCGATTCAGTGCAGAGGAGCTCAAATCACTGCTTGATGTAGCGATACAGACGCCGTCTTCATTCAACATTCAGCATTGGCGAATCGTTAACGTCACTGACCCTGCTTTGCGCGCCCAGTTACGAGAGGCTGCCTATGATCAGCCCCAGGTGACCGATGCCTCGTTATTATTCGTCATCTGCGCCGACATCAAAGCCTGGGAGAAGGATCCTCAGCGTTACTGGGTCAATGCGCCCAAGGAGGCACAAGACATTCTGGTCCCGTGGATTCACCCTTTCTATAACGACAAAGAGCAGCTTCAGAGAGACGAAGCGATGCGCTCAGTGGGCTTGATGTTGCAAACACTGATGATCGCTGCAAAAGCAATGGGCTACGACTCATGCCCAATGATCGGATTTGATATTGATAAGGTAGGGCAGCTAATTCGTTTGCCGGCAGATTATGCGGTTGGGGCCATGCTGGTGATCGGTAAAGGCATTCAGCCCGCCTGGCCAAAGCCAGGATTTATCCCCATCGACGAGATGTTCGTTGAGAACCATTTCTAAACCACCCTCTCAATCGAAAGAAATCTAAGACCCATTCATTTGTTCGAGAAAGACGCTGTCGAGCATGGAAATGATGGATCATGGCATCGCAGTACCCGCAGGTCGTTGGTCACGGTTATCACGGCTAGGGGTCATGGCGTCGTCTGTGGCCGTGGGAATGCTTGCCGAAGGTGCGCGCCATCTGGCGAAAGGGGAGCTGCCAACGGTCCCCGGTATGTTGCTGACTCACTCAAATGTCAAACGCGTGACTAATGAGTTGGCAAAACTCCGGGGGGCTGCCATGAAGGTGGGGCAGCTCATATCTATGGACGCCGGGGATCTGATTCCCCCGGCGCTTTCTGACATGATGTCCCGCTTGAGGAACGAGGCCGAATGTATGCCCATGAGCCAGTTGGTTAAGGTTCTGGATGGCGCATGGGGTCGCGACTGGAGTAAGCAGTTTGAGCGCTTTAGTTTCACGCCCGTAGCCGCCGCCTCGATTGGTCAGGTGCATCATGCCATCACCCGAGACGGGAAAGCCCTCGCCATTAAAGTTCAGTATCCCGGAGTCCGGGAAAGCATTGATAGTGATGTTGATAACGTCGCGGCCCTTCTACGGATGACGGGGCTGCTTCCCGCATCGATCGAAGTCAGGGGGATCCTTGATGAGGCCAAAAAACAGCTGCATGCAGAGGCTGATTATCAAAGAGAGCAGGAGTGGATGCATCGCTATGCAGCGCATATCGGTACAACACCTGGCTTTCTGGTGCCGGTGCCCCTTGTTGAATATACGACGCCACACGTTTTGGCAATGAGCTGGGTCGAAGGCAATCCGATCGAATCGTTGATGAGCGAACCTCAGGCGCTAAGGAATCATGTTGCAAAATCACTCTTTGAACTCGCGCTAAGAGAAATCTTCGAATTCCGTGTACTACAGTCTGACCCCAATTTTGCCAATTACAAATTCGACCCGGTTGAGCAGAAAATTGTGCTCTTGGACTTTGGAGCGACCAGGGAGCTGCCGTCAGCTATGGTAGAGGGTTATCGCATGTTAATGCAGAGTGGCATGGAAAAGCATCGCGAAGACATGTACGTCGCAGCGACTCGGATCGGATATTTCAGTCATGAAATGAATCAGCAGCAAATCAACGCCGTCATGGACTTATTCGAGATGGCCTGTGAGCCGCTGCGTCATGAAGGCCCCTATGATTTTGCCGCTTCTAATTTGCCGCGGCGCATGCACGATATCGGGATGACGCTGGCGATGGATCGGGACTATTGGCATACGCCCCCCATCGATGCCCTATTTTTACATCGTAAGCTGGCCGGCATGTATTTGCTCGCAGCTCGGTTAAAGGCCAAGGTTGACTTGGGTGACCTGGCTAGAACGTATCTCGCCTAAGTTTGGGGCTTTATATGCAGGGCCGAATCCGTAAGAAGCTTCTCGAGAATACGCCATCAGTAATTCGCCAAGCTGAGTTGCTAGTCTGCCCGCTGTGCAACCGACCAATCCCGGAATCTGAAAAGGATGCACATCACCTAGTGCCCAAATCCAAGGGCGGGCGCGAGACACAGTATCTCCACCGCATCTGCCACCGTCAGGTCCATGCTTTGCTGACAGAGGCTGAGCTCGCAAGGACCTACAATCATGTTGAGGCGCTGCTGGCTCATCCGGGCATTGCACGATTTGTGACCTGGATAAAAACCAAACCCGATAACTTCTACGAGCGAACCCGTAAAAGCGAGCGCATTCGCAACTAAGGCCTTTGCCGCAACGAATGCATTAGCGAGGCATATACTTCGCTAATGCTTAACGTAGACAATCGATCTCATCGCTACGGCACCTGGCTCGTCGTGCTGCAGTTTTCTCTGTTGTTTGGCCTGATCCTCTTAACCTCGCCGCTCCAGGCCTTCGCGAGTGGCAATCTGGGTGTTTTGGTCTTCATGTTCATTTCACTCATCGTGGCGCTAGCAGCATTGCAGGCTAACCAGTTTGGCAATTTCAACATCCATCCGAGCCCTAAGCAAAGTGGGCGCCTCGTCGAACATGGTATCTACCGGTATATTCGTCACCCTATGTACACCGCCGTCATGCTGTTTGGCTTGGCATGCATGTTGGCTCGCCCATCTCTCCAGAGTGTCCTGATTTTATTGGCCCTGTGCCTCGTTCTGGTGCGCAAAGCGCGGCTAGAAGAAGCCTGGCTGAAGCAAAAATATCCGCCCTATAGCCCCTACCTCAGTAAAACCCGAGGCTTTTTCCCCTGGTTGTATTAACGCCATCGCTTTTCGTTTGCCAACAAAAAACCGCCCGAGAAGCCTGGGGCGGTTTGATGTATTTGCCAGATCCACCAGAAGGTGGTGGGTCGTGAGTGACTCGAACACTCGACCTACGGATTAAGAGCGTCGAAGTCTGAACTATTTCTCTTAAAAAACAAGATAGTTATCTCTGAATCAGCCTGGTGTGCAATAAACTGTGCAATTAAGTTTTGTGCTTTTTGTGTCATTTAAACGTCGGGGCAAACGATGTCGTTTAAAACGACATAGTACAGGCTCAGGGTCGAAGACGCTGAGCGATGTTGACTTTGAGTGGCCGTGCAGCGGGCACGAACATATACAGTTGACGCCCGCGGGCGCCAAACGTCCAGTAACTAGACGCTCATATAACGCCTTTTGAAAGGGCATACACTGCGAGCCAGGCTCAGCATCAAGGGTATTGCTGAAGACTAATCCCCAGTTGGTGATAACCTAAAACTCTTGACAATCGGTAGGGACTTGAGCGTTTCAACAAGCGTTGTTTTGTTTTCAGGGCGAGCTGTTTTGATAATCATACGATATTCAAGATGGTTACTTGTGTCATCCATACGATAATTGACATTCGAAACCTTGAAGCCATGCTGCATCATTAGTCCTTTAACATCAGATTCGCTCAGGGCTACATTTCGGTCAAAGCCAACATGGAGGTGAGCGTACGACTGCGACGGCAGCTTAGCCTCGACCCATCTAAAGGTAGAGAGAACTATAAGTGCAATAACTGTCGAAAGAATCGCCGGGAAATAGAATCCAATCCCAAACAAGATGCCAATGGCAGCTGTGATCCAGATTGAGGCTGCAGTAGTTAGCCCACGAACCGTAACGCCTTCTTTGAAAATAACCCCCGCACCGAGGAAACCAATGCCTGTCATGATCCCCTGCGCCATCCGAGTGGGATCAGTTCTTATAGAGTCCATGGGTGCGTGTTGCATCCAGATCCATTGAAAAAGGTCGACAATCATCAGTAAGCTAGATGCTAAACAAACTAGCGTATGCGTTCTGAATCCGGCAGGCCTGGCATGATAGCTGCGCTCTAAACCAATAAGACCACCGGCAAGAACGGCCCCCATTAGATTAATGACTACAGTCTGCTGGGTCTGATCCATTTCTGTTCCCTTCTGTTTATTAACGGTAGTGCCAAGGAATTCTCTAAGAAGCCGTGCCAGTCTTTGGTTGAACATTGAGATTCTCGCCTCAAGTAAATCCTGCATGGGCTGCACCTGGTTCAGTAGACACGGACTTAAGCGAACTGCGCCTCCTCGAACTGTACCGGACTCACGTAGCCCAGTGTTGAATGTCGGCGTTTAGGGTTGTAGAAAGATTCGATGTAATCTAACACGTCGGACCTGGCTTCTGAACGGGTTCGATAGACCTTTCGGCTAATACGTTCGGTCTTCATGGTTGAGAAGAAGCTTTCCATCGCCGAATTGTCCCAGACCTCGCCAGCACGGCTCATGCTGCACGTAATACCTTGTTCCGCCAGCAATCTTTGGAATTGGTCGCTGGTATATTGGCTGCCCTGGTCCGAGTGGTGCAGCAACTGATCTGGTTTGCCTCGACGCCAGACAGCCATCATCAGGGCATCAGCTACCAATTGGGTGGTCATACTTGATTGCATCGACCAGCCAACGACCCGCCGGGAATAGAGATCCAGAACCGCAGCAACGTAGAGCCAGCCTTCGGCTGTCCAGATATAGGTAAAGTCGGACACCCATTTCTGGTTGGGTGCACTGGCCATGAACTGCCGATCCAGCACATTGTCGGCAATGACAGAGCGCATTCCACGATCTACGGGGAGACCTCTGCGCCTTGGCCGTGCGCGTAGGGCCTGGTTGCGCATCAATCGCTCGATTCGATGCAGGCCACAGGTGTAACCCAGCTCCAGAACATCGCGCCAGACGCGCCTTGCACCGTAAGTCCGGTCGCTGGCGATGAAGCTTTGGAACACTTTGGCCCCCAGAACCTCGTCAGTCTGGCTGCGCTTGCTCCTCGGTCTGGTTAACCAGGCATAAAAGCCACTGCGGGACACATCGAGCGTCGCACATAAGAGATTCATGGGCCACGTACCTCGATGTTTCGCGATGAAGTCGAACTTCACATCGACTCCTTGGCGAAGTACGCTGCGGCTTTTTTTAGAATGTCGCGCTCCATCTTGAGCTTGGCGACTTCTTTCTGGAGCCGGGCAATCTCTTCCTGCTCAGGCTTCATCTTTCCCAATCCGGGAAACGCATCCACAGGGTCTGCCGTTAGCTCTCGTACCCAACGGCGCAATACAGTCTCGCCAACATCCAAATCTCTGGCGGCTTGAGATACCGATACGCCGCGATCCTGGATTAGCCTGACAGCTTCGACCTTAAATTCCTTGCTGAACTTCCTTCTGGTAATGCCCATTTAAATACTCCGGTTGGATCTGACACCTTAACAAAGTGTCTTCCAAACCGG
>JACCDN010308377.1_pt1 | contig 114451 bp, 109 predicted proteins | sample 7441691 | NCBI WGS metagenome assembly JACCDN01 (sample SAMN15323439, study PRJNA562643) | freshwater metagenome | isolation source: river surface water | place: USA:Blue River Watershed | collected 2017-08-16 | reverse complement strand
CGCAGCCCGCAGCCGTGATCAACGCACACACTGCAGCGCCGCAGCCCGCAGCCGTGATCAACGCACACACTGCAGCGCCGCAGCCCGCAGCCGTGATCAACGCACACGCTGCAGCGCCGCAGTCCGCAGCCGTGAACGAAGCACACACTGCAGCGCCGCAACCTGCATCTGCGCCACATGCCACAGCGGCACAGCTCATCATGGCGACTGAACCACATGCTACAGTGACACCGCCAATGACTAAGACGTCACAGCTTGCGACGACGCATACCTCTTCTGCGCCAGCAGCTACTTCTGGCGTGCCAGCGTCTGTAGTATCCAGCAGCGTAAACTCGCTGAGTAAGACAGCTTCGCCGGTCGTACCACCTCTTCACGCAGATAAAAGTGTGGAGCAAATGCCTGCTGTGCAGGCGCAACAAGCGCGTACTGCGCCGACACAGAGTAACGACGCGCACGTAGCGCAAGCCAAGCCTATGTTGACAACGGCGTCTTCTGTCGGTGCTAAACCGATGATAGCGTCAGCGGCAGTCTCCACCCATCACGATAAGGCGACTCTCTGGTACGTGGTTGCAGCGACAGTATTGTTGTTAGTAGCGATCAGTGGCGGGCTCTTTTGGTGGCGTCAACGTGGCTTGGATGTACAGGTTGGTTGGCACAGCAAAGGCAAACCGACGAGGCGGAAACAACGCGTAACGACCGTGCTAGAGCCGGCTATCGTCCAAGGACCTGTGGGCGCGTGGCAAGAGACGGTTACCGAGCATCAACCTGCTACGCTGAATACGGCAGGTATGCTGTCAACGGAGGAGAGCACCGCAGCACCGCTGGTTTCTGCTAAGGACAGCTTGCGTGATACGACGCAACCTATCGTTGCTGAGGCTGTAACGACGAGTGAAAACGCGGCGAAGGCCACTGGCTACGATCGCGATGTTGATCCAGCAGAAGAAGCATTGGTTTACATTGCCTATCAGCGCTACGCACAGGCAGAACATTGCCTGCTGAGTGGTTTAGCGCAACAACCCGAGCGTGATGATTTGAAAGTATGCTTATTGGAAGTGTATGCCATCATGCAAGATAAGGATAATTTTGCCAGTTGGGAAGCGATGTTGGATCCTGCATTACAAACGACACATCCGTCCTTGTGGGACAAGGTAAACACGTATAAACAGCGTTTTTTTGCTGAAGTTGCCGCATTTCCAGACGCGTTATTGGCGACAGACGTTGCGCCAAGCGGTACGGTGGCCCCAGTGCAGGAAGATAGTGCGGAAGCGGCATTCGTTACAGAAATCGGCAGTGAAGGTGCGTCCGTGTCAGACGTCTTAGTAACGGAGACCACGACAGATGCCGTGGTGGTACAGTCCGAACAATCGCCTTTAGCCTTTGAGCTGGATACCCCACGCGTCGCAGCGTTTAGCGCGGCGCAAGAACCGGTTAGCGCACCGCTGCAACAAGAGGAAGCCATGCATTTTGAATATGGTTTGGGTACTGAGTTTCAGTTTGCTAAGAAACAAGAACCCTCCCTGTTTGCCGAGGTGGTTAGCACAGATGATACGGGTTTTGACGAGTCGAGCATGGATCCGGCTGCGCAATTAGAATTAGCCGCAGCGTATTTGGAAATTGATGATCCAGAAGGGGCACGAGGGTTGCTTAATGGTGTACTACGTAGGGGTGATCAGCAACAGCAAGCAGAAGCCCATGCGCTTTTAGCTCGGATCAACACAAACAATGCGTCGGGCACTTAAGTGCGTATTGCATTAGGTCTACAATACAACGGTAGTCAATACCATGGTTGGCAAAGTCAACCGGGGTTGTGTACCGTGCAAGCGGTAGTAGAAGCGGCATTATCTGAAGTGGCCGCAGAGCCCATTAGCGTGGTGTGTGCTGGTCGTACGGATACCGGTGTACATGCGGTGGGGCAGGTCGTGCATTTTGATACGACAGTGAAGCGTGATGCGCGTGCGTGGTTGTTTGGCACCAACAGTTATTTGCCGCGCGATGTTGCTGTGCAATGGGTGCGTCCGATTGCAGATGACTTTCATGCGCGCTTTTCAGCGCAAAGTAGGCAGTATCGTTATTTTATCTACAATCACACCGCTAAACCGGCGGCGTTGCCTAGCCAAATCACGTGGTATTACAAACCGTTGGATGCTAAACGTATGGCAGAGGCTGCGGGCTATTTGTTGGGTAAACACGATTTTACGGCGTACCGCGCGATGGGATGTCAGGCTAAGAGCCCCGTGCGTTGTATCGAAGAAATCAGCGTGACACAGCAGGAACGGGTATTCATTATCGATGTGCGCGCCGATGGTTTTTTACATCACATGGTGCGCAATATCGTGGGCGTATTACTGGCGGTGGGTAATGGTAAAGCCGCACTAGATTGGACCAAAGTCGTATTAGACAGTCGTGATCGACGCTTGGGTGATGCAACGGCGTCGGCACACGGTTTGTATTTTGTGAATGCACGTTATCCTGCTGTATTTGATCTGCCGTTAGCGCATACGCCGTTACTCGTGTTGTAGCGTTTACTTTTCTGATGAGCGTCGACAGTTGTCTAGTGGTATATCACTATCGGTGTTTGTCAAGAAAGTTGTTGCCTCAATCGTTAAGCCGCTAGCTTAAGTTTATTAGTAACTATTCAGCAAAATGCTGAATAGTTACCCTTAATTTGACGCCTACCCAGTAAAACTGGGCTTAACGGCATTTTCAGGATCGATACGCGATTCTCCCCTTAAGAATCCCCATCGCGTAATGAAAACACCAGTTTTTCAAGTGAAATCGTAATGCCTTGCAACTTTGCTGAATAGTTACGTTTATTATTTATTTTCGGCTCGTCCCCTGATCGAGTGGGTTGTGTAATCTGTCTTTCCAGTTGTATGCAGTTATGGATGTAACAAATGAGAGACAAAGAGCTATACCGGCACGTACTAGGTTTGCCGGCACCATGGGATATCACTAACGTTGAATTAAATAATCAGTCACAAGAGGTCGTCATAAAAATGGAGCTTACTAAAGTTCTGCGGCGCAATGCCGCTAATCTTATATAGGTATGTATCGAGGCGAAACGTCATTATTTGATGATAAACGAGAATATAGTGCATATTCAGGAGGATACAAGCGAGGGATGACGCCAACAAAGGTAGCTAATACAGGTAGTACGCGATGGCTGATGTTAACCCTTCTGTTATGCTCAATGCGGTGCAAACTCCGCTGTTGGCTGAGCAGACAGACCTAACAGCATCACAGGATGAGGGTTTAGCAGCAGCGCTCGCATTGCCCCACACCGAGGATGCTGACTCCAGCGTAACATCAACGCCGGATAACATTACTCCCATACCCGAGCACCTCAAATCACCCAGTGACAGCGCAACCATCGATATATTTTCCGCAGGCAGTAATGCCTTGGGTATTGAATTAGATGAAAAAAATACGGAAGAGACACCCGCGTGGACGCACGCTGACAACATCTGTGCGGTCTCCGACAATCTATTACTGGTATCGGACAGCGGTAACAACCCTGTTATTTCTACCGCGGATCAGAATCCTACTAACAATAGCCCCCATCCTAGTGATTCACACAGTGAGCTGAGCAACGGGCGTAGCAGCAACAATACCTTAAGCGCATTGTCATCGGATGTGGTGAGACAAAGCAACAATACGGCGCCGATAGTGCCGACGATGGCATTTACTCCGGTGAGTGTCCCGCCGAGCAACCTGCTTGCCAAATTAATTACGTTGCCGCCAGTTTTACATTTGAGTAATAGTCAATTAAGCAATGCGCTTACGTTTACGGAAGACAGCGTGCCGGTGTACTTGGCCGATGCTCTCACTGTTACTGAGCTTGACGGTAATCATCTGCATAGTGCAGTGATCACATTGAATAATCCGCTAGATGGCAATGCTGAGCGTTTGACGGTAGATGTGGGAGACAGTCAATTAACCGCATCTTACGCGGAGGGAATCCTGACGATCAGCGGGGTGGCTTTTGCCGCGATCTACCAGAGCGTATTACGTACGGTAAGCTATCATAACGACAGCCAAGCACCTAGCCCAAATACACGCGTCATTACCTGGGTGGTCAATGAGCAAATAATTGGTGGTACACAATTAGTGAGTAGTACGCTGGCCACGACTCACGTAAGCATTGAGCCCGTGAACGATGCACCGGTGCTGGATAACAGCGGCAGCATGACGCTGACTACGATTCACGAAGACGACAGCAGTTCCAACGGTGATACGGTGGCGGCGATCATTGCGAGTGCCGGTGGCGATAAGATCACAGACGTGGATGCGAGTGCGGTAGAAGGCATTGCGGTTACGGATGTGGATACCACGCACGGCAGTTGGCAATACAAACTAAGCGGTGGTTCGTGGACGACGTTCGGCAGCGTGAGTGACACCAGTGCGACGCTATTAGCATCCACCGCTAGCATACGCTTTGTGCCGACGGCTGATTACAATGGCAGCGGGGGCAATATTACGTTTAGAGCCTGGGATCAAAGCAGCGGTAGCGACGGTGACACCGGTGTGAATGTCAGCACGAATGGTACCACTAGCGCATACAGCAGCAGTACCGAGACCGCAACACTCACCATCACGGCGGTGAACGATGCGCCGGTGTTAGATAACAGCGGGTCTATGACACTGACGACGATCAATGAAGACGACAGCAGTTCGGTGGGCGATACAGTTGCTAATATCATCAGTAGTGCGGGTGGCGATAAGATCACCGATATAGATGCCAGTGCAGTAGAAGGTATTGCGGTTACGAGTGTGGATACCACGCACGGGACTTGGCAATATAAAGTGAGTGGCGGTTCGTGGACGACATTTGGCAGTGTGAGTAACACCAGTGCGACCTTGTTAGCGTCAACGGCGAGCATACGTTTTGTGCCGACGGCTGATTACAACGGCAGCGCGGGCAATATTACGTTTAGAGCCTGGGATCAAAGCAGCGGCAGTGACGGTGCCACCGGCGTGAATGTCAGTAGCAATGGTACTACCACCGCGTACAGTACGAGTACTGAGACTGCAACGCTTACCGTCACGGCGGTGAACGATGCGCCGGTGATCGGCATGACGGGATTTAGCACGCAGACTTTGTTTGACACATTGGGTACGAGCCAGTTGGTGACGTCATCAACCTTGCCCGGATCATTTTCTGCGGTGAATGACAGCATTTCTGCAATGACGGTTGAATTTTGGGTTAATTTCAGTGACTTAAGCAATGATTTTAGACGTATCGCTGCCTTTGTGGATGGCGCGAATTCATTTTTCCAAATCGTGGTGCAACCTGAAGATAACAATGTCGGATTTTCGGTATATACCGGTTCGACGATGTATGGCGCCAGTGCACACGGTTTGCAAACCGGTGAGTGGTATCATTTTGCTGCTACATGGGATGGCAGCAGTTCTGCACATTTTTATGTGAATGGCGTGGATCAATACGGTCAACACTACGATCTAGTGGCAGGTGGTGCGAGTGGTTATGGCAAATTTGCGTTTGGCGGTAGAGCGGACGGTTCACAATACAGCGACGCAGAGTTTCAGGATGTACGTATTTGGAGTACCGAACGTACTGCGGCACAAATAGAAGCGAATATGTTAAGTACCTTAGCGGGTAATGAATCTGGTTTAGTGGGATGGTGGACGTTTGCAGAAAGCAGTGGTACGTCGGTGACGGATCGGGCGGCAGCGGGTAATACCATGACGGGCACCTTGACCGATACCAGCAGCCGTGTGTCGGTGTACTCGACCACGGCGACGGAAGATACTAGTTTGGCTATTACCGGGATCAGCGTCAGTGATCTCGATGCGGCGAGTAATGATGTGACGGTGGTACTGACCGTAACGCATGGTTATTTGAGTGTGAGCACTAGCATTGTGTCTGGTTTAAGTCTCAGTGGTATCAGTGGCAATGGTACGAATTGGGTGACCTTGATCGGTACGGTTAGCGCGATTAACACTACATTGACCGCAACGGATGGTTTGTATTATCGCGGTGACGCCGGTTTCACTGGCATTGATAATCTGTTGATTTTAATCGATGATGGTGGCAATGTCGGCTCGGGTGGTGCATTGACCGCAATGGAAACTTTGCAAATTCGAGTAGCTGCCGTCAACGATGCACCTAGCGTGACGATGGATACCAGCCATTTGAGTTATCATGCCGATACGCTATTTGCGCTAGATAGTTCAGATACCGATGCCCATAACAATGTACACAGTGTGACGTTGAGCAACGGTGCTGTACTGATGGTGTGGCAAGAGGATAATGGCTCCGGTGGTACTGATGTGTATGGACGTGTGTATGATGACACCGGTACAGCACTACAAAGTAAATTCAAGATCAATCAAAATGGCGGCGATAGCAATAACTATCAATTTTTCACGAACCACAGTGTGAGCCCGGTTGCTGTGCTATCGGATGGTAGTGTAGCGGTGACGTGGCAAAGTGACGTGAATGGGCGTTGGGATGTGTTTGCACGCACCTATACGTTTGATAATTCGTCGGTGCAAACGGCAGGTTCGTTAATCACGGTAGCGAGCACAGCCGGTAAAGATTCCGATGGCGCGTCGGTCACCGCATTAGCCAATGGTGAGTTTGCGGTGGGGTTTGATCAACGCACTAGCGGTGCTGCGTATACTGACAGCAGTAACGTGGTGTATTTACGTAAATACGATGTCAATGATGCAGCAATCAGTAGTGCACAACTCATTGCGTCGGGTGCTACATCACGTTATGGGCTGAGTACGGCGGCATTAGGCGATGGGTCTTTGGTGGCGGTGTGGAACGAATACAATGCGACGGCAACGAGTCGTACCATCACGGCGCAACGTTACACGGCAAACGGTGAAAAGATAGGGAGTGAGTTTACACCCAGCGATGAGTCAGGTAGCGAAGTCCGGCATCCCCAAGTTATTGCTACTGCAGATGGTGGTTATGTGGTGATGTGGGAATATGTTAATAACAATGGCTACGTGCAGATTAAGGCGAGTTATTATCTTGCGGGGCAAGATACCGCTGTTGTAATCCCGGTATCGACCAACTCGACTGCACAAGGCTACGGTCAAGAGTACAATGAGACGTCGCCGGCGGTGGTTGCATTGCCCGGTGGTGGTTTTGCGGTAACGTGGGTTAATACTTCGCTAGGCCAAGTTTATCTCGAGCGTTTTAATCAAAATGGCCAAACGGTGGGTGCCGCAGAATTGGTGAATGACGTGAGCTTAGGCATTACCCCCGTCGATCCGAATTTGTCAGTCGATGCGAATGGTAGATTAGTGGTGACGTGGCATGCCAGTGGTAATGACGTGGCATACAGCCGGATCTATCAACCGGAATTACACCTAGGGCAAAGTGCAACACTAGCCATAGAAGGATTGCGTATTGATGATGATGCGTCGGGTAATGTACAAGTTACGTTGAGCGTTGATGATGGTTCGTTGACCTTGGGTAGCACTTCTGGGTTGAGCTTTAGCGTGGGTGATGGCACCAGTGACAGTACCATGACGTTTACCGGGGCTGTCAGTCGGATCAACGATGTGTTATCTACATTTAACTACACGAGTAGCACCTTGGGTTCACATACGTTGACGGTGACGGTCAACGATCAAGGTGGCAACGGCACCGGTGGTAGTCAGAGTACGACGTACACAACGACCTTGCACGTTGATGATATTACTGCAGCAAATGCCACGTTGTCGGTGGCCAAAAGTGATGAAATTGCTATAAGCGGTGTGAGTGTCACCGGTGCCGATGAAACGGTACAAGTGTGGATTGCCGCACAAATAGGTAACTTACGCTTAGGCACAACAACGGGCGTGACAGTTGTCGATGGTGATGACGACGGTAGCGAAAGTTATATGATTATCAGCGGTTCACGCACGAATATCAACAATGCCTTAGCCCAGCTGTATTATACGGCGCCTTCGGGTGCGAGTGATTATGCTCAGTTAGGCGATAGTTTACAAATGCGTGTATTAAATCGTGGTACGTCAAATAGTAATTTGCGTTATAACCCCGACAATGGGCATTTTTATGAAGTATCTACCACCACTAAGAGTTGGTCCGATGCCAATACAGCAGCGTCTACGAGTACACTCGATGGTATGCAAGGCTATCTCGCAACGATTACGACAGCCAGTGAATCGGCGTTTATAACCAGTATTAATTCATTGAATCCGTGGGTAGGTGCAGCCGATGTAAATGCGAGTGATTCCATATTCGATTGGCAATGGGTCACCGGTCCCGAAGCCGGTGTGGCTTTCTGGTACGGTAATGCGAGTGGTAGCGCGGTCGATGGGCAGTTCACGCATTGGAGTGGTAGTCAGCCCAACAATTTTAGTAATTCAGAAGACTATATGCAGCTTAATTCCAACGGCACATGGAATGATAATCCCATCGCTAATACCTGGCTCTATATTGTGGAATACGGTGGTATGAGCGGTGATACACAGTCGATGAGCCTTAATCTCAATGTCTTAGCCTCTACGACTGCAGGGACATCAGGCAACGACACGATCACTAGCACGACTACGGGTGTGGTATCGGGTTTAGCCGGTAACGATACGATCAGTTATTCGGCGAGCGCCGTGAATACCGTATTGGGCGGCGATGGTAATGACACGATCCATTATGATCCCGCTGATCTGTTGATAGACGGTGGTGCGGGTACCGACATCTTAGTACTCGATGGTGCAAGTCCTTCAACGCTTGATTTAACCCAAATTGTGGCGGGCACGCTACAAGGCATAGAAAAGATCCAAATGAATACCGCTGCAACGACAGAGCTAGCTTTAGATTTAGCGTCAGTCTTTGATTTGTCAGATACAAGCAACACCTTGTTTATTGACGGTGACAGCGATAATTCGTTATTGATAAAAGACTTAGAAAATTGGACCTTGGGTAGTGATGCCGTAATCAACACGGTGACGTATCACACGTTTACCAATCAAGACTTTACTTTATATTTCGATCACAACATGACGTTATTACAGCTAACGATCACTTAAGCTGTTGCTGTGACGTAAACAGCGGTATTTCCTTGTTACGCGCCTGTCAGCCGTAGTCTTTGGCACAGCGCAGCGCGTCTTGGTACAGGCTACGTGCATCAGTGCACTGCTTGAGTACCTGATGTACTTTGGGTTCACTGAATAATTTCGCGAGATGTGCCAGTGTTTTTAGATGCTCGTCGGTAGCCTCTGTAGGTACTAATAAGGCACACAGGATGTCGGCATCTTGGTTATCGGGCGCGTCAAAATCAATGCCTTGTTGTAGTTTGAGTAATGCGCCAATCGGTTTGTTGATGCCATCCACTCTGGCGTGTGGTATCGCTATCCCGTGACCAAGCGCCGTGCTACCCAGGCGTTCCCGTGCAAGTAGTTGTTCAAAGATTTGAGGTGCGGCTAAGGGGGTGTTGTGCGCGGCTAGCAATTGGCTCAACATTTCCAGGGTACGTTTTTTGCTATCCACCATTTTTTCTTCGACGTACGTACTTTCAGGTAATAACAAATCACAAAGTTGCATCAGTAACCTCTATTTAGCAATTTAAAAATCACGCAACTACTTAGCAAAATGCTAGATAGTTGCGTGGCGGGTAGTGTATACGCTTTGTTTGACAAAAGCCAAGGGTGTGGTCCGCGTTATGCGCGGTGTGTATTTTTTTTCTCCTTAAATTTAATCAATTGCTTATCCAGCTTATCGATTAATGCATCAATGGCACTGTACATGTCTGCAGAACTGGCTTTGGCATGCAGTTCCATTCCTTTAATTATTAACGAGGCTTCTACCACCTGTTCGATGTTCTCTATATCAAATGTCACGTGGATGTTGCTGATTTTTTCGGAGTGTCGTTGCAGTTTATTAAATTTTTGCAAGGTGAATTCTTTCAAAGCGGGTGTAACTTCTAGGCTGTGCCCAGTGTATGTAATATTCATAATGCGAACTCCTCGGTTATTTTAAACTAATGATCGTCGCTCGTTAGACGAAGGTATATGGAGTGTCTCACGGTATTTTGCCACCGTGCGCCTAGCAACTTGAATGCCTTGGTTAGCAAGCAAATGGGTTAATTTGCTGTCGCTGAGCGGTTTTTTATTATCTTCTTCATCAATCAATTTTCTGATCAGTGCACGAATAGCGGTAGACGAGCATTCGTTACCATCTTGCATATCGATATGACTGGAGAAAAAATACTTAAGTTCGAAGATGCCATGGGGCGTTTCTGCGTATTTTTGTGTGGTAACGCGCGAGATAGTGGATTCATGCATGCCCACTGCGTCAGCTACTTGGTGCAACACGAGTGGCTTCATTGCTGCTGCGCCATGCTCTAAAAATGTTTGTTGGTAAGTAAATAAGTAATTGGCGACTTTCAGCAAGGTCTCATTGCGACTTTGCAAACTTTTGAGAAACCAGCGGGCTTCTTGCAATTGGGTACGCAGAAAATGATTGTCGCTGTTTTTACTGTTGCGTTCGATTAGCGCGGAGTAATTTTTATTGATGCGTAATTTAGGCAAATTATCTTCGTTGAGTTTGACTATCCAGTCGTCGCCGCGTTTGCTGACGATGACATCGGGAATAATGTAGTGCGTTTCCACTTCGCCGACTTGATTGGCGGGTCGAGGATTGAGTTCTTGGATGAGGGATAGTACATGTTCAAGATCGGTTTTGGTGTATTTGCTGACACGTGCGAGTTGCAAGTAATCGCGTTTACCCAACAGGTCAAAATATTTATCGACTATGTGATGGGCTTCTTTGACCCAAGGGGTATTAGCTGGTAACTGGCTCAGTTGAATGAGTAGGCATTCACGCAAATCACGTGCACCTATGCCAATGGGATCAACTTGTTGAATATATTGCAGTACGGTTTCAATTTCTGTGAGTTCAATGCTATTGTCCGATGATGTTTCTTTATTGAGGTAAGCGTGTATGTCATCTAAGGAACAGGACAGCAGGCCTTGCTCATTAATAGCATCAATGATGTTGTTAGCGATCATACAATCTGTATCAGACAGGTGCATTAAATTCATTTGTGCGTGTAGGTAATCATGTAATGTCATACTGTGCGCACGTTGTTTTTCGTAGTCGTCGGTCTCATTACCGTGTTGTGAGGTTTTATGCAATTGGCTGGTTTGCAAAATGTCTTCCCACGCACTATCAATAGCTAACTCTTGCGGAATATCTTGTTGTTTGTCCATCTCCAGCACGTTATCTTGCGTGCTATCGTCTTGCCTGCTAGGCTGTAACTCTTTATTTTCTTCTTCATTGGTTTCTAGCATGGGGTTAGATAGCATAAACTCTTCGACCTCTTGTTGCAGGTCTAAACTCGATAGCTGTAATAGACGGATGGCTTGCTGTAATTGTGGCGTTAACGTAAGTTGCTGGCCAATGTTGAGTTGCAAAGTGGGTTTCATCGTATACCTCTTTCTGCCACATTCTCTTAATTCTAACGTAATCTCACTATTTTTGTAGGGCCAGGTGAGTTTATTTTCCAAATTAATGCTAATACTTTGATTTGAAAGGAATAAATATTTTTTTGCAGCGCTTTCAGCGGTGCTAGTAGGCTATGAATGCCGGCGCGTGAGGATTGCTTGCTATGGGACGAGGCGGTGTGGGCGGCGGTGCTGGGGCCTTCTCGCGGGCACTTATGTAACTATTCAGCAAAATGCTGAATAGTTACACTTGATTTGACGCCTAGCCCAGTAAAACTGGGCTTAACGGCGCTTAAGGGGAAAATCGCGATTCTCCCCTTAAGAATCGCCATCGCGTAAAGAAAAAACACCGCGTTTTAAATTACAACGACACTAGTTTTAAAATTTGCTGAATGGTTACGTGCTTATTTTATAAATCGAACTCTGCGCCTAAATAAACATCGCGCACCTGTTGATTCGTTAAGATGGTGCCAGCATCACCATGGCAAATAATTTCACCGGAGCTGACAATGTAGGCGTGGTCGCAAATATTTAGGGTTTCTCGTACGTTGTGATCCGTAATTAAAATGCCCAAGGAACGTTGTTTGAGCTGGTTAATCATGCGTTTTATTTCGATGACAGAAATTGGATCGATGCCGGCAAAGGGTTCATCGAGCAAGATGAAGAGGGGTTCGCTGGCTAATGCACGTGCGATCTCTACGCGGCGACGTTCACCACCGGAAAGACTGATACCCAAGTCATTGCGTAAATGGGTAATATGAAATTCATCCATCAAATGTTCGAGTTGTTTGAGTCTTTCCGCATGAGTCAGTGACTTGCGTAATTGGAGAATGGCCATGATATTTTGCGCGACGCTTAAGCCGCGGAAAACCGAGGCTTCTTGTGGCAAATAACCAATGCCTGCGCGTGCACGTGCATACATCGGTAATGCGGTGATGTTGTGTTGGTTCAGTGAAACTTTGCCTTTATCGCAGGGAACCAGTCCCACTACCATATGAAAACTGGTTGTCTTGCCAGCACCGTTGGGACCTAGCAAGCCAATGACTTCGCCACTCTTTACGCTGAAACTGACATCCTTAACGACGGTGCGATGTCGGTAGCGTTTGGCTAAATGGGTAGCGGATAGAATATTCATACGTGCGTGTTGCTCGGTTGTAAAATAACAGTAGCTTGTTTGCCGCTGTGGTACGGGGAGATGACCATTTGTTTATCCATGTAGTAATCTAATCTTTCTCCTTGAAACAGGTGATTTTGCTGTTTTACTTGGGCTTTCTCAAACAGTACGACATGGGCTTGGGTTACGTGATAAACGATAGCCAACCCCCAAGCTTCAAATGGCATATCTCCTACTTTGGGTAGTGTGGTGTAGTGGGCGCGTTCACCTAACATGCGTATGCGGACTAACTTCCCGTGTGCGTCACGAAAAACATGCATTTTATTCCCGGTGATGTGTGTGGATCCTTGCACTAAATGCACGTTACCCGAGTATATGTCGTGCTTGTTGCGTTCATCGATTTTTATTTCATCGGCATTAATATATAAAAGTTGCTGTTTATCATCCGGTAAACACCAGCCTAGCAAGGGCAGCAAGCCTATGAGGGCGATCAGGAGCAGAGTTCTAAACATTTGGATTATACACTCCGTGTGTTGCAGACAAGAGTTGCACGTATTCTTGGGTGAGATAGGCTCGCATGCCCAGTGCGGTGATTTTTGTGCCGGGTTGCAATAAAGTAACGGACAGGGGTGTTTGTACGAGATTTTGTTGCGGGAAATAGGTGAGGCTTTGTGTAAGCAAGGTAGTTTGTTTGCGCTTATCTTTGCTGCCCACTTGACGTAACGTGGTCTGTTCCCACAGTTGTATGATGGTGTGTTCTGCACGACTTTGCGCATAGAGGCTGGTCAGTATCCATTTAGTGTGATTGGGCGCGTAATAGGTGATGATCGGGGCATGGATATTCGTCAGATCATTTTGTGGATAATGCGTTAGTTGTGGGCTTTGTAGTAGTTCGCGTGGTTGGCCATCCTTTTGAAATTGCAGCATAGAGACGTCTTCAGCAAAACTATCCGCATTGTACGACTGTGTGGCGCTCTCGCGTTGTGTCGGTGTCGTGAAGTAGTGTATTAGCCATAGATTGCAAGCGATGGCAGTTAACCAGAGTAACGTGGTTAGCAGTTTGGGGTAGGTTAGTTTATTCATGCGAGATACGTTTCCGTCAGAGTCGACAGCTGATGTTGCGCGAGTAATAACAGTTCGCAGACTTCGCGTACTGCGCCATCGCCACCTGCGCGCGTACTGTGCCAATGTGCGTGTGCTTTAACGTCAGAGACTGCATTGGCTACAGCGACGCTCAAGCCTGCTTGTTGCATGGGGGCAATATCTGGCAAATCATCACCCACGTAGGCCGTTTGTTCGCTGTGCAGTTGCAATTTATTCAGCAACTCTCGGTAGCAGGTTAGTTTGTCTGTTACTCCCTGATAGACATGGGTGACATGCAAGGCTTGCATACGCAAGGTCACACAGCCACTGCAGCGGCTACTGATGATAGCCAGCGCAATACCCGCTTGCTGCAGCAGTTTAAAGCCCTGACCATCGTGGGTATGAAAGGCTTTGTACTCATTGCCGTTGCCATCTAAATAAATTTGGCCATTGGAGAGTACGCCATCGACATCGCAAATGAGCAGTTTGATGGCTTGGGCACGTTGTAGAATATCTGCAGGGTACGTGGGATACATTAGATAACTCCTTCACGCAGCAAATCATGTATGTGCAGTACACCGAGACAGGTTTTGTTATCGGCGGTTACGATCAGCGACGTGATTTTATGTTGTTGCATCAAGTGCAACGCTTCGGCAGCCAAGGTGCCTGGGGCAATCGATTTAAAGGCGGTGGACATCACATCAGTAATTTTGGTATGGCGTAGATCGACATTTTTATCTAATGTACGACGTAAATCGCCATCCGTATAGATGCCACACAGTTGTTGTTGGCTATCGACGACGGTCGTGAGGCCCAAACGTTTTTGAGTGATCTCAATCAAGGCCTGACTGATGGTGGTGTCATTGCCTACACGCGGAATTGTGTCGCCGGTATGCATCACGTGATCCACCAGCAACAGCAAACGTGAGCCCAATGCGCCAGCAGGGTGAGTGCGTGCAAAATCTTCTTTGGTAAAGCCACGGGCGTTGAGTAGGGCAATCGCCAGCGCGTCGCCCATAACCAGCATGGCGGTAGTGCTTGATGTGGGTGCGAGTCCCAATGGACAGGCCTCTTGGCTCACGTGAATATTTATCGTCACGTCTGCGAGCCGCGCCAATGGCGAGTCACCGTCGCCTGTTAAGCTAATCAGCGGAACGTGCAGTCGTTTAATAGTAGGCACGATCGTGAGTATTTCACGGGTGTGGCCAGAGTACGATAACGCTAACACTACATCTTTGTCGGTAATCATGCCCAAATCACCGTGGCTGGCTTCGCCTGGGTGTACGAAAAACGCAGGGGTACCGGTGCTGGCCAGCGTAGCCGCTATTTTATTGGCGATATGTCCTGATTTACCCATGCCAATGACGACAATGCGCCCTTGGCAATGCAATAAATGGCGGCAGGCTTGCGCGAAATGATGATCGACACGCGCGAGGAGTGCGTCGACGGCAGCTATTTCTGTGGTGATGACGGCTTTACCCAAGGCACAAAAGCGTTGGTCGTCGTCTGTGGTATTTTGGGTAAGAGGGTGATTCATAGGTCTACCTGTTCGTATCATTGTCAAATGGGTGAGATGCCATATAATAGCAGCCTAACGCGCCTTATTTAAGTGGTGATGTGCTTTGTTTTTCGGTAACTCTTCAGTAAATTGATGAATAGTTACGCTTGATTTGACGCTTAGCCCAGCAAAACTGGAACGGCGCTTAAGGAGAGAATCACGATTCTCCCCTTAGGAATCCCCATCGTGTAGGGAAGTGTTCGTGTTTACCAGCGTAAATAGCTTAGAAATTTTGCTGAATAGTTATTGTTTTTCAGTAGGTATCTGGCACTATTCGAATAGAGTAACATTTTGTGCGTGAAAATAGTGCGATTCGGATGCCTCATGTATTGGGCCTTGTGCGTTTGCCGTACGGGGTTGCGGCGACGCTTGTATATTTGTATCGATTAGGTTAAAAGGGGTGAGTTGCAGTGGTAAAGGTGAGTTGAATTTGCCCATGAATAATGTCAATCCAATCGTTTCTATCCGTGACTTGCATTTTGGTTGGGGTCAACGGCAGATTTTCGCGGGTATCGATTTAGTGATTCCGCGTGGCAAAGTTGTCGTGGTTATGGGGCCTAGCGGTTCCGGTAAAACAACTTTGTTGCGCTTGATCGGTGGGCAGTTGCGTCCGCAGGCGGGGCAGATTACCGTTGACGCACAAAACGTACATCAGCTGCCCAGCAAACAATTATACTTGGCAAGACGTAAAATGGGTTTGCTGTTTCAATCAGGTGCCTTGTTTACTAGCTTGAGCGTGTTTGATAATGTCGCTTTTCCCTTGCGTGAGCATACCCAATTATCGGAAGAGTTGATTCGAATTTTGGTGTTAATGAAGTTAGAAGCGGTGGGTTTGCGTGGTGCGCGTGATTTATTGCCGGCGCAATTGTCGGGTGGTATGGCACGGCGTGTGGCCTTAGCGCGTGCGATTGCGTTAGACCCGCAATTGATGATGTATGATGAGCCGTTTACTGGCTTAGACCCTGTGGCTATGGGAGTGGTGTTGAAATTAATTCGTGAGTTAAACGATGCGTTGGGTATGGCAAGCATTGTGGTTTCACACCATATCCACGAAAGTGCCAGTATTGCAGATTATATGTATTTGTTGAACCATGGGGCTATCGTGGGAGAGGGTGAACCGGAGGCCATGTTGCATAACCAGCAACCTGAAATTAAACAATTTATGCAAGGCATACCGGATGGAGTGACGCCGTTTCATTATCCTGCTAAGGCGTATGCGGAGGATCTATTAGGGTGATCGAGCTGATTCGTCGTTTGGGGCAAGCTACACTTAACAAATGTGCTGATCTGGGTCGTAGCGGCTGTTTTTTGTTGGCGGTGTTGTTGCGTTGTCCGCGTCCGTTGAAAACGTTTCCGTTGTTTATAGAGCAGCTGTACAGCGTGGGTGTGGCCTCACTGGCAATTATCATTGTTTCTGCGCTATTCGTTGGGATGGTGATCGCACTGCAGGGCTATAACATATTGACTAAATTTGGTGCGGCGCAACAATTAGGGCAAATGGTTGCACTCAGTGTCGTGCGTGAGTTAGGTCCGGTCATGACGGCGTTACTGTTTGCGGGGCGCGCAGGTTCTGCGTTGACGGCAGAGATCGGATTAATGAAAACCACCGAGCAATTAGCCGCGATGGAGATGATGGGTGTTGATCCCTTATGGAGGGTGATCTCACCGCGTCTGTGGGCCGGTTTTATTTCGGTGCCTGTACTTACCACGTTATTTAACATGGTGGCCATCATCGGCGGATATTTGATGGGGGTGCGTTGGTTAGGCGTGGATGACGGCTCGTTTTGGAGTAATATGCAGGCTTCCGTGAGTTTCGACAATGACATATTAACGGGCTTACTGAAAAGTGTAGTGTTTGGCTTTGTCGTTACTTGGGTGGCGGTGTTTGAAGGATATGATTGTGAACCTACGCCAGCCGGTATGGCTAAAGCTACGACGCACAGTGTTGTTTTGGCGTCCTTGATGGTTTTAGGTTTAGATTTTGTGTTGACAGCCATGATGATAAGGGGTTGGTGATGAAATGTAAGCGCGGTATGGAGGTAATGGTAGGATTGTTCATCATAGCCGGCGTTGTGAGCCTGTTGGTGCTAGCGTTACAAGTGAGTGGATTGAGCCAGTTGGGCCGAGTTCACGGTTATGAGCTGATTGCTAATTTTGATAATGTGGGTGACTTACGCGCGCGAGCACCGGTGACTATTGCCGGTGTCAAAGTAGGACAAGTCCGAGCGATTAAGTTAGATAATAGCACTTACCGTGGTGTGGTCACGTTGCTGATCGATAAACAGGTACGCTTACCGGGCGGCACGTCTGCCAATATCTATACGGAAGGTTTATTGGGTAGTAACTACATCAGTTTGACGCCGGGCTTTGATGATGAAAAGATGCTGCGTCCAGGTGACACTATTGGTGATACACATTCAGCCATTGTGTTGGAAAATTTAATCGGGCAGTTTATGTTTAGCAAAGCTAACAATGACGAGAAACAAGAGCCATGAATAAAAAACACAGCGTACGGCAAGTAGTTTGGTTGGTGATATTGTCTTTGGTGGCGTTGGTGGCTGTTGCTAGGATTTCTCCCGTTGCTGTTTTACGCCAAGCATCAGAGCAGATGATTGCCGAGTTACAAGAAAAGCGCGTGTCCATCAAAACTAATAAAAAATTGGTGTTTAAGTTGGTGCAGGATATTTTATTGCCGCATGTGGATATGTACACCATGTCACGTTTGGTGCTCAGTCGTTCGGTATGGAATAATGCATCGGCGCAACAAAAGGAGTTGTTTCAGCAGCAATTTACCACGATGCTGATTCGTACTTATGCGGCAGCATTAGCCGAGTACAATGATGAAAAAATTGTATTTTCCCCCTTGCGTGGTGACTACAATAGCGCCGATCGCATGCAGGTGCAAAGCATGATTGTACGTCGCGGTGGGCCGACGATTCACCTTAATTACCAGTTACGGTTTAAAGGCGATGCTTGGTTAGTCTACGATTTCAGTGTAGAAGGGGTCAGTCTCATCGAAAGTATGCGTGCACAGTTTGCGGGTGAAATTGCACGTGGAGGATTAGACGGATTATTAGTGAATATGCGTCAGCATAATAAGGGGTACTGATGGAGTCTGCGACATTGATTGTTGATGCAGAGGGTACGTTGTTGCTGCGTGGTCGCTTGGATCCTATCTCGGTGGCAGCATTAGTAGAACAAGGCAGACAATACATAGGTGCACAGGCTGGGACGCGCGTGCAAATAGATTTACAAGGCGTCACCCATGCGGATAGCACGGGTGTTGCGTTATTAATTAGTTGGTTGCGTCATGCGGTGTTACAGTGTAAAGAATTGTCTTTTACGCATGTACCTTCTCAACTCACCGCGATTATTCAAGTCAGTGGCCTTAGCCACATATTAGCATTAGTGAGTTAGTCGTATGTCACAAGCAGAGCGTATTCGTGAGTTGATCAGGCAACAATTGCCTGATGCTGAGGTGTGCGTGGTCAGTGACGATGGTGTGCATTTTGAAGCACGGGTGGTTGCAGCTGCGTTTGAAGGTTTGTCGTTGGTCAAACGCCAACAGTTAGTCTATGGCGCCTTAGGCACGCTAATTCAACAAGGTATTATTCATGCGTTAAGTTTAAAAACTTACACGCCACAACAATGGGTAGAACAGCAAGATGGATAAATTGATTATTAAAGGGGGCATTCCATTAGACGGGGAAGTGCGAATTTCTGGTGCTAAAAATGCGGTATTACCTATTTTGGCTGCAACTATTCTGACGGAGGAGCCGGTTTGCATAGAGAATGTTCCGCATTTGCGTGACGTGACGACTATGATGGAATTATTGGGTTGCATGGGTGTTGAGTTGACGGTTAACGATAACATGGGGATTCACGCGTGTGCACGTGGAATGCATGAGTTTTCCGCGCATTATGATTTAGTGCGCACGATGCGCGCCTCGATAGTAGTGTTGGGCCCATTGCTGGGTCGTTACGGGCGTGCGAATGTATCCTTACCGGGTGGTTGTGCCATAGGTTCACGCCCTGTGAATCTGCACATCGATGCCATGCGTGCGTTGGGTGCAGAAATCAGTGTAGAACATGGCTATATTCACGCGCATGTGAATGGGCGTTTGCGTGGTGCGACTATTGTGTTTGATCAAGTCACCGTGACGGGTACGGAAAATGTGATGATGGCAGCTGCACTCGCCGAGGGCAGGACCGTGATAGAAAATGCCGCGTGCGAACCCGAAGTGGTTGATCTGGCAAATTTTCTCAATGTATTGGGCGCGCGCATCAGTGGCATAGGAACAAATACCATTATTGTGGATGGCGTAGAGCGTTTAGGTGGTGGCACGTATCCTATCTTATTTGATCGGATAGAAGCAGGGACTTATCTAATCGCAGGTGCGTGCTCGCACGGTCGCGTTAAAGTTAAAAGTGTGCAGCCCGTTTATTTGGATGTGTTGCTGAGTAAACTCAGCGATGCGGGCGCTAAAATTACCACGGGTGAGGATTGGATAGAACTCGATATGCAAGGTCGTAGGCCGCGTGCTGTCAATGTACGTACCGCGCCTTACCCGGCATTTCCGACGGATTTACAAGCACAAATCATGGCAATGAATTGTGTCTCTGACGGCACGTCGACGATCACGGAAACCGTGTTTGAAAATCGTTTTATGCATATTCAAGAACTGCAGCGTATGGGCGCGGATATCCGCTTACAAGGTAATACGGCGGTTTGTACGGGTGTAGAGTCATTGTCGGGTGCGCAAGTGATGGCGACGGATTTACGTGCTTCGGCCAGTCTGGTGTTAGCAGGTTTAGCGGCAAGCGGTGAAACCATCGTCGATCGCATTTATCACATCGATCGGGGTTACGAGTGTATTGAAGAAAAGTTGGTACGCTTAGGGGCTAGGATAAAACGGGTATCCTATTGAGCGTGTGGTTTGGTATCTCTGATGAAAACGGAATCCACACCGCCACGTTCGGAGGCTGAGTTATTGGCGCGAGTGCATGCCTTGGCGGGGATGCGTCTGGGTGAACTGGCTGCTTATTACGATGTACCGGTTCCGTTACAGCAGACCCATGCCAAGGGTTGGGTGGGTGTGTTGCTGGAACGGTGTTTAGGCGCAACAGCGGCATCACGACCAGAACCCGATTTCCAACACATTAGTGTGGAATTAAAAACGCTACCCTTGCTAGCGCAGACCACACCTAAAGAAAGCACCTACGTGTGTCATGCCCCCTTGTTAACGCTATCCCAGCAGCGTTGGCATACCTCAACTGTTTATAGGAAATTAGCGCGTGTGTTGTGGGTACCGGTAGAGAGTGATACGCCTATTCCGCTCGCCCAACGGCGTATTGGTTATGCGTGGTTGTGGAGTCCCAGTCCACAACAAGAGGCGGTGTTGCGTCAAGATTGGGAAACGTTGACAGAGATGTTGTGCTTGGGCCAGCTTGCTTATATCAAGGCACAGCAAGGGACATATTTACAATTGCGGCCCAAGGCGGCAAACGCCAAGTCGTTATGCTGGGGAATTGGAGAAGACGGTCAGCGGGTGCGTACGCTGCCGCGTGGATTTTACTTGCGTACTACGTTTACCCGTGCCATTTTAAGCGAATGGTAATTATTCAGCATTTTGCTGAATACACCGTTCGTACTTCAATATACGAACTTTGATGGGTAAGTCGCGCGGTATACTTTGTTTTGACGACCTGCACACAGTAAATTTGTGCACGGTCACCCAAGGGGAAAATCGCGATTCTCCCCTTGGGAAACCCCATCGCGTAGAGAACACTTCAAAATGAAAAAATCGCATTTTGAAGTGTAATGGGTATAGTTACAGCGAATGTAGCGTTTGAGTGCCAATAGCAATATGCCGCTAGCGGTATAAGCCAAGGAGAGCAGCAGTTATGAGTATGGAATGCGTTGAAACCGCAGCAAACACAAGTTTGCATTCACGTTATGTAGAAGTGCTGGGTTCGCGTATCCACTATATGGAAGCGGGTATTGGCGACCCGATTGTATTTATTCATGGTATGCCAACCAGTTCCTATTTATGGCGGAATGTCATGCCGCACGTCGCTGATTTGGGACGTTGCATTGCTATCGATCTGATAGGGATGGGTAAATCAGACAAACCCAATATTAAGTATTCTGTGTTTGATCACTGTGCTTATTTTAAGGCGTTTGTCACAGCGTTGGCGCTGAAAAATGTGACTTTGGTGTTGCACGGGTGGGGTTCGGTGATTGGTTTTACCTATGCGATGCGTTATCCAGCTAACGTGCGTGCACTAGCTTTTTTAGAAGCACATATCCGTCCGGTGACGCGTTGGGATATGTTGTCTTTGCCGATGCAAGAATTGGCTTCTTTGCAGAAATTGCCGGATGGCGGGTATAGCCAGATTATGCAGCATAATTATTTTGTAAATACGCTACTATCTAAGGGCGTAGTACGCGAATTGACGGCGCAAGAATTAGCGTATTATCAGGCGCCTTTTGTCTCGCCGGGTAGTTGCAAGCCGTTATGGCAATACTTTCAAGAAGTACCATTGGGTGAGACGTACAGCCCGGTCATTGGGTTAATTGCGCGTTATTCGCAACAGTTAACCCAATCTTTGTTACCCAAGTTAATGTTGTACGTGATGCCGGGCTTTACGACAACGATTGACACCTTGTCTTGGGCTAGGGACAATTTGCCACAACTGCGTTTGGCTTATGTGGGTGACGATTTGCATTATGCGCAGGAATCCAATCCCATGTGGATTGGCAATGAGATAGCTAATTGGTATGCAGAATTAGGGGCGATGTGAATGACTGTGGGGACTGAAAGTAAAGTGAGTGCAAATTTATAACAAAGCCATACAGACAATGTGGCTGTAGCAGTTGTTGGCCGGCAATCTTTTTACCCACTTTATAAATCACTTGCTTTTTTTCATTAAATCCTTCTAAATAGCGCCTTGGGAATTCTAAACAGGTAATTGGTATTTAAGGAGAGATAATCTAATGACAAATGTAACTAAGGGGATGATGCTTGCTGTAGCTGCTGCCGCTTTATTAGCCGCAGGTTGTGCGAGTCATAGCACCGCGACGGGTGGTACTGATGATGCTGCAGGTTTAGGCTGCAAGAAGACTGTAGCGCAACAAAGCTGCAAGGGAATGAATGCATGCAAGGGTTCAGTTAGCAAAGCCGCTAAGAAGTAATTGGCGCTAGCGATTGTGACTTAAGCAAAGGTAAGGCGAAGCGTTTTTCTTCGCCTTATTTTTTTGTCTGATCTATTATTTGTGACATTGACGCATGCATCCATTGACGTATAGTTCGTTGGGCTTTGGCTTAGGCTTGAGGGCGACGCATTATGAACGTATCTTAGCGGAGCGTCCTGCTGTCGATTGGTTTGAGGTTGTCAGCGAAAATTTTCTTGTGCCCGGTGGCAGACCATTACATTACCTTTATAAAATTCGTGAACACTACCCTATGGTGATGCACGGCGTGTCGTTGTCCATTGGCAGTGTTGACCCGCTCAACAGGACATACCTAAAGCAAATCAAAACCTTAGCGGCGCAATTGCATCCTGCCTGGATCTCCGACCATTTGTGCTGGACCGGCGTCGATGGTATTAATCTGCATGATCTATTGCCACTGCCTTATACCGAAGAAGCCTTGCACCACGTGGTGGGTCGCGTACAACAAGTCCAAGAATACCTAGGTCAGCGTATTGTGTTGGAAAATGTCTCCAGTTATGTGAGTTATCCGCATTCTGTCATGAGCGAGTGGGAGTTTCTCACTGCTGTGGCGACACAAGCGGACTGCTTAATTCTGCTGGATGTTAATAACATTTATGTCAGCGCCTTTAATCATGGTTTTGCGCCTGAAACGTATTTGCAAGCGGTGCCGGTGGCGCGTGTGCAGCAATTTCATGTGGCGGGACACACCCACCTGGGAACACACATTATCGATACGCACGATGCTCCCGTGATTGATCCGGTGTGGGATCTGTATCGCCAAGCGGTACACCGTTTCCCTGAGGCATCCACCTTATTGGAGCGTGACGATGACATTCCTGAGTTGGATGTGTTGCTGTTAGAATTGGAGCACGCACGCCACATAGCGTATAGTGAGCTGCGATGACGAATTTAGCTGCGTTACAACACGCGCTGCAGCAGCATATTTTGACGCAAGGCGCTGATCAAACAGCGGTGCGGTGGGTACGCGACCAACAGCGCTTGGTTATTTATACCGACATGTATACGCTACGTTTGCAAGAAATACTCGCAACTGAATTTGCCGCGTTGCGGGTGTTGTTGGGTGAAGAGCACTTTGCAGAACTCAGTGCGGCCTATATTAAGTTGTATCCATCACGGCATTTTTCCTCGCGTTATTTTCCACAACATTTTGCGGATTTTATGCAACAACACACCGGAAATTCACTGTGGGTGGATATTGCTAGATTTGAGTGGGCGTTATCCCTGGCGCAAGATGCCAACGATGTAACCACGGTGCAGGTAGCGGCATTGCAGGCGGTACCGCCGGAGCAATGGCCAAATCTGACGGTGCGTTTTCACCCGGCTGTGCAATGCGTCGTGAGTGCATGGGATATTGCCGCTTGGTGGACCGCTGTCGATCAACAACAGGCGTTGCCACCGCTGGATTACGCCACAGAACAAAAAACGTGTTTAGTTTGGCGCTATCAACAGCAGCCCTATTATCAACTGTTAACACCGACGGCGTCGGTGTGTATACAACACGGTTTAGCAGGACGTACCTTCGCGCAATTGTGCGATGCCTTGTGTGAGCAAGTGCCAGAAACAGAAGTGGCGCAAGTGGTGCTCGCACAGTGGTTGTGGTGGATAAATCAGGACATGATCAGTGAAATCTGTGTACTTACTGATACTAAAACTATTTAATCCGTTCACCCTTCGCGACGCCGCGCTGCGTGTCTTCTCAGAGCATCTTCTCGCGGCGCTTTCTGAGGGCGAACGAATTTTTTTAATAGTTACTCTGTTGCGCTGATAAGCAGACGCACGACACGTGCGTTTTGTGTGATAAGCAGTAGGTTGATCGTATCGAAAATATATACCGTTCGCCATGAGGAGATGCGCAGCATCGTCTCGAAGGGTGAACATTTATTCTGCGGCCACCGATTTTTGTGTGGCGGCTTGGAAAAAGACGTAACCCCATGCAAGCAATAATCGACTATCTTAATACCCTATTGTGGGGGCACGTGCTGATTTATGCCTTATTGGCGATAGGGTGCTTTTTCACGCTACGTTTGGGCGTGATTCAATTACGCCATTTTGGCCACATGTTTACGATCATGAGTACAAGCCGTGGCACAGATAAACACGGCATATCCTCGTTTCAGGCATTGTGTACGACACTCGCGTCGCGTGTCGGGGTGGGGAATTTAACCGGTGTTGCGTTGGCGTTATACGCGGGGGGACCAGGGGCTATTTTTTGGATGTGGGTCACCGCATTGCTGGGGATGGCCACCGCGTTTGCCGAGAGTACCTTAGCGCAGTTATTTAAAGTGAAAGACCGACGGAACAGTTTTCGCGGGGGACCTGCTTATTACATACAATACGGTTTGGGTCGGCCTTGGATGGGCAAGCTGTTCGCGGTGTCTCTGTTATTTAGTTTTGGTCTGGCATTTAATGCCGTGCAAATGAATTCTATTAGCGAGGCATTTTATAGGGCATTTGCCATACCTCATTGGCAAAGTGCGGTCTTTGTTGTGTTGTTCACCGGCGTAGTTATTTTTGGTGGGTTTCGCCAAGTTGCGCGCGTCGCCGAATGGACGGTACCGTTTATGGCGCTGACGTATTTGTTGATGGCGTTAGTTGTCATCGTGTTGCATGCCGATATGTTGTGGTCGGTATTGGTCTTGGTCGTAAAATCTGCTTTCGGTTGGCAGCAAGCCGCCGGTGGTGCATTCGGTTATGCGTGCAGTCAAGCGATGTTGCAGGGGATCAAGCGTGGTTTGTATTCGAATGAAGCTGGCTTGGGGTCGGCACCGAATGCCGCGGCTTCTGCGGCGGTTTATCCGCTACATCCGGTTACCCAAGGCTATGTACAAATGCTAGGGCCATTTGTCGATACCCTACTGATTTGTACGGCCACGGCCGCGATTATTTTGCTGTCAGGGCCCTTACAACAGGGCGTGGGTGCCAATGGCATTGCATTAACGCAGCAAGCGTTAAGCATTCACATCGGGCAGTGGGGCAGTCCATTTCTGGCGTTAGCGGTATTGTTGTTTGCGTTTACTACGATCATTGGCAACTATGCGTATGCAGAAAGTAATTTGGTTTTTTTACGCTTAGATAAAACACGCATACTGTTGCTACTCCGCTTATTATTTTTAGCGAGCATTGCATTTGGCGCGTTCAGCACTTTGCCGTTGGTATGGGCATTGGCTGATTTATCCATGGGGTGTATGGCGGCTATTAATTTAGTGGCTATTGTGTTGTTGTCACGCTACGTTGTTGTAGTGACCCGTGACTACCACGCGCAGCGGCGCGCGGGTAAGGTGCCGTTGTTTAATGCGCGCCAGTATCCGTGGATTCAACAAAAATTACCGGGTATGTTATGGGAACAGGAATTGTAACTATTCAGCAAAATGCGGAATAGTGACCCTTGATTTTACGCCTACCCAGTAACACTGGGCTTAACGGCGCTTAAAGGGAGAATCGCGATTCTCCCCTTAAGAATCCCCATCGCGTAATGAATCGTTCCTAATTACTAGAAAAAACAAGCAAAAAAATTTTCTGCACCATTACTGTTAATCCTACCTTTACGCCTACCCAGTAACACTGGGCTTAACGGCGCTTAAAGGGAGAATCGCGATTCTCCCCTTAAGAATCCCCATCGCGTAATGAATCGTTCCTAATTACTAGAAAAAATAAGCAAAAAAATTTTCTGCACCATTACTGTTAATCCTACCTTTACGCCTACCCAGTAACACTGGGCTTAACGGCGCTTATTCAAGCAAAATCAGATTATCTTAAAAGTTTGCTGAATAGTTAGCAGGAACCCATGGTTGATTCGGAAACGTGATCACAAGCAATGTCTGGGCTTGGGTAAGCCGGCTACCTTGCACGCGTGTCGTAAAAAATTATCCGGAAATAACTGATTGAGATAAATGCTATTGGCTTTGGCCTCTCCCAGTTGGGCACGCATGGCTTTGACTAACAAACGCATGATCGGAATGTCGTGGTATAGGGCATAAAATTCACGCAGAAAATAAATGATTTCCCAGTGTTGTGCGCTGAGTGGTACATGACTTAGCGCGTTAGCCACGGCCGGTTCCCAGGTGGTGTGATCGCTTAAGTGTCCGTGCCTATCCAGCGTTAGCGTACGGCCGTTAACCATCAAGCTATCCATGGCTTAATTCCAGTTTTGGCTAGGGTAGTAACGTACGCTGACATCGACGAAGCCCGCGTAATCAATCAATTGAACATGCGGCAGCAGCGCTGCGTGTAAGCCTCGTGCCTGCAGATCCGGTTGTAACGCGTAGAGCACATACGGTGAGGTTGCAGCGTGAATCCATTGGCTGTGCACGGTATGGGCGAGCGCAGCGTATACCCCGTCTTCGTATAACACGATCGCGTGTCCTGGTTGGAGCGAGCGCACACAGTCGTGTAACGCTTGGCTGTGGAACGGTGACTTGTTAACGAGGTGCAGTATGTTGTGCATGATCGATTATTTCCATGGCTGTGTGCATGATCTGATGGCGAGCGAATAGAAATTGCAAGCGATTACCACCGACTTGCCGCCATAACATGGCAGCGCGCACACCGGAAAATAACAAGGCACGGACCAGTGCGATGATGCCGTCTTGTGTTAAATAGGTATTTTTGCCATGTACTTGCACGCGAAAACGGTAAGTGGCCAGCGTGTCCAGGTATAAATGGGCGATGTTGTTGACCAGCGTAGGGTGCAGTAATGGCATGAAATGCGTTTGTTTTGCGATCTGTTGCAATTGCGTATGAATCGTCTGACACATGGCTGTATTGCGGCGTAATTTATTTTGTAAATAGATCAATGCCATCAAGTAATGCATGTGCGCGGTGTAGCGTCGGCCATGACGGTGATCAAACAGATCAATGACTGCGTGTAAGCCGATGAGCAGATTGGTTTCATTGCCATAAACGGCGAGGGCAGAGTCGGGTGTCAGCGCCAATAAACTCCGTAGCTGTGTCTCTATGAGTGCGGGATCGGCTTTACCCGTTTTGGCCAGTGACTCAACCAGTGATATGGTTTGCAGTACGCCGGCTAATGCGAGCACGATCGGATAATATTTCGATTGCGTCAGCATAAAATAACTCCGCCACCCAAACAGTGTTCTGCCTGATAAAACACAATCGATTGCCCCGGTGTAACTGCACGTTGCGGTTGTGCGAAGTGCACTTCACAGCAGTCAGTGTCGATCCAGTGTACGCGGCAGGCCTGTGCTGTTTGGCGATAACGAATTTTGGCATAGCAGTCGGTTGCGCCAACCGCAGTTGGTTTACCCACCCATGACAGTTGATGGCAACGTAATGTTTCTTTAAAGAGTGCTGGATGCTGTTCTCCCTGCACGACCACCAGGCTATTGCTGTCGAGATCTTTGGCGGCGACATACCAAGCTTGCTCTGTGCTGAGTGCACGACCACCGATTCTCAAGCCTTGGCGTTGCCCGATGGTGTAATACATCAAGCCTTGGTGTTGACCGATGATCTCGCCGTGTTCGGTTTGCAGGGGGCCTGGCTGTGCCGGCAAATACTGCTGTAGAAAAGCATTAAAACGCCGTTCGCCAATGAAACAAATGCCGGTACTGTCTTTTTTCGCGTGATTGGCGAAGTCGTGTTGTGCGGCGAGTTGACGTACCGCAGTCTTGTGTAGCGCCCCGATGGGAAATAAGGTTTTAGCTAATTGGGTTTGACCTAGCGTATAGAGGAAATAACTCTGATCTTTGTTGGCATCTAGGCCGGTGAGTAACGCATACGATTCACCCTCACGTTGGCAACGTGCATAATGCCCCGTGGCAATACAGTCTGCGCCTAGAAGTAGCGCGTAATTTAAAAATGCTTTGAATTTTATTTCACGATTGCACAAGATATCGGGATTCGGGGTGCGGCCAGCGCGGTATTCTGCCAGGAAATGCTCGAACACGTGATCCCAATATTCGGCGGCGAAATTAATGCGGTGCAACGTAATCCCGAGCTTGTCGCAAACCCCTTGTGCATCTGCCATATCCTGTGCTGCAGAGCAATACGTGTCGGTATCGTCTTCTTCCCAGTTCTTCATGAACAAGCCTTCAACGCGGTGGCCTTGTTGTTGCAGCAACAAGGCTGCAACCGATGAATCAACACCACCGGACATACCGACAATGACGCGTAATGAACTGGTCATTAGCCATCCGTTAGCAGGCGATTGACTTTAGCGGCGCAAATGAAATCATTTTCCGACAAGCCACCAATCGCGTGCGTGCTGTAGCGTACGGTGCACTGATTGTAACTAACTTCCATATCTGGATGGTGATTTTCTTGATGTGCCATCCAAGCGATCGCATTGACAAATGCCATGGTTTGGTAATAGTTGGTGAAGGCAAAGCAACGCAGAATTTCTTGATGGTTTTGTGTGGTTTCCCAACCCGGAACATCGTGCAATAGGGTTGCTACTTGTTGAGGATCTAATGCGGCTACACCGCCTTCGCACGGTAAGCAACGTTTGGTTTCTAGGTGGTGCATAATAGCCTCCATTGATGGGATAAGTTAGTGTAAATCATCGGTAGGAAACAGCGGGGCATAATCGCCTAAACGTGCTGCTTCGGCAAATAAGTACGGTAAATCTTCATCTAATAAGTTATGTAGGGTCGCATAATCGTCTATCACGTAATACAGCGGTTGAAACATATCAATGCGATAAGGCGTACGAAACGTATCTAGCACCGTGAGTGCTTGGTGTAAGGGTTCGGGAGCGTTGACGGCGTAAGGTAATTCCCCCGGTGACGACAGAATACCGCCGCCATAGGCGCGTATGCCTTCAGCCGTTTGTATCAGACCAAACTCCACCGTGAACCAATATAATCGCGCCAGTAGCATGCGTTCGCTGGGTGTGCTTGCCAACGCCACTTGACCATAGCGTTGTGAGAAATCAGCATATGCGGGATCGGTGAGCATGGGGCAATGACCAAAAAACTCATGGAACAGATCCGGTTCTTGCAGATAATCAAACTCTGCTGCGGAACGTATAAACGTGGCGGCGGGAAATTGACGTTGGCTGAGCAGAGAAAAAAATGTTTCATCCGGAATCAGTGCCGGTACGGGCACGACGCTAAAACCGGTGGCCGCCTGCAATTTGCTGGATATGTCAGCGCACTGGGGTATGCGATCGGTCGTCAAATCGAGTATGTCCAAACCGCGAATAAATTCTTGGCAAGCATGGTGGGGTAATAGTTTGATTTGACGCTCGTATAAACGTTGCCACACGGCGTGGTCTTCGTCGCTGTAGTGGATAATGCCCTGTACATCGGGTTGTTTAGCCGTGTAAGACGAGACTTTATTTTTAGGGAAAGTGCGTAATGCAGACATCAGAGAATCCTCGCTTGTTGTAGACTGTGCTTAAGGGCCTGTAGACAGTGCGCGTTTTCCGTTGCAGTTCCTATGCTGATGCGTAAATGCTGCGGCATACGATAGGGTAATAGGGGGCGCACGATAACCCCTTGCGCCAACATGGCGTGATAAATGACTTGTGCATTCGTTTTTACATCCACGGTGATGAAATTGGTCGCCGATGGGATGTAGTCCAGTGACAACTGCTGTAATTCGTGCTGCATATACTGCATGCCGATTGTATTGCACAGCAACGTGCGTTGCACGTGGTCGGTGTCAGCCAGTGCCGCTGTGGCAGCCGCTAACGCCGGAGTACTGACATTAAACGGTAAGCGTACTCGGTTGAGGTAGTCAGCAATCTCGGGGCTACTGATGCCATAGCCTATGCGCAATCCTGCTAAACCATACAACTTAGAAAAGGTACGTGTTATGACTAAATTAGGATATATCTTTTGTAGCGCCAGACTATTGGGATAATCCGCATTTTGCACATACTCGTGATACGCTTCGTCGATTACGACTAATACGTGCGCGGGAATTTGGCTGAGTAAGGTGGCGAGAGTGGCGTGATCGAAGCAGGTACCGGTTGGGTTGTTAGGGTTTGCGATAAAAATCAGTTTAGTGTGTTGATCGACGGCACGTGCCATCGCCTGCGGATCCAAACCGTAGTGTTGCGCGGGCACCATGCGCGGTATGCCGCGCATGGCGTGCGTAATGATGGCAAATGTCGCAAAACCGTATTCGGGAATCAGCACCACTTGTTCAGGATTTAAAAATGCTTGTGCGATCAGCGCCAACACATTGTCGGATCCATTGCCCAGTGTAAGTTGTTCACGTGCCACACCTAGGTGTTGTGCCAACGCACACTTAAACTGATAGCCATTCGCGTCGGGGTATAAGTGCGCGTGCGCTAGGGTTGCATGTGCAGCTGCGATAGCGTGTGCACTAGGCCCCAGTGGATTTTCGTTACTGGCTAATTTAATCACCTGCGTCAGACCGTATTCACGTTGCGTTTCTTCAATGGGCTTGCCCGGTTGGTAGGGTTGCAAGTCACGTATGTGTGAATTAGCGAGCTCGGCAATGTTAATAGTCATGAGATGTCCTTGCACCAGCAATAACGAGTAGGCAATGTAAACCAGCTCGTCTGTTATGTCACGTGCGCTAGCAAAAAAAGTAACAAAAAGGCTTGTTATTTGCGGGGCAACGTATTTAAATTGAACAGTGATTACTCAGCATTTTGTTAAATCGTTACATTGCACATGAGTTTAGTGTTTGCACTTCTACTTGGTCGAGGCTGAACATGCGTATGGTCGGTTCCAGTTTATTAGAAGTACTCATCGCAATGGGCTTGGCCTCTAGTTTGTTGTTGCTGAGCATCAGTGCCTGGTTACACAGTGCAGACAGCCTGTATGCGGCACGCGATTATTACCGCGCTACCCAGCAATTACATAGCCTCGTGCAACAGCTGAGCTTACCTGTGGCAACGGCCGACACGCTGCGCCAGTGGCAGCGTGATTGTCGTACGCTTGGCATGCAGGCTGTGTGTGTGCGGCAGCCCGATGGTCTTGCATTACAATGCCGTGTGGCGTGGCAGAGTAGAGGACATGCATATATGAGTCATGTGTCGGTGGTCCCATATGCGTTGCAGTAAACAACGTGCGTTATCCTTGATTGAAGTGTTACTTGGCTTGGGTCTAACAACGGCGCTGTTGACCGGTATCCTATGTCTTTACTTGCACGCGCAGACGCACGCGCGTTGGGTATCTGCCATGCTGGATACACAAGATCAAGCGAGTAACGCGACGGCATTGTTGAGCGACGCGGTGGCACATGCAGGGTTGGGTGGATGCCAACATCCTCCCTGGTTAACACCGCTAGAGAGTCGCACGGACAGGCATCTTACGCCAGTCAGTGATAGACTCACTGTGCGCAGTGCCGCTGCTGCGTACGCGGGGGTATTAGCGATTACGGAGCGGCGTTGTTTGCGCCTCGATAACAATGCAGACTTTGCACCACAGCAATCTGTCATACTCAGCGATTGTCGTCACGCACAACGCTTGATGATAGCCACGGTGCAACAGCAGAGCGCTGCGCAAACCCTGTGTTTTACCCAAGATTTTCTTTTGCCCTACAGTACAGAAGCACAAGTAAGTCGATACCAACAGCGCGTGTTTTTCGTGCGTGATACCGGGCGCGTCAATGCAAGCGGCGACAAAATCACGGGTTTATACCTGCAAGACAATGCTGCGGCGGCGCAGGAAGTCGTTAGCGGCGTGAGTGCGTTCGTGATCCGTTATGGTGTATTGGATGCGGGGGCTTTGCATTTTTATCCGGCCAATGCCATAAGCGATTGGGCCCGTGTACGCCTGTTACGCGTGGGATTATTACTGACGAGTGAACAACGCGTGTTGACGCGGCTGCCGCAGCAGCTGTGCCTATTCGATGTGTGTTGGTTAGATCAAGACAAGCGTTGGCGTAGCCTATGGTATGCCGACATGGCATTGCGCAATACAGGAGTATAGCGGTGGCACTGTATCTGGTGAGTGTGTTTGCGTTGATAGTGTTGTTGCTCAGTGTCGCGGCTAGCGAAAACAGCGCATTGGCATTACACAGTGCCGTGCAACAACACGCGTTATTACAGCTGATGCAAACCGCAGAAATGGGTTTAGTACGCGGCGAGCAGCAATTGCAACAGGGCATCATACCTAGGTGTACGTATGTAGAACCACAACACTGGTACACGACACCTTGCGCTGCCGACAGTTGGTCTGCTAGCGTGACGTGCCCATTGCAGCAGGGCCAGGTGCTGCAACGTCTAGAACATTTGACTTCTGCAGTGCTACACAGCGATGGGCACTATGTTCCTGTAGATTATTATCGCATTACCACGCGTGCAGTAGATAAACAACAGACAATGCAAGTGGTGTTACAGAGTACAGTAGCCATCACTGATGCGGCGCATAGGCACGCATTATCCGCTGAATCACCCCTGTTGGGGCGTCAATCTTGGCGGCAACTATGTTAGACTGTGTCTACTCAAGGTTATCTAAAGGATTAGATTATGGCTGCTGTTCGGCTGGTCGCACGCTTGGATATCAAAGCGCCGCACGTTATCAAGGGCATTCATTTAGAGGGATTAAAAATCGTAGGTGACCCCGGTGCGTTAGCCCGAGCCTATTATCAGCAAGGTATTGATGAATTGCTATTGATGGATGTGGTGGCTTCACTTTATCAGCGTAATACCTTATTCAGTGTGGTGCGTGAGGTGGCGTCTGAAGTCTTTGTGCCGTTAACGGTAGGGGGTGGCTTACGTAGCCTAGACGACATTCACACGGCCTTGCGTCACGGTGCAGATAAGGTGGCTATCAACACCATGGCGGTGAAAAATCCCGCCTTACTCACCCAGGCCGCACGCAAGTTTGGCAGTCAATGCATTGTCTTATCGGTAGAAGCGAAACAAGTGGCTGCCGGGCAATGGGAAGCCTTAACCGACAACGGTAGAGAACGCACGGGTCTCGATGTATTGACGTGGGTGCAACAGGCCTGTGCCTTAGGCGTGGGGGAAATTTTATTAACCTCCGTCGATCAAGAAGGCACAATGGCGGGTTTTGATCTGCCCTTATTGCAACAGGTTGCGCGCGTGGTCGAAGTGCCGATAGTGGCGTGTGGTGGTGCGGGTAATGCACGGCACGTGTCAACTGCCATCCGTACCGCGCAAGTCGACGCGGTTGCGTGTGCCTCGTTGTGGCATTATCAACGCAGCACGGTGACTGAACTCAAACATGCATTACGTGCGGCAGATATAGAGGTGCGGTGATGATTGCTATTGTCGATTACGGTTGTGGTAATTTATTCAGTTTGCAGCATGCGTTGCAACACGTGGATCTGCAGGCGACCGTGGTGACTACGCGTAGCGCGTTGCAGCAAGCACAGACGATTATCTTACCTGGCGTGGGCGCCTTCGGTGATGCAATGCAGGCGCTTACTGAATTGGGATTAGTAACAACCTTGCAACAACAGGCCCAGGCGGGCGTAAAAATCATCGGCATTTGTTTGGGTATGCAACTATTATTAACGTGTAGTGCAGAGTTTGGTATGCACCAAGGTCTGGATCTGATTCCGGGTGCAGTCACCGCGTTGCCGCGCGTGGCGCCACAGCTCGCGACGCATCGCCTACCCAATATGGGTTGGCGCGCGTTAGACTTGAATACAGCAGATCCATTGTGGCAGACGCGATTAGAGGGCTTAGGCATGATGTATTTCGTGCATTCGTTTGCCGCACATCCTAGCGATCCAACTCACATCAAAGTAAACACCTGCTATAACGGCCATGCGGTACCCGCAATCATTCAACGCGGCAATATTATTGGCTTGCAGTTTCATCCGGAGAAAAGCGCGAGTGATGGTTTGGCTCTGTTGCGTATGCTGATTGTGGCGTGAATGGCGTGTTTTTGAGATGTGCGTGCGTACCCCTTATGTTGTTAATCCTGACACCATTTTTAGTATGCTGAACGACGGCTAGCGTATACCTTGTTTGTAACGTTGCAATAACTTAAAAATAGCCGTTCGCCCTGAGGAGACACGCAGTGTCGTCTCGAAGGGTGGACGGGTGTTTTTAAACGGTTGCCACTTACAAGGGATAACTGCGCTGTGGTGCCGCAGAGAATTTTTGTGATGGTAGCATAGTGTTGAATGAGTAGCGGTTTTAGTGTTGCCACTATCGAAGGTTTTTTTGTTACACTTGGAACGACACAATAAGCAGTGGCAAACACAATGATAGCAAAAATTATTTCAGGTGGACAAACCGGGGTTGATCAAGCGGCATTAGCCGTGGCTACCGCGTTGGGTATAACGGTGGGTGGTTGGTGCCCTAAGGGCGGATTAGATGAAAACAGCGAATGTATACGGGATAAATACCCGTTAACTGAAACCGACAGCGTAGACCCTACATTAAGGACCCAGCAAAATATTCGTGCGGCCGATGGCACTTTACTGATTGTGCCCAGTTGGCCGCTGCCAGCAGACATTCGCGATGGTACGCAGTTTACGTATACGTATGCTATTAACCACGCTAAACCCGTGCTGGTCATTGCATTGAATGATCAGCATGATGCCGTTACGCAAACCTTACGTTGGTTAGCCGACAATAAGGTTTTTACGCTCAACGTGGCAGGGCCCCGCGAATCCAGCAGTCCTGGAATTCAGGACGCGGCCTGTGTCTTACTTGACACACTGTTCCACAAAATTCAGTTGTCCTGAGTTAACACCTGATAGGTGTTATGTCCATAGTAACTAATCACATAGGCTATGGCTGACAGCGCCAAAGCCAAATAAAAAATGGCTTGATACGCCGTAAAATAATGCACGGATGCATGCGCGTCTATTGCGATGGCCGTGGTTAATTTGGCAATGAGGCTAGCGAGATACCCCGCAAAGGCTAGGGACAGGTAAAAAGAACCGATCAACGTTGCTTGCAATGTGACGGGAGCGAGTTGCGTAATCGCTGCTAGGATGGGTGGCGCAATGCAAAGTTCTCCCAGGCTCAACCATACATTGCCCGTTATAATCCAAAATAAGCCGGCCTTGTGTGTGTTGCTTGCGTCTAGCGTAGCTAACATAAAGCAAGCAAAGCTCAGGCTAGTACACAGCAGCCCCAACACAATTTTTTTCGGCGCGTTTGGTTCATGCGTTTTTAGTCTAGTCCATACTTGGGCTAAGAGCGGTGCCAACAGTACCACAAACAAGGGTTGTAACGAGACAAAGCTTGCTGTGGGTATGACCCAATCCAATATCCTGCGATCTGCAAACCGTTCAATGAAGAGTATGAGTGAGGTGCTGCATTGAAATAAGCAGGCAAAAAATAGCACGCAAAAGCACACCATTAAAAAAATGATGATAATAGACCGTCTTTCTTTGCTATTTGCCCGGTAGGCAAAGAACAAGAACCCCGTCAACGTGACGAATCCAAGCCCATTCAGCAAATGGGCTACCCATTTGGGATGTAACAGCAATAGGCAAAATAGTCCTACCAACAGGGGATAGCTCAATAAAACCAATTGACGCGCTAATGATTTTTGCAGCACCGACTTTTTAAATGCGGCGTCATGTAACACATACACCGCCAATCCCACAAGCACACCTACAGCACTCGTGATAAACGCAGCATGCCAACCGTATCGTGTTGCAACAAAGCCATAGACAATCGGCCCCAAGATGCCACCTACATTGATGCCCACATAAAAAATAGTAAAACCACTGTCTCGGCGACTGTCATTTTTAGTGTAAAGTGTACCTAGCTGGCTGGCGCCATTCGGCTTAATTAGTCCGGTTCCAGCGATGACGAGACTCAACCCCAAATAGAGGCACATTTTGTCGGGTAACGCTAAAACAATATTGCCGAGTATGATAAGGAGAGCCCCTAGCACGAGACAGCGTTTAAAGCCTAAGAATCTATCGGCCATGACACCACCTAGCAAGGCGGTTGCGTAAGTGAGTGCGGTATACGCGCCAAACAGAGTATAAGACTTTGCGTCAGAAAACAGGAAATAGCGAATGAGGTAAAGCACTAATATGCTTTGAGTTCCCCAATAACTAAAACGTTCCCACAGTTCAAGGAAAAAAAGCACGTACAGTCCACGGGGTTGATGATGTTCATTTACAACTAAACTTTGCAAACTTACTCCTTACTTATTTTTATGATTTAACAGTACTAAGCACTCACTCTATCACTGAACTCCGGCATAAACCAGTCCTGCTGCGGGCGCTCTGTAATTCATGATGCTGTATGTGTCTTGCTTAGTACGTCGTCCCAATTAAATTCACGGTATAGTCAGTGCTCTGTATGAGTGAGTTGACCTATACCGCGTGTACTTCAAAATGCGAATTTTGATGGGTAAGTCGCTCGGTATATAAAAAACATTGTTTTTCTGAGCGTTAAGCCAAATCCTAGGAATAGTCTCGTCCCCGCGCGTGGTCTGAAAATTAAACTATACTGAAAGTTAAGGTGTGGGTTTCGTTTGAGTCGTGTGCGCGTATGAAGAATTCTTTACAAGGTGTGTTTAACTCTGTGAACAGATTCGTTACGGAAAAAATCATATTGCTTTCGATGAAATTTAGCAGGGATGCGGCGATTGCGTCGGAGGAGACTTATCGCGATAAGCACGTTGACCCCGAATCCACGTCAAGATCATCATTCACAAAACCAAAAATATCATCAACAGGACAGATAATGCTTGGGTTGTCTCAGCAAAACGCGGCGCGCCTGGAACAAAACTCAAAAACACAAGAAACCCCAGCAACGGAACCACACGGTAAGCCCACGGCTGCTCGCAAGCAAATACCGCTACCTACCTTGGCTACTATACTGGGAACATCACCCACATCGACACCAGAGGCAACGCGATTACCATTATTCGCGCGGCTATTTCAACATGTGTTTTCGGGGGGCGCAAGCCAAGCAACGGAATCACACGCTAAGTCTACGGCTGTTCCCGAGCAAATGCAGCCACTCAAATTATCTACTGTACTGCAAACGCCACCCTTATCATCAGCCGCGCAGTATATGTTTGAGCGCTCTCAGCAACTCTCGCAAGCCAATGAGAACAGCCCAAGCACAAGCCAAGCAAGAGGTGAGTCCATGTCTCCGATTTCATCGCGTCCCGGGTTTGGAGGAGGACCCTAAATCTAACGCCCTAGCTGCGTTTGCATAAGTCGCCCTTTCTTTATAGAATGTTCGGCACCCTTTAAAAGGAATCAATGCGATGAAAGCATTTGTGCGCAATAACCCAACCCTCGTATTTGGCTTGGGCTTACCGTTGTTACTGGTGTTGGTGATAGGCGCGTTTACGCTCTTATCTACTTGGTTGGTTAAGCCGCCCCAGTATGATTTTATTTACCTTACCGATTATCAAACATACATGCCTAGCCTAGAAGTAAAGGTAATCGATAAAAAAATACAGGTGACGCGCGATGCTGCAAGCAGAATGAATAATGCATCGCGCATGTGGTATTACAGCGCAAAAACCGGCGTTGCACGTGAGATCGCGTGGCCCGCGTTACCCTCTCCCGTTGCGAGCAACGACCAATCACCCGGGGCACCGGTGCTTATCCCTGTCGCCATGCCCGAGCTTGCTGCGTTGCTGATTGATGCGGCGGCGGTGGCACCAGACGGTTACCAATTTCAAGCACGTGGCTATTGTTCGTCGGGGAATTGGCTTAATTTTTGGTTGTCTTCGCCGTGTAACGCTGCGGCAGCTACCTTAACCAAACAGGGCCGTCGTGTCGTCGTTTCTTATCCCACGATGGATGGGCGGAGTGGCTGGATTCGTTTCGTGGGTTGGGTCATACCACAATGATACCTATCGACGCTACAGCGACACCCAAAGCGCATGCCATAGCACACATCGTTGAGACCATGCGTGCCCACGCTATTTCACCCGATGAGCTTGGCTTGGCATTACAGTCGTTACCCCAGACACCATCCACAGACGCAACGCTGCGATCGCGTGCGGTTGTTGTTGCGCGCACCTTATTGTCTTGGCTGGGGGGGATTTTCATTTTTGCGGGCATCAGCGTATATAGCGCGATGTTTTGGTCTGATATGCCGAGGGCGATGCATGTTTTTCTCACGCTGGGTGTGGGCTTCATGCTGCTCTGCGTGTTGTTGCTGGCGTTGCGCGAGGGTAAATTTCCGCGTTTGTTGTTACCGCTGACCCTGGCCCAAGCGCTGATGCAAAGCATGGGTTGGTTTTTCGTGTGGTATGACTATTTTCCGCGGACGACTGATTTACATTGGGTAGGAACGTGTGTGTTTGGAATCATGGCGGCACAGCAGGCGTTTATTGTCTCGCGTTATCACCGCACTAGCCTGGTATTTACCACTCTTTATTTCACCTATGCCTTTTTGGACCAAGCGCTGTCACTGTGTGGCGTGAGCAACGATCTCATCGCGTTGTTGCTCGGAGGTTCATTAATTATGGTCGCGCAAGGGCTGGAAAAAACGCCCCATCGCGTGTTGAGCGCCTGTTATTTTTTCATCGGTGCATACTGCTTTAATGTGGGGTTGTACGCTGTTGTCGGTTCTCAGCTGAATGGGAGTATGTGGAGCAAGTGGGTGATTGCACTCTCCGTACTTTCTTTTAGTTATGGCTTACAGTGGGATAAACGCCATCCATGGTTGGTTGGTCTGGGTTATTTTATCAGCTCCTATTTATTGTATTACAGCGTATTCGAATTAGTGCGGCAGACGCCCGCTGACCTGATTCTTCTTGTGGTCTGTTTTGTCATGTTGTATGTGTGTATCGTGTTGCGTAGCCGTATGTTGCTGATGAACAGCGTTATCGCCATGCTTGTATTTATCGGTTATTACACCAATCGTTACTTTGTTAATTCGGTCAGTTGGCCGGTCATACTCATACTGTTGGGTGTTGCTTTCTTTGCGGTGGCGGGATTGGCCTGTAAGATGAATAAGAAATTAACCGGATGTTAACGCAGCGTTGCAGGGTACATCCTTAAAGAAGGGTGTCATCCTGACGCAGTAACGCTGCGGAAGGATCTCGTGATGGTTGTATAGTGTTATTAGTGGGTGTGTGCCGCCTGCATGAGGTCCCTCGTTACACTCGGCATGACATTCCTGCGTGAGCTCCCTTATTGCATTCGGGATGATGTTAAACCACCTCATCCACCGTACACAACAACATGCCCGTTGCTAGGCGTACATCGATGCTTTCGCCTACCTTAACTTGCTGGCTGTTATATAAAATATGTTGTTGATCGTGCTGACGTGCTATCGCATAACCCCGTTGCAAGGTGGCGAGCGGATTCAGCGCTTGCAAGCGTGCAACCACGGCTGCGAGTTGATGCTGGCGTTGCTGTAGGTAGTGCTGCATGCGGTGTTGCAGTTGTTGGTGTAAGGTGTACTGCTGTTGTTGTAAGTGTGTCACCTGCCAAGCCGGTTGTATTTGCAGTAGTTTGCTCTGCCAGTGTTGTAATTGTTGCTGGCGGTGTTGCAAGGTGTTGCGTAGTCTGCGCTGCAAGGTTTGTTCTATGTGATCCAATTGTTGTAAACGATCACGTACTAATTGGGTGGGGTGGCGTAGGGTGGCTTGTACCAAGCGCAGACGCTGTTGCTGGTGCGCGAGAGTATGGCGCATGCAACGTAGTAATTGTTGTTGTGACGCGGTCAATTGCTGCAACAAGGCGTGTTGATCCGGGGTTGCTCCCGCTGCGGCGGCGGACGGAGTAGGGCAGCGTAAATCCGCCACGAAATCGGCGATGGTGTAATCGGTTTCGTGCCCAATGCCGGTGACGATGGGCAGTTGGCTGGCGGCAATGGCGCGTGCCACGACTTCTTCGTTAAATGGCCATAGATCTTCCAGCGAACCGCCACCGCGTACCAATAAAATCACATCGCATTCTTGGCGACGATTGGCGGTCTGTAACGCACGCACCACTTGTGCGGCTGCTTGCGTGCCTTGCACCAGACTGGGGTAGATCACCACACTGGCACAGGCAAAGCGTCGTTGCAGGACAACGAGTACGTCACGGATTGCAGCACCCGAGGTTGAGGTAATGACGCCGATGCGCAACGGTAATTTGGGTAAGGCGCGCTTGCGCGCCTCAGCAAACAATCCTTCTGCAAGCAAACGTTGTTTGAGTTGTTCAAAGGCGCGGCGTAGCGCGCCCTCACCGGCGGGTTCCAAGTGTTCTGCAATCAGTTGAAAGTCGCCGCGTGGCGCATATAAGCTGATTTTTCCGTGCAACAACAGGTGATCACCGTTGCGTGGTCGCCACGTCAAATGTCGGGTTTGTTGCAGGAACATCGCGCAGCGGATCTGGGATGTCGCATCTTTCAAGCTAAAATACCAGTGCCCCGAGTTGGCGCAAACAAAATTAGAAACTTCGCCCTCTACGCACAGCTGTGGGAAGTGTTCCTCCAGTAATAGCTTGGCCAGTCCATTGAGTGTAGACACCGAATAAACGACAACGGGTGTGTGAGTGGGTTGTATCATCATGCGCGCAGCATAGCACAGGGTGGCAGACGGCGGGAGAGGTGGAATCGCCAACGGCTGGATTAACCCACCAGCATCAAATTTACGCACACGAGTCGCTATACCGCTTGTGCTTCAACAGGCGAATTTAAGATAATTATTTGCGCGGTATATTGTTTTTATGACCGGCACAAAGTAAATTTGTGCACGGTGACCCAAGGATCGATACGCGATTCTCCCCTTTGGAAACCCCATCGCGTAGAGAACACTGCAAAATGCAAAAAGCGCATTTTGAAGTGTAATGGATATATCTTAGGTTTTTGTTGCAGAAATTCCTTCTTAAAAACGAAATTTCTTGCTATATTACGCGGTTAATTAAAGTAAGGTGGGCTGTGTAGCGGTGGGGGGAGCGATGGAAAAGTTACAACAAGCATTGACGTTCGACGATGTGTTATTGGTACCGGGGCATTCTGCGGTGCTGCCCAAGGATGTGAATCTACAAACGCAATTGACCCGCGAGATCGTATTGCCTGTTCCTCTGGTTTCGTCTGCGATGGATACGGTGACCGAGGCACGTCTGGCGATTGCCATCGCGCAAGAGGGAGGCTTGGGTATTATCCACCGCAACATGTCGGCGTTAGATCAAGCCGCACAAGTCAAACGCGTGAAAAAATTTGAAAGTGGAGTGGTGCATGATCCGATCACGGTGCGCCCTACGACGTCGGTCGCAGAATTATTGGCGTTGAGTAATGCGCACGGTATTTCTGGTTTACCGGTGGTAGATGGCGAGCAGTTAGTCGGTATAGTAACGCGGCGCGATATTCGTTTCGAAACTAACTTGCAGCGTCCGGTGGCGGAAGTCATGACGCCTAAACAACGCTTAGTGACGGTGCCAGAAGGGGCGAGTCGCGAGCAGGTCATTAGCTCATTACAGGAACATCGCATCGAACGCGTGTTGGTGGTCAATGATAAATTCCAATTACGTGGCATGATTACCTGTAAAGACATGCAACAAGCCAAGGAACGGCCGTTTGCGTGTAAAGACGGCTTAGGGCAATTGCGTGTGGGTGCTGCAGTAGGCACAGGTGCCGGGACCGAGGAGCGCGTCGAGGCCTTGGTGGCGGCAGGTGTGGATTTATTGGTGGTAGATACCGCGCACGGGCACGCTCAATCGGTGTTGGATCGCGTACGTTGGATCAAACAACATTACCCTAATATGCAGTTGATGGCGGGAAACATCGCGACGGCCGCCGCTGCCTGTGCCTTAGCGGAAGCGGGTGCTGATGCGGTAAAAGTGGGGATAGGTCCCGGTTCGATTTGCACCACGCGGGTGATCAGTGGTGTGGGCATGCCGCAAATTACCGCTATCGATCAGGTCGCACACGCGTTGCGTGATCACACGATTCCGGTGATTGCAGACGGTGGCGTACGTTTTTCCGGTGATATTGCCAAGGCGATCGCCGCCGGTGCGCACGTGGTGATGATTGGGAGTTTATTTGCTGGCACCGAAGAGTCGCCGGGCGAGGTGGAGTTATACCAAGGGCGTTCTTACAAAACGTATCGTGGGATGGGATCACTGGGTGCGATGGCACAAGGCTCTAGCGAGCGTTACTTTCAAGACGTGCATTTAGGTGCGGATAAGTTAGTGCCTGAAGGCATAGAGGGTCGCGTACCTTACAAGGGCAGTTTAGCGGCGGTGCTGCATCAATTACTCGGTGGATTGCGCGCGAGCATGGGTTACGTGGGTGCACCCAACATCAGCGCGATGCGCAGTGCCACGCAGTTTGTGCGGATTACCCAAGCGGGTGTGCGTGAAGGGCATGTGCACGATGTCAGTATTACCAAAGAAGCGCCTAATTACTGGCGGGAGCAATAATAAATGCAACTAGATATTCATCAGGATCGCATCTTAATTTTAGATTTTGGCTCGCAATACACGCAATTGATTGCGCGACGTGTGCGTGAACTCGGGGTGTATTGTGAATTGCATCCCTACGACATGCACGAAGCGGCTATTGTTGCTTTTGCGCCTAAGGGCATTATTCTTTCTGGAGGTCCTGAGACGGTTACCGCACAGGCGGCGCCACGCGTTGCAGATGCGGTGTTTGCGTTGGGCTGCCCGGTGTTAGGTATTTGTTATGGCTTGCAGGCGCTTGCTGCACAGCACGGTGGGCAAGTGGTCACAGCCGCGAAACGCGAGTTTGGCTATGCCCAAGTACGCACGTGTGCGACTAGCGCATTATTTGCGGATGTTGCAGATAGCGTCGATGCAGAGGGTACGTGTTACCTGGATGTGTGGATGAGTCATGCCGACAAGGTACACACCTTACCGCCGGGCTTTGTCGCCATTGCAGCGACCGACAATGCACCGTTTGCGGCGATAGCCGACGTGACACGGCATTATTACGGCGTGCAATTTCATCCGGAAGTGACGCATACACGGCAAGGACTACGTTTATTAGAGAATTTTGTCAAAGGCATTTGCGGGTGCGCTGGGTTATGGACACCCCGTCATATTATTGACGACAGCATCGCTTTGGTTCGGCAACAAGTCGGTACGGATAAAGTGATTTTAGGCTTATCCGGTGGCGTTGATTCGTCGGTGGTGGCGTGTCTGTTGCAGCAAGCGTTGGGTGAGCAACTGGTGTGTGTGTTTGTGGATAATGGCTTGTTACGTGCGCAGGAAGCAGAGCAAGTGATACAGGTATTCACGGAACATTTTAAGCTGAATCTTCTGTATGTCGATGCCAAAGCGCGTTTTCTTGCTGCCTTGGTGGGACAAACCGATCCCGAACAAAAACGCAAAATCATTGGTAAATTATTCATAGATGTGTTTGCTGAACAAGCGCAACAACTCGGTGGTGTGGCTTGGTTGGCGCAAGGGACGATTTATCCCGACGTCATTGAATCTGCCGCGAGTCATACCGGCAAAGCAAAAGTGATCAAGTCGCACCACAATGTGGGTGGTTTACCGGAGCGCATGCACCTCAAGCTGATCGAACCCTTACGTGAGTTATTCAAAGACGAAGTGCGCCAATTGGGTTTAGCCTTGGGTTTACCGCCGGCGATGGTGTATCGCCATCCTTTTCCGGGTCCGGGTCTTGCGGTGCGGGTGTTGGGTGAAGTCAAGGCAGAATACTTGGTGCCGCTGGCGCATGCAGATGCCATTTTTATTGAGGAATTACGCAAGCACGACTTATACGACGAAGTCAGCCAAGCATTTGCGGTATTTTTGCCGGTAAAATCAGTGGCGGTCATGGGCGATGCGCGTTGTTACGATTACGTGATTGCACTGCGTGCGGTACAAACGGTTGATTTCATGACGGCGCAGTGGGCGCACTTGCCACACGAATTTTTACAACACGTGTCTAGTCGTATCATCAATGAAGTCAGCGGCGTTTCGCGCGTGGTGTATGATATTTCCGGCAAGCCACCGGCGACGATTGAGTGGGAATAAGCGCATGCAACAAGCCAGTGATGCAGCGTGGATGCGTCAGGCCTTGCAGCTCGCAGAAACCGCTGCGCGTCACGCCGAAGTACCGGTAGGTGCGGTGGTGGTGAGCGAAGGGCACTGCATAGGTCAAGGCTATAATCGTACGATCAGCGATTGCGATCCCAGTGCACATGCCGAAGTGGTGGCGTTACGCGCCGCCGCACAGTGTATCGCCAATCATCGTTTGCCTAAAACAACTTTGTACGTGACTTTGGAACCGTGTGTGATGTGCATAGGCGCGATTATTCAAGCGCGCGTATCGCGCGTGGTGTTTGCTGCACCCGATACGCGCGTGGGTGCGGTGCGGCAGTTGCACACATTACTGCATGGTACGCAACTCAATCATCACGTGGCATGGCACAGTGGCGTGCTTGCCGAGGACAGTACGGCATTGCTCACGGCGTTTTTTCAGCAGCGTCGTGGCGTGGTGGATGAAGCGCCATGACCTCTGCGATGGGTTTAAAGTAAAGGAATCTCATCCGCTTGCGGGTGAGGCAAAGCGATGCGGAGTCCAGAGGGGAGCGTATGCAATCGCTCCTCTCTGGTCGCCGTCGCGCGAATTTATTTCGCGCAGGCGATCGATTAAGGGAACAATCTCGGTCGCTTGCGACCGAGTTGTTACACTACACATCAGCACAAACTCTGTTATAATCGCCGGCTATGGCCAGTCAAGACACAGATCAAGCGTTAGTTTATGCAGCGCAGCGCGGGGACAAGCGCGCCTTTGATGCATTGGTGGTTAAATACCAATTTAAGTTACTCAAACTCGTGGAGCGCTACGTGCGTGACAGTGCAGAAGCATCAGATATTGTGCAAGAAACCTTTGTGCGCGCGTATCGAGCATTACCCAGTTTTCAAGGCAAGAGTGCGTTCTACAGCTGGTTGTACCGAATCGCGTTAAATACGGCAAAAAATTATTTACTGGCTAATCAGCGCAAACCGGCCATGAGCGTGGTCGATGATTTAGATGCGTTGGCCAATGTACCCGGCACACACAGCGATAATGGGGATCCGGCGGGGTTGTTGTTGCGTGATGAAGTGGAACAAGCCGTGTGGCAAGCGGTGGATCACTTGGCCGAAGATTTACGTACGGCGTTGGTCTTGCGTGAAATGGCGGGGTTGAGTTACGAGGAAATCGCTGATGCAGTGCATTGTCCCATCGGCACCGTGCGTTCGCGTTTGTTTCGTGCGCGTGAGGCAGTGCTTAAGGAGATCAATCCCTTGTTGAATAGAGGCGGTAGCCAGCTATGAATACGCAGATGATGGCGCGGGAAGCACTTTCGGGTTTATTTGATAATGAAGAAAGCACAAGCGCGTTAGATAAAGTAGACGAACAGGCATTGGCGACCTGGGAAGCTTATCAGGTGATCCGTGCGGCATTGCAGGGTGATTTGCCACAAGCCGTGCATTCGGTGCGACGTTCTGTGCAACAACGCATTAGTCATGAACCCGATTTACACTTGCCCGCGCGTAGACCTTATGCGGTGTTGGCTTGGTTACGGCGTTATGCGCGTTACGTTGTGCTCAGTACCTTAGCCTTTTTTCTGGGTGTGTTGAGCAGTGGTTGGTGGTTGCACGCGATAGGATCTTTTGCCGCATGAATACTATTCGTAATTTTTCTATTATCGCGCACATCGATCACGGCAAATCAACTTTGGCCGATCGTTTCATTCAACTGTGTGGTGGCTTGAGCGAACGTGAGATGGCGGAGCAAGTGCTCGATTCCATGGACATCGAACGCGAACGTGGCATTACCATCAAGGCGCAGAGCGTGACTTTGCATTACGTGGCGCGCGATGGGCAGGCTTACCAATTGAATTTTATCGATACGCCAGGACACGTCGACTTTTCCTACGAAGTCTCGCGCTCTTTAGCGGCCTGTGAAGGCGCGTTGCTCGTGGTGGACGCTGCACAAGGCGTAGAGGCACAAACCGTCGCGGTGTGTTACACCGCACTAGAGCAAGGTTTAGAAGTATTACCGGTATTAAATAAAATTGATTTAGATCAAGCGGATCCCGAGCGTGTGATCCAAGAAATCGAAGAGATCATCGGCATCGAAGCACACGGCGCATTGCAGGTTAGCGCTAAAAATAATATCGGCATAACCGAGCTGTTAGAACAAATCATCGCGGTTATTCCACCACCGCAGGGTGATCCCGCGGCGCCATTGCAAGCCTTGATTATTGACTCCTGGTTCGATAGTTACTTAGGTATTGTGTCGTTAGTCTGTATCAAGAACGGTATCTTGCGCCGCGGTGACAAAATTAAAGTGATGTCGACCGGATTAACCTATGGCGTGGATGCCTTAGGTATTTTCACGCCCAAGCGTCAGGAAATGCCGCAGTTAATGACGGGCGAAGTGGGTTTTGTTATTTCCGGTGTCAAAGAGATTGAAGCCGTGCCGGTGGGGGATACCTTAACCCATGCGAAACTGCCTGCACAGCAGCCGTTGGCCGGGTTTAAGAAAATCAAACCGCAAGTCTACGCCGGCATGTTTCCGCTCAGTGCGACGGATTACGGCGCTTTTCGTGAAGCCTTGAGTAAGTTGCGTTTAAACGATGCTGCTTTGTTTTATGAACCGGAAAGTTCAGAAGCCTTAGGCTTTGGTTTTCGCTGTGGTTTCTTGGGCATGTTGCACATGGAAATCATTCAACAACGGCTAGAGCGTGAATATGATTTGGATCTCATTACTACCGCACCCACGGTCGTGTATGAGATTGTGACTAATAAGGGTGAGTTATTGTATATAGACAACCCGGCGAGTTTACCGCCCGTCGGTGAGATTGCCGAAATGCGCGAGCCGATTGTTGAAGCGGCTATCTTAGTGCCACAAAATTATGTCGGCAGTGTGATCACCTTGTGTATAGAAAAGCGCGGCACGCAAAAGAAAATGTTGTATTTAGGTAAGCAAGTGTCACTCGTCTACGAATTACCGATGGCCGAAGTGGTGTTGGACTTTTTTGATAAACTCAAATCTGTGAGCCGTGGCTATGCTTCGTTAGATTACAGTTTTTTGCGTTTCCAAAGTGAAGCCTTGGTGCGTTTAGATGTCATGATTAATGCCGAACGTGTGGATGCATTAGCGATGATTGTGCACCGGGAACAAGCGTATACACGCGGACGTGCGTTGGTCGAACAAATGCATGCCTTGATTCCCCGCCAAATGTTTGATGTGGCCATACAAGCGGCCTTAGGCAATCACGTGATTGCACGGCAAACGGTGAAAGCCTTACGCAAAAATGTGACGGCGAAATGCTACGGGGGTGATGTGTCGCGCAAACGTAAGTTATTAGAAAAACAAAAAGCGGGTAAGAAACGTATGAAGCAAATAGGCAAGGTGGAGATCCCACAAGAAGCCTTTTTAGCAGTATTGAAAGTAGATAAGCAGGAGTGAACATGACATTTGATTTCGCCTTGTATTTAACCGTGGCGGTTGTTCTGTGTGGCGCGATTTATTGCACGGATCGTTGGTTCTTTGCACCACGCCGTCAACGCGTGGGGCAGATGACGTTGCCGATATGGATAGACTATCCACGCAGTTTGTTTGTGCCCTTGTTAGTGGTGTGGTTGCTGCGCAGTTTTGTGGGGCAATTATTTTTAGTACCCACTCCTTCACTGGAACCTACGGTGATTCCCGTAGAACTGTTAGCGGTAGAGCAATTTGCCTATGGTTTGCGCTTACCGGTATTCCATTATAAATTATGGCCGGTAGGTGAGCCGCAGGTGGGCGATATTGCTGTGTTTAGATGGCCCGTGGATCCGTCACAACATTTTGTGAAACGTGTCATTGGTACGCCGGGCGATAAGATCGAATACCGTGATAAGGTATTGTATGTAAATGGTGAGGCGGCTGTGCAAACCGATCTTGGCACGGTTGAGGATAGCCAAGCTACGCCGTCTTTACCGGTTAATCTGCGTCGCGAAACCATTAATGGGGTGACGCATCAGATTTTTTTACGTAAGACGACGCAAGAGACCGGTGATTTTGAGTTGGTAGTGCCACCAGGCCACTATTTCATGATGGGCGATAACCGTGATAACAGTAATGATAGTCGCGTGTGGGGATTTGTACCGGAAGAAAATTTGGTCGGTAAAGCCAGATGGATTGTGTTGAGTTGGGATAGGACCGCGCACCGTGTACGTTGGCAACGCATGGGCGCGCGCGTGTAAGAGATATCGGATGCACAGAGGAGAGTGACAATGCATTACCGTAAACACGCAGGTATGGCTTTGTGGATGGATGTCATATTGACTGCAGTATTGATGTTTGTGTTAAGCATAGTAGCGAAGTTAATGCCGATTTATTTTGATTATTGGCGTATGAAGTCTGCATTCAGCGAAACGATTACCACATTGCAACAGCAACAGGTGAAATATGATCCCTTGACCAAAGAGCGAGTGATTGCATTGTTGCGCAAAACATTTGACGCTAAGTCGGTGCGCCGCGCCGTACCAGAACAAGATACTAAAATTACTCCAGAGGGACATAATTTTAAAGTCAGTGTCGATTATGAAGTGCGTACGCGTATGCTAGGTAATATTGATATGGTCGCAGTGTTTGCTCAGCATGGCGTGGTCACACACGAATGATGGAGCCATTGCAACGCTTAAGCAAACGCCTAGGCTATACCTTTAGCCAGGTGGATTTATTGGAACAAGCGTTACGCCATCGCAGTGTGCGCGGTGCCAACAACGAACGTCTGGAGTTCTTGGGCGATGCCGTACTTAACTTAGTGATTGCCACTGAGCTGTACCTGCGTTTCCCTGCGGCCAGTGAGGGCGAACTCAGTTGCCTGCGTGCTAACTTGGTGAATAAAGACAGTCTCGCGGAATTGGCCCAACAGTTTGATTTAGGCGACTATGTGCTGTTAGGTGCGGGCGAACTCAAATCCGGTGGCAAGCAGCGCCATTCTATTCTGGCTGATACCATGGAAGCTATTATTGGTGCTATTTACTTGGATGCGGGCATCGTACCCAGTAGCGAACGTATTTTAGCGTGGTATCATGCTAAACTGGCGACCACCCACACGGATAGCCTATATAAAGATGCGAAAACGCGTTTGCAAGAGTACTTGCAAGCAAAACATGTGGCGTTACCCAAATACGTGGTGATTTTAGTGGAAGGCGCGGAGCATCAGCAGCGTTTCCATGTGCGTTGTGAAGTCCAAGGTTTAACGGAGACGGGACAAGGGCGCGGTACCACGCGGCGTAAAGCCGAACAACAAGCGGCACAAATGCTATTAGAGAAAATATATGACGATGATGATGACTAAATGTGGGTATGTGGCAATCGTGGGGAGACCCAATGTCGGTAAATCTACGCTACTCAATTGTGTGCTACAGCAAAAGCTGTGTATTACGTCCAGCAAACCGCAAACGACACGACACCGCATCCTAGGGGTGCAGACCAACGCAGAGGTACAGAGTATCTATGTAGATACTCCCGGCATCCACCAACGGCAACACCGTGCACTCAATCGGCACATGAATCAAGTCGCCATGCGCAGTGTGCACGGGGTCGATGTGATCTTATTTTTGCTCGATGCTAGAGTATGGAAGGAAGCGGATGCCTGGGTATTGCAGCAGTTGCAGAATGTGCAGTGTCCGGTGCTGTTGGTGTTAAACAAGGTGGATAAAATAGCCGATAAAACCTGGTTGTTGCCGCACATCGACGCCTTAAAAGCGCGCTATGCGTTTGCAGAGATCATACCGATTTCCGCTAAAACCAAGGATAATGTCGCTGCCTTAGAACAGGCCGTCGCGCGCTATTTACCGCAACAAGCGCATGTGTTTGCTGCAGATGCAGTTACCGATCGCAGTGAACGTTTTTTAGTGGCGGAATTAGTGCGTGAAAAGTTATTTCGCGGTCTAGGTCAAGAGCTACCTTACAGTTTAACGGTAGAAGTGGAATCGTTTAAAGAAGAAGAGAAGCTGACGCGCATTGGTGTCATTGTATGGGTAGAAAAGATGGGGCAAAAAGGCATTGTCATTGGTAAAAATGGCGAGCGTCTGAAAATCATCGCAACCAAAGCCAGAACCGAGATGGAAACCTTATTGCAACGCAAAGTGTTTTTACAAGTGTGGGTAAAGGTCAAGGACAATTGGGCTGATGATGAACGTGCGTTACAAAGTTTGGGGTATGGTTGATTGTTCGTATATCGCTGGCGAATGAATTTTAGGGGTGATACTAAAAAATGCAACAGCAACAACTGGCTTATGTACTGCATCGGCGTAGCTACCGTGATACCAGCTATATCGTGGAATTACTTACCCAGCAGCACGGGCGGATCAGTGTCGTTGCTCGCGGTGTACGTAATAACAAACGCAGTGCTGTATTGCAGCCGTTTACGCCCTTATCGGTGTCCTGGACAGGGCGTGGTGAGTTGTTGACGTTGGTGCAAGCCGAAGTATTAGCATACGTTGCAGCGTTACAAGGCGAGTGTTTATTGAGTGCGTTATACATCAATGAACTCATGTTGCGCGTTGTGCCCAAGCAAGACAGTTGCGCGCATTTGTTTAACGCCTATGTCGACATATTACAACGTTTGCGTAGTCAAACCGAGGTGCAGGCCAATTTACGTCGCTTTGAAAAAAGTGTACTGCATGCTTTGGGTTATGAACTGTCTTTGGCGCACGAAGCACACAGCAATGAGCCGGTACAAGCGGAAGCGTATTACCGTTTTTCCGCGCAGCATGGCTTGACGCGGCATGCGGCACCGTGTGACAACAGGACATCCGAACCCCATCTTTTCTCGGGTGTGAGTGTGTTAGCCTTATATCACGACGCGTTAGATACGCATGAAAAGTTGCGCGATGCAAAGCGCTTGATGCGTTTGGCGTTTGCGCCCTTGCTGGGCTTGCGTCCGTTAAAGAGTCGGAGTTTATTTAGAGAACCAGTAGCGATTCAGCAAATTTCTAAAATAGGATGATTTTGCATTGAAAATGCAGTGTGTTCTTTACGCGATGGGGATTCTCAAGGGGAGAATCGCGATTCTACCCTTGAGCACCGTTAAGCCCCGTTTTACTGGGTAGGCGTAAAATTAAGGGTAACTATTCAGCCAATGCAAGAGGAGTGTGGGTGATGCAAAATACATTACGTCTAGGCGTAAATATCGATCATGTGGCCACATTGAGACAAGCGCGTGGTACACGCTATCCTGATCCGGTACAAGCTGCGATAGCGGCAGAACAAGCGGGTGCAGATGGCATTACTTTACACCTGCGTGAAGACCGGCGGCACATTCAGGAACGCGACGTGCATCTGTTAAAAGAGATCTTACAAACACGGATGAATTTAGAAATGGCCCCGACGGAAGCTATGGTGGTGTTTGCCGAGCGGGTGCGTCCAGAAGCCTGTTGCCTAGTCCCAGAGCGGCGCGCGGAGTTAACCACCGAAGGTGGTTTGGATGTGATAGGCAACAGTGAATGGTTGCAAGCGGTGTGCGAGCGTCTGCAAGCTGTGGGCATTGAAGTGTCCCTATTTATTGATCCCGATGTGCAACAAATCGCAGCGTCGCGTGCCTGTGGTGCAAGCGTGGTTGAAATCCACACGGGACAGTACGCCGATGCTGTACAGCCACAAGAAGTGCAAGACACGTATGATGTCATCTGCGATGCGGTGGGCTATGCCAAGCAATTGGGTCTGCAAGTAAATGCGGGCCATGGTTTGCATTATCACAATGTGCAGGCGATTGCTGCCTTACCCGAATTAACCGAACTGAACATCGGTCACAGTATAGTGGCACGTGCGTTGTTTGTGGGTTTTGCGGCGGCAGTCACTGAGATGAAACAATTGCTGTGGCAGGCGCGATACTCGTGTCATCCATAAGTCGTTGACATCCCGAACGTAGTGAGGGATCTTTCTAATGATTGTCATCCCGAACATCGCAACTAAAATCGGTGTCATCCCGAACGGCGTGAGGGATCTCAGGAATGTTTGCATGGTGTTGTTAGTGAGAACGTGCCGCTTGCACGAGATCCCTCGTTGCACTCGGGATGACACCTTTCTTTGTCATCCCGAACTGAATGACACGTCTATACTCGGAGCGACACCATTAATAAACAAATTGTATCTGATCGATGCATCCAGCGCATAACGCACTCAAATAATTCAACACTGTGTTAATAATTCCTTAAGCTTAGTGACTTATGCTGACCTGAACGTAAACGCATAGTGCGGGTGCTGTTATCACAGGGAGGTGATGATCATGCTTAAGCGGAATAAAGTATCTACAACATTAGCACGGTGGGGCAGTGCGCTGCGCCAATGGTGGTTTGTCAACACGACGCCCCCGTTAGATCCACGGCACGCATTTATGCTAGAAGCCAAAACGGCGTTGCCTGACTTCACGCTAGATCAAGCTTGCCATCCGGTGCCGGGATATCCCAAAGATTATGCCAAGCAAAAATACTTGGAGTTGCACGATAATTTAAAGCAGTTGCAGCAGCAACTGGATGCATTAGCGGATTTGCACCGGCAACAGACGCCAGTGACCACGGGTTGGCGCAAGTGGTTCCGGCGCAGTGCTAAACCCAATCAAGACACGATAGCGGCGTATACGCAACAGTTATCTAAGACAGAACACGCGTATCATCAGGTAATGGTGCGACTCGCGAGTTATCTGCAAGAGTTATGGTATAGGCCCCATGATTTGGACTGGTCAGCGCAGCAGGCAGAAAGCTTCATGCCGACCTACGCACTACAGCATACCGTTGCGGAACTACGCCAGCTAATCCCGTTTGTGCCGGCGACGGATCCTTTGGCAGAGTACAGTGCGTTGCTACTTAGCATGAAAGAATTGTTAATCAAGGAAACTCCGTCTTCTGTGGATTTTTCCACGTTGGAACAGCAGATGCTGGCATGGCAGAATAGGGCGGTGCCCGTGCGGGGTGCAGCGGATTTTGCCGTGTATCAACAGCTGGCGTATTTACATTACGCCGAATTGTTGGAGCAACGCCTAGCACGGTATGAAAAAATACGCGCTGAGTCAGGTGATGGTAGTAGGACGTGGCCGGAGATGCAGCAGGTGCGACCGGAGTTATGTCAGCAGCAACAGCAAGTGACGCAGATGCAACAAGCATTTTACGCTCAGAAAGGCGTAACTGATTTTGAGGAACTGCGTCACAAAATAGTGGCCGCGCTGATCAAGCACCAGGACCATCCCTTAGTCAAATTGCAAGTGATGCGTCAACGTAATAAAGCAGATTCATCTGCTTTGCGTGACGCAGCGCAACTGGCGGCGCAAGGCTGTCATTTGGGTTACGGATGTGTGGCAGCCAAGTTGGGTGAGGCAGATACCGAGAAGGCATTTTTCACCGAAGCGCACGCGGTGATTGCGCATGCTGCCGTGGCGTACGGTGAGACGGCGAGTGTACACTTGGTGCAAAGCTGCAGCGACAAGCGTGATCTACAAGAACAAGTGAAAATTTCCTTGTTAGTCATGACTAAAGAGGATTTATCCGCATTGGCTGATGCAGCGGGCGTACCCGGTGAGCCGCAGCCCATAGCAATGAGTGCTACGCCGTCGACAGCGCAGCCGAGTGCGGCGCAGAGACTGACGCGTATATTTACTGTTGGCAAGAATAATACGCCAATACCCGTAGTCGCAACACCGGTACTCACGCGCAAGCGCAGCGGGAGTATGACGGACTTAGCGGACGCCGTGAGTAAGGCATGGTTGACGCATACCGATCCAGCGATTCAACAGCAGGCGGTGCAGACGATCAAACAGCAGGACTCAGAACTAGCACGCAGATTGCAACATTTTTTCTGGGTGTCGCAGGCTAACCATCCGCAAGCTGTGACCACTGTGCCTGCCGTACAGCCGCAGCCAGTACCGGTACGCAAAGCCGTGGCAGCGTCACACAACCAGACCTCACATTGCACGGTGTTTAAGCCCACGCCTAGTTGTGTCAAAAAAGTGGAAACGCAGGTGTTTGGGTGGCAGACCGCACTGCGGTCTAATTTTCGTTTTTGAGAGAGCGCTGGGTTTTTGCTGACATTCACTTTATACTGGTGCGCCAACGGCATCTATACGGAGGAGCCATGTCATACCAACAATTAACCGGCATTTTTGCGCGCCTCGCGGATTTGGCGCATATCCAAGCCATCGTGAATTGGGATGAGGCGGTTAATATGCCGGAAGCGGCGGGTGCCAAACGTGCACGCGCGTTGGCGACATTGCGCGCGCTGCACCACGCCCAGTTAACGGATCCGACGGTGGGTGCGTTGTTAGCGCAAGTGTCCACTGACGCATTATCTGATCCCTGGCAACAAGCCAATCTGCGTTTGATGCAGCGTGCATATCAACGTGCGGTGTGCGTGCCGGTTGATTTAGTGACGGAGTTTACCCACGCGACTTTGTGCTGCGAGCAAGCTTGGCGTAAACTGCGTGCTGACAATGATTGGCAAAGCTTTGCGCCATTGTTGACAGAGAATTTACGTCTCGTTAAACAGATTGCTGCTATCAAAAGCGACGCCTTAGGCCAAGCACCGTATGATGTGTTGTTAGATGAATTTTCGCCGGGCCTGACGCAAGCGGTGATCGATCCGGTATTCACGGAACTCAAAGCCTTTTTGCCGAATTTTTTGCGGCGCGTGTGTACGCTACAGCAGGGCTATGATTACCGTGAATTAGCGCCACCTTTTGCTATCGATAAGCAAAAAACGTTGGGTTTACAGCTGTGCCAGCAATTGGGTTTTGATTTTAATCGTGGTCGTTTAGATGTCAGTCACCATCCCTTCTGCGGTGGTGTGACCGATGATGTGCGCATGACCACACGCTATAACACGCAGGAATTTATTTCTGCCATGATGGGTGTATGTCATGAGACCGGACATGCCTTGTATGAACAAGGCTTACCGGCTGCGTATTACGATCAGCCGGTTGGCAGTAGTTTGGGAATGGATATACACGAGAGCCAATCTTTGTTGATTGAAATGCAAGCGTGCCGCAGCCAAGCCTTCATTACGTATGTAACACCGCTGTTACAACGTACTTTCCCACAGTTAGCAGGCATTAGCGCTGCAGATTTGTATGCGATCTATACGCGCGTGCGTCCCGGTTTTATTCGTGTGGATGCAGATGAAGTGACGTATCCCTTACATATCATTTTGCGTTATGAATTAGAACGCGATTTATTTGCCGATAAATTAAGCGTGGCTGATTTACCCGAGGCGTGGGATGCCGGTATGCAAACCTTATTGGGTTTGTCTACGCGCGGCAATTATCGCGATGGTGTCATGCAAGATGTACATTGGCCAGCCGGTTTATTCGGTTATTTTCCGGCATATACCTTGGGTGCGTTGACGGCTGCGCAATTGTTTCAAGCCGCGCAACAGCAGTGTTCGGGTTTATTGACTGCAATTGGGCGTGGCGATTTTAGTCCGTTGTTAACGTGGTTACGTACGCACGTGCACAGTCGTGCGTCGTCTATCTCTGCCACGGAGTTATTAACGCAGGCGACAGGCACACCGTTGTCAGCACGTTATTTCATCCAACATTTACAGCAGCGTTATACCTGAGTCATTGCGGCTAATCCGTTTGCCCTGAGGAGCTGATACATCCCCACGAATTAAAAACAGCCGTTCGCACTGAGGAGGCGCCAGAAGGCGCCGTCTCGAAGTGTAAACGGCTGTTATCACAAGCGAAAAGATAAAAAATGTTATGCAACAACTAAACTGCAAAAGACAAAAACAGGTTGAAAATTATTGTTGCCGTTCACCCTCCTGAGGTCCTCGAAGGACGAGACGATCGCTGCGCGATCTCCTCAGGGCGAACGGCGAAAATCAGATTTATCAACCTATTACATGAAAAATTCGTGGGGATATATCAGCTGAGGAGATGCGTAGCATCCTCTCGAAGGGCGAACATTTACAATAGCAACTATTCAGCCTTTTTGCTGAACAGTTACAAAATATTAAACAAATGCTGCATACTCCATAGACACGCTGTTAGTTGTGTTGCCATAAGACGACATTTTGTCAGGAGTGGTGTGATAATTTGAAATTTTTATATCGAGCTGTAACCTTGTTTGTGGTATGTTAGGCCCTGTCGATTGCGCGTGTAACCTAACAATAGGGCGTAGAACCAATGAAACAGAACCATCTACACACAGGTTGTTTTATCACCTTAGAAGGTATCGAAGGCGTGGGTAAATCCACGAGTCTGGACTTTATTCAGTCTTACTTGCAAGAGCAAGGCATCGCATTAGAAATTACACGCGAGCCAGGGGGAACACCCATTGCCGAGGCGATTCGCCGTGTGTTGCTAGCACATCACGATGAACAAATGTCAGTAGACACCGAATTATTGTTGTTGTTTGCGGGCCGTGCACAACACATTGCATCACAAATTCAACCGGCGTTAGCCAAAGGCTTGTGGGTGATCTGCGATCGTTTTACGGATGCCAGCTATGCATACCAGGGTGCTGGGCGTGGTATTCCTGAGGCGCGTATCGCACTGTTAGAGACGTGGGTGCAAGACAGTTTACGTCCCGATTTAGTGCTATTGCTGGATGCGCCCGTTGAGCTGGCGTTAGCGCGCGCCAAAGAGCGTGGTAATCCGGATCGCTTTGAGTTGGAAAATCAAAGCTTTTTTAATCGGGTACGCACGCATTATTTAGAACGGGCAAGACGTTCACCACAGGAGTATTGCATCATCGATGCGGCGGTACCGCAAGAACAAGTATATCAGCAGTTACGTAGCGCACTGGATAAGCGGATAGCACAAGTGCAGCAGTTTTCCGCCGACGAGCAGGCGTGCGTATCACTACCGTTAACGAATGAATTTTAGGGGTTCAAACGTGGCACCTTTTACTTGGCAGTTGCGACAATGGCAGCAGTTACAAAGTAGTCTGCAGCACGATCGATTGCCGCATGCGCTGTTGTTGTCTGGTATGCAGGGATTAGGTAAAACCGCTTTCGCCCAGGCATTTAGCCAACGTGTGTTATGTCATCATCCTGCGGCACAGGGCATGGCGTGCGGAAATTGTAAATCGTGTCAGCTCTTGCGCGCACAAACACATCCTGACTATTACTGGCTGGCGCCTGTGGCCGACAGTACGACGATTTCTATCGAACAAGTTCGCCAATTGACAACACACTTGCACACCACACCACACTGTGGTGATTATGCGGTTGCAGTGATTTGCCCGGCAGAAGCGCTGAATGCGGCAGCCAGTCATGCCTTGTTAAAAACCTTGGAAGAGCCGCCAGGACAAGTGCTGATTATTTTAGTGAGTCACCAACCCGAGCAGTTAACCAAGACCATCAGAAGTCGTTGTCAGCAGCTTGTGTTTACTCTGCCTTCAGCCATTGAAGTAACAGAGTGGTTAGCCCCGCAGTTGCCGCGCGAGTCTTCAGACATAAGCACCTTATTAGCGTTGAGTCATGGTGCGCCATTGCATGCCTTAGCTTTGTCTCAAGGTAATGGCTTAGCGGAACAGCAACAGTGGATGGCAGAATTGACGGCCTTTATGCGCAACGATTATGAATTAACGCAACTCGCCCAGATATGGGCTAAGCGCACGTTGTCAACGGTGGTGGCGCAGTTATCGTCTTGCTTGTTGGATATTATTCAATGGCGTATGGTGGGCAAACGCAGTGTGTACGGTGAGCGTATTGGTGCTATGTGCACACATATCCCTGTGGTAGAATCGTTTCATTTGTTGGATAAATTGTACGATGCGCAGCGTTCACTGAATGGGTTCTGCGCGCTCAACAGCCAATTATTGCTGGAAGATTTGTTATACCATTGGCAGTGTACTTTGATAAGAGGAAGCGTATGAGCGGAGTAGAAGATCCTTCAGCCAAACCACAACCAACAGCGAACAGTGCAGTAATGTCAGTAGAGCTACTCGACAAAGTATCTTTGTACGCTGCCTTTATGCCGTTTATTCAAGGTGGTGGCTTGTTTGTACGTACCGAAAAAAAATGCACGTTAGGAGACGAAGTCTTTTTATTACTGAAGCTGATGGACATCCCCGAAAAATTCACCGTGGTCGGCAAGGTCGTGTGGATATCGCCTAAGGGTGCACAAGACGGCCTGATCGCGGGTGTGGGCGTACAGTTTGCTGATTCAGGCAAAGCGGTGAAACATAAAATAGAGGCCTATTTAGCCGGGCTGGTACAGTCAGAACGCAGAACCGATACGATGTGAGGTTGTGGACGTGTTAGTGGATTCGCATTGTCATTTGAATTTATTGGATTTGGCGTTATATCCCGGTGGTATGGAAGCGGTGATCGCACAAGCACATGCGCAGCAAGTGACGCATATGCTGTGTGTGGGAACCACGTTGGCGACTAGCGCCGTAGCATTGAGCATTGCACAGCAGTACACCGATATCAGCGCGAGCGTGGGCGTGCATCCGAATGAGTGTGAACAACAAGCGCTAGACGGTGAGGTGATAGCACAGCTTGCTCAGCACGACCAGGTGGTGGCGGTGGGCGAGACGGGCTTAGATTATTATCGTACGCCTTCGGCAGCAGCGATGGCTGCACAACAGACCGCATTTCGTTTGCATATCCGTGCAGCACGGCAAGTGGGTAAGCCTTTGATCGTACACACGCGCAATGCGGTGGACGATACGCTACGTATTTTACGCGAGGAACGGGCCGCAGAGGTCGGCGGGGTATTGCATTGCTTTACCGAGACAGAAGCCATGGCGCGGGCCGCTATTGCGTTGAATTTTTATATTTCATTCTCGGGTATCATTACGTTTAAAAACGCGCGGGAGATACAAGCGATAGCACAGGCATTGCCGCTAGAGCGTCTCTTGATTGAAACCGATGCGCCTTACCTCGCACCAGTACCACACCGTGGCCAACCCAATCAACCCGCATATGTGTATTATGTCGCAGAATACTTAGCACAACTCAAAGCTATCCACATAGAGCAGATTGCCCAGCAAACGACAAGGAATTTTTTTGCATTGTTTGCAACAGCGTTACGGGTATAGCAACATGCCAACGATTTTACTGATAGAAGATGAAAAACCCATACGTGAGATGGTGCAATTTGTATTGGGCCAAGTGGGGTTTGAGATTATTGAGGCGCAAAATGCGCAGCAAGCCTATCAAGTGTTGCGTGTACGCACGCCGGATCTCATTCTATTAGATTTGATGTTACCGGGCACCAATGGTCTGGAGATCACAAAAAAATTAAAAAGCCAAGCCGATACTAAGTATATTCCGATTATTATGTTGACGGCCAGAGCAGAAGAAGACAATAAAGTAACGGCATTGAGTATTGGCGTAGATGATTATGTCGTCAAACCGTTTTCACCCCGTGAGTTAATTGCACGCATTAATGCGGTGCTGCGTCGTGGTGTATTAGTCTCTCCACAAGGTGAAATTCAAGCAGGTAATTTATGCATGACTACCGATAGTCACAGCATACGCATCAATGGCAACACAGTAAAACTCACGCGTAAAGAGTATAAATTATTGCATTTTTTCCTAACGCATCAGCGTCGCGTGTGTACTCGCGGACAGATTTTGAATCATCTGTGGGGCAGTACCATGGACGTCAATGAGCGCACCGTCGATGTACAAATTGGTCGGTTACGCAAGTCATTGAGTGAGCATGATTGCACTGTAGTTATCCGTTCCGTGCGTGGTATGGGTTATCAATTGGTGGAGCTGGATGATGCTTGATCAGAAACTCCTTGATATCCTACCGGATGCATTGATTATTGTGGATAAACAAGCGCGTGTATTGTGGTGTAATCGTGCTGCAGTGGCTTTGCTGCGGCTCAAACAGGGCTGGCATGCTCGGCAAGATATCGCTGCGTTGGTGTGTATTGCGGGAATAAAAAATTTTTGCTTAACGGCGGCACATGCAGAAGCGGCAGAGTTCCAATTTGATGCTAACGAGGATACGTGGCTGGCTATCTCGATGTTAGATTACCAACGCGGTAAGCGGGTATTGTGTTTACGTGATATCACCCATTTGCATCACTTAGAGCAAATGCGCAGAGACTTTGTTGCCAATGTGTCACATGAACTGCGTACGCCGTTAACGGTGGTGCAGGGTTATCTAGAGAGTCTGTTGGAGTACGACACCGCGCTCAACGACACCCATAAAAAGATCCTGCAAAAAATAGCGCAACAGAGCCAACGCATGTCGAAAATAATAGAAGATTTACTCTTGCTTGCACGTTTAGAAACCTCAGTGGATGGTTTAGAAGAGACGCAGCAGGTAGCGGTACCACAGATGTTGCAGAGCATTTACGAAGACGCGCGGGCCTTGAGTGATAATCGGCATCATTTTCACTTGCAGATAGATGATTCCCTGTATCTAGCGGGGCAACCTAAGGCGTTGCAAGGTGCGTTTTCTAATTTAGTATTTAATGCAGTCAATTACACCCCAGCCAATACCCATATCTATTTGGATTGGTATGTCGATGCAGACGGGGCGCATTTTGTCGTGCGGGATACCGGTCAAGGTATTGGTGCACAGCATATTCCGCGTTTAACCGAGCGTTTTTACCGTATTGATACCGATCGTTCGCGCGAGAGTGGCGGCACCGGCTTGGGTTTGGCCATCGTGAAGCATGTCTTGATTCGACACGGTGCTGCTTTAGACATTAGCAGTTGTCTAGGTCAAGGTTGCGTGTTTGCTTGCCATTTCCCCTTGGTTGCCTCCCTACGCCGTTAACAAGTCAGCGGTTTTTTTCCCATTAGATGTATGACAGAGTGTTTTGCTACAGCGCCACGGTTTTGACGCCAGCGTCACACGACTCACCTAAGCTGTTGACTACACATGAAAATTTTATTTGGCACAGGGTTTGCTGCAACCTTCGTAACAGTCATCAATTAAGTGGGGATAGTTATGTCAAACAGTAATCCAAGTGAAGAAGCAACAGACAACAGTAAGGGACATTCTAAAAAGTTATTGTGGGTAATATTGGGTTTGCTCGGCCTGTTGTTAATCGGTGGTGGTGGCGCTGCGGCTTTCTTCTTGCTGGCAGGCAACAATGCGCCTAAGGTAACACAGCAGGGCGGTGGTGATTCATGGGTAGAATCCACGCCAGAAGGGCAAGCCACCGCTGAAAAAACGCCAGCCATCTATTACGAATTGACACCTACGTTCATGGTTAAAATAGCCAATGGCAAACAAAGTCACTATTTGCAAGTGGATGTGTCCGTGATGTCACGTGATCAACTGGTGATTGACGCCGTAAAATTACACAAGCCACTCATTGTCAGTGAGCTACTCGCGATATTTAATGCAGCCAGTTACGACTCTCTATTTACTATTAAGGGTAAGCGTGAGTTACAGATTAAAGCGTTGGATAACATCAATGGTATGTTACGACGTGAAGAGAAGATTAGCGGTGTGAGAGCCGTATTATTCACTAATTTCATGGTGCAATAATCATGGAAAAAAGAAAAGAAACACTATCGCAAGAAGAAGTAGATACCTTATTGGGTGAGATCGATGAAATCGAGTTGGGTAATGTAAAAACCACGGCAATCGATTCGGGAGAGGTGCGTAATTATGATTTTTCTTCGCAAGAACGTATTGTCAGTAGCAGTATGTTGGGATTGTATGCGATAAATGAGCGTTTTATTCGTAATTTCCGTACCAGTTTAATGAATTTGTTGCGGCGCGGCGTTAATGTTTCACTATCAGAAATTATTTCTATTAAGGCACACGAATATTTGGCTACATTGTCTACGCCATCGTGCATTAATTTTTTCAGGATGCGGCCATTGCAGGGTTTGTCATTGTGTGTCTTTGATACGCCACTGGTATTTACTTTGGTTGACAGCTTATTTGGTGGTGGAAATTTATTATTGACTGACAAAAAAGAAAGAGAAGAGTTTACGCAAATGGAGATGCGTATTGTGCATTTGGTATTAGATCTTATTTTTAGAGATTTAAACACAGCATGGCAGACGATTTATTCGGTTAAATTTGAAGGGCAAGGCTCAGAAATAAATCCACAATTGGTGAATATGGGTGGGCAAAATGAAATTATTATTGTGACCTGCTATAAGATTTTGCTGGAAGGGGTTAAGCCGATGGAATTACATATTTCCATTCCCTATTCCACCTTAGAACCAATACGTTCTTTATTGGAGTCTGGCAGTATCGAAAAAGAAGATGTTGATGAGGATTGGACGAGTCGTCTGCGTGAAGAAGTGTATGATGCGCCGATTAAACTCAACGCTGACATTGCGCATGCGTATGTGCCATTTAAAGCGTTGAGTCAGTTTAAAGTGGGTGACATTATTCCTGTGGAATTTCATGACGTGATAACCGTATTAGCGGCTGGATTACCGACATTTCGTGGTCGGTTCGGTATTGCTAATGATAATTGTGCGATAAAAATTATCGGACGCGTAGATCGTAATTAAGGAAATGACACCTTTCTTTGTCATACCGAAGGGAGGGATCTTGGGGATGATGGAGTGTTTGCGTAGTGAGAGTGAGATTCTTCGCTGCGCTCTGAATAACACCTATTAGGAGACAGTCATGAGTGAGGAAGACAATCAACAGGTGGGACAGGCTAATCCAGTAGATAAAAACAAGGTTACCTTTGAGCCTATAACCGATGATCGCGTTGCCTCTGTGCAAAATGAGTTAGATGTCATCTTAGATATACCGGTGAAACTTACGGTAGAGATAGGTAGCGCAGAAGTAACCGTGCGTAACTTGCTGCGCCTGGGTCAAGGCTCAGTGGTTGAGTTAGATCGATTGGCGGGCGAGGCATTGGATATTAAAGTCAATGGGACATTGGTAGCGCATGGTGAAGTGGTTGTCATCAATAATAAATTTGGTGTGCGTCTTACCGATGTGATCAGTACTAGCGAACGGATTAGGAAACTCAGATGAGGCACTCTGTCATCGATGGTAGACACACGCGTTGCCTGTTCATTGCCAGTGGCTTAGTCAGTGGTATTCCTTCCTGTGGTATGGCTGCGGGTTATGCGGGTCACGCTAGCCTGGGATTAACGCAGGTAGTGCAAGCCACACTGGTGTTATTCGGCATTTTAGCCTTCATTTGGATATTGGCTTATTTTTTACGTCGGTGTCGTGTCTTCACGAAAGTGGAAACCAATGCTATACGCATTGTTACGACAGTGTCGTTAGGGGTTAAAGAAAAAGTCATGTTATTAGAAGTAGGCGAACAGCAATTACTTGTGGGGGTGTCTGGCGCAGGGATTGCTGTATTGCATGTGCTTACGACGCCGGTTGCCACTTCGCGTGATAGTGGCACGACATTTGCCAATGGGTTTGCACGTCAGTTACAAACGGTACTCAGCCAAGCAGAAAAATCATGAACAGAATAATACGCTATACACTCATTGCCTGCTGTACGTTACCGTTATTGACGTATGCCGGCGATCTTAATCTACCGGCTTTTAGCGTTACCACCCAGAAGAGCGGTGTACAAAACTACAGTGTTAGCATTCAGATTTTATTAGCCATGACGTTTTTGTCATTGTTACCTGCCGCGGTCATGATGATGACCTGCTTTATGCGTGTAGTTATTGTTTTGGGTATTTTACGTCAAGCCATAGGCATGCCACAAACACCCACTAACCAAATCATCATAGGCTTATCTCTGGCGTTGAGTTTTTTCATTATGAGCCCGGTGTTTAACAAGGTTAACGATCAGGCGTTGCAGCCGTATTTAAATGATAAAATAAATGCGAAACAAGCGTTTACCCTGGCCGCAAAACCATTTCGTGAATTCATGCTGCAACAAACCAGAAAGAATGACTTACATATGTTTGCTAACATGGCTGAACCCAATCAGGAAATGGTAGTAGAAAATTTACCGCTCAGCGTTATCATTCCTGCATTTATTACCAGTGAATTGAAAACGTCGTTTCAGATAGGATTTCTGTTGTTCTTACCCTTTTTAGTGATTGACTTGGTCATTGCCAGCACCTTAATGGCGATGGGTATGATGATGTTATCGCCATTAATCATTTCATTACCCTTTAAATTAATGTTGTTTGTGTTAGTGGATGGATGGACCCTCATCATTGGCACGTTAACTAATAGTTTTAAGGTATAGCTATGACGCCAGAAATTGCCATTGATATTTTACGTCATGCCGTCTATGTCATGACGATAATGGTGTGTGCCTTGGTATTACCTGGTTTAGTCGTGGGTTTGTTGGTGGCTATGTTCCAAGCGGCCACACAAATTAATGAAGTAGCAATGAGTTTCGTACCTAAGCTATTGGTGACTTTTCTTTCGCTACTACTCACGGGGCCATGGTTGTTACAAGTCATCATGGATTTTTGCAAACACCTTTACATGGATATCCCTACATTGATTGGATAAACCGTATGGAAATACTGTACCAAGATATCATGCGTACGCTGAACCAATATTTATTGCCCTTGTTTCGCGTATTGGGTGTCTTTATGTTAGCGCCCGGATTGGGTTCTCGCTTGTGGCCTATGCGCTTACGGGTGATGGCTGCCATGATATTAACAGTGCCTATTGCGTTTCATTTACCACTATCTCCGGTGTTTCATCAGTTCAGTGTTGCATTACTGCTGGTGGTGGCGCAGCAATTAATGATTGGTTTAGTCCTTGGGTTTTTATTTCAAGTGGTCATTCAAACCGTGATTGTCGGCGCACAAATCATTGCTATGCAAATGGGTCTTGGTTTTGCTGCAATGGTGGATCCACAAAGTGGTACATCAGTACCATTGTTATCACAATTTTATTTGGTCGTTGCAACACTATTATTTTTCACGATTGATGGACATTTATTGATAATAGGCCTGTTAGCTGATAGTTTTACTCTATTGCCTATTGGCACGCAGAGTTTAGCAATGCCACATTGGTGGGAGCTAGTCTTGTGGGCGAAAATAATTTTCTCAGCGTCTGTTTCCTTATCCCTACCTGCCGTTATCGCTTTATTGTTAGTGAATTTTGCATTTGGTGTGATGACGCGGGCCGCACCGCAGCTAAATATTTTTTCCGTTGGCTTCCCCATTACCTTGGCTTTAGGTTTAGTCGTGGTGGTATTGACATTGGATACGGTGTTGCCACATATCGAACTATTACTCAAAGAAACAACGGAGATGTGGCTTAAGTTGGTGACTACCTCTAGCGGTATATAAGGAGTCTGCATGTCAGGCGAAGACAATTCAAACGAAGACGATTCCCAGGAACGAACAGAAGACCCCACACCCAAGCGGCAACAGGATGCCAAGGAGAAGGGTCAAATTGCGCGCTCCAAAGATTTAACCACGAGTATCGTCATGTTGTTGGGTTCAAGTACGATGTTATGGATGAGTGAACATTTCTCTACTCATACGTATCGTTTGCTGCAAGCTGGTTTTAGTGTAGAGCGCAGTGCTATTTTTGATGAAAAATACATCGTTATACACCTCGTTAGCATGGTCATTGAGGGATTTTCATTAGTTATGCCGCTACTGATATTATTATTTTTCTCCGTATTGGGTGCGGCTATGGTACTAGGTGGAATCACGTTTAATTTATCCAGCTTAGGTTTTCAGTTTAATCGTATGGATCCTATCAAAGGCTTGAAACGTATTTTTTCTCTACATGCGTTGCTAGAGCTAGTAAAAGCATTGGCAAAATTTTTATTGATAGGTACCTGTTTCTGCGTATTGTTATGGAAGAAATACGATGTGTTATTGAGCTTAGGTAGAGAATCAGTGATGCAGGCTATCATGCACAGTTTTTCATTGCTTGCCTGGTCATTTTTATTAATAAGCTCTTCTTTAATATTGATAGCCATCCTCGATGTTCCCTTTCAGTTATGGAACAACGCTAAGCAATTGAAAATGACGAAGCAGGAATTAAGAGATGAAGCCAAAGATACAGAAGGTAAGCCAGAAGTAAAAAGTAAAATTAGACAGCTGCAAAATCAAATGGCGCGTAGCAGAATGATGAGTGCAGTACCTAAAGCAGATGTTGTGATTACCAATCCAACTCACTTTGCTGTCGCATTGGTCTATAACTCCGCGGCTAAGGGAGCACCTACGGTAGTAGCGAAGGGACTGGATCTAATCGCTTTGCAAATCCAACAAGTGGCAAAGGCAAATAAAGTCATTGTGCTAGAACTACCACCACTAGCGCGGTCCATTTACTATAGCACAGAACTAGAGCACGAAATTCCAGCGGCACTTTATATTGCCGTTGCACAAGTGCTTGCATATGTATATCAGTTACGGCAACATCGCAAGGGTTATGCCGAAAGGCCACAGCCATTGCGTCATGTGGCTATTCCTGATGAATATAAAAAATATCAATAAACCGTTAGCAACATCAAGAGAGTCTGTTTGCTTGGAAAATATTTTCTTTACGCGATGGGGATTTTCAGGGGGGAATCGCGATTCTCCCCTGAAAATGCCGTTAAGCCCAGTTTTACTGGGCAGGCGTCAAATCAAGTGTAACGATTCAGCAACATGCTGAATCGTTACGTAAACGAGGTGTTACGGCATGCTATTACAGTTAACGTCTAACCTGCAGCAGGTATTAAGTAAGGGAGTAGGTATCCCCATACTTGTTATGACGCTACTTGCGATGATTATTCTACCCATGCCACCTTTTGTGTTAGATCTATTTTTTACGTTTAACATTTGTTTGTCATTAATCGTGTTACTCGCCGGTATTTACAGCAAGAAGCCATTAGATTTTGCGGTCTTTCCTACCATTTTGTTAGTGTCTACGTTGTTACGTTTAGCCTTAAACATTGCGTCTACACGTGTTGTTCTGTTGAATGGTCATCTGGGTACTGACGCAGCGGGTAAAGTGGTAGAGTCATTTGGTGCAGTAGTGATAGGCGGTAACTATGCGGTAGGTTTAGTGGTGTTTATCATTCTCGTTATCATTAACTTTGTTGTTGTTACCAAGGGTGCTGGGCGTATTTCCGAAGTCAGTGCACGGTTTACCTTAGATGCTATGCCCGGCAAACAAATGGCTATTGATGCGGATTTGAATGCAGGGTTAATTACGCAAGATGATGCCAAGAAACGCCGTAACGAGGTGCGTGAAGAAGCTGATTTTTACGGTTCTATGGACGGTGCCAGTAAGTTTGTACGTGGTGATGCGATTGCGGGTATTCTAATCTTAATTATCAATATTATGGGTGGTTTATGTATTGGTGTTTTGCAACATGATATGCAGTTCAATGAAGCCGTGCATAACTATGCATTGCTAACCATCGGTGATGGTTTGGTCGCACAAATTCCGTCACTCTTCTTGTCTACGACGGCGGCATTGATGGTAACCCGTGTTTCTAGCGAACAAGACATGGGTGGGCAAATCGTCAGCCAGTTATTGGATAATCCACGGACCTTGATGATTACGGCGGTCTTGATGTTGGCTATGGGTTTAATTCCTGGCATGCCACATATCGCTTTTATTTCCTTGGGCCTCGTGATTGCGGGGATAGGGTATCTTTATAAAAAAGGCGGCTTGGCGCCAAAGCCGGTAAAAGAACAAGAAAAAATAGCCAAAGAATCACAACAACGCGTGACCCAGGAAGCACATAAAGAATTGGGTTGGGAAGATGTGAATGTGGTTGACACCATAGGATTAGAAATCGGCTATCGCTTAATCCCATTAGTTGATAATCAACAGGGTGGTAAGTTGATGGAACGGATCAAGGGTGTGCGTAAGAAGTTATCGAAGAAATTAGGTTTTCTTATCCCTGCCGTACACATTCGTGATAATTTAGACATCAAGCCTAATTGCTATCGTATTATTCTGATGGGTGTCACCTTGGCGGAAGCAGAGGTGTATGGTGATAGATTACTCGCGATTGACTCAGGTCAAGTGTTTGGAAAGCTGGAAGGAATAGAAACGGTTGAACCAGCCTATGGCCTTAAAGCGACATGGGTTCACAGTAACCAACGTGATCATGCTCAGTCATTGGGATATACAGTAGTTGATCCGGAAACAGTCATTGCCACGCACATCAGTAAAATCATGACCGAAAATGCAGCTGAACTGATTGGTCACGAAGAAGTACAACAGCTACTCGACCGCGTTGCGAGTTACGTACCAAAATTAGTAGAAGAATTGATTCCGGGTAAATTCTCAGTCAGTGGCTTATTGAAAATTTTACAAAATTTATTGCGCGAACAGGTGCCTATTGCAGATATACGTAGGATTTTGGAAACGGTGACGGAGCATGTCGCGCGATGTCAAGATCCCGGCGAACTTACTGCGTTAGTCAGAGTTGCATTGAGCAGGCTAATTATACAAAATATCAACGGGTTAGGTGATGAAATCCCCATTATCACTTTAGATCCTGATTTGGAACAGATATTGCAAAATGCTATGCAGATGGGTGGTCAAGCGGGTGGTGGTTTTGAACCTAGGTTGATCGAGAATTTAAGTAAGTCGCTTGCTGAGATAGTGCAAAAACAAGAGATGGCCGAGCAACCGGCCATACTGCTGGTGCCACCGCAAATCCGTGCATTGTTGGCGCAGTTTGCACGACATAGTGTGCCGAGTTTGCATGTGCTATCTTATCAAGAAATACCGGATAAGAAGCAGTTACGAATAGTTGGATCAGTTGGACAATAGCGTGGATTTCGTTGCGTTATACCCGTAGCGAATGATATTTAGGGGTGATGGTGGTTACGTGTACGGTGTAAAAGGTTACGCTGGCACGCGCAGAGCGTGCCGAGATTTCTGCGTTTGGCAGCGGAAAAAAAGGAGTTTAGCTATTCGTGTGACGCAGTTTTTCCGCTGCTAAACGAGAAAAGATGGGTGCGCTATGTGCGCGCCAGCACCTAAAAATGATTCGCTACGGGTATAGAGTCATAGGAGATGAAACAGATGAAAATGAGGCGGTTTTTTGCAGCGGATATGCCAACAGCTATGCAAGCGGTGCGTGATGCATTGGGTGATGAAGCCGTTATTCTCTCTAACCGTAGAACCGACGAAGGCATTGAGTTGATGGTTGCTGTCGAGTACGATCCATCGTTGTTACATGAAAATAAAACGGCAGGCAGCAGAAAAAGGTTAACCTCCGTTAAAAACCCGGTTAAAACCCGCGCGACGCCAAAGAAAGAAATACAGACATCAGCACCTGTTGCAGCCTTGGCTGAGTTAGAACCTACGAAAGCAAAGGTGGCGAGAGCTCCCACGACCCACAAAAAAAATCCTTACTTGAGTGAAGCACTACCTAACGCGGCACGTACCATCGATTGGACCAAAGATCCAGTGCTTGCCAGTATGCAAACAGAATTACGCGCATTACGCGGTTTACTTGAAGATCAATTAGCCGGTCTCGTGTGGGGTAATACCGAGCGGCAGAGTCCGACCCAAGCGTTAATTTTTCGTCGTCTCAGTGATTTAGGGCTAGAAGCTACGTGGTGTCGCCAGTTTGCCAGAGAAGTGGCTCAAGTAGATGATGCAGAACAAGCCTGGAAAACTGTATTGGATGAAGTGGCAACGCGGCTCAAAGTCATTGACGATGATATCCTACGTGGGGGTGGCATCATTGCTTTAGTGGGGCCACCCGGCGTCGGTAAAACGACGACGATTGCCAAGCTAGCGGCGCGCTTTTCCTTGCATTATGGTCCGGATCACGTGGCCTTGTTGACTACCGATACGCACCGCATTGCGGCGTTAGAGCAATTACGGATTTATGGCAAGATATTGGGAATAACGGTTAAAAGTATCAGTGATACGGCGGGTATGCGCAGTGCATTGCGTATTTTGCGCGATAAACGCTTAATTTTGCTGGATACGGCAGGGATGAGTCAGGATGACTTTCGTATACGCGAACAATTTTCTTTGTTAAAGGGACGTAATGTCAATTTAAAAAACTATTTAGTATTGCCGGCGACTAGTCAACATTTAGTGCTGAAAGAAGCCATACGTATGTTTAGCGATGTTAATTTAGCCGGTGCGATTATTACTAAATTGGATGAATGTCGCAGTTTAGGACCCTTATTGAGTGTGTTGTTACAGAGTCAGTTGCCGGTTGCCTACATGACCGATGGGCAGCGTGTCCCCGAAGACATACACGTAGCCCGTGCCCAAACGTTGTTAGCGAATGCCGTAGCGATTGCGCAGGAAAATCAAGAAAACAAACCCGATCACGCTGTGGCAATGGCCTATGGCAGAGGAGTTGTTGATGCTGATATCTAATGTCGGTGTGCAGCAAACTAAGAGCAAGAAAACGATCGCGCAGCATGCTGTGCGCGTATTAGCTGTTTCGGGTGGTAAGGGTGGCATTGGCAAGACTAACGTATCGGTTAATTTGGCGATCGCTTTGGCTAAAGCACAAAAAAAAGTAATGCTCTTAGATGCAGATTTAGGCCTCGCTAATGTCGATGTACTCTTGGGGATGAAACCAAAAAAAAACTTAGAACATGTCATTAAAGGCGAGTGTAGTTTGCACGACGTCATATTGAATGGACCGCATGATATAAAAATTATTCCTGCGAGTTCAGGTACACAAATCATGGCGCAACTTACGCCGTTAGAGCATGCAGGCCTTATTAATGCATTCAGTGATTTGTCTGAAGAGTTAGATGTTTTATTGATAGATGTTGCTGCAGGTATCTCCGATAGTGTAGTAACTTTTTGTTGCGCAGCACAAGAAATCATCATGGTAGTTTGTAATGAGCCAACATCCATTACGGATGCGTATGCCAGCATTAAATTACTCAGTAGTCACTACAAAATAAATCGTTTTTTTATTTTAGCAAACATGGTTAGTAGCGAAGATGAGGGTAAACGACTGTTTACTAAGCTACTCAAAACAACCGACCGTTTTCTAGATGTAAATTTAGATTTTCTCGGCGCTATTCCCTACGATGAGAATCTACGTAAGGCAGTGCAAAAACAAAAAGCAGTTTGCAGTGCTTACCCTAGCTCTATTTCTAGTGTGGCATTTAAACATATTGCGCGCAGAATAATTGATTGGCCGCCATTGACTGTGCATTCTGAGCAGGTCAGTTTCTTTTTAGATAGGTTAATCCAATGACGGATAGAACTATGCAGCAAGAAAGTAGTAAAACAGAAAATTTGAGTATGTACAGTGATGTGCGGACTGATTTTTCAATCAGTGAAATGATTGTCAATTATGCGCCGATGGTCAAGCGTATTGCGGTACATCTAGTCCATCGATTACCCGCTAGCATACAACGCGATGATCTTATTCAAGCAGGGATGATCGGTTTGCTCGAAGCGATTAAGAATTACGATATTACTAAGGGTGCCAGCTTTGAAACCTATGCCAGTATTCGTATACGTGGGACCATGTTGGATGAAGTACGTAGAGGTGATTGGGTGCCGCGTTCCGTGCATCGTAATACACGTTTAGTTGCAGATAAAATTCGCGTTATAGAAAATCGCACCGGACGCGACGCACGTGACCATGAGGTGGCACAAGAGCTAGGCGTCAGTGTCAGTGAGTACCACCAAATGCTTATCGATAGCACCAGCTGTCATTTATTTACGTTAGATGACTTATTAACAAATCGCGATAATTTAGTCGACACGGAAGGATTAACCAGCACTTTGCCCGAGCCTTATGAAAAAGCCAACCTGGATTCATTACGCGAAATTTTAGTGAAAAGTATAGCCACGTTACCAGAACGTGAACGTTTGGTGTTGGCCTTATATTATGACGAAGATTTAAATTTAAAAGAAATTGGCGATGTATTAGGGGTCAGTGAATCACGTATTTCACAAATTCATGGCCAAGCCATGTTGCGTCTACAGTCTAGGGTTGAGAAAGGAAGCTAGCATATGATTATGGCAGTTGATTTTCTTACTCTATTGGGATTATTTTTAGCTGCCATTGCGATTGTTGTTGCGGAAATATTAGATGGCGGGCAATTACATGATTTACTCAATTTGTCCGCTTTTCTGATTGTGTTTGGCGGCAGCTTGGGTGCAGTATTAGTGCAAACCCCATTAAAGATATTTATCCGTAGTTGTAAAATCATACGTTGGGTTGTGCTCCCACCTAAATTATCGATGGAAAAAGAAATTGCAAAAATAGTGGAATTAAGTCGTATCTCAAGGAAGCGTGGGCTGTTAGCGTTAGAAGATGAAATCAATAGAAGCGAGGATAATTTTTTTAAAAATGGCTTATCTTTGGTAGTTGATGCGCATACGCCAGACGAGATACGCGCAACCTTATCTATTGTGTTAGAGAGTGAGGAACAGCGTGATTTTGCGGCTGCCAAGGTGTTTGACAGCATGGGTGGGTATAGCCCCACGATTGGTATTCTAGGGACAGTCCTCGCATTAATTAAAGTGATGGGTGACCTGGCAGAGCCAGAAAAACTAGGCGCTGGGATTGCCGTTGCTTTTGTGGCAACTATTTATGGCGTCAGTTTTGCTAATTTATTGTTTTTGCCAATTGCGAATAAGCTGAAGGCACAAATTATCGAACGGATGCGCTTGCGTGAAATGTTAGTGGAAGGGTTCGTTGGTATTTCCGAAGGAGAAAATCCACATTTGTTGCAAGTTAGATTGAGTAGTTATATAGGTGGTGGTTGATGCGTAGGTACCACCGCCAGGACGAAGGTCAGGATACGCAACGTTGGTTAGTTTCTTATGCCGATTTTATCACTTTGCTACTGGCAGTTTTTATTGTGATGTATGCTGTTGCAAACGTTAATTTAAATTATTACAAGAAATTATTAAAACGCGCCCATCTTGCTTTGCAAGATGAAGTCAGCGTAAAAAAGTCAATGCTAGATAAAGCGAAGGCTGATGCCACTCCTATGCGTGAACAGCTGCGTGAACTGAAAGATAAGTTAGAAAAACGTGAAAAAGAATACCGAGCATACCAGCAAGCAAAGGTTAAGCTAGAACAGCTGGGACAGCAACTGAATAAAAGCTTGCAAGGCGAAATAGACCAGAACACCGTGATGTTGCATAAACATCCCGATTGGCTATCCATTGAGCTAAAAGCGTTATTTGGCAGTGGCAGTGTAATTCCGCAAGAATCAGCGTATGCATTGTTAGAAAAACTGGCAATCATTTTGCGTACAACCCCTAATAATATTGCGGTGCAAGGTTATACGGATGACATACCCATTAAAAACAGCGTATTTCCTTCCAATTGGGAATTGTCTGCGGCGCGTGCGGCGGCAGTGGTACGCGTTTTAGTGGATTATGGTGTAGAAGCCACTCAACTTTCTGCAACCGGTTATGGTAAACTATACCCGGTTGCCAGCAATGAGACCGAGGCCGGGCGTTTTCGTAATCGACGTATTGTTATTTTAATCGCATTGAATGCACGGGTGATGCATGCACTGCGTGAACAATTAGACAAGCATCAAAGAGCAACCGGTGAAAAAGTAGAAATTGAAACACACCAGATTAAATTGCAAACGGGTGATCAAAAAATTCCTGGTGGTGTGCCACAGTTGCCCGCGGTAGTGCCAGAGTAAATATACCGCTCGTAGTTCAAGATGCGAACTTTGATGGGTAAGTCGCGCGGTATACCCTGTTTGATGACCGGCGAAAAATAAATTTTCGCTAGCTCACCCACGGGGAGAATCGCGATTCTCCTCTTGGGTAACCCCATCGCGAGAAGAACACTTCAACGAAAGGAATCTCATCCGCTTGGGGGTGAGACAAAGCGATGAGAAGTCCAGAGGGGAGCTTATACAATAGCTCTTCTCTGGTCGCCGTAGCGCGAATTTATTTCGCGCAGGCGAAATCAATCAAGGAAACAATCTCGGTCACTTGTGACCGAGTTGTTGAAATGCAAAAATCGCATTTTGAAGTGGAATGAATATATAGGGAGGAAAGTGATGCTAGGTATGATGCTCATAGTGGGTTGTTTAGTAGTCTTGAACATGATCACCATTATTTATTGTGCGTTGCGGCTGCGTCATTTAGAGAGAAAGCAGCGTCAGGAATTAGAAGCACTACGCAAAGAATTTCGTATTTTTACGGGTAGCATGACCGAAGTAGGTTGTCACTTAGTAGAAATTGAAAAGCAGTTAAACGATATGGGTGAGAAACAAATTGAAATGGCTGACATGGCGTATCAAGACGGTACTGAGATAGCCGATTACGATCAAGCCAAGCGTTTAGCTGAGATGGGTGCTGATTTACAAGAAATCATGTCTAGCTGTGGTTTGACGCGTGCTGAGGCGGAGTTACTGGAACGTATGCAAGGTAGAGTGGCAGTGTAAGCATGGTAGTATCGTTGCGACAGCGTATAAAAAACAGGTATGTAGTCTGCGTGCTGATTTGCTGGTGGCTTGGGATAATCATCGCTTATGCGGCTCCGCCCGTTGCGGCCGTACCTGATGTGCGCATTCTCATCGATGTATCAGGCAGCATGAAAAAAAATGATCAACATAATCTTCGTATGCCGGCAACACGTCTACTGTTAAATTTGTTACCCAAACACAGTCGGGCAGGCGTGTGGTTATTTAGCGACGACACCATTAATTTAGTGCCGGTGGGCACGGTTGATGCAGCGTGGCTGAGTCAAGCCGATCAGGCGATCAAACAGATTCATTCACGTGGACAATACACTAATATCGGTGATGGATTGGAGACAGTGGCGCGTGGTTGGCAGGGTACTGATAAGAAAACATCGCGGGTTATCATCATGCTCACTGATGGTATCGTTGACGTGAGTAAAAATAAAGAGACTAACCGTAAGGCACGTAAGCTATTGTTGACGGATACCATTTTGCAATTGGCTCGCAGGGGTATTAAGGTCTATGTCATTACCTTATCACGCCATGCCGACAGTCAATTGGCGAAGCAGATTGCATTCGCGACCGACGGCTTTACTAAACAAGTGATGCGCGCCGATCAACTTGCCAAGAGTTTTGCTAATGTGTTTGTGGCCGCTGTGCAACGCGACAGTGTACCGATCAAGGGTAAAGGGCGCTTTCTGATTGATGCACAAACTAATGAATTTACCGTCATGGTATTTGCGGATAAAAAATCTAAGGTGTTACAGTTGCAAACACCCAGTAAAACAGTGCTAACGCGCGAGCAGTTGCCAAGCAACGTTAAATGGCATCACGATGAACGTTATGATTTGGTGACGGTGACTAAGCCAGAGCAAGGGCGGTGGCAAGTAATCACGGAGCAAGATGATGATAATCGCGTTTACATTGTCAGCAATTTGCAATTGCAGGCAACCAAGGTACCCAATAATGTATTTCTATTTGAACCGATTCTCTATCAAATCAATTTGACCGAACAAGGCAAAATCATCACAGAGCCTGGTTTTTTACAAGCGGTGAAGGTGCAATTGCGTTCAGTGAATGCAGCCAAGAACAGTCAAGAATGGGTATTGCACGATAACGGTGTAGACGGAGACAGTAAGGCCGGTGACGGTATTTTTACGCAACGTTTAATCTACCAGAAACGCGACATGGGGGCGCAAGAGTTAATTCTAACGGCAAGTAGTCCGACGTTTCAGCGTGATATTCACCAATTGATCCAAGTGCATGATGCGCCTATACAGGTGGATCATGAGGAAAGCTCTGACGGTGTGCAACATACCTTGACGTTGCAAGAAAATACGGCACTTGTTAACTCTCAGGGTTTGACGATTGACGCCATAATTACGGATTCACTGGGTGCGCATCAACAAGAGAGCGTTAAAAAAAATGCGCAGGGAGATTTTCAACTTAGGGTCAAGATACCGGCGGGTGAAGTGCATGCGGTCAATTTTGCAGTGGCAGGCCAAACGACGAATGGGCGTGCTTTTTCTTTAGTGATGCCTGCTGTGATGGTAAAAAATGAAAAGCCAGTTAAGCCTGTTCAGCAGACTGTAAAAGAGCCACCCTCCTTACCTGCGGCGGATGCGCAGCAGGAAGAGTTAGACGATGAGTTTGATATGGAAACTAAATACGAGTCAACGCGCACAGAGAGTGAGAAACGTGCGCCGCAAAAAGCGCCTGAAAACAAGACTAAGCCGCCGATAAATTACAGCAAATTACTGGTGATTATCAGCGTTGTTTTACTCTATTTAGGTCTATTAGCGGTAACCATCAAATTTTTGTTGCAAGTGTTACGCAAGAAAAGAATTGCTGCGATTAAAGATAAGTTAGGGCGGTGAGGCTGGTGTTATAGTCGTCATCCCGAACATCGCAACTAGAACCAGTGTCATCCCGAACGCAGTGAGGGATCTCAGGAAGGACACACACGTAGTGGCTTGCGGAGTGACAGTGAGATTCTTCGCTACGCTCTGAATGACATTCCTGCACGAGATCCCTCGTTACACTCGGGATGACAAAAAAGAGGGCATCTTTTTGCTAAATTCTTAGCACTACCTATTACTTTTCCCCACGCGCTGAATTATAGTATCCCCGCACCGCGGTGGCGCGGTAAGTAGTAAGGGAGTAGTTATTCAGCAAAGGTGCAAGTCATTTTTGCTTGAAGACGTGGTGTTTTCTTTACGCGATGGGGATGCTCAAGCGGAGAACCGTGATTCTCCCCTGAGAATGCCGTTCCAGTTTTACTGGGTAGGCGTAAAAATAAAGGTAACTATTCAGCATTTTGCTGAATAGTTACGTAAGGGGTTTGATGATATGTCTACGTTAGATAGAGCCAGTATAGTGGATGCGAATTTCATGCATTATGTGGCGCGAGAGCAGTTGCCGCCCGCTCGCCAGCCTTTGCCTGAGGGCAGTACGGGGTTAGACAAAACACAGTGTTTGGCTTTGTTCGAGAGTCAGTTACGTAGCCGGCATTTAGATTTGCAAGCGCGGCGCTTGAAAGAAAACAATCACTCGTTTTATACCATAGGCAGTAGCGGCCACGAGGGAAATGCCGCGGTTGCATTAGCATTTCGGCATACCGACATGGCATTTTTACATTATCGCAGCGGTGCCTTTGTGTTGCAGCGCGCGCGCGCTTTGCCTGAAATCAATATGACGCGTGATATTTTATTATCGTTGGTTGCGAGCAAGGCTGATCCTATCGCCAATGGACGCCACAAGGTATTTGGCAGTGTGCCCTTGTGCATTCCACCACAGACATCAACCATTGCTTCGCACTTACCTAAAGCGGTGGGGATGGCATTTTCATTACGTCGCGCGCAAGAATTAGCGATAGCAACGTCCGTGCCGTACGACAGCGTGGTGTTATGCTCGTTTGGTGATGCATCGTCAAATCATTCTACCGCACAGGGTGCGTTTAATGCTGCCGCATGGATTGTACAAAATCGTTATCCGTTGCCGCTGGTTTTTATTTGTGAAGACAATGGGATTGGTATCTCGGTACCTACGCCCGAACACTGGCTACAAACACGGTTTTCCCACTATCCCGGCTTGACGTATTTACACGCCGATGGTCTCGATTTGTCGGCGGTTTATGCCGCGGCTAAACAGGCGGAACAGATAGCGCGGTACAAGCGTCAGCCGGTATTTTTGCATTTACGCATGGTGCGGTTGTTGGGTCATGCCGGCTCTGACATCGAAGTACAATACCGCAGTGCGCAACAAATAGAGCAAACGGAATTTAACGATCCCCTGTTACATACTGCTCGTTACTTGCTGGAGCAAGGGTATTTGAGCAGCGCGGCCATTGTAGCGCTATACCAACAGATAGGTGCAGAGGTCGCGCAGCTGGCCGATGCAGTAGTGGGTAGCCCGCATTTGGTGGGTGCAGCAGAGATTATGGCGAGCATTATTCCACCGTCGCGACACACGCAGTTACCTGCGTTGCCCACCGCGGCACAACGCAGCGCGCTATGGCAAGGCATCAAGACCGATAAACGCAATTTGTGTCAGCAGATTAATTTGGCCTTACATGATGTACTCTTGCGTTATCCCACCAGCCTGGTGTTTGGTGAGGATGTTGCAAAAAAAGGTGGTGTCTATCGGGTGACGGCAGATTTGATGGCACGCTTCGGACAACGTCGGGTATTTGATACCTTGCTCGATGAACAAACCATCTTGGGTCATGCGATCGGATTAGCTCAAAACGGCTTTTTACCTATTCCTGAAATCCAGTTTTTAGCGTATTTACATAATGCAGAAGATCAACTGCGTGGCGAAGCGGCGACATTGTCATTTTTTTCCAGTGGCCAATACACCAATCCTATGGTGCTGCGTATTGCGGGTTTGGGTTATCAAAAAGGTTTTGGTGGGCACTTCCACAACGATAATTCGATCGCTGTATTGCGCGATATTCCGGGTCTTATTATCGCATGTCCAGCACAGGGTGAAGATGCAGCACGCTTGCTACAAACCTGCGTCGCGTTGGCGTATGCACAGCAACGTGTTGTCGTTTTCTTGGAGCCGATTGCGTTGTACATGACAAAAGACTTGCACGAAGCGGGTGATAATTTATGGTTGTCAGACTATAACAGTGATTTGCCCCCCATCGCATTGGGAGAGCTTGGGATATACGGCGAAGGGACAGAGTTAGCCATCGTCAGTTACGCCAATGGCTATTACCTGTCACGGCAAGCCGCACAGATACTGCAACAACGCCACGGCGTTGCGTGTCGGGTCATTGATTTGCGGTGGTTGGCGCCACTGAATGAGGCTGGGTTGCTGCAGGCGTTAGCCGGCTGCACGGCGGTATTGGTGGTAGACGAGGGTCGTAAAACCGGATCGCTGAGTGAAGGCATTTGTACTTTGCTGTTAGAACAATTACGGCCGTTACCTCACATCAAACGCATCACCGGCGAAGATACGTTTATCCCATTAGGCCCGGCGTGGCATTATGTGTTGCCCAGTTGCGAAACTATTGTGGCGGCGGCGGAGCAACTATTATACCCATAGTGAATGCTATTTAGGGGTGATGACCCCGTGTCCACGAGACATAGATATTACGCTGCCGCACGCAGAGCGTGCCCAGGTTTGTTCGTTTGTCAGCGGAAAAACAAGACGTTTAGTTATTCGTGTGACGCAGATTTTTCGCTGAGAAACGAGAAAAGATGGGTGTGCTGCGCGCAAGCACCTAAATATCTTCGCTACGGGTATAAATAAGGCCGTTGTGAATACGGCGGATTAAGCGTAGCGGATAAATGATTGTGATGTAGCGTAGCATTGAGACAGCCGCTGTTGCATCTGTCTTGGCAGGCGATGCGTTAAGGTGTGAGTTTGATGATGGATGTTGATAAGTCGCCAGAACAACAACATATTGAAGCCCTGTTTGCAGCGCGCGGCAGGAATGATCCCAATTCAACAACATTAGCCAATACTCTCGCTAAAGACATAGAAACAGTTTTTAATAGCAACGAGACATTTATCTTGGAGCGGTTACAAAATGCCGATGATGTCGGTTCGGATCGGAACGCGATTGACGTTACATTCAGAATGTAGGATGCATGGTTGTGTGTTTCGCATAACGGTAAGGGTTTTGATGCCAGTGATGTTGAAGCGATTTGTGATAATGCCCAACAACGATCAGATAGCAAGCAACACGCCATTGATAAAACGGGTTATAAAGGCATTGGTTTTAAATCGGTTTATGTCGTGGCAGACTGCGTGTATATACAATCCAATAACTATTCTTTTCGTTTCGACAAAAATTATCCCACGTGGAAGAATAATAGTAGTCAAGCGAACGCAGCACAATACCCATGGCCTATTATTCCAATCTGGACACCAAAAACCGATCTCCCTCCCACCGTGCTGCTAGATGATAGCTCAGTTAACTTTCTGCTAAAACTTCGGTCGGGTATGTCTATTGATGCTGTGTTGCAGCGCATGGTACAGAATCCTAGAATCATGTTATTTCTAAGACATGTGCGCACCATTACCATAGACATGGGCGGACAAAAACAGCGTATAAAACTGAAGGTGCAAGACGATACGAGTAGCTTATTTATTGATGATGTGTTGCATAGTCATTGGGTACTTTATCAAGCAGATGTTAGTGTGCCTAGTGTCGTTAAGCAGCAATTGCAAACGATGGGCTCGCATGAATGTCCGCCTAAGCTGAAGCAGGTTGAAAAAGTACGTCTGAGCTTTGCTGCAGACACAGGGTGATCGTTATCGATTTTTTGTATTTATAATGCAGGCCAAACAGCACAAGTAAAAATCGTCAAAATTAAAGATCCATTTGCCAAATTATTATCGGGCGAGATCGCGCCGCGTGAAGTGCAGTTTAGGTTAAGCAGTACGCTGTAGTAACGGGTATATTCAACAGACAGGCTAGGTAGTAGTTATGCGCTATTTCGTGCTAATTGCAAGCGATCAATTAGCCAGCACATCGCTGCGCTGCTTTAATGGTTGCACTGCTGCTAGGTCGGTACTAGAATCGTGGGCAGAGCGATTGTGCGCGTTGGTATGTATGATGCTTGGTGTTGATAGGATTCAGTACATAAGGTTGAGCAGGATGCTAAGAAGTAAGTTGTTTTGGTGGGGCTTAGTCGTATTACTGGTTTTAACCTTTCCCACATTACACATGCTATTTGCGCCAGATGAAATTCATCTTTTACAGGTGCCTGCAGCCAGTGTAGATTTTCCTGCACATTTTGCTTTTAATAAAAAGGTGCACAATCCGCTACGCGTGCTTGTGTTGCCTGGCGGTGGGATACGCGGGATCATTTCGGTACACATATTGGCGTATTTAGAGAAAAAGACGCAACGCCCGATCAGTGATTTATTCGATTTGATTGTCGCGACCTCTACCGGCAGTGTTATTGCCGTCGGCTTGACATTGCCTGATGCCAACGGACGACCACGTTATAGCGCCGCAAGAGTAGAAGAATTGTATATTGCAAAAGCGCAAGACTTTTTTAAAGTTTCAGTGTGGCATCGTTTATTAACACTCAATGGTTTGCTGGGACCGTTGTTTGTGAATGCACATAAAACCGCCGCGCTGCACAGTCTGATGGGGGATACCCTGTTTGCCGATTTAATCACGCCAACGGCGATCCTGGCTTATTCGGTGCAGCAAAGTAATCCGGTGATTTTTACCAATTGGCGCGAGGCAGGTTATCAATTTTATGCATGGACATTGGTGGATGGGGCCACGTCACCGCCTGGGTTTTATTCGCCGGTGAGGGTTCCTACCATTGACTATGCCGCCTCTGACACATTGATTGACGGTGCAGTCTTTGCCAATAATCCCGCCATGTTTGCGTATCTTGCCGCCCAACAGAATTATCCGCAACATAAGGTGATCATGCTATCGTTAGGCACGGGCACCAGTACCCCGCGTTTTGAGAACAGCGGGACAGGACGTTGGGGATTGTTACATTGGGGACGTCGCATTATTGATCTCATTTTGGTGGCAAATAGCGAATATGTCACACATAACTTGACGCACTTAGCAAAAAAAGAAAAAGACGGCCGTTTGTCTTTTTATGACTTTGATGTTGAAATTGCGCAAGGTCATGATAATCCGTTTGATTCTTCTCCTGCACACATTGCCAACATGCAAGAGTATGCGCAGTTGATGATACTGCAGAACAAGCGCGTTTTAGATGAGTTAGCCGCACAACTTAGCGTAAATACAATAGCCGTAAAAAAGTAATGTAAACCGACAACCAGGGACGATGGATGAATATCCCATTATTAATGATCCGTGCAGCGTATTCGCTGGCGATACATTAGCGCATGAAATTTTATATGCAGATAGGATTATGTGCCGAATATACCCATTTCACTTCAAAATGCGCTTTTTGCATTTTGAAATGTTCTTTACGCGATGGGGTTTCCCAAGGGGAGAATCGCGATTCTCCCCTTGGGTGACCGTGCACAAATTTACTTTGTAGAGGTCTAGAAACAGGATATACCGCGCAGACAATTGACTTAAATTCGCATCTTGAAGTACGAGCGGTATAGGACTGCAGTGTGCATGACGCATGATTTAGCGTATGCGTTTGAGCAACACATAGGTTGCGCCACTGCCGCCGTCACAGGCTTGTGCGGGTGCGAAGGCCAAGACTTCTGGCATTTGCTGCAGCCAATTGCCGACCAGTTGTTTAAGCACCGCATGGCCCGCAGGGGAGCGTAGGCCTTTACCGTGAATGATATGTACGTAGCGATAGTGTTGTTGTTGGCAGTTGCTAATGAAGCGGCTACATAAATCACGTGCTTGTGCGATATGACAACCGTGCAAGTCGAGTGATGCGGTAATACGAATATGGCCTTGGCGCAGTGCGCGTTGTTGCTGTTGTTGCAGGCCGTTACGCATGAAATAGGGCGGCACAGGGTGCTCGCTGTCGGATAAGGTATGCATTTTTTCAGGCAGTGGCGTTGCGGCGCGGCGTAGCACGGGATGCGATTTCTGGAGTGGCAGACGTGTGGTCGCGGCCAGCGGTTTGACGTGGCTCACGGCTTGCACGAACGCTTCGCGGTCGGCATCCGTTATTGTGGTCGTGGGGTATTTGCGTTTTGGCATGCTTGCAATCGTTGTAGTAAGGCCTGGGTTAATTGATCTTGTACGTCCATTAATGGAATGCCCGGCACCCAGTCCGCCAACTGCGTCATGCGCAAGTGGGCATTGCCGCAGGGATGAATATAACGAAACGGCGTTAAATCCATGTCTACATTTAAGCTCAGGCCGTGATATGAATAGCCGCGGCGTACGCGTAAGCCTAGGGAACATATCTTAGCGTCTTGCACATACACACCCGGCGCCTGGCATTGGGCACTGGCATCGATTCCGTAGGCAGCCAGCACGGCAATCACTGCTTGTTCTAAGCAGGAGACTAAACCGCGTATGCTGAGTGAGTAGCGTTTCAATTCCAACAGCACATAAGCGATCAGTTGCCCGGGTCCATGGTAGGTGACTTGTCCGCCACGATCACTGTGTACGACGGGGATAGTGTCGGCGTGCAAGATGTGTTCGGGTCTGCTGCGTTGACCTTGGGTAAACACGGGCGGGTGTTGCACTAGCCATATCTGATCGGTGCTCGTGTGATCGCGCGCGTTGGTATAGGCTTGCATGGCTTGCCATACGTCGAGGTACTCCACTAGGCCCAGTTGGCGTACCGTGATCATAGCGCCATCAATACAGCTTGGTGTTGACTGAGATCGTGGTAGATGGCATCGAGCTGCGCTTGGCTACTGGCCTCTATGGTGATGGTTAAAGAGAGATAGCTTTGGTTGCTGCTGCTGCGCTGATGCACGCGTTTCTGCTGCGGATCAACTAAGTGTTTGTCGATGATACGCAGCACCACGTCGCTGAATTCGGCATTGTCCGCGCCGATCACTTTGATCGGAAAGCGGCAAGGGAAGTCCAATAACGATGCGTTGCTCATGACAGCGCATCGTCCGTATGCCACATGTGTTGCCAAGACAAGGCAATGCGATCACGCAGGCGTTGTACAAAGCTACCCTTGGGGTTGCTGTTCAAGGCGAGCAATGGCACTTCAGCAAGGGTTTTATCTTGTATTTTCAACAGCAATTTGCCGACGGCTTCACCTTTTTGAATAGGTGCGCGCAGTTGCTTGTCTAGGTTTACGCTGGCTTTGAGATCCGCGTAGCGGCCAATGGGTGTGGTGAGGTAGATATCTTGTTTACTACCTAGATTAATCGTCTCATGCGTCCCTAACCAAACGCGCGGAGATGCAATCGTGGCGCCCGCTGCATACAATTTGTGGGTTTCATAGAAACGGAAACCGTAAGTCAGTAAGGCTTGATTGGCCGCAGTACGATTGGCGTCGCTACTGCTACCCAAGACGACGGCAATCAAACGCATATTGTTTTGTACGCCGGAAGTAACTAAACAAAATCCTGCTTCTTCGGTATGCCCGGTCTTAATCCCATCGACGTAATTTGAGCGCCACAATAAACGATTGCGGTTAGGCTGTTTGATGTCATGGAAGGTCAACCATTTTTGTGCGAAGAACGTGTGGTAATAGTCGGGGAAATCGTTAACCAGTGCGCGTGCTAACAGAGCAAGATCGGCAGCACTGGTATAGTGATTGGGATCAGGCATGCCGGTGCAGTCGGTGAAATGGGTGTTGGCCATGCCCAATCTGCCGGCTTCTTGATTCATGAGGTTAACAAAGGATTCCTCGTTGCCGGCGATGTATTCGGCCATGGTGACGCAGGCATCGTTGCCAGAGGCCACGATAATACCCTGAATGAGCTCACGTACCGTGACTTGTTCCCCTACATTGAGAAACATTTTGGAGCCTTGCATGCGCCAGGCTTTTTCGCTCACGGTGACTTTGTCATCCAAGTTGATGCGGCCATTGGCGAGTGATTCAGCAATGACGTAGAGGGTCATAATTTTGGTGAGACTCGCCGGCGGTAAACGTTGGTCGGCATTGCTGCTGCCTAACACCACGCCGCTATTTGCATCCAACAGTACATGTGCTTTGGCTTCTACGCTAGGTGATTCGGGTATGGGTAGTGCGCGTGGTGTGGCGGCAGATAACACGGCATTGTCGGTTTCTGCATGGGCCGTCGTGTAAACAGCAGCGGTGCTGAGTAGCCCGAGATTAAGTAGTAGCACGAGAAGGTATGTTCGCATGTGGGGTATCCTTTATTTCATTAAGCAAGAGCGGTGAATTATCCGCGAATTGTGTCGCAAAGGAAAGTCCTGCGGACATTTCTTGCGGAATAAAAGTCGGTGTAGGTGCGGCGTTTGGTTTTTTGCAATAACACGATTACAAGTACATAGACAGCGGTTTGCTAAAACCGAATTGGGTCAAGGTGTGACTCAATTGTGCGCTATTGGCAGCAGAGGCCAAGGGTCCTATGCGTACGACATAATGAATTTTGCCTTGTGCGACCCGGCGAATTTGGATCGGGGCAGGGGTGACCTGATGCAAGCGTTGTTGCAAGCGTTTGGCATAAGCGAGCTCGCCAAAGGCGCCAGCTTGCAGATACCAATGGGCGCCCGCGGGTGTCGTGCTAGGTGTCGCCGTGGTATGACGAAATACCGACGCATGGCGTGTAGGTGTGGCGGTCTGGGTGTTGTTCGCATACATGTGTCGCGGATCAATGGCTTCTATCTCGACGTTGGCTGTGCCATAGCGCACGACATCTAATTTTCTGGCTGCAACATACGATAAATCAATGATGCGGTTTGAGGCAAAAGGACCGCGGTCGTTGATTTTCACGATGATTTGGCGATTATTTTTTAGATTACGTACGCGCACATACGTAGGTAATGGTAGTGTGCGGTGTGCGCCGGTCATCGCATACATGTTATAGGGTTCACCACTGGAGGTGCGTACTGCGTGAAACTTAGTGCCGTACCACGATGCAGTGCCGCGTTCTTTAAAATGCAAATTGTCATGCAATACGTAATAGCGGTGGCCTAATGCCGTGTAATACGTTGGGTTGCCGTAGTGACTGAAGGGTTCTACTTTGGGAACTGCATCCGGTATCTTGGACACGTCCACGTAGTGATCCGGTGGACCGTCTTTTTTCACCGAGACAGAACAGCCGGCTAAGCCCAGTAAAAGTAGCACGAGGAACAATTTAATTGTAAATGTTTGCATAATGTTAATTATTAGATGTGGGTTAGGTAATAAGGCGCTAGTCTGTCGATGCAACACGGCGTGGTGCTGATTTGCTGGTTAGGGCAAGGCACATACTGGCAAGAAGGTGATAGCATAACAAGGCTCATGTTCTATAATTTGGCGCATTGTAATATGATTTTTGGCGTATTACCAGCAATATTTCTGGTCACCCGCAAGCGGTATATGCGGAGATGTCGCATCATGTACGCCCCGTTCGTTCTGAGGATCTGATACATCCCCACGAATTTTTAACGTAACAGTTTGATAAACCTAATTTTTGCCGTGCGCCCTGAGGCAGCGCGTACGCGCTGTCGTGAAGGGCAATAGTTTTCGCGTGTCCCCTTAAAGTAAACGACAGGAATTTTTAACTGGCAATTAATCTACGGTGCGTGTGTACCGACATTAAAATGCCGAAGCTTGCAAAAATTGTGACGATAGAACTGCCGCCATAACTGACCAACGGCAAGGGCAAACCAACAACCGGAAGGATGCCACTGACCATGCCCATGTTAACGAAGGCAGAAATGAAAAAAATCAGCGATAAGGTGCCGGCTAATAAGCGTGTAAATGTGTCCTGTGCTTGCGCGCTGATGTACAGACAGCGCAGTGTGATGCAAATGTAGATTGTAATTAGCAATAAACAGCCGAATAAGCCAAATTCTTCGCCACATACCGCAAAAATAAAATCCGTTGCATGTTCCGGTAAAAAAGCCAAATGTGATTGTGTGCCGTTAAGCCAGCCTTTACCAAATAGCCCTCCGGATCCAATCGCGATTTTCGATTGAATGATGTGATAACCACTGCCTAAGGGGTCACGTTCCGGATTGAGAAAGGTGAGTACCCGTTCACGTTGATAAGAGCGCATGGTTAGCCACAGGGCAGGTAAGGTGACAATGCCGATGCCACCCAGCGTAGCTAAGGTGCGCCAGTGGGTAGCTGCCAGCAATAAGGCACACAGGCCAGTGCTGGCAATTAACAGTGCGGTGCCTAGATCCGGTTGTTTAGCGGTGAGTAATACCGGTGGGATCACGATGGCGAACACCCAGCATAAATTGCGGTAGTTGGGTGGTAAGGTGCATTCACTCAGGAAAAAGGCGAGCATCAAGGGCAGCGCTAGTTTGAGTAATTCTGAGGGTTGAAAACGTAGCATACCAATCACCAGCCAACGTTGTGCGCCCTTGCCCACGTGCCCGCTGAATAGGACGATAACCAGTAATAATACGCTAATGGCGTACAGCCAAGGTGCCCAGCGCCGGTATGTGTGTGGTGGGATTTGTGCAATCACTCCCATCAATAACAACGCAATGCCCAGTTTAGTGAGTTGTGCTTGTATGACTTGCATGTCACCGTTGGTAGCGCTGTAGAGTATGACTAAGCCCATAGCGGCGAGCAACACAATGCCACACAGCAGCGGAATATCAATGTGTAAACGCTGCCAATTGTTCTGATAAAAAAAACGTTTTTTGCTTTGGTATGGCGAAACGAGGTGCAGGTTATGCATGGGGTGGCTTTCCTTGTAAGTAAGCATCCAGTACTTTGCGTGCTACCACCGGGGCGGCATGCGGGGCATTTTCAACGACCACGGCAACGGCTATCTGTGGATTATCGATGGGGGCAAAAGCAATGAAGAGCGAGTGATCGCGGAGTTTTTCGGGTAAGACTTCATTGGCGGTACGTTTGCTAAATACTTGTGAGGTGCCCGTTTTTCCTGCGGCGCTGTAACTGGCATCATTACCAAAACGACGCCCGGTACCTTCTGGATTTTCAATGACGCCACGCATGGCTGCTACCACCGTTTGCCACGATGTTTCGTCACAGGACAGCGTGGTGTGTTGTATCACGGCTGGGGCGAACGCAGTGCCGTACGCGGGTTGGCGTTTGAGGAGTAGGGTAGGTTGCACCCAGGTGCAGTGGTTGGCGATCGTAGCGGTGGCCACGGCCAGTTGCAGCGGTGTTGCTAGCATATAGCCTTGTCCTATGCCGGTAATCACGGTGTCGCCGGGGTACCACGATTTACCGTTATGCGCCAGCTTCCATTCCGGTGAAGGTAAAATACCCGCTCTTTCTCCTTTAAGATTGAGTCCCGTGCGTTCGCCAAAACCGAAGTGATGCAACATGTCTTCTATATTGTGGATACCCAATTTAGTGGCAAGGTCGTAAAAATAGGTGTCGCAAGAGGCGATGATCGCTCTGCTGAGATTAATCCTGCCATGTCCCTCGGGGTGAAAATCGTGATAAATATGGGTACTGTCAGGCAACTTAAACCAACCCGGATCGTAAATGGTACGTGTGGCTTCATTTAGATTGAGTACCAGACTACCTAAGCCGATAAAGGGTTTTATGGTAGAGCCAGGCGGGTATTGTCCGGCGATGGCGCGGTTATACATGGGCTGATCGCTGACTTGTTGCAAACGCAAAAAGTCGCGTTGTTGTAACCCGGTGACCAGTGGGTTAGGCGTGTAACTGGGTGTGCTGACGAGAGCGAGTATTTGCCCCGTTTTAGGCTCAATGGCCACTACCGCGCCGCGGTAATTACCCATGGCTTCTTCTGCGGCGAGATTGAGGCGGCTGTCTAGCGTAAGATACAGATCATCACCGGCGGTGGGAGCGTGATAGTTCAGCGTACGAATGATGCGACCCGCGGCGTCGATTTCGACTTGTTCATAGCCCACTTGACCGTGCAATTGATTTTCGTAGGTGTGTTCTATGCCGGTTTTACCGATGTAATTGGACGCCATGTAATTGATACTATCGACCAGATTGAGTTCTTGCCCATTGAGTCGTCCCACGTAACCTACGGCATGCGCCAACGCCTGACCTAACGGGTAATGGCGAATGAGCCTGGCTTGCACGCTCACGCCAGGAAAGCGATATTGATTCACATAAAAGCGTGCCACTTCTTCTTCGCTGAGTTTAATGCGGATGGGAATGGCCTCTGAACGGCGGTGTTTTTTGAGTAATTGCCGGAAGTTTTGCAATTCGTCGTTGCTTAAATCCATCAGTGTTTGTAATTGGGTGAGGGTTTGTTCTAAATTTTTAACTTGTCTGGGAATGAGTTCTAGGCTAAATACGGGAATATTTTCTGCAATCAATACACCGTTGCGATCATAGATGAGACCGCGGTTGGGATCAATCGGTAACACATTTAATAAATTTTGTTGCGACAGCGTCGTGTAGCGCTCGCGTTCGATCACTTGTAAATACATCAATCGCATCAATAACACCAAGGTCAGCAACACAATGATACCGAGTAGAATGACAACACGTTGGCTAAATAAAGAGGTTTCCTGTAAGTGGTCTTTGAGCGTGAGCGGTTGTTTCATAACATGATCTTTAACTCAAGAAAGTAGAGTGCTTGAGCCATGTTTTATCCGGGTAATAGATAAATACGACGCTGCCGTTTTTGATAGTATCGATAATCGCGCGATTGACGTTAGGATTGACTGCCAAGCAGCCCCAGCTCGTGCCAAGGTGTCCATGCTTTTCGATGAATTCTTCACTCACATAGTTGGCGCTGTGCAACACGATATGGCGATTGGCCGCATTGTCATTGATGCCTTTTTCTAAGCCGTGCAATGACAAGGAATAATCGTGTTTACCGCGATACGTTTGTCCTGTGAGTAGTGTGCCCAAGCTGGATTTCAGGGTATTGAGTCGATTGGAAAAATGGGTTGCCATCAACTGACCGCTGTTCTTACCGTGTGCGACTAAGGTATGGAATAGCACCTTTTCTCGCTCCATGTCTAACACCCACAAGCGGCGTTCTGTTGAAGGCAGCGAATAATCAACGATAGTGAGTAGGTTTTGCTTGGTTTGTCCAGTTTCTTGCGCGTAGCGATACGCCTTAAGTGCCAGCTTCAATACGTCTGGACTCAAGTCATAATTGCGCGCGTGGAAAATTACTTGCTTTTCATTGAAAAGATCGCTACTTTGCGCATGGCAAGGTAGACAGATAAGTAAGTAAACGCTGCTAAGTAGAAAAAATAAGTATTTCATAAGAATATTGTTGTATATTTTCTGTTGCCTTTGTAGAATCCACAAGCTGTGAAGAATAAACAATCTTTTAGGATTTGGGTAGAGAAAAATGACGACTTTAAGCGCAAAAAAAGGACATATCGCTCAGAATTGGTATATTATCGATGCGAGTGGCAAAACTTTGGGCCGTTTGGCGACTGCAATTGCACATCGTCTACGTGGCAAACACAAACCGTACTACACGGCACACGTAGACACCGGTGATTACATCATAGTGATCAACACCAGCCAATTGCGCGTGACGGGTAATAAGGCGCAAGACAAAAATTACCATTGGCACACGGGTTACCCTGGTGGGATTAAATCCACGACGTTTAACAAGCTATTGGCCAAAAATCCTTGCCGCGTGTTGCAAACCGCGATCGACGGCATGATGCCTAACACACCGTTGGGTCGGCAGATGTTGCGTAAGCTACACCTTTACGCACATGCGGAACATAAGCATATTGCGCAGCAGCCAGAGCCGTTAGAGGTTTGAGCCGCGAGTTGGAAATGACAGCGCGGCGGCTCGTTGTTGGTGCAAAGCAGACAAACGCGGCGCGAAGTCTGTAACAAAGAAGACAGGGTTCGAGGTAGACTCGGGCTACTAAAGTAATTTGACAAACTAGGCAGGTGAGTTCATGGCAGTTCAGCAACATTATGCAACCGGTAGACGTAAGACGTCTGTTGCGCGCGTGTTTTTACGCCCAGGCACGGGCAAGATCAGCGTTAACGGCAAGACGGTAGAAGTTTACTTTGGTCGTAAAACCGATCGCGTGGTGATTCGCACACCGTTAGAGTTGGTCGATCAAGCCAAGCAGGTCGATCTGCTCATTACCGTGCAAGGTGGTGGTACGAGTGGACAGGCCGGTGCGATTCGTCATGGTATAACCAGAGCCTTGATCAAGCGTGAGTTAGCAGAAAATGCGTTGGCTGGTTTGAGCGAGGCGGATGTACCTGTAAAACGTGCGCTGCGTCGTGCCGGTTACGTTGAACGTGATTCGCGTATGGTCGAACGCAAAAAAGTCGGACGCCATAAAGCGCGTAAAGGCACTCAGTACTCCAAGCGCTAACGCAAACGCCCCGTGGATTTACGGGGTGTTTGGGTGTTGTGGTATTCCTGTGAACGGGTAGCGTAGTCGGGTGGTTGATATCCTAGTCGGTATCGCCGCATACACCGATAGAGACAGAGCTATGGACTTAAATTTTCTAGACTTCGAACAACCCATTGCTGAATTACAGGCAAAAATTGCAGAACTGCGACGTGTGGGTGACGACAGTCAAGTTAATATCAGCGACGAAATTTTGCGGTTAGAACAAAAGAGCGTTGATCTAACCCGTTCCGTATTTTCTGCTTTAACGACTTGGCAGATCACGCAATTAGCAAGACACCCGTTACGTCCGCATACACTGGATTATATCGCGCGTATTTTTACCGATTTTGATGAGCTGCACGGTGATCGGCATTACGCGGCAGGTAGCTCTATCGTTGGTGGTTTAGCGCGCCTAGACGGTGACGCGGTGATGGTAATAGGCCATCAAAAAGGCTGCAATACCAAAGAAAATGTGCAACGTAATTTTGGTATGCCATTACCGGAAGACTATCGTAAGGCATTGCGTTTGATGCAAATGGCCGAGCGTTTTCAAATCCCCGTGATTACCTTGATTGACACGCCGGGTGCTTATCCGGGCATAGGCGCAGAAGAGCGCGGGCAAAGTGAAGCAATTGCGACTAATTTATTTCATATGTCTGAGCTGAAGATCCCCATTATTTGTATCGTGATTGGCGAGGGTGGATCCGGTGGGGCCTTGGCCATCGGTGTTGGCGACAAACTATTGATGTGCCAATACAGCATTTATTCGGTTATTTCGCCGGAGGGTTGCGCGTCTATTTTGTGGAAGTCTGCGGACAAGGCCAGCGATGCTGCCGAAGCCATGGGTGTGTCTGCGACACGTCTGCATCAACTGGGATTAATTGATGCCATCATTCCGGAGCCACTGGGCGGTGCGCACCGCGATGCGGCGGCCATGGCGACGCACATCAAACAGGCCATTTTGCAGTACTTACCGATGTTGCGTGGTTTGAGCATAGAAGAACTGCTAGCCCAGCGTTACCAACGTTTGTTGGCGATTGGGCGCTAAAAGAAGGGTGTCATCCCGAACATCGCAACGCGATGGAGGGATCTCGAGATGATTGCGCGGTGTTATTAGCAGGTATGTAGCGCTTGCACGAGATCCCTCGTTGCACTCGGGATCTGATATATCCCCACGAATTTTTAACGTAACGCATTGATAAACCTAATTGTTGCCGTTCGCCCTGAGGAGATCGCGCAGCGATCGTCTCGTCCTTCGGGGACCTCAGGAGGGTAAACGGCAACAATAATTTTCAACCTATTTTTGTCTTTTGCCGTTTAGTCGTTGCATAACATTTTTTATCTTTTCGCTTGGATAACAGCCGGTACACGTCGAGACGGCGTCCTTAGAGAACCTCAGGACGCCTCCTCGGGACGAACGGCTGTTTTTAATGCGTGGGGATATACCGCTCGGGATGACACCGTGTTTATGTTGCGGTGTCAGGATGGATAGCATGGTTGTCACACCTGCCAACTGATATATTTCAATTGTAAAAACTCGTCTATCCCGTAGGTCGATCCTTCACGGCCAAAGCCGGATGATTTGATCCCACCAAAGGGTGTCGTTGCGCTTGAGAGGGCGACGTGGTTGATAGCGAGCATGCCGGTTTGCAACGCGTGAGTGATGCGCCAAATGCGTGATTGATCTTGCGTATAGACATAGGCCGCCAAACCAAACTCGGTGGCGTTGGCTGTGTCTATCGCGTCTTGTTCATCGCTAAAACGCAGCAAGCTTGCAACGGGACCAAAAATCTCTTGTTGGCTGATCGCCATGTCCATGGTCACGTCGGTGAGTAAGGTCGGTTGATAACACGTTTCGCCTGCGGGGTGCTGTGCACCGCCACAGTGTAAGCTAGCCCCTTGTGCGATGGCTTGTTGTACTAAACCATCGACTTTGTTAAATGCCGCACGATTGATGAGTGGGCCTTGGACTATCCCTTCGACTAAGCCATTGCCCACCCGTAGCGTTGCCATCTGTTGCAACAAACGTTGGGTGAATGCCGTGTAGATACTGTCTTCTACCAGGATACGGTTGGGACAAATACAGGTTTGACCGTTGTTACGAAATTTACTTTGCATTAATCCAGCAACAGCCTGATCCAGATCGGCATCGGCAAAGACGATAAACGGCGCATTACCGCCTAATTCAAGCGATAGTTTTTTGACGGTACTGGCGCTTTGTGCCATCAGTTGCTTACCCACCGCGGTGGAGCCGGTGAAGGAGAGCTTGCGCACCAAGGGATGACTTGTCAGCACACCACCGAGTACGGCGGGTTCGCCGGTAATCACATTGAACACGCCAGCAGGGAATTCTGCTTCTGCCGCAAGGGCTGCCAATGCTAAGGCAGAAAAAGGGGTGTCTTCCGCAGGTTTGAGTACCACGGTGCAACCGGCCGCGAGCGCGGGCGCACACTTACGGGTTATCATGGCGCAGGGAAAATTCCACGGTGTAATGGCGGCGACGACACCGATTGGCTCCTTGTTAATGAACCCGTGTTGTTGCGTGCCGGTGGATAGCAGATCGCCGTGTAAACGCATGGCTTCTGCGGCGTACCACTCAATAAAAGAAACGGCGTAACTGATTTCGGCATGGGCTTCTGCCAACGGTTTGCCTTGTTCTGTTGTCAGTAACAGGGCGAGATCAGCGTGGTGTTGTTTGATGCGCGTTGCCCAGCGTAATAACAGGGCCGCGCGTGTTGCTGCGGCTGTGTTACGCCAGTTTAGCCAGGCGTGATGGGCCGCTAGCACGGCTTGTGTGGTTTGTTCGGCACTGCAACAAGGAACGCTACCAATGCGGGTGTGATCAAAGGGATTGTAAACGGAGAATGTGCGCAGATCGCTGGCTGCTATCCATTGGTCATTAACGTAACAGTGTTGACGAAATAAGGCGTCGTGTGTAAGGCGCATAATTCACTATCCCATTTTACTGACAGATGGCGTATGATGGCATGCTTGCCAACGGGAAGACAAGGGGACCCTGTGTCAGCACTAGAAATACCGGAAGCCTATCAACAGTTAAGCTGTGTGTTGTTGACATCACCCACGGCGCAGAGTGGTACGTCGTTATTACAGCGTGTATTAAACGGTAGCCAGCAAATTATTATCTACGGTGAAAATCAAGGCGTGATGCTGACACATGTGGCAAATTTTTTATGCGATGTGCATGTGCAAGCCTTACCGCAAGTAGACTATAACGCACAACGCTTAGCACGTATTGTCGCGGGAGATACGGATTTTTGGCATCCTGACTTACTGCCTGATGTGGTCGCCTATGCCCGGTTGTGGCGCGATTTTTTTTATGGCGTACTCGACAACAATCAACAATTTTCACAGCAGTTGGGCCGTTCCCTGTGGGGCGTGAAACAAGCTGGATTGACGCCGTTAGTGATTGCACGATTGCGTGCGTTGCTACCGCAACTCAAGGTCATCTATGTTTACCGTAATGTATACGACGTGTTGAGCGCGGCCAAGGCGAAACTCGATGCGTGCACGCCACAGCAAGTGAAGCAATTGGCGGTCACCTGGCAGCAAAACATGATGTTTTTGCAGCATCCGGTTGCGGCCCATAGTTTATGTTTGTGTTACGAAGAAATCGTCCGTGCACCCAGCCAATGCATTACACAACTGCAAACTTTTTTGGGTGTAAGTGATTTATCATTGCATGCGTTTGCTACCCGCATTAACACGATCGCGTCCACAGAAGGACAGTACATACCACCGAGTCAACTAACGGCAGAGGAACGGGCTATTTTATATCGCCACGCGGGTAAGACCATGCAGCGCTATTATCCCGACTATTGTGATCACCGCAGTGATTACCGCTGGTGAATCAGCTTAGCAAGGTGAACGGTTTAAAGTATACGATTCTTCAGGGCGAACGTTGAAGTTGAGTTTCCCTAGTATTCATATGATCTATGGGGATATATCCGAGGTTACGCGGTGACGCAGCTGCCATTCACCATTGATTTTATGCCATAAGTGTGGCGAACGGTAACTGTCGATAGTGTGCCAAAAAGTCGCTTCATCCAATTCCACATAATCGAGAAAATCGGCAAAATATTTTTGTGGAAACTCGCCATCATAGCGTTGTACTAAAGCCACACCCTCGGCCCGGGTGAGGTGACGATTACAAATCTCTTGTGCTGCATCGTAGGTCGCGCGACCGATGCCAAATTTAATAAACGTGGTGAAATAGTGCAAGCCATCTACTTTATCGTCTAGACTCACGTATTTTGAATAGGTGCCCTCGGTGCGTTCGCTGTTGGGTTTAAATGCACTGTGTTGCAGCGCGTAATAATATTTTTCTTGCGGTTTCCAGTGTTCATAGTAACCCATGTGATGGACTTCAATGCCGCTGCGTACCACATCGCTGAGCGCGATAGGCTTGTACGGTGCGAGGTCGGCGTGACTAAATCCCACGTCTAACCAAAATGCCTCGGGTTGCCCACCGAGAATGAGCTCCGGTTCGTGGACATCGGTTGCGTAATATTGCGGAGGCATGATGGGTGTAAAGGCTTCACGTAGATCATTGCCACTTTCGGCCGGACTTTCGCCGTACATGATGAGACGAATATTATGTTGCAATGCTAATTTAGGACCTATTTGCTTTTGCCCTAAGATAAACGGTTGAAAAGGATGTAGTAGCTGTAAAAATGCCATCTGCGTTAATTTGCGGTGTAACACCGGGTGTGGTGTGACAGTAATGTTAGCAAAACCAGCATCTAACCAACTCGCAAAATTATGTCTGCCAATATCGGTGTACAGATGGGGGGGCCAGGTTACTGTCAATGGGTGCATGCCGTATTTATATTTCAGCACGTGTGCCACGTAGAAACTATCTTTACCACCACTACCCGGAACGATGACATCATAACTGCCATCGTGACTGCGAAATTTATCCAGTAACGTCAGCAGTTCCTGTTCGCGTGCTGCCCAATCTATCTGTTGTTGTTTGAGAATATGATAGCGACACGCCGAGCAAATGCCTGCTTCATCAAATGCGATGACGTTTTTGTGATTCCTATTTTTGAATTCGCGTGCGGACTGTGGACGTTGGTTCGACATGACGCACGAGCGACAAAACACCACCTGTGAGGGCAACTGTAATGACTGGTACGGCATGGTATTTTTAGATAACATGATTACCTTCGTTTAAGTATTGCATTATACAGGTGACAAGCAATGATTGTGCCAGCGTAACTATTTAGTAACTTTATGATGTTGCTTGAACATGCAGTGTATTCCTTACGCGATGGGGATTCTCAAGGGGAGAATCGCGATTCTTCCCTGAGAATGCCGTTAAGCCCAGTTTTACTGGGTAGGCGTAAAATTAAGGGTAACTATTCAGCATTTTGCTGAATAGTTACGTGCCAGCGTTAGAGCATCTAGAGGTAAAGTCATGTTAACACCCTCCATTCTTGCTGTTGTGGTCGCGAGAAGCGGCTCTAAAGGTGTGCCGGATAAAAACAGTCGTCCGTTTAATGGTCGCAGCTTGGTGGCGTGGAGCATACACGAGGCGTTGCAAGTTCCTGCGATCGATAGACTCATGGTGTCAACCGATTGTCGACAGATTGCGGCTATTGCACAAGATGCCGGTGCCGATGTTCCTTTTCTACGTCCGGCCGCGTTGGCAGATGATAACGCTCACCTACAACAGGTGCTTTTGCATGTGCTGACCGAGTTACGCCAACAAGAAGATGTGCACTACGACTATATTTTGTTGTTGCAGCCGACTTCGCCATTGCGTACGGCACAGCATATTGGCCAGGCGCTGGATTATTATTTTAGCCAGCGGCAGAGCCCCACTGACACGCTGATTTCGGTGAAAACCGTCAGTCCAAAAATGGGATGGGTGATGCAAGCGGATGCCACCGGGCACGTCACGTTTTGTTTGCCGCAGGCGCAGCACGGTGTGCAACGGCAACAATTGCCGACCTTGTACTTGCCGAATGGTGCGATTTATTTTTCGCCTACAGCGGGATTAGTCGAGTATTTCTTTTATGCGCCACACACGCTGTATTACGTGATGACAGAACACGATTCCATCGATATAGACACGCCCGAAGAATTTGCCGAGGCGGAAGTACGACACAAACAACACCAAGCGCGTAGGAGAGTGTGATGCATAGCGCACAGGCGATGATGTTCCACCATTTTTATGATGCAACCCATCCACCAGGGCAAGGTGCGATCAGTGCAGACACGCTAAGCGCTATTATCGAATATATTGGCGTAGAGCGCATTTTGCCAGCTGCCGAGTGGTTGTGGCGCGCACGCCAGCACACCTTAGCGCCGCATCATGTATGTTTGAGTTTTGATGATGGTTTACGTTGTCAATATGATATTGCATTGCCGGTATTACAGCATTACGGTTTGACTGCATTTTGGTTCGTGTATTCATCGGTGTTAGATGGCGCGATCGAACGTTTAGAATGGTACCGCTATTTTAGAGTGACACAGTTTACGGCGATAGATGATTTTTATGTGGCGTTTAAGCAGCAGTTACTGGGTTTACCCAATTCTGCCCAGTTGTTACAGCAGCTGAAGTATTTTTCGGCTGCGTCGTATTTAAGCGAGGCGCCTTTCTACAGCACATCGGATCGTGAATTCCGTTATATACGCGATGAGATTTTGGGTCCTGAACGCTATTTTGCAGTGATGGATCAATGGCTAGAACAAGTACCCTGTGCCATGCAACCGATCGCCGATAAATTATGGCTGAGTGTCGCACAGGTGCAACAGTTACATAGCCAAGGCCATGTCATTGGTTTGCATTCACATACCCACCCGACACGCATGGCCCGTTTAGCGCGTCGCGTACAACAACAAGAATACGTCATGAATTTTGAGCGTTTACGCGCTGTGTTACACACTGCACCGCAAGTGATGTCGCACCCTTGCAATTCATATAACAGTGATACATTGGACATTTTACGTGAGTTATCCATACAGTTGGGTTTTTGTGCTAATCCCTATACGTCGCAAACGAGTCGGTATGAATACCCCCGTGAAGACCATGCCAACACAGTGAGACAGTTATACCGCGCGTATTTCAAGATGCGAACTTTGATAGATAAGTCGCGCGATATACCCTGTATTGATGACCGGCAAAAAATAAATTTTCGCTCGGTCACCCAAGGGGAGAATCGCGATTCTCCCCTTGAGGAACCCCATCGCGAGAAGAACACTGCAAAATGCAAAAAGCGCATGTTGAAGTGGAATGGGCCTATATGAAAATAGGCGTATTCACCAGTAACCAACCCAGGCATCTGGCCTTATTAGCCAAGCTCGCTACGGTAGCGCAGGAGGTGATTGCGATCACAGAGTGCACCGCGGCCTATCACCCCGATCACTATACCGATGCCAGCTTACGTGATTATTTTGCACGGGTAGCACATGCGGAAGCGCATGTGTTTGGTAGCGAGGTTGTTTTAGCGGAAAATATTCACACCTTAGCACTGTCTATGGGACAAGCCAGTCAGTTACCCTTATCTGCTATCACGCCGTTGCTAACTGCCGATCTGTGTATCGTGTTTGGTTCCAGTTATTTAACTGGCCCAGTCGGTGATGCGTTAATCCAACAACGGGCCATCAATATTCATATGGGTCTTGCACCCTATTACCGCGGTGCGGCCTGTAATTTTTGGGCACTATACGATGATCGGCCGGCATACGTGGGTGCAACTCTACATTACTTGGCGGCGGGTATAGACAATGGCGATATCTTATATCATGTGTTACCGCGGCCACAGGCGGTGGATCCGTTTATTTACGGCATGTTGGCCGTGGCAGCGGCACAGCATAGCCTGGTACAACACCTACAGCAAACCACCTTACCTTTACGTTACGCGCAACCGCAACATCAGGTTATTCCACAGCGTTATACAAGACGTGCCGATTTTACGCCTACCGTGGCTGCCACCTATTTGCAACAAAGCCACAGCCCCCTACAACTCGCCCAGGCGTTAGCAACACGCGACGTAGCGGGGCTGATACGCCCGGTTGTCGTATAACCCATACAAAGAGCGTAGGCATGTCCGTCCGCCATACCCACGGAGACAATTTATTGCAGCCGAAGTTCACAATCATTAAAGTTTTTTTTCTCAGTGGTCGATAACAGCATTGGTAGCGGTAAATATTGCAATGAATACGCGATATATCCGCTGAAAATAATCATTTGTGCGGTGGCCCCGCCAAATGGGCGGTTAGGAGAAGTTCTCATGGCTTTAACAGTAAATACAAACATTTCCTCTTTGAATGCGCAGCGGAATTTGAGTATGTCCTCAAAAAACCTTAGCGTTGCATTCGAGAGATTGTCCTCAGGCTTACGTATCAACAGCGCAAAAGACGACGCGGCAGGATTGGCGATTACCCAAGGGATGACCGCGCAAATCCAAGCATTGTCGGTGACAGAACGTAATGCAAACAACGGTATTTCGGTGATTCAAACGGCGGAAGGTTCATTAAATGAAGTCAGTAATAACTTACTGCGTATTCGTGAATTATCCGTGCAAGCGGCTAACGCAGACAATACGGCTAGCGATAGAGCGAAATTACAAGACGAAGTAAAAGCATTAAAAAATGAAATAGATCGTATCGCCGGATCGGTAGACTTTAACGGTACCAAACTGCTAGATGGCTCCTACGGAACGGCAACCTTCCAAGTGGGTACCAGAGCGGGTGATGAAATTGGCTTATCCATCTCTAGTGCTAAGACGGCACAATTAGGGACGGCGAACGCAACCCAAACGGGGCAGTTTACCTTAGCGAAAAAGACTACCACGGCAGGGTCATTTTCTACCACCGGTAGTTTAGCCGCGTTGTCTGCAGGCCAGATGACGATTAACGGGGTATCGATTCGTGCGGCGAGTTCGGGCGATGACGTTTTGTCGTCTAGCGATAATGCGGCGAGCAGTTTCGCACGGGCAGCAGCGATCAATGCATCAGCGGATCAAACCGGAGTACGGGCCGTAGCGAATGCGACGACCTTAGCACTGGGTGCAGTGACGGTTGGTACCACGACAACGGTAGTGGCAACAGGTGACGACTTCCAAATCAATGGGACTAACGTTGCCTTAACCAATGCAGCCTCACTCACACAAATTATCACGGATATCAACGCGCAAAGTGCAACAACGGGTGTCACGGCCAGTGGTTCTGCGGGTGCATTTACTTTGACGGCAACGGATGGTAGAAACATTCGCTTGACGTCTAGCGGTGATGTGACAGTTGCCTTGTTTGCTAATTTTGATGTGAGTGATGCATTAGACAAAGTGCAGTCGGGTACAGTCACACTGTATTCTAACAAGGATATCGTGATAGGGGGTACATCACCCGCTACCGCAGGTACTGGCTTAGAAGCACAGACAATCAGCGCCACCACGGAAAAAGTCTTGCAGGCGACGGGTACGGGATTCCAAGCCATGTCTACCGGCGATTTAATCATTAATGGTTTTTCCGTCAATATGTCTGCGATCACCGTTACCTCCAGTAACGAACGTTCCAGTTCAAATGGTACTGCCAGTGCGCAACGTACGGCATTGATGATCAACAACACCACAGGGTTAAAAGATCAAGTCGTCGCTACCGCCAGAACCGAGATGAATTTGGGTAAAGTCACCGCTGCAGCAGCCGGTAACTTAGTGTTAAACATCAATGGTACGGCGGTTACGATTAATCAGGAGATTACCGAAAATGACGGCAATGGATTTTTGGCGGGTAAAATCAATGCGACATTGAATACGGGTTCCACCACCGATGACATTAACGGGATCGTGGCCTCGGTCAACAGTGATGGCGAGTTGATCTTGACGGCATCCGATGGCAGAAACATCCGGGCGAATGTCGGCACAGCCAATGCGACCAGCTTTTTGGGTAACATCGATGTGACCACGACCAACACCGATGTATTAGCCAAGGGTAGTATTACCTTAGCGGCTAAAGACGGTTATGCAGTGGCTCCCATCGAGGGTAACAAGCAAGCCTTAGCGGGTATTGTGGATCAACGGGGTACAGTTGCCAGTGTGGATGTGTCTACTTTGGAGGGTGCAAAAGCAGCGATTACCGCTGTCGACTCGGCATTAGACCAAATTAACTCACAACGCGCGGTATTGGGTGCCACTCAAAACCGTTTTGATTCTTCGGTACGCGTTATGCAGAACGTATCGCAAAATCTACAAGCTGCACGTTCACGGATCCGTGATGTCGACTTTTCACAAGAAACCGGTGAATTGACGAAGAATCAGATCCTACAACAAGCGGGTGTGTCCATCTTAGCACAAGCCAACGCGTCACCACAGAGAACCGTGTTAGCCTTGTTGCAAGGGGGCTAGTAGCGCGTAACACAGGACCGGGTCGTTTGATCCGGTTATTGTAACCAGGTACAACGAGCCAAAGCAAAATTTCCCTGCCGTGTGGTGGGGATTTTGTTTTTTGGTTGGCAAGCTATTTGCAGGTATCTTGGCGAGGTGTAGCTATTCAGTGTTTTGCTAAATAGTTACGGTAAAAACTATAAAACGGAGTGGTACGATGGCTACGGTGAGTTCTTCAGGATTGCTGACTTCATCCGGATTAGGCTCTGGCATAGACATAGAAGGGATCATCAGTAAATTAATCAGTGCGGAAAAATCGCCTGAATTAGTATTATTAACAAAGAAAGAAGCAAACGTTACGGCCACTTTAACAGGGCTAGGGACTTTTAAATCTGCATTAAGTAGTTTTGAAGACAATTTAGCATCATTCAGTGACGCAACGACATTCAATGCACGCAAAGCCACTTCATCAGATACCAGTGCGTTTACCGTCAGCGCCGATAGTACCGCCGTGTCTGGCAGTTATAGTGTTGAAGTCACGCAGCTAGCCAAGCAACAAAAATTAATATCTAGCAATTTTGCCACGAGTGCGACAACCGTTGGGTCTGGTACATTGACCATCGCAACGCAAGGCGGTGCGAATTCATTTAACGTGACCATCACGGCGAGCAGTAATGATACCTTAGCCGGCATACGTGATGCGATCAATGAAAGTGAGGATAATACCGGGGTAGTCGCCACTATCATCAGTGTAGATGATGGGGCGGGTGGCACAGCGAGTAGGTTGGTATTAACCGCGGATGATGTGGGGACCGACAATACCATGACGGTCACCGTGGTGGACGACGATGGCAACAATACCAATATAAGTGGCTTGTCTCAGTTAGTACACAACCCACCGACTACGAACAATATGACGGAGTTACAAGAAGCGAAAGATGCCATTATTGAAATAGAAGGCCAAACCTTAACGAATAAATCCAGCAATGTCTTTACCGATCCGGTCAGTGGCGTCACCCTCACCGTGGTAGCACAAGATCCGGGACAAGTCCATACGCTTACTGTTGCGGCAGACAATAGTAGTGTCACGACGGCGGTCAATAAGTTTGTCGCTGCTTACAATACGATGATGGATGCCTTAAATAGCTTAGATCGTTATGATAGTTCTACGCAAACAGCGGGTAGTTTACTGGGTGATTCGAGCTTACGTTCGGTTAAAAGTAATATCATCAAAGTGATCACATCTGCAGTCAGTGGCTTGACGAGCAATGTGAATAGCTTGGGTCAAATCGGATTACATTTAGATAGCAAAAACAAATTGGTGATAAATCGTGCTCAATTAGATGCCGCATTATCCGCAGATTTTAACTCAGTGTCCAATATCATCTCCGGTGACGATGGTATCAGTACGCAGCTCAAAACAATTATCGAAGGTTACACGGTTGACACGACGGGTATCATTGATACACGCCGTAGCGGTCTAGATACTGTCATCAGCAGCATCACCGATCAGCGTACCCGATTAGATGCTAAATACACCAGTCGGGAACAAGTGTTAAGAGCTAAGTTTACGGCCATGGATAGTTTATTGAGTTCGTTGAATTCAACCAGCGCTTTTCTGACGCAACAATTTGATGCAATCAATGCTAATAACAGCAACTAGACGAGAGTGACGTTGCACTGGTAACAGCAAGCTGTTTTGTGCATAATGGCCCATGAAAACGACGTATGTTATTCAGCATGTTGCTGAATATACCGCTCGTACTTCAAGATGCGAATTGTGATGGGCAGTCCCGCGGTATACTCTGTTTTTATGACCGGCACAAAGTATGTGTGCACGGTCACCCAAAGAGAGAATCGCGATTCTCCCCTTGGGAAACCCCATCGCGTAGAGAGCACTGCAAAATGCAAAAATGGCATTTTGACGTGTAATGGCTATAGTTACAAACAACGATTAGCATGGAGGCAACGTGGCAAATAAGGCTGCAGGGATGAGTAGAGACGTGTTCCTTGTTGATGGTTGTCGTACGCCTTTTTTACGTGCACGCCAAACTCCTGGCTTATTTTCCGCCGCGGATCTCGCGGTTGCTGCTAGCCGTAGCTTACTCCTGCGTCAACCCTTCCCTGCCACTGCATTGGATGATGTGATTTGTGGTTCAGTCATGCCTAGTGCAGATGAAACGAATATCGCACGCGTGGTGAGTTTGCGCGTGGGCTGTGGTGTACATGTACCCGCATGGACCGTACAACGTAACTGTGCATCCGGTTTGCAAGCAATAGACAGCGCCAGTCGTGCGATTGCGAGTGGTCGACACCATTTAGTATTAGCCGGTGGCACAGACGCAATGAGTCGTGCGCCCTTGCTATTTCATTTGGCGATGAATCAGTGGCTAGGTAAATGGATGACATGCAAGACGTCACTTCAAAAAATCGCGCATGCATTGCGGATAAGGCCACGATTATTTTATCCCCAGATTGCCTTATTGCGTGGACTCACCGATCCGTTTACGGGTTTGTCGATGGGACAAACCGCCGAGCATCTCGCGTATCAATACGATATCACGCGCCAACAGATGGATGGATTTGCTGTACGCAGTCATGTTCACGCTGTGCGGGCACAAGAGCAACAGCATTTCAATGAAATTACTGCACTCTATGATACGCAAGGTAATTACTACGCGTTGGACGATGGCATACGTTTGGATCCCAGTTTAGAAAAATTAGCACGCTTAAAGCCGATGTTTGATAAACCCTTCGGTGACGTGACGGCAGGCAACAGCTCACAAATAACCGACGGTGCGGCGTTTGTTCTATTAGCCAGTGTAGAGGCAGTGACGCGTTATGACTTGCCGGTGCTGGCGAAAATCGTCGATGCGCAATGGGCTGGTTTGGCGCCGGAGAATATGGGTTTAGGTCCAGTGCATGCAGTGGCGGCGTTATTTGCTAAACACCAACTGGCCTCATCTGACATCGATTACTGGGAAATCAATGAAGCATTTGCCGCTCAGGTGTTGGCGTGTTTGCATGCCTTGGCTGATACGGATTACTGTCATCAACATTTTGGCGTGTCCCATGCGCTAGGCACGATTGATGTGGCGCGGGTTAATGTAGATGGTGGCGCAATTGCGCTAGGTCATCCGGTGGGGGCGAGTGGTGCGCGTCTTGTTTTGCATCTGGCGCACATTCTTAAGCGTCAACGCGCACGTCGTGGGATTGCGACGCTATGCATAGGAGGTGGTCAAGGAGGCGCATTGTTATTAGAGAACACGGAGGTAGTATGCTAAGCGAGCCCAAGCACTGGCACCGGCTGATCGACAAACAGCGTATTTTGTGGTTGTCGCTAGACAAGCAAGGCACGCATACCAATACCCTAGATACGGAGGTATTGGCTGAGCTAGACACTGTGGTGCGTGAAATAAGCGACGACAAACAATTGGTGGGTGTGGTTATTTGTTCGGATAAAAGCAATGGTTTCATCGCGGGCGCAGACATCCAGCAATTTATGCAATTACACGACATTACTGCGGTGCAACAACTATTGCATAACGGTCAGGATGTCTTCGCGCGTCTTGCTGCATTACCCATTCCTACGGTGGCCATGGTCCACGGATTTTGTATGGGCGGCGGATTGGAATTAGCCCTGGCCTGTCGTTATCGCGTGGCAGCTACACACGATAGTACGCGTTTTAGTTTGCCTGAAGTCACCTTAGGGATACAACCCGGATGGGGCGGTAGCGTGCGTTTACCGCGTTTAATCGGTGCATTTCGTGCATTGCCTTTATTGATGAGTGGCAAAGCTATAGGCGCACAGGCCGCATCCCGATGGGGTTTAGTTGATATGGTGGTGCCGCAACGGCAATTGCGCAAAGCGGCTGTGCATTTTGCATTACAGCGCAGACGACAGCTTACCCTACGTGCGCGATGGCGTCGTCTGACCGTACGGTTACAAGATCTATGGCCGGTGCGTAGCGTAGCGGCCAAAATTTTCCATTGGCAACTTTGCAAAAAAGTACAGCGTGCACATTATCCTGCGCCGTATGCCATTTTAGATAACTGGGAATCACACGGTGTTTATACAGAGCAGGCGTGGGTTGCCGAAGTAGATACTGTCACTCAATTATTTTTACACTACACCAGCAAGAATTTAGTCAATGCATTTCATTTGAAAAATGCGTTAAAAAACTTGATTAACCATGCCCCTGTGACATTTCAACGTGTGCATGTGGTAGGTGCAGGCGTGATGGGTGCGGAAATAGCCGCGTGGTGTGTGGCGCAAGGGTTATGGGTTACGGTGCAAGATCAAACGCAAAAACAATTGGCGCAAGCCATGCAACGGGCACGTACGGTGCTGGGGCGTATCTACCGCGATGCGCACCAACTGCAACAGGCGTTAGATCGTTTCGTACCTGATCTACACGGTGATGGCATTGCCGCAGCAGACATTATCATAGAAGCCATCGTCGAAGATCTCGCGATTAAACGGCGTGTATTCGTGGCACTAGAGGCGGGTGCCAAAGCCGATGCGATATTAGCTACGAATACATCCAGTATTCCACTGGCCGAGATCAGCCAAGCGATGCGTGATCCGTCGCGTTTGATTGGCATTCATTTCTTTAATCCCGTTGCGCGTTTGCCGTTGATTGAAATCGTGAGTGACACGCAAACTCAAGCAGGGGTGTTACAGTGTGCGTTGGCCTTTGTGAAGCAGATCAACAAACTACCGTTACCGGTAAAAAGCAGCCCTGGTTTTTTGATCAACCGAATTTTGTCACCGTACTTGATGGAAAGCGTTATTTTATTGGATGAAGGTATGAGTGCTGGTTTCATTGATAAAGCAGCGACGGATTTTGGCATGCCCATCGGTCCGTTGGAATTGGCCGATCGCATAGGACTAGACATTTGCTTGTTGGTCAATGAAAATTTAACCTCACATTTTGGTGGTGAGGTCCCGCGCCATTTGCAAGCCATGGTGAAAAAGGGTTATTTAGGGCGTAAAACGCAACGTGGATTTTATCGTTATGTTAACGGTAAGTTACAACCCGATCTCAATCAGCAAGATCACGGAACGTCGCCATTGCATGAAGTCACCGAACGTTTGGTATTACGCTTGCTCAATGAAGTGGCGGCTAGTTTGCGTGAAGAAGTTGTCAGTGACAGTCAATTGTTGGATGCCGGCATGATTTTTGGTACCGGTTTTGCACCGTTTCACGGTGGACCTATGCGTTATGCGCATTCACGCGGCATTCCCCATATTATTCAGCGTCTGACCGAGTTGAGTGCCAAGCACGGAGAGCGTTTTATGCCGGATCCCTATTGGCACTCTTTGGTGGAGCCAGCTATGAGTGAACCCGCGTAACTATTCAAAGTAAACGAATCTCATCCGCTTGCGGGCGAGTTGTTGAAACACCGCAGGGTTACGCATCCACACAAATATCAACGTAGGTGGTAGCGAGGCATGAATACCAAACAATTGCTGATGCAGGCGCTGACGCAACACCGTGCTGGCCAGTTGGCTCAAGCGCAATCTGCTTATCGCGTGATTGTGCAACAACAGCCGCGGCACGCCGAAGCGTGGCATTTACTCGGCGTCAGTCACCATCAATTAGGTGATTTACACGAAGCAGAGCGCTGCATCCGCAAAGCTCTTGCCTATCAACCCGGCGTCGCATTGTACTACAACAACTTAGCGAATGTGGTGCATGACGCAAAGCGCATAGACGAAGCCATTGCGTTATATGAAAAAGCCTTGGCGCTGGATCCACAACAGTATGAAGTCTACAACGATTTAGCGGTGGCCTTGAAGAATAAAGGCGAATATGCACGTGCTTGTGCGTACTTACAGCGTTTAATTGCCAAGGTCCCAACGCATGCTGTTGCGTATAACAATTTGGGCAACACGCAGCGTGCCATGGGTCATGCTGAGCAAGCCATTGCGGCTTATCGCACGGCACTGGTGTTACAACCTACCTATGCCGATGCGTATTGCAACCTAGGCAGCTTATTCCTAGATGAACAACACTATGCAGCGGCTATCGATGCATTTACCCACGCCTTGCAGCAGCAACCCTCGCATTTAGGCGCGTGGTTAAACCAGGGGATTGCGTGGGAGCAGAGCGGGCAATGGCAACAAGCGCGCGCGTGCTACGATGCGGCTTTAGCCCAACACCCCGATGCCATCCCTTTGCGACTGAATCGTGCGTATCTTGCGTTGCGCTTAGGTGATTTCGCCTTAGGTTGGCGTGACTATGAATTGCGTTTTAGTCCATTGCCGCAGCGCGTGAGTCATTGGTGTAGAGAATCGGTGGTTGATCACAGCATCGGTAAACCGCGTTGGCAGGGCACCGCGATAGATGACGCTTGTCTGTATGTTTACGCGGAACAAGGCATCGGTGATGAAATCATGTTTGCGCAGAACCTAGCGCTACTGCTACCTAAAGCCAAGCAATTGATTGTTGCAACGGATCCGCGCCTGGTGCCTCTATTGAGCCGTGCGTTTATGGGAGTGCAGGTGATAGCACAACAGCAAGAGTTGCCGCCGCATTATCGCCAACAGATCGATTATGAGATTGCACTTGCTAGCAGTTGTCAGTATCTGTATCAGCAACGTGATGATTTCCCACGACCGACGCGTTATCTGTTTGCCGATCCCTTACTGCAACAGTATTGGCGTGAGCGCTTGGCGCAACTAGGTCCCGGTCTCACCATCGGCATCGCGTGGCGTGGAGGCAAAGCACAAACCGATCGCTTACTGCGTTCTACGCGATTGCAAGATTGGTTGCCGTTATTGCGTTTGCCGCAGTGTCATTTTATCAATTTGCAATACGGGGATACGCGCCAAGAATTGCAGGCGTTGCACAGCGAACAAGGTATCGTGGTGCATCAGTGGGATGAGATAGCACCGTTGCGTGAATTAGAGCACAGCGCCGCATTGTTGACGCAACTGGATTTAGTGATCAGTGTGGATAATTCAACTGTGCATTTATCGGGTAGCTTAGGCGTGACTACCTGGGTATTATTGCCCTTTTATTCCGATTGGCGTTGGTCAACTCACGGTGAGGATAGCCATTGGTACGCCAGCGTGCGTCTAGTGCGCCAGTCTCACCCAGGTGATTGGTCTGGTGTATTTGCCCACGTGAAGCAACAGATAACACAGCGATTCGGCGTTTTTGGCCGAATAACGGATATCCGTACTTGACCTAGCGCGTACTTGCCTGCATCATTACGGCGGTCCCGCGTAGGCTAAGTACGGGTTGTTTGCTGCGCGAGTATTCTGCACGGCTGCATGGGTTTCCGATTAAGTGATAAAGAATGACAGTTAGGATTATAGGCGTGAAAAATTCAAATACAATGATCCATGTATTATTAATGATTGTACTCGGCGGTGCCGCATTGTCTGCTTCGGCGTTGGAATTTGGTTTGCCCGCGGCGGGTAATGATCTCGTGGGGCAAGAGCAAACGGTTGCGTTGCAAGCTAACGAGGATTTACACAAAATCGGGCGTCGTTTTGATATTGGATACTACGAGATGGTGGAGGCTAATCGTCAGTTAGCGCAGCAACCGTCTTTAGCCGAAGGCACGTCGGTGGTGATCCCCAGTCGTTTTATTTTGCCACCGGGTGAGCGTAAAGGTTTGGTGATTAACTTGGCGGAAATGCGCCTTTATTATTATCCGCCGACTACGAATACGGTGATTACTTATCCGTTAGGCATAGGTCGTTTGGATTGGGAGACGCCGTTGGGTATGACGGAGGTTGTCGCCAAAACCGCTAATCCCACGTGGCGCGTGCCTGCCTCCATCAAAGCATACAACAAAGAAAACGGTATTGAATTACCTGATGTGGTACCACCAGGCCCCAAGAATCCATTAGGCAAGTTTGCGTTTCGCCTAAAATTACCGGGTTATTTGATCCATGGCACTAACCATCCTTCTGGGGTGGGTATGCGCAGTAGTTCGGGTTGCTTGCGTTTATTCCCGGAAGACATTGCCGCGCTATTCAAGTTGATGCCCGTCGGCACGCCGGTGCGTATCATCAATGAACCGTATAAATTAGGGTGGTACGACAATCAGTTACACCTAGAAGCGCATCAACCATTGCAGGAGTATATCGCCAGTTTGGGCGGTAAAAATAGTTTGACACCGATGGTGCAAGCCGTGTTGCGCGCCGAGCGTGGTAACGCGACTAAAGTTGATTGGCAGTTTGCTGAAACGATTGCCGAGGCGCAGCGCGGTATACCGCATGTCATCGGTGCATTGGGTCATCTGCCGGCGTTAGGTGTTCCCGTGGCAGCGCAACAGCCTAAGTGATGGAGCGCTTCCTTAGGTTGTGAAAGTCCCACCTGTTTGTCCGGGTGTATGCCGCGGTAACAAGCAGTGTTTTGGCACTGCGATATTGGTGTATTTGTCAATTGACGAACGATATGGGCCCTAACTCATCCGTTACAGGTATAAACCATGGAGGTAAGCATGCCGGATACACAGCGACCAACGATACGTACTGCAGCCGTGCTGGGTGCAGGTGTGATGGGTGCGCAGATAGCTGCGGTATTGGCCAATGCTGGGATTAAAACCTGGCTATTTGATTTGCCGGCTAAGCATACCGATCCACATTATGCCGTCAAACAAGCCGTGCAGCGTTTACACCAATTAAAGCCCGCACCCTTGGTGGTGCCAGAAGCCGCTGCGCTGATTCAAGCCGCGAGTTACGAGCATGATCTCGCGCATATCGCGGAATGTGATCTCATCATTGAAGCCATCGCCGAGCGCATTGATTTCAAAAAAGCCTTGTTTGGTAAAATAGCCCCGCACATTCACGCGCGGGCGATTCTAGCGAGTAATACGTCCGGCTTGAGCATTAACGAATTAGCGCGCTATATGTCACCCAAGCTGCGTACGCGATTTTGCGGCATACATTTTTTCAATCCGCCGCGCTATATGCGGCTTATTGAATTGGTCGCGAGTGAAAGTACAGATGCGGCCATCATCGAACAATTAGAAAACTTTTTAGTGAGCCGCTTAGGTAAAGGCGTATTGCACGCCAAAGACACGCCTAATTTTATTGCCAATCGTGTCGGTGTTTTTTCTATGTTGTCCATCATGCACCATGCGCAACGCTTGGCGGTGCCGTTAGAAGTAGTGGATGCATTAACCGGTCCGTTGCTGGGGCGACCCAAGAGTGCGACCCTGCGCACGGCAGACGTGGTAGGCTTAGACACCATGGGATACGTGATACACACCATGGCGGAGCATTTGACGATTGATCCGTGGGCGAAGTTTTATGTGCTACCGGCTTGGATCCAAACCCTAGTGGACGCACAAGCATTGGGTCAAAAAACGCAAGGAGGCATTTACAAAAAAGTCGGCCAAACCATTCAAGTATGGGATATTGCGGCGCAACAGTACCGGGTTGCAGATAAGCAACCGGGGACCACGGTGCAACAGATCATGCAACTCAAAGACAGCGGTGAACGTTTTGCTGCGTTGTATGCGAGTCATGATAACGAAGCGCAATTACTGTGGTCGCATTTCCGTGATCTCTTTCATTATTGTGTGGTGCATGGGCAGTCCATCGCACACAGCTTACGCGATGTGGACTTAGCCTTACGCTGGGGATTTGGTTGGCGCGAAGGCCCATTTGCGACCTGGCAATTGGCAGGCTGGCAAGCCATCATCGCTTACCTGCAAGCAGACATTGCCGCGGGCAAGGCGATGGCGGAGCAACACGTGCCGCAGTGGGCAACCGATAAAAATTTCGCGGGTGTTTATACTGCCGAGGGCGCCTATGTGCCAGAGACGCGGACTTACCAACCGCGTTCAAGCTTAGCGGTATACAAGCGCCAGTTATATCCTGAAACTTTACTTGCTGAAGAATCGACTCCCGGTATCACCTTGTTTGAAAATGCCAGCATGCGTTTTTGGCACATGGGTGATGACATCGGCATTGTGAGTTTTAATACCAAGATGAACACCATCAACAGTGAAGTACTCGATGGGATCAGCACGGCGATCACTTACGCAGAGCAACATTGTCGTGGTTTGGTATTGTGGCAGCAGCGTGGTGAGCATTTTAGTTTGGGCGCCGATCTTGGCCTGTTTGCAACAGCGGTGCAACAAGGTGATTTGGCCCAAATAGATAATGTGTTAGCGAAATTCCAACGCACGGTACTGCAATTGCGTTATGCGAGCGTGCCTACCATTGCGGCGGTTAAGGGTATGGTGTTGGGTGGTGGCTGTGAGTTGATGTTACATTGCGCGCGCATTGTCGCCGCCAGTGAAACTTACGTGGGATTGGTTGAAGCCGGCGTTGGTTTATTACCGGCGGGTGGTGGCACCAAGGAATGCGCGTTGCGCGCTGCAAGCGAAGCCGGTAGTCATGCTTTGTTGCCGTACCTACAACATTTTTATTTACAAGTGGCCAAGGCAGAAGTGAGTAGCAGTGCGGCAGACGCACAGGCGCGGCGCTGGTTAGCTAAGAGTGATATTGTTGTGGCGAATCCCTATGAGATTTTATACGTGGCCAAACAAACGGTGGCTTATCTAGATGATGTGGGTTATCAGGCCCCAGTGCCGCGTACGTGGCGTGTAGCGGGCAAGGCGGGTTTAGCCACCTTGCAAACAGGTTTGCTCAATATGCGTGAAGGCGGTTTTATTTCAGCGTATGACTATGAGTTAGCGAGTAAGATAGCCTATGTCATGTGTGGCGGTGCTGTAGAAGCGAATAGTATCGTGGATGAAGCATGGTTGTTGCGTCTAGAAAGGGAAGTGTTTCTTGAATTGGCGGTGCACGAGAATACGCAAGCACGTATCGCCCATACCTTAAAAACAGGAAAACCGTTGCGTAACTAAATGGAGTAGAAGCATGAAGACAGTGCAAGATGCCTATATTGTTGCTGCAACGCGTACGCCAGTAGGCAAAGCGCAGGGTGTGTTTAAGCAACAGCGTCCGGATGATTTGCTGGCCCATGTGCTAGCGCAACTGATGCAACAAACGCCTGCCATTGATCCCAGTGTTATCAGTGATGTCATCATCGGCTGCGCGATGCCAGAGGCCGAGCAAGGCATGAATGTTGCGCGCATCGCGAGTTTGTTAGCGGGATTACCCAATGTGGTACCTGCTTACACCCTCAATCGTTTTTGTGCCTCGGGTTTGCAGGCCATTGCAACGGCGGCCGATCGCATCGCCACTGGACAAGCCGATCTGGTGATCGCCGGCGGCGTAGAGAGCATGAGCATGATCCCGATGGGCGGACATCATTTCGTGGCAAATCCGCGTTTATTTGGTGCAGATCAAGCACATCTTGCCATTGCTTACGGTATGGGGACTACAGCAGAAATAGTCGCGCAGCGTTGGCACATCAGTCGTGAAGCACAAGATCAATTTGCGCTGACCAGTCATCAACGTGCCTTAGCTGCCATCGCAGCGGGTGAGTTTCAACAAGAAATAGCACCTTATCCGTTACAAGAGACACACCCTGATTGGGTGCACGGACAATACCAAACTACGCAACGTCTGATCCGCGATGATCAAGGGCCTCGTGCCGACACCGCGCTGGCTAGCTTAGCCAAGTTACGCACGGTATTTGCGGCAACAGGTACGGTCACCGCGGGCAACAGTTCGCAAATGAGTGATGGTGCCGCGGCCGTGTTATTAGCGAGCGAAGCGGCCGTGCAGCGTTATCAACTGACGCCGCTCGCACGCTTTGTCAATTACGCGGTGGTGGGTGTGGCGCCCGAAGTGATGGGTATAGGGCCGGTAGAGGCCATACCGCAGGTCTTGCAACGCAGTGGTGTGAGCCTGCAGCAGGTAGATTGGATAGAACTCAACGAAGCATTTGCCGCGCAGAGTCTCGCCGTGATGCAATCCTTAGCGTTAGATCCCAGCAAAGTGAATCCATTGGGTGGCGCCATTGCGTTGGGGCATCCATTGGGTGCGACCGGTGCGATCCGAATGGCGACCTTGGTGCACGGTTTGCGCCGTAAACAGCAAAAGTATGGTTTAGTGACCATGTGTATTGGTACGGGCATGGGGGCGGCGGGTTTGATTGAGCGGTTGTAACACCGCATTACACGGTCATCCTGAGGCAGCAACGCTGCGGAGGGAGCTCATGCAGGATACGGTTGTTAGTGAGTGTATGTGCTTAGTGGTATGTTTAACGAATAGGAAGTTTTAGTTATGATGCAGTTATACAGTTATTTTCGTTCCAGTGCGGCGTTCAGAGTGCGTATCGCTTTGCAATTGAAGGGCTTACCCTACGAACATCACAGCGTGCACTTGTTGCAAAATGGCGGTGAGCACCATGATCCCGCATACGTTAAGCTTAATCCACAGCACTTGGTACCGGTGTTAGTGACCGAAAAAGGCAAAGCGTTGACGCAGTCGTTGGCGATCATTCAATATTTAGAAGACTTTTATCCGCTACCGTCGTTGTATCCCCGTGATCTGGAATCGCGCGCGCACGCGCGTGCCATTGCACAGATCGTAGCGTGTGATATTCATCCATTGGATAACCTGCGTGTGTTGCAGTATTTGGAAAACAAGTTAGGCGTTGGCAAAGAAGCAAGAACCGCGTGGTATCGGCATTGGATAGAAGAAGGCTTTGCCGCTATCGAAGTGTTGTTGTTGGATAGACGCACGGGTTTGTGTTGTGTCGGTGATATTCCGACGATTGCCGACATTTGTTTGATCCCGCAAGTGTATAACGCACTGCGTTTTGATATACCCCTGGATGCCTATCCCAACATAACGCGTATCTACCATCATTGCATGCGTTTACCTTATTTCATCGTGGCATCACCCGAAGAACAACCCGACGCCGATCCGGAGATGTTAGCGGCGCAGATGTGTCCGCCACTCTCGTGCGTCATTCCGAACAACTAAAACCGGTGTCATCCCGAACGCAGTGAGGGATCTCAGGAATGACGCACGGAGAAGGGTGTCATCCCGAACGCAGTGAGGGATCTCAGGAATGACGCACGGAGAAGGGTGTCATCCCGAACGTAGTGAGGGATCTCAGGAATGACGCACGGAGAAGGGTGTCATCCCGAACGCAGTGAGGGATCTCGAGACGATTGCACGGTGTTGTTAACGCGTGCGTGCCACTTGCACGAGATCCCTCGTTGCACTCGGGATGACAAAAGAAGGGTGTCATCCCGAACGTAGTGAGGGATCTCGAGACGATGACACGGTGTTGTTAACGCGTGTGGCCACTTTAACGAGATCCCTCGTTACTAAAACCGGTGTCATCCCGAACGTAGTGAGGGATCTCGAGACGATGACACGGTGTTGTTAACGCGTGTGCGCCACTTGCACGAGATCCCTCGTTACTAAAACCGGTGTCATCCCGAACGTAGTGAGGGATCTCGAGACGATTGCACGGTGTTGTTAACGCGTGTGTGCCACTT
>JACCDN010134317.1_pt1 | contig 115540 bp, 113 predicted proteins | sample 7441691 | NCBI WGS metagenome assembly JACCDN01 (sample SAMN15323439, study PRJNA562643) | freshwater metagenome | isolation source: river surface water | place: USA:Blue River Watershed | collected 2017-08-16 | reverse complement strand
CTCCTTCCCATCTCGAACAGGAAAGTGAAACGCTTCATCGCCGATGATAGTGTGGTACGCCCATGCGAAAGTAGGACATTGCCAAGCGCCTTATACTATAAAGCCCAGAAGAAGTTCTGGGCTTTATTATTTACGAATCATATCTCCCTCCATAACTCCTAGTCACATGACTAGGAATTCGTTATGGGGTCTTCTAGTTCCTTAATTATCAATGTATAATCTAATTTTCTCTCTTAAATTTCTTATAGGATTATGTTGGTGCTATAACTCAGGATTAGCTGAGCTATCAAGCTTATATGGCTTTATGAATTAATTTTCAATATTTAATCACCACAAAGAGTTTTAGTTCGAATAGATATTATTTCTATTTACCATTAGTTAAGTACCTGCTATAATTTTTTAAAAGAATTTCTTGTGCTATCTTTATATTTATAATAATAACTGAAAGCTTTTATGCAAAAATTGTTAAACTGGATCAATTTCCCCAGGTTTGTTGTTTTAACTGGGATTATTAGTGCCGTATCATATTTATGTTCCTTTCTTTTCCCTATAACCGATAATGCATTTGTTATTAATAATATTCGGCCGGTTGCTGCCGACGTTTCAGGTTATATTACCCATATTTATGTTAAAAATGGCCAAAAGGTTAAGAAAGGCGAACCCTTATTCATCGTTTTCCAAAAACCGTATGAATTAACTTATCAAGCTGCATTATCTGATGTAGAAGTTGCTAAACAAGAATATATCTCATTAAAAGAGCAACTAGCAATGGATCAGGCTACGATGCGCGCTGATGAAGAGATCTATAAAAAATTACTAAATGATTACCAAGGTTATAAAGAAGCATATAAAACCTTTGCTGTGTCACGATTAGAACTAGATAATCTGGAGCATGATAGTAAAACTGCCTTAAATAACCTAGAAGCTATCAAAAGAAAGGTTGCAGTAGACAACAGCAATTTAGAAGTTCAATTAAAGAAGATTAAAATGCTGGAGTATAAAGCTGGTGTAGCAAAAGTTAATCTTGATGAGACTATTGTTAAAGCCGCTACTGATGGGATAATCCAAAACATGTATTTATCTTTATATATGCCTGTTAAGATTCACGATCCGCTATTCTCTTTTGTTGATACCAGCGAAACCTTTATTCAAGCTAATTTTACTGAAACAGATTTACGCTTAATTAAAGAGGGTGACAAGGCAACTATTATTCCGCGTATGTATCTGGGGCAAAAAGTGTTTCATGGTGTGGTTATTTCTACCAATTGGGCTGTGGCGCGACAAGAAACTCAGGCAAATACGCAATTACAGAAAGTCGCCCGTGAAAATGAGTGGGTCTTATTGCCTCAGCGATTCCCGGTTCAGATAAAAGTTCTTGACTCTGATCCAAAATTTCCTTTAAATGTAGGTGCTAGCATGTATGTTTATATTTCACGTAAATAGTCCCAAAAACTAAATTAAGTTTATTTTAATTCGATTAAATGTTTCGTAAAATTAAATTCTATAAAGCATCAGGATATTTAAATAGCATAGACCCGTATGGTAATGGACGTTTATCTGTTCATGCGAGCCTCTACATTTTTATTATTCTTGCCTTGACCAATATTTTCATTCTAAATATTAGCCGGAGTCTTGAATTCTTCTTGGTTATTCCAATAATTTCAGCATCAGGTGCAGCCCACACAAACTTAATAAGTTCCCTTAAAGAGCGTGATGTTACCTATAAAGTTTTCCTGATATTTTTAGCAATTGGCATTTTCGGTTTTACGATTACTGAAAAATATACTACTTACGGTTTATTAATATTTAGTTTCTTTTACTATATATTGTTAATGATAATAACCAGTTTGCCTGGTTATTTAAATTACCGAGGTATAATACCGCCAGTATTCGTTATAAGTTTTCTGACAATTTTACTTGGCGGTGCTGGCGAGTATTATGTTGCAATAAATCGCTTATTGACGTTGGCAATAGGCGGTTTAATCGGTTATATATCATTATATCTAATTCCGAGCTATTATTATCAGCGTATCTGGTTAAATTCTGCTGCAATTGTACTTTCACGTATAAGCAATCAATTAAACTTGATCATTAATGCCAATGCTCATGAAATTGTATTTCATGGAGAATGTGTTGCTAGAATGGGCAAAAATTTAGGGTTTACCCAGAAATCAACTGAAAATGATGAGTTTATATATTGTAATAATTTAATTCTTGAATTATATTTTGGAATTGGGTTTATCTATAATAGCCGTAGTCTGTATTCCGATAATCCATTTTTTGCTGAATTTAATACAACTTTAATTAATATGCTTCCTTATTTTCGGCAAAGGCTCCCTATTCCTCTTGAATATCAGCAACTAATTAGTCTGCGCTATCAAAGTCATGAAGTTGGAAGTGGAAAGAATTTGTATCATATCTTATCTTTGATTATTGCGAGCTGGGGTAAATTATGTCTAACCAGTCACTAAAATTTTCAAGGATTATAAATAATTCATTAGTTTTTATTGCTAGCTTATTTATTACCTTTTATAGCCATATACCATTTGCTTTCTGGGTATCAGCGACAGTCTTAGCTATTACGCTGCCATTAGACAGCCAGCAAATTGCTGAAAGGATAAAGAATATATTTATAGGTACAATACAAGGTTTAATAATATATATTCCAATTTGGCTTATTCTTGATTTTAATAGCGGCCTACTTTTTTTAATTCTTCCGCTGGCCCTTGCTGCAATGAATTTTTACCAAATCCACAACTTTACCCGTAATATCGCATTTCTAAATATTAATCTTGGGCTATTTTTAGAGTTTATCCAATTTGGTAACTATCATTATTCTTTCTATCTGGTAGCAAGGATAATGGCTGTTGCAGCAGGGATAGTTTTAGCTTGGGTTGGCGAATATTTACTTACCAGAAATAAAAATTTTGCTTTATACGAATTTCAGGATACGCTTCAAGAGTTATCTCGCCTGGTTAACTTGATATTAGATAATTTAAACGAAGTTCATGAAAGCCCGGCATCTTCATTAGATTCGATTCAACTTATACAATGGCTGACTAAGGCAAACGCGTTAATTGGTAATTTAACGTCTCAATTTAAAAGTATAAAAATTGAAAATAGCCGATGGTTAACTAGTCAACATAAGCAAGATTTCCAGGCTATGTTGGAATTTGTTAAAAGATTCAAGATCGAATTAATGGGAATTGGCTATATTGCTAGTGGCAGGAACTTGAATCCTAAAGCTCTGAACTTCAGCGAACTAAATAGAAATTTAATGGAAGACGGCCAAAATATCCAGCAACAAATAACCGCGCTAAGAGAAAAGAACATCAAATGAAAAAAATAATCTTTCTGCTAATAACTATATTAGTTGTATCTTGCAGTAACTTTGCAAAAACGCATACAGCAAAACCGACCACATTGCAAAAATGGCAATCTTCAAGTCCAGAACTAAGCTTTTATGAGAGTAATATTATTAATCAAAGCGGGCAATGGTGGTGGCAGAAATACAATGACCAGTCTTTGAACCAGTTGATGGAATCCGCCTTATATGCGAATAACCAATTACAAATTGCTGCAGCTAATGTTGATTACGCCAATGCCCAGTTGGAGAAAATTGAATTTGCCTGGATCCCGAACCTTTCCTTTCTGACTGGATACTCTTCTTTTCCTGCAATGGGTAATTTGGGTTATTTCTATGGAGGTATGGCATCATATTCGCTTAACGTCTTTCAACAATTAAAACAACAGAAACAGGCTAAGTATATTTTAGAAACCATCCAGTATGCCAATTTGCGGGTAGAACTTGCTGTTATTGGCCAAGTAGCCATAAGTTATTATAGTTTGCTGGCTTACCAACAAGAGTTGGAACTATACCAGAAATTAAAGCAGGATTTAACTGCAATCTACCTAATGAATAACCAGCGGTTTACTTCCGGTGTAAGCTCACAGAAAGAGCCTTTTGTCACTATGGCAGAAATTGCTCAAATCGATGCTAAGATAGCTACCGTTAAGCATAATATAGTGTTAAGCCAGAATGCACTGCGCTTTTTAACAAATCAAAATCCAGGCTCAATCGTTTCTAAACAAAAGTTTGAGGATGTCAATCCTAATTTGCCGATACCGATTAACCTGCCTATGACAGTATTAAATAATCGGCCGGATGTTCAGGAAGCTACAACTAAATTGAAAGCTGCCAATGAAGGTATCGGTGTAGCCCAATCTGAATTACTACCCTCAATTGGCCTGGCCTCATTTTATCGCGATGCATCTTCTTCATTAAATGGCACCTATTCACCAGCTGATTTAAATCAGCTCGTGGTAGCTCTACCAATAATTAACGCCCAAGCTTTCGGCGATATAGCGATGCAAAATGCGCTATATAAACGAGTCTATTATGAGTATTTACAAACTGTGCTCTTTGCTCTTAAGGAAGTTGATGATGATATTTCTGCACATAATAAATATTTTGAATTATTAAATGATAATAATCGAGCCTTAACGAACATTGATCAAAGCTGCCTGATTGAAAACTCCCGTTTTACGAGTGGGGTTAGCAGCAAGCTTGAATATATGAAATGTATCGCCAAGGATGATTATTTCCGTTTGATGGTAGTGCAAATTAAGCTTGAGAAAATGCTAATAACTGTTAAACTTTATCAAGATTTAGCCATTACAAAATTATAAGCTGTTGTTACTTAGGGTTGCCTGAAATCTTGAATTTGGTGCTGAATTTGTATTCTAGTTAAGCACTGTATTAAGGTTATTAGTGATGGAGAGCTAAAAATATCAGCAACAGTTCAGGATTTTGATAGTCGTCATGTCGAAAAATCTGCAAAATTTGGACATATTATTTTTTTATGATGAAAATTGGCGTTTATTTCATCACGTTATCTAAATATTGAAAATACAAAAAATGATATAAGTTGCAATTATCGCTAATATCTAAATGGGTGTTTATTATCCAAAATAACGCTAGCATCAATTTATTGTAAATTTAACTTGGTGGTATTTTGCATAATAATTCATTCACTGTTTTTTTGATTTGCTCAACCCAAGTGGCAAATAGTGGACATTTAGTTGCTATTTTCTGATAGCCAATATCCAAAGCCGTCAAGTTTCCTTGAATAACTTTGTCATAGTTGGGGCAAAGTTGCTCTATCCGCTTACTTGGTGCAGTGCGTTTACTATTATTAATATTTTCTGGAGTTTCAAATGCACTAGATATTTTAGCTATACTTGCCACATCTACATTAATATTATTAGCCAACACCTCAGGTTCACTAAACAATAAACCTTCAAATTCATACATCTGCACATATGGTATTACTCTATTGTAAGAGCTTGGCAAGTCAATTTTTAATCTAGATGCAAATTCATCAATAAAAATTTTTAATTTATCGTTTGCATTACTGCCATTTTCAATAGCTTGCTGCTTACCAGGAAAGTCATTATCTAAACCATAAAAATCAAAAAATGTTGTACAAAATGCTGTTTTATCTTGAAGTAACAGTTTTATGTCATCAATCACTCTTTGGTATTTAACATTTCCTCCACGATGTTTTGCTTTACCAATCAACCTGGGGGTAATATAAATATTTTGTTTTTGTAACTCAGGTGCTAATATTTCATTAATAAATGTTTCTTCTGTTTGCCCCTCACAAACTACATATATTCGATTCATGAGCGAGGTCTCCCACCTAGAATATTTTTCTCCCATAACTCACCAATAGTATAATCATCAAGCCATTGTTCATATTCTTCAGTACTTAGCCGCTTAAATATAGACTCACCATCTTTATGTTCAACAACTACTAAATCTTCCAGCTCAAACTCATTAAGTAAAGGCACTGATTGAGTAGATACAATTACCTGCATTCTTTTTGAAGCTGAACGTAATAGTCCGCCAAGTAAATTAATGGCATAGGGATGAAGACCTAACTCAGGCTCATCAATAAATATTGTTGACGGGGGTATTGGCTGTAACAAAGCAGTTGCGAGACAAATAAAACGTAGTGATCCGTCAGATAGTTGGCTTGGCCAAAGTGGATAATCACTGTCTTTTTGTTTCCACAGTAAACGAATTTGCTGATCATCGCTATTTGGTTTATTTCGAGGCTCTAGTACAAAATTATCAAAGAAAGGTAATGCTAACCGAATAACTTTTATAATGTTATAATAATCATCATTATTAAATTGCTTCATATCATATAAAAATGCTGCTAAATTCTGTGCATCACTCCGTAAATAAGATATATCCTCAACAGAGCAAAATCTTTTCACTCCTGCTGTCTCACTGGTATCATGAAAGTGATAAACCCGCCAATTAGAAATTGAATCATAGCAATATGAAGACACAATTTTTGAGTTATCATTCAGTTCTATCGCTTTATCTTTCAGTAAACTTTCAAAATGCCCGGCACCAAAATTATAAAATGGATTCCCACCAGATGAGGGAAAAAAACTTACAACTTCGCTTGAGAACATTAATTTATCATCAACAGTTGGTGCTAATTCAAATGAATAATCATTGCATCCAAATTGAATTAATGAATATATTTGGCTTGTTTCTTTAATACCATAAGACAAAATACGGTCAGCTCCTCCTTGCAGAGTAATAAATGACTGTAATCTTCCACTTTCATTACTATTATTCGGGATCATTTCATTTAGCATACGAAAGAAGGAAATAAAATTACTCTTGCCAGTACCATTTGAACCGATTAAAATATTTAAATTCTTAAGTTTGAATTTATCAAGATTTCTTATTGATTTAAAGCCCCTAATAGTTAACTCGCTAATTGGCGAACCTTTTGCCATTTTATCTACCTATTCAATTTACAGTTAATTTAGTATTGATTATAACATAGCCTTTAGTTTCATTCATTACTTGGCTACGCTCTTTATCCATAGCCTCAATCTGTGCAATTAATTCGTTAGGCAGGGTATATTCTCGTGCCTTGCTTTCTTTTTTAGGCTTGAATTTCATCCAGGCGCTTGATAAAAAGCAAATAAGTCATTTGCTCTATCTCCGTTAGCGAATTACTCAACCCGCCAATCCAAAACGCTTCCAATACGCGGTCTATTTGTGTTCTAATCTCTTGGTTCATATTTTTACTTTCAGGTTAAAGCTTGGTACAATGATGGCTAACCAAGAATATTTGTATGATTCTAACTACCTTATTTTTCGATGATTTTTAATAACATAAATTACTTGAATAAAAATGAAATAATTTCTTTTAATTTCTCTTTTGAAGTCGTACCTAGCTCATCTTCACCTTTAATAAAGGCATTAATTTTACTCCATGATCTATATGGTTTATCTTTACTACTAACCGCTGACTCAGGACCCCATAGTAAGTGTTCAAATGTATCTTCAACAACATAAACATTAGTTGAACCAGCAATTTCTTGAATTTTTGCGTTTGCTTTATACGGATGTATTGATGGTTTTTTATCAAGCTCTGTATCGCTAAGCCCCTTTTTATCCATGTCATGCATGATTTTATATTTAATACCTAAACCATTTAGCACCCTTGTTATTGCGGGAATAGTCCATTTACCACCAGCAGAAACGATTGTGGTGTCTTTTATATGAGGAACACAAATATTCAACTTAGAACATAACTCTTCTAGTAGACTAAAAACGGCAACTTCAGTATCGCCCTCAACTATTACGACTCGTTTTGCAAATAAACTCTCACAAATTGTTGGGTGAAAGTCTAAAGCAGCTCGTAAAATATTTTTTTCATTATATTCGCCATCAATCACAAAAATATCTTCAGCTACCTGATGAATTACTCTATTTCCGCTATAATCTCTTTGCAATAATTTTAAAGATTTGGGATTGTTCGCAATATCAATTAAAAAAGGAGAATGCGTTGTACATATTACCTGCCATCTTGAATCTTTAGACCTATTAACCAAAGTTTCTTTTAATCGACGCATTAAATGAGGGTGGATATAAAGTTCAGGTTCTTCATAAAGAACAATAACGCTTCGATTATTTCCACCTGACACAGATGATTCAATTTCTGCATTGGTTTCTAAAATTGCATAAGCTAATGCCCTTTGAACACCGCTTCCTTGATATGCTAAATTAGTTTCAATTTCCTCCTTAACTATAAAGGTTGCTGCTTTCACAACTAATGAATCAACATTTAAAGAATCTTTTGAGAAAGATAACTTTACCTGAGAACTAAAATCTAATATTTCATTTAAAGAGTTAGACATTTTTTCCATTACATCATTTAAACCATCAATCTGTGCTGTTCCATTGGAACTTGAAAGTCTTTGGTGCAACAATCCAACTTTATCTTCATATTCTATATATGAAGAATCTGATTTTATTAAAGGAAACAGTTTATTATTGAATAAAAATGCAAATGGGCTGCTGTTTGCAGTAGTTTTTAACTCATCTTCAATTTTGAAAGTGGCTGGAACGTACATTATATGTGGGACAGCCTGTTGTAAAGAATTGCTAAATTTGACTTCAAACCATGATAGTTCAACCTTAATTTGATCTGAATGCTCACTTCTTAATGTGTCCATAACCTCTGTAATTCTTTGGTTGTAGTCTGTAGCGTTAGAAATATTTAACTTAATCAAGACTGATTTTATTACACTATCTTTGGAAGCACTAGTATAATTTAATCGATCATTAAGTAGTTTATTTCCATCTAAGGTTGATTCCTCCATATAATATGCATAAAAAGCATGAAGTAAACTCTCCTCAGAACTACTCCAAGTTGCTTCTAATTTTATACGTAATTCATCGTTGTAAATAAGTTTAGATATCGCAGGTTTAGTTTTTTCCCAATCTTCCAGTTTATCAAAAATACATTCAATTCTCATTTTTTCTGCTGAAGGTTGTTTAAACGGCCAATCATCAATTGATGGTTTTTCATTGTTAAGTACTAATTTAATCGCTCGAAGAATCGTTGATTTTCCAATATTATTAGGACCAATTAATGTGGTAAAGTCTTCAATATCAATAACGGCATTTTTTATGCCCCTAAAATTTGTTATATTTACCTGCTTTAATTTCATATTCCCCGCCCGAAAAAAGTTAAAAATTATTTCCCACTACACCCAGCACCGCTAATCCTACTCACGCCACCACTCAATGGTTCAACTTGAATCTGCAAGCTAATCCGATCTTTGAGTGCGCCAACATGTGAGATAACCCCGATTAGTTTGCCATCACGTTGTAGGCTATCCAGGGCATCGAGTGCAGTTTGGAGGGAATCTTCATCAAGAGTACCAAAGCCTTCATCGAGAAAGAGTGAATCAACCTGGACTTTATTGCTGGATAATTTGGATAAACCAAGCGCCAGCGCCAGGCTGATAACAAAGCTTTCACCGCCCGAGAGGTTTTTGGTGGTACGGATTTCGCCGCCCTGATAGTTATCGATTACGTTTAATTCGAGGGGTGCTTGATTATCCCGAATTAGTAAATAACGGTCTGACATCTGGTGTAGCTGCTGATTGGCATGTTTCACCACCAGCTCAAAGGTTAGCCCCTGCGCAAAGTTACGGAATTTTTTTCCATCACTTGAGCCAATTAACACATGTAGTCGGCGATAGCGCTCAGTTATTTGAAGCTGTTTATCACGTGCTGCTATAGTGTCTTGTTGCTGCTCATGAGCTTGTTGATTAGCAGTTAGCTGTCCACGGATTTCACCGATACGTTGATTATACTGTTCATAATTAATTTGAATATTTGTAACCTCAGCTTGTAGCTCGTCATGGGTTTTATCGGTTAATTTCTTAGCTTCTTCGTTTACCAAAACTTCGGTAGTTTGTTTTAGGCGGCTAGCGAGCTCTATTGCTTGCTGTTTCAGATTATCAGTTGTATTTTGAATTGCCGTCATTTCATCACGAGATAAGCGTTTAGCAATAAACTCAGCTTCACTGGCGATATTGACCAGCTTTAGCCGTGCCATAAATTGCTCTTCCAGTTGTGCTTGATTGGTTTGCAACGGTTGGAGCTGAACTCTGTCTTTTTCAATGAGTGCAGTTAATGCTATTTGCTGTTGGTTAAGTCGATTCAATTCAGCTTCAGTAGTTTTGGCTTTTTCTTCAAGCGCCTGTAGTTCTTGCTGCCACTGTATTTCGAGTGCATCAGTATCTTTATCGCCAAATAAAGCGCTGCGATTGGTAGTTAGCTCATTTATATTTTGTTGCAGGGTAGTAACTTCAAGTTGTTGCTCAGTGATGTGTCCATTCAGCACTGTTTGCAGGCTATTATTTTGCTCGAGTCGGTGGGCTAATTTTTGTAGCTCATCTCTGAGGTTATTTGCTTCCTGATCTTTGACTTGCCAGCCATCACGGCGTTTGGCTAAGTCGGCTTTAATTGTCGGGATTGCCGCAGATGTAATTGTTTCTATTTGGTAACTGGTTAATTGAGTAGCCAGCGCATTCTGTAATTTTTTATATTCGTTATGATTCTGGGTGGCCTCATGAATTAGTTCAGCCAAATGTTTTTCATCCGCCAGTTTTTGTTCTGTCAACCGCGTTGAATCTAGCTTAGTCGCATTCAATAGCTTTTCTAGCTCTTGCTGTTTAGCTTGGTAGTCGGCTAATTGCTGCTCATAATCTTGCAAAGCTGTAATTTGTCCATTGATCTGTTTAATTTGTTCGCTTATTTTGCCTAATTGATTTTGAAGTTCTAGTGTACTTATTTGACTGGTATTTAAAGAATGCTTGGCAATCAGAGTATCAATGCTTTGCTGTAATAATTCCTGGCGATTGACTATTTCACTTAGTTGCTCGCCTAGTTTGGCAATATTAGCGTTATTGGTAGCAAGCTGTGTATTTAATTTGGTTAGCGTAGCTTGTAATTGGCTAATCTTGCTTTTAGCTTGGTTAATTTGAGCATCAATTTCATTATTAATAGCCAATTCACCTTGAGCATATGGGTGTTCCAGGGCTCCACATAGTGGACATGGTTGGCTCGGTTGCAAATTTGCCCGTTCATCACTCAGGCTAATGATTTTACTTTGCAGGAGTTTCTGATTAGTTAAATTATCCAGTAGCTGATTGGTATAATCTAAAAGTTTTTTATCACGCTCAAGCAGTGGTTTTGCCTCAGAGAAAGACTTAGCTTCATTAGTTAATTCAGTCTGGATTTGCTGTAATTTCAACGATAAATCCGCCTTATCTTGTAATTGTCTGATTAATTCACTATAATCAGTATATTTGCTATTGAACTGTATAATTTCATCTTTAAGTATTGCCACATTTCTACCATTGGCTAGTTGCTCAATAGCTTGCTGTAGCTGTGAGATTTTGCTATTTAGCCCACTTTGTTCTTTGCTATATTTAGTTTGACTGCTTTCCTGCGCTGCGATAAGCTTTACTAATTTATCGTGATTGTCTTGAGTTGATAATTGCTCGCTTTGGTAGCTCTTTATCTTTTTATCAATAGTCAGTAAATTATCTAATTCGGCACAGATACCGCTATATGTTGAAATTAGCTCAGCATCAGCATGATTTTCGGTCTGGTAATTATTAATATGTATTTGTTGTTGCTGCTTGTCAGCTTGCTGTTTAACAAAATCCTGCTGTTGTGTTAGTAATTTACCCAATTCGCTACGATTAGCCTTAAGTTTGCTTGTGACTTTGGCTAATTCATCTTGTTTGGTTGATATCTCTGCATCAAGTAAACGAACCTGCTGCAAAGTTTTAAGGTTTTGCGTGTAGCTGGTTTTATAGAAGACTAATTCATTATTTGTTTGAGCTGCCTGAGTTTGCTGTTTAGCCACCAATTGTTGTAGCTTAGGCAACTGTTCCTGATTGGCATCAAGGTTAGCTTTTATAGTGGTTACCTGTTTACGACGCTCCTGCAACTGGATATAAATATCGCTATTAATTTCTTCAGCCACTTTGGCAGCTTTTAGGCGTAATTCATTAGCGGCAAATTGTTCTTGTTGTAACTTTAATTGTTGCTGTGCTTGATCAATTGTAACTAATTCATCACGTAAATTTTGTAAATTAGTTAGCCAAGTCAGTTGTTGCTCCAGACTATTTTTATTATTGATTAGTGTCGTAATTTGGCGAGTTAATTGATCTAATTCGGAATTTAGCTCTTCTATTTCATGGGTATTTAGTAAATTGATGCCTGCTATCCTGGCATTGATAGTATTTAGGGTGTTTTCTTCACTGGTTTTACGTTCATGCACTAGCTTCGAGATTTGGCTATAGATTTCAGTGCCAGTAATTTTTTCTAGGATTGGCGAGCGTTCGTCACTGGTAGATTGCAGAAACTTGGCAAAGCCACCTTGTGCAAGCAGCATGGCACGAGTAAAGTGTTCAAAGTCCATACCCGTTACCTCGGTTACCACTTGAGGCGTCTTACTTAATTTATCTTCAAGAGTTTTGTTATTTATACAATTTTCAATAATGTGTAGCGCATTTTGTAAATTACCATCGGGTTTCTTGCGTGCGCGAGTTTGTGACCATAGTGTACGATAAGTACCAGAAGAAGTCTGAAACTCAAGACTGGCAAAACATTCGCCACACTGGCGGGACATGATTTCATTCTGACTTGCATTTATTCGTTCTAAGCGAGGTGTACACCCATAAAGTGCTAGGCAGATTGCATCAAGTATCGTTGATTTACCCGCACCAGTTGGGCCAGTTATGGCAAAAATACCTTGGACACTATATTCAGGTGCAGTAAAATCAATTGTCCATTCACCAACTAACGAATTAAGGTTTTTTAAATGCAGTTTTAAAATTCTCATTATTCAGCCCTCACATCATGAGTCGCTAAATCCTGCATGATTTGGGCAAAACATTCTTTTAGTTCATCTTTCTGTTCAGCTGGAATATTATTTATGGTTAAACATTTTTCAAAGACTTGTTCCGGACTCAAATCAGATAATTCAATACCTTCATTATATTCGGCAGTGGATAGTATTTGCGTTAACAACTGGCTATTATGGATCTTAATTAATTCAACTTGCGAATTAATTACTAAAGACTGTAATTCTTGCTGTAAATTAGTAACGATTTCTTGCCCAGTATAATCAACCTCAACCCAAATTGATTCATCGCGGTTAACCAAATTTGTCAGCGCCAACTTGATGGTATCTAAATCTCCAGCAATGCGTTCTAAACATTGGAATTTTGGTATTGATATTTCATTGATAGTTACATTACCTGCATTAACATCCGCTTCAATAATAAGCTTTTGCTGGCGAGCTTCACCAAATCCCATCGCAATTGGTGAACCACTATAGCGATAGTTATTCAAACCAGCAATCGTCTGTGGAACATGTAGATGCCCAAGAGCTAGATAATCAATCTGTGGCGGAAAATCCTTGGCACCAAACTGAGCGAGCGAGCCAACATATAACTCACGCACACCGTCATCTTTGAGGGTCTTACCACCAGTAACGAATAAATGACCTGTTGCAATAATTGGAACATGTTTACCAAGTTGGGTACGTAAATCTTCAGCATAGGCACAGACCTTGGCATAATAATCCTGAATTGCCTGCATGAAATTTCTATCTTTATCATCAGCTAATTCATATTCACCAAGCATTCGAATATCCCGATCCCGCAAAAAAGGAACCGCGCAAATTAATGCTTGAGTAGTACCATTAGGATCTTTTAATTCTAGTACATCATCACGATAGTCCGGGCTGATATTGCCTGCCACATGAATTTTAAGTTGTTTGAGAAGTTCTTTGGGTGCATTTAGTAATGTTGGTGAATCATGGTTACCGCCAATAATCACTATATGTTGACAGGTAGTAGTAGCAGCCACTTTACACAAAAATTGATAATAGAGTTCTTGGGCTTTATTGCTTGGCGTGGTAGTATCAAAAATATCACCAGCTACTATCAACAAGTCTGGTGATTTAAGTTGAATTTGTTCGATTAACCAATTCAGGAAAGCTTCAAATTCGGCATAACGTTTTTTACCGTATAAAGTACGTCCCAGATGCCAGTCGGACGAATGGAATAATTTCATAACTATCTAATTTTATTGATTAACTTAATCAATATTATATCAAATACACTCATATACGATAAGAAGTATGTCCCAAATTTTGTGCCAATCTGTTTATAATTTAATTAAAGATCAGCTCTTCAAAATTAATTAGAGACAAGCTTGCTGGCTAAAATGAATTTAGTTAATCGAAGATTGTTATCTTCGTTGCATCGAATTATTAATATTTTGTTAGAATTATGGTTTAGTAAAGTTTATAATAGGCATTAAATGCATCCAACAACCATAGAGATAAATAGTCAACAATTTATTTCTAATCTAAAAGCAATCAAAGAAGCGATAGGCCCTAAGGTCAAATTTTTACTACCTGTTAAGGCAAATGCCTATGGGCACGGATTAATCGGCACTGCAAAATTGGCTGAAAGTTATGTTGATTATTTGGCTGTAGCCTGTCTAGATGAGGGTGCACTCCTTCGCAAGAACAATATTCAAAAGCCGATACTAGTTTTTGGCGCAATTGATGAAGACCAGATTCCAGGATTAATTGATAATGATTTAGAAATTACCATTTCTTCGCTGTATAAAGCTAAGTTGGTTGCAAGTTTCTGTAAGCAAATTAACAAACGATGTAGGGTTCACCTTAAAGTTGATACCGGCATGAATCGGGTAGGAGTTAGACCCGAGAGTCTGGAGGCGCTTGTTGAATTTGTATTAAGTTCTAACTCCTTTGAGCTTGTTGGTCTATATTCACATTTAGCAGCAAGTGATGATCTTGACAACTCAATTACAGCGCGACAGATAGAAATTTTTAAAGCTTGTGCTTATATGGTAAAACAACGAAAAGCTGATGTGGTATGCCACATAGCCAATTCGGGTGGAGTTTGTTATCATCCTGACAGCTATTTTGATATGGTCCGTCCAGGTCTAATGAGTTATGGTTATTTCCCGGCTAAACCTATTGAAAATTTTCCATTAAACCAAATAAAACCTTGTTTTAGCCTTAAAAGCCGAGTAGCTTATTTTAAGGTAGTACCAGCAGGATCTGGGATTAGCTATAATCATCGCTATATTACCAAGGAGACTACTCGGATTGTAACTTTACCAATTGGCTATGGTGATGGCTATCGACGAGGCCTTACTAATATTGGTGAAGTATTATTAAATGGAAAGCGCTACACTATTTCAGGTACAATCTGTATGGATATGCTTATGGTTGACATCGGGCCTAGTGGTAGCGCTTATGTGGGCGATGAAGCAGTATTAATTGGAACTCAGGGCCAAGAAGAGATATCTATTGAGAAAATGGCAATAATGCTAAATACTATCGTATATGAAGTATTAGTAAGTTTTAATGAGCGTATCCCGCGAATCTATACAGCATTTAGCCCAAGCAAACAAGTTATTGACTAAATTTAGCTTATCCCTTATCAGGGTAATTTAATTTAACGTATAAAGTAAAGAAAAGTAAATGTATAGCCAAAGATATAATTTAACAATTCGAGATATTAATTATGCTAATCATATGGATCATTTGGCATTACTTAATTATCTACATGAAACTCGGGTGAGATTTCTCCGCTCTCTTGGCTATAGTGAACTTGATGTTGATGGTAATGATAGTGGTTTAGTTGTTGCTGACTTACAATGTAGTTATCGCAAAGAATGCTTTTATGGTGAGGAAATTGTTGTCTTGCTACAACTAGAGCTTAAGAGCCCTACACGGTTAGTATTTAACTATACCATATCTAAAAATGATGATGTAGTAGTCGCGAACGCAATTATTAAAGTAGCGTTTATTAGTAAAGAACGAAAAATAATTGCCGTACCTGAATATTTGCAGAAGCTGGCAAAATCAATAAATTTATGAGAATGGAGAGAGAATAATGATTGAAGTTGGTATCGTGATGGGAAGTAATTCCGACTGGGATGTGATGCAACATGCAGCTAAAATCTTAAAGGACTTTGGGGTAAATTATGAAGCTTTAGTAGTTTCCGCACATCGAACACCTGATTTATTATTTGAATATGCTGAAGCTGCTGAAGCTCATGGGCTCAAAGTGATAATTGCTGGAGCAGGCGGTGCAGCTCATTTACCAGGGATGCTTGCTGCAAAAACTATCGTTCCAGTGTTAGGTGTCCCTGTTCCTTCAAAATATTTAAAAGGATTGGATTCTCTTTATTCAATAGTTCAAATGCCACGCGGGATCCCAGTAGGTACATTGGCTATCGGTGAAGCTGGCGCGCTAAATGCTGGGCTTTTAGCTGTGCAGATTTTGGCTCGCTATAAACCAGAACTATCTCACAAACTCCATGAATACCGTAAGGCACAAACTCAGACAGTATTAAATCTAACTTTGCCGGAGGTAGAGTAAATGAATAAGCTAGCTTACCCGGTTTATCCACCAGCTTGTATTGGAATATTAGGTGGCGGACAACTAGGCAGAATGTTAGCTATGGTTGCAAAGCAAATGGGTTATCAAGTAGCAATATTAGAACCAGATGAGAACTGTCCCGCCAAATATTTTGCTGATATTCATATTAAGAAAGCATATACCGACCAAGAGGGGCTTAAGCAATTAGCTAGTATTGCCAAAGTGGTTACAACTGAATTTGAAAATGTGCCAGCACAAACAATTGATTTTCTGACTAACCATAATTGCCCCACTTTTCCCAAAGCAAACGCAGTTACGATTGCGCAGAATCGTTTAAAAGAAAAATCTTTTTTCAGGAGTATTGGATTAGCAACTGCTAAATTTGCAGCCATAAAGACTTTAGAAGATTGCTCGCAAATAGATGAGGACTTTTTTCCGGCTATATTAAAAACAACTACCCAAGGCTATGATGGTAAAGGGCAGCGCCGGGTTAAAGATATTTTAGAGTTAAAAAAGGCCTACCAGGAATTAGGTGGCGAATGTATTTTAGAGCAAATGGTTTCTTTAGCCAAAGAAGTCTCAATAATAGTTGCGCGCAATCAACATGGTATAGTTACTTATCCACTAATTGAAAATGAGCATGTCAATGGTATATTGGATTTGAGTACAATACCGGCGCAAGTAACTGATGAAATCGCAGTTAAGGCGCAACAAGCAGCAACTACTATGGTAGAATCTCTTGAATATATAGGCATATTAACAATTGAATTTTTTGTAACTGTAGATGGCGAGCTTTTGGTAAACGAAATAGCGCCAAGACCCCATAATTCAGGGCATATCACGATAGAGGCTTCAGTTACCTCCCAATTTGAGCAGCAGCTAAGAGCCGTTTGCGAGCTACCTTTAGGCAGTACCACAACCAAACTGCCAGGGATGATGCTTAATCTACTTGGCGACATTTGGCAGAATAACTCAGATCCTTTAGCTAAAATTATTGGCTTTAATCCAAATCTTAAACTTCACTGGTATGAGAAATTGGCTGCGAAGCCCGGGCGGAAAATGGGTCACATATCGATTGTTGGCGAAAACCTGAGTTCACTTCGTGAAACCCTACTTGATTTAAAAAAGCACCTTAAAATAAATTTCTAATGCCTACTTGGGGATAAGCTAAAGGTTATAGCTTATCCCGAAAGTAGATTAATCAGGCTTTCTTATTGGTTTGAATCATTCCATAAGTCATAATCAGGCTTGTTGCGATTACTATAAAAAAAGTAATGCCGCTATCAAAGCTACTAAGTTTGAATTTTTCAGGGATCTGAATAAACAATAACACCGTAATTAAGCCTCGGGGCGCTATTGTAATTGCCAATAGTGCCTCTTTTTTATCCACAAAAAGTTTTAAAATAATACCTCTTACCAGATAGATAACGACAATAGTTAAACTGCCAAATATTAAGACTTTGAAATTAAGTAATTGGTTTAATGCAATTGAATAACCAAGTAGGATAAAGAAAATACTTCGAACTATAAAGCCAGCATCTTCAATAAATTCCTTCATGTTTTTCAAGTTTTTATCAATTATGTCATGATTTAAATGGTTACCAAGTAATTTATTGCCAAAGTTAGTTTCCATTAGCGCTGGTAAATTTTTTAGTGTTAATCCAAAAATCAGGATCAAAATTAAAGCTGATAAATGAAAGCAATTGGCAATTGAGTAAATTAAAACTAAAAACGCCAAGATAACAACATGGCTATTTTTGGTTTTCTCACGGTTAAGTGCTTTTGCAAGGAACAAAGTAGTTACTATAGATATTAGCAACATCAAGAAAATACTCAAAGAGAAAATAGCTATGCTCGATATTTTAGTCAATTCGGCAGTGATTAAAAAGTTAAATAATAAAACCCCAGTAATATCTGAAAAAACTGATTCTAAAACCAGAAATTCTTGGGTCGCTGATTTAGTTAAAGAGGTAACGCTAGGTATTGCTATGGCACTACTCACTATTGCTAATGGGACCGCATATATTACAGCATTAATAAATTTAAAATTATAAATAAAGGCAAAGGCTGTTCCGATCAAAAGCGTAGTTATAATAACGATTAATACAGCAGCTACTATCGATTTCGCCAAAATTTTGCGATTACCTCGATGGATTTCCATATCCATTACTGCTTCAAGCACAATAATAAGCAACCCAAGCGTGCCAAATAGCTTCAATGTGGTTGACGGAATACTAATTGTTATCTTAGAAAAGCTAACCAACAGCTGGAAAATTATGCCAGTAAAAACCAGCAAAATTACAGATGAAATTTTATATTTGCGTTGTATTTGGCTATAAAAAAAAGAACACAGCATAATTAAACTTAATACGATCATTATGATATAAGTATTCAAATAGGCCTCCTAAATTATAATCTCTAAGCTACGATAAACATTCAAATAAGTAATCTATATCTTGTATTCATCTATTATAGCGTACAGCTGGCAATTATGGATTAGATGTTGGGAGATTTAACTGTGTGGCTCAAAAATTGTTATAACCAAAGTAATAGATAAAGGAATCTTTAAGCTCATTTTAGAGGGGTATAATAAGCATGAGAGGCGAGTCTTCACAATATTAGCTATATAGTTTAATCTATCTTCAATTATATGGTTTAAATAAGTTTAGACTCGCCTCGTAATAATTTGCGATTATATAAAGTTACAAATTTGATTAGCGACAACCGTTTACTACAGCATCAGGAGAATTGCTGGCAAAATCGCACTTGACATATTTATTAGTTGTATTATTTTTAAATTCTACCTGATACATACCTTTATATGGTTTTTGCTCCTTTATTAGGCAATTGTCTTGAACCTGTTTTAAAGTTGTTGTGTTAACAATATTTAAAGTTTTTTTGTCCGGGCTTGTCTGGCATTTCAGTGTATTCATATCTAAGGAAGAAGCAAATGATAATGCAGGAAAGGCTAATAGTGTAATTAGTAATTTACGCATAACGTGGATCCTTATTAAAAAGCTTAAAGAACAAAATATTTTATCTTGAGAATTATATTGTATAACAGGTTTAATTTTTGTTGTACTTATTTTGCGAAATAGTCTATGAGCTAAAGGAAGTAATATGCATGGTATGTTGCAAAAAAACCAAATTGTGAAAGCTTATTTATAAACATAAGATAGTATTGAATTCTATAATATATCTATCTTCTTGTGTTAAAAATGAAATTAGGTAAACGTTGTTAGTCTGGCCTCTTTGAATGTGTCGCGGAAGTAAATTTACTAATTGCATAATCCTACAGCCCTAAATTTTACAGCTTAAAATTTCTATACTAAACGAACATACATGAAATAAACTTTATCAAGTAGCCCTCAGCTTATTTTTTAGTACCGGACACTATTATTCATGTACAGTAAAAAAGAATATTTTTTATAATTTGATTTATTAGGAGGGGTGTTAAATTTTTACTCAATATTACGAATATAAGACTTTGTAATTATTTATTGGCTATTTGTTGATGCCTCGCGCTACTCAAACAATTCAAAAAATTACGCCAATTGCATAAACAAAGTCTAATATCCTCCATAATTCGTTTAAATTTAACATCCCTCCTAATAAATCATGTAAAAATAAATTAATACTCATAGTAACTTATAAAAAGTGTCCGGTATTAAGAGCTTATTAAGCACTTATATGGCTAAAGACCTTTTTAGACATAGTTAGTAAAGAAAATATGTTAAAACAAATTAAGATAAAGCTTGCGGCGGATATAAATAATTTAAATTTGGATCAGTTAGTTTATTGGTTTCAGGCAACCGGCAGATATAAAGAAACGGCACAGATAAAATACCCAAGTTGTGATATAAATGAAGTTATAGCCAAAAAGCATATACTAAATAGCTTAGATAAGATTAAAGTAGTTTATTTTGAATCATTGCCAATTGGGCTATATAAGTCTTACCTAAAACAACAGCCAAAAAGTATTCTACCTCCGCGTACTGAAGAAATTAATTGGGGTACCTTAGGCCAGTATTATAATGAAATCTATAATTATGAAATAGAGGGCGGAGAATATTTTCTTGATACTCTGGCGCTTGATGAAAATTTCCGTTATCGGGGAATTGCTACCAATATCATATTTCCTATGATTATAAATGAAGCTAAAGAGCTAGGTAAAAGCCGGATTTATTTATTTGTATTAAAAAATTATACCGAAAAGGCTTATAGGCTTTATCAGAAGCTTGGCTTTATTACTATATCCAGTTATTCTTTTACTTTAAATAAAGAACCTGTCCTTAATTTAGAATATTCCGATGAATTCGTACTAATGTACAGGCCTATTTAGTAACTCCGCATTACAAGCTAAGTTAAGTTATCCTAAATTTTTACCAGCTAAAAAAGAAAAATTTTGAACAGAAAAGTTTTCTACGTGCTTGAAAAATTACAAGTAGTCCATATTTATTTTATTGAAGGCCACTAAAGGCTATTTAGATATTTAAAGGAGAAATTATCATGAGTATTTCACGTTATGACCCTTGGAATATACTAAACCAAATGAACGAGATACTTGGGTCATCCTTAAGAAATGGGGAGAATTCAAGTATATATACTAACCAATGGGTCCCTGCCGTAGATATTAGAGAAGAAAAAGATCGCTACCTTGTTGAAGTTGATCTGCCGGGCGTAGATAAAAATGCCATTGAAGTCTCAATGGATAACCGGATTTTGAATATCAAGGGTGAAAGACGCGAGGAATATAAAGTGGAAGCCAATAGCTATGCAAGGACTGAACGGATTTATGGAAGTTTCCATCGTCAATTTACCTTACCAGATACGGTAGATAGCGACAAGATTAAGGCAAGTTATACTAATGGTGTTCTAAAGCTTAGTATCCCTAAAAAAGAAATGGCTAAGCCAAAACGAATAAATATTACCAACGATGAACAAGAGAATGTTTCATTTATAGAGCATCAGCAGATTGCCGATAATCAAGTCGCCTGATTATGTAGGTTCCTATTTGGTTTTAATAATAATTAGTTTTAATTGGCCTGAGTGGTTAGCTCAGGCTTTTTTATTTAGCTTGGAAAAAAGAAATAATTCAGGATTGCATAGATGTGGTTACTCGATAATTAATCCTGGTTGCTTAAACAAATTGCATTACTTTTAAAAAGTATTTCTTCTATGTTTGGTCTTAAATGGTTTTTCCCGCAAATAGAAAAGACTTCAAATAAATGTGAATATAAGTATGGTAAAATATAGTTGTATAATAAATGATGTCTTTAGCAAAGGAAAATGTATGACCAATTATAGTATGTTGGCAAATGCGGTGAGAATGTTATCAGCAGATAGTGTGGAGAAAGCCAAATCTGGTCATCCGGGTGCTCCTATGGGAATGGCTGAAATGGGAGTAGCGTTGTGGTTAGATAATATGACGCATAATCCACTTAATCCTAAATGGATTAATCGTGATAGATTTATATTGAGTAATGGTCATGCATCGATGTTTCAATATTCATTACTTCATTTAACCGGATATGATGTTTCAATTGAAGACTTAAAAAATTTTAGACAATTACATTCACGTACCCCAGGACATCCTGAGTATGGGTACACTCCTGGAGTTGAGACTACAACTGGCCCATTAGGCCAAGGTATTGCTAATGCTGTTGGTATGGCGTTAGCTGAAAAATTATTAGCTAGCGAGTTTAATAAGGAAATGTATGAAGTTGTAAACCATTATACTTATGCATTTCTTGGCGATGGCTGCTTAATGGAGGGTATCTCTTCTGAGGTATGCGCCCTAGCTGGTACTTGGCAGTTAGGCAAGCTTATCGCATTTTATGATGATAATGGGATTTCTATTGATGGTGAAGTTGAAAGCTGGTTTGATGAAAATGTTGAAGAGCGCTTTAGAGCTTATAACTGGCAAGTAATCGGCCCGATAGATGGCCATAATATTGAAGCTATTAATCATGCGATTCATGATGCTAAATCTGTACACAATAAACCAACCTTAATTATTTGCCGTACCCAAATTGGAAAAGGCTCTCCAAATAAAGTTGGAAAAGAAGAATCTCATGGTTCGCCATTAGGCGCGAGTGAGCTTGAATTGGTAAGAAAAGAGCTTAACTGGCAATATGCACCATTTGAAGTTCCTGAAGAAGTATATAACCAGTTTGACTGTAAGCGTAAGGGAATGCGTGCGGAAAATGAATGGAACCAAATGTTTACCGAATACCAGGCACGTCATCCTAAATTAGCAGCTGAGTTAATTCGCCGTTTTGAACATCATCTGCCGGAAAACTGGGATGAAATAGTTGCAGCAGGGGTTCAGTTAGCAAATGAAAAAGCTGAGACTATTGCTACGCGAAAAGCTTCACAAAATGCAATTGAGTATTTTGCGCCTCATTTACCCGAATTTTTGGGGGGCTCGGCTGATTTGACTGGTTCTAACTTGACTAAATGGAGTAAGGCTATTAGTCTTAGCAAAGAAAATCATTATTACGGTAACTACATATCGTATGGGGTGCGCGAGTTTGGTATGTCAGCGATAATGAATGGAGCATTCCTTCATGGTGGCTATCGACCGTTTGGCGGCACTTTCTTGATGTTTTCGGAATATGCTAGGAATGCGCTTCGGATGGCAAGCTTAATGAAGATTGCGCCTATTTTTGTTTATACTCATGATTCTATTGGTTTAGGTGAAGATGGCCCGACACATCAGGCAGTTGAGCAAACCGCAAGCCTACGCCTTATCCCTAACATGCATGTATGGCGCCCGTGCGATACGGTAGAAACTGTTGTTGCGTGGGGAGATGCATTAACCAATACTAAAACCCCGTCATGCTTGATCTTTTCACGCCAAAATCTAAAATTCATTGAGCGGAGCAAAGAGCAACTTGAATTGATCAAGAAAGGTGGCTATATATTAGTAGATGGTGGGAATAGCCCTGATTATGCAATTATTGCGACTGGTTCAGAAGTTGAGCTGGCATTAAAGGTTGCCGAAAAATTAACAGGAAAAGGTTTCAAGGTCCGTGTAATATCAATGCCTTCAACTTCCGTGTTTGACAAGCAAGACCCTGAATATAAGCTAGCCGTGCTTGGCGGAGCTAAGAAAATGGTGGCAATTGAAGCCGGCGTTGCTGATACCTGGTATAAATATGTTGGGTTAAATGGTGAAATTATCGCTATAAATAGCTTTGGTGAATCAGCTCCGGCTGCTAAATTATTTGAACACTTCGGGTTTACAGAAGATGCAATTTTAGCAAGATTGCTTGGTGATAGTTCAAACTAGGAAATGCTCTTTATGTATTTCTAGGTGTAAGTTAGTTTTTAATTAATAACTGGTTTTAAAACAGCGTGTTAGCGGAAGGATGGTTTTTGTTAAAACTATCATGTTTTGCGATTGTATAGTTGTTGCGCAAATTAACTATTAGGAGTATAATCACGCTTGAAAACTCATATTTTTGAAAGATAAAAGTTATGGCAAAAATCAAATTAGCTATTAATGGTTATGGACGTATCGGACGCAATGTTTTGCGTGCATTGTATGAAGCTATGCGGACAGACGAATTTGAAGTAGTTGCAGTAAACGATTTAGGCGGGGACTTGGAAGTCCAAAAAGTATTGACTCAAAGAGACAGTGTTCATGGTTATTTCCCACATAAAGTTGAAGTAGTGGAAAACGGCTTAACGATTGATGGAAGCTTAGTTCGCTTCTATGCTGAGCGTGATCCCAAAAATTTGCCATGGAAAGATCTAGGTGTAGATGTAGTACTTGAATGTACCGGTGTGTTTACAACCAAAGCTAAAGCTTCTATGCATATTGAAGCTGGTGCTAAAAAAGTTTTAATCTCAGCGCCAGGTGGCAATGATGTTGAGGCTACAGTAGTTTATGGTGTAAACCATGATGTTATTAGCAAAGATATGACGGTAATCTCAAATGCCTCATGTACGACTAACTGTCTAGCTCCAGTTGCAAAAGTTATTAATGATACAATTGGTATCGAAAAAGGTTTAATGACTACAATCCATTCATTCACTAATGATCAGGTATTGACTGATGTTTACCATAGTGATGCGCGTCGTGCACGCTCGGCTGTAATGTCTATGATCCCGACCAAAACCGGTGCAGCTGCGGCCGTCGGTTTAGTATTACCGGAGCTAGCTGGCAAATTAGATGGCTTAGCAATTCGTGTCCCAACTGCAAATGTGTCAGTAGTTGACTTGACTTTTACTGCAAAACGAGAAACTAGCAAAGAAGAAGTAAACGCGATATTAAAATCAGCTTCGGAAGGAGCGCTTAAAGGTGTTTTAGGCTATAATTCTGAAAAACTTGTTTCGATTGATTTTAATCATAATCCGTGCTCTTCAATTTTTGATGCAACGCAAACTCGTGTTGATGGCAAACTTGTTAAAGTGTTTTCATGGTACGATAATGAGTGGGGTTTCTCCAACCGTATGCTAGATAATGCCAAAGCATTAATGAACGCTAAGTAAAAATAAGGAATAGTAATGTTAAAAAAGCTTTTTGGTTTTTTTTCAAGTAGCATAGCTATTGATCTTGGTACCGCTAATACTCTTGTTTATATGCAAGGCAAGGGGATTATCTTAAATGAACCATCCATGGTGGCGTTAGCCGTTGATAAAAGCGGTATGTTCAAGAAAATCTTAGCAGTTGGACAAGAAGCCAAGACGATGCTAGGTAAGACGCCTGGCCAAATTGAGGTGGTGCGACCGATGAAAGACGGTGTGATCGCTGACTTTAACGTAACTGAGCAAATGATAAAATATTTTATAAAAAAAGTATCAGCTCAAAAACGTTTGATGTCTGTGCCACCGACGATAGTAATTTGTGTGCCCTGCGGCTCTACCCAGGTTGAACGCCGTGCCATTAAAGATGCAGCGTTAGCAGCGGGTGCACGAAGAGTTGAGATCATTGAAGAGGCAATGGCAGCAGCAATCGGTGCTGGCTTACCGGTAGAGTCTCCTCGTGCTTCGATGGTAGTCGATATTGGTGGCGGTACGACTGAAGTTGGCGTCATTTCACTTGGTGGGTTAGTTTACGCTAATTCAATTCGAGTGGCAGGTGATCGCCTTGATGAAGTTATTACTAACTACATTCGTTCTAAGCATGGCTTACTAATTGGTGAAACTACTGCAGAAGAAATCAAAAAGCACATAGGGTCAGCTCATCCGGATACTGATAATGGCGAGATGGAGATCCGTGGGCGCAGTGTCTATGACGGCTTACCAAAGAAAGTTACCATTTCTTCATCTGAAATTCGGATTGCATTAAACGATGCATTAGAACAGATGGTTGCGGCAGTTAAGCAAGCATTAGAGTTGACTCCGCCAGAACTAGCAGCAGATATGATTGAATCAGGAATTGTTTTAACTGGTGGTGGCGCTTTACTTCGCGGTTTGGATATCCTAATTGCGAATGCCACCCAATTAAAAGTAATAATTGCTGAAGATCCGTTATTATGCGTAGCTAAAGGGTGCGGCCTTGCTCTTGACCATTTAACTGACAACCGCGTTTATTTAAGCAGAATTAAGTAATGCGAAAATTCAAAGTTTGGCTTATACTATTTAGTATAGGCCTTATTCTATTAGATAAGTATTCTTTTATTAGTAATATGCGTGACAGTGCTGTCATCTTTTTACAAAAACAGTCTTCAGCCATTCTCTACAAAATAGAAAATTATCCTCGTTTGGTATTCCTGCAGGCAAGCCAACAAAAAGCCCTAGCTATCCAAAACTCCCAACTCAAAAAGCAGGTTGAGGAATATTCGTTATTATTAAAGCAGAGCAAGAACCAAGCTCAGGATATTAAGGCGATTAATGATCTAAATCCGAATGGCGTTTATGAAGATTTTCGACCAAGCGTTGCCAAGGCTATTTTAGATGTTAATTTTTTTGTAAATAATCTGTTACTTATCGACAAAGGGCTTGATGATGGTATCAAGGTTGGCTTAGCTGTAGTTAACCGAGAAGGAGTTATTGGCCAGGTTTCCAATACCAATGCGCGCAATTCCCAAGTCATGTTAATTACTAACCCTGAATTTAAGATTTATGTCCAACACAGTGTAACAAAATCAAAAATGTTGGCCCAAGGAGGTGGGAATAATACCCTTCTTGTTAGGTACATAGCTAAAACAGATAAAATTCAGGTTGGTGATATACTTGAAACTACTGGGTTAGATGATGTATATCCTGCAAATATTCCTGTAGCCAAAGTAGTAAAAGTATTTTATGAAAATAATGGGTTTAACAGTGCGCTATGTGCGCCTGTAGTTGATTTTCATCAATTACAGTATATTTTGGTATTAAAAAATGATAATTAGTAGTTTGCGGTTAGTGCTTTTTTGCATACTTTTAACAGTAATTCAATTTGCAATAAATAATTTTACGATATTTTACGTAGATATATTTGCAATATTACTAGTTGCTATCTTAATGCGTGGTAATGTTGCTTGGGCTCAGCTTATCAGTCTTAGTATCTATGCTGATTTGGTTGGGCACTGGTACTTAGGCAGCCATTTATTAGCTATTACCATAGTAAGTATTGTAAGCCCCAAATTTGTCAATTTTTACCGCATGTGTAGTTTTTTCCAAAGGAATATAATTTTAAGTATGTTCTATTTGGTGATGACAGCAATAATATTTATTGTTGAATTAGCAACTGGTAAGGTCTTTACTTCAAAGCTAAGCTTGGTTTTAGAATTACTCGTTATACTGCCAGTCATTCAAGTACTACTTAATAATTTTATTTTTAAACGTCCTACAGAATATCTTTTTAATGACTAAATCTAGATTAATTGCAGCTTATCTATTTGTTGCATTAGGTATTACGACACTACTTTTGCGCTATGCCTACTTGCAGATAGCTGACCACCAGGAGCTACTATCTAAGTCTATTGATAACTATTCATCAATAGTGGCGACCCAGCCTGTGCGTGGTGGGATTATTGATCGTGATGGCGTGATCCTTGCGGATAATAGAGTATCTTATGCCGTTGCAATACTACCGCGGGATGCGGAGAGCATCAATCAAATATTTAGTCATTTGGAAAGCCAAATTAACCTTACTGCATTTGATAAGAAAAAATACTATAAACAGCTAAGACTTGCTAAAAACTATGACTGGGTAATCATCAAAGATGATCTTTCCAATACAGAGGTAGCTAACCTAACTGCGCACGCATATCAGTTTCCTAAATTAAGCGTATTTGCTCATACCAAACGTTATTATCCTTTTTCAGATTTATATGCCCATAGTTTAGGCTATGTCGGCCGGGTAAGTCTGGCAGATAAGCAAAAGTTGGATAAACAGGGATTAGTCAAGAACTATTTGGCGAATGACTATATTGGCAAGAGCGGTCTGGAGCAATATTACGAATCGTATTTACGCGGTAAAATCGGTAAAAAAATTATTCGTACCGATGCATTTGGCAATGAGTTAGGCTTAATCAGTAATGATCCAGCCAAAGATGGCTATACTTTGCAGCTAACAGTAGATAATGTTTTACAGCAAAAGGCTTCCCAACTATTGGGTAACCGCAAAGGGGCAATAGTAGCGATTGACCCGCAAACTGGTGGAATTTTGGCATTTGTTTCAAAACCATCCTATGACGCAAACTTGTTTTTGGATGGGATTAGTCCTGAAGACTGGGAGGATCTCCAGCAAGACCCTGGAAATCCGTTATTAAATCGGGGCAGTCAGGGTACATATCCACCTGGGTCGACTTTTAAGCCTTTTCTTGCTGCTGCGTCTTTATATCTAGGGGTTCGTACGCCACAATACCGTTTCAATGATATCGGCTATTTTACTTTACCAGGTTCTTCTCATCGGTTTAGAAATAGCGGCAATGAAGTGCTCGGGTCAATTAATATAGTTGATGCGGTAACTCATTCATCGGATGCTTTCTTTTATAAGTTAGGCCTCGATATGGGGGTAGATAGAATGGACAAGACCTTATCTATTTTTGGCCTAGGTAGCAAAACGGGGATTGATTTGCCGCAAGAAAACCCAGGATTACTGCCCTCACGCGAATGGAAAGCCAAACGATTTGCCAAGGATCCATACCAACGTAACTGGTTACCTGCAGATAGTGTGACTATGGGTATCGGTCAAGGGTTTAATCACTATACACCACTACAGATGGCTTTTGCGACGACAATTCTTGCTAATGATGGCGTAGTTCACCGTCCACACTTCCTCGAGAAAGTAATGGATAAAACTGGGAACGTTTTATATAACTACCAGGATGAGTCAGCAACTATCAAGATTCCTAGACAGGATCTGGATTTAGTGAAACTAGGCATGCAGCGGGTTATGCAAATTGGTACCGGTAAAGCTATTGGTGCAGGGCTTCGCTATACTATGGCCGGTAAAACTGGTACTGCCCAGGTGGTCGGATTATCACAAAATTCACGTAAAGCCAAATTTGTTGGCGCTCAGTATAAAGATCATTCCTGGTTTATAGCTTTTGCCCCGGTCGATAAGCCAAGAATCGCCGTAGCAATTATTGTTGAAAATGGTGGCTGGGGAGCCAGTGCGGCGGGGCCTATTGCCCGCGGGATGTTCGATAGCTATCTATTAACCCCGGAAAGTGGCCAGGTCCAAACCAGCTATAAGAAATTTAATCCGCAAAAAGTTGAATCTGAAGAAGTCCAAGAAGACGCTAACCAAGATGATGGGGAGGATAATGATGTCTCTCAAAATGAAAATTAAATTACAACAGTTTTGGCATTATTTAATTAATTTTGATTATGTTTTGATATTTGCTTTACTGGTTTTATTTATAGCAAATGGTTTTATTCAATATTCTGCTAATGACCAAGTGCTGACTCGACTATACAGTGATACTTTCTATACCAGTTTATCATTCGTAATTATGCTGATTATTGCAGGAATTAATGTAAACCGTATCCGCTCAGTTGCGATTCCTCTTTATATAGTATCAATTATTCTGATCATGTTGGTATTAGTAATTGGAGTCAAAGTAAATGGTGCTAGGCGATGGCTAAACCTGGGGGTGCGGATTCAGCCTTCAGAACTGTGCAAGATCTCAGTTCCATTATTGGTGGCTTATATCTTGTCTATCAAAGATCAGATTCTTAAATTTAAAGACTTCCTTGCTGGTTTTTTGGTTATATTATTACCATTTGCCTTAATTGCTAAACAACCCGATTTGGGGACAGCTATTTTGGTGTTTTCAGCTGGTTTTTTTGTTTTATTTTTTGCTGGGTTACCCTGGAAAATTATTATTGGTAGCTTAATTACGGTTATTGCATCAAGTCCATTGATTTGGGGAGTTCTTAAGGATTACCAAAAGCACCGGATATTAACTTTGATCGATCCTCAATCTGACCCTTTAGGCAAAGGTTATCATATTATCCAAGGAATGATTGCAATTGGTTCAGGCGGTCTTTATGGCAAAGGGTATCTGCATGGCAGCCAAATTCATCTGAACTTCATTCCTGAAAAGCATACCGATTTTGTAATTACTGTGCTAGCTGAAGAGTTTGGCTATATTGGTGTCTGTTTGATCCTAGCTTTATATTTAATTATTGCATTACGCGGATTAAGAATTATGCGCTTGGCGCAAGACCGCTTCTCGCAAACTTTAGCTGGCAGCATTACTTTGTCATTTGTCCTTTATGTCTTGATCAATATGGGGATGGTAAGCGGTATTTTTCCGGTAGTAGGTGTGCCATTGCCGCTAATTAGTTATGGTGGAACTGCAACTATTGTAATTATGATCGGGTTTGGTATTTTATTGTCAATTGACCATAAACGCCGTTATACTAATTTATAAAGCACCATTTGCTTAATAATTCGTATAAATATAGCATCCCTCATAATAAACTAAATCTGTTTAAATCCCGATTGAGCGTAACATTTGCTAGAAAAGTATCCGATATTGAGGTATAAGATTTGAGAGAGAATTTACTTTGGATTATATTCTATGCAGACAAATTGGACTAGACTAAAAGCCAACTGGTTTGCCGGTATGTGGCACTTAATAAAACCGTACTGGACGGGGGAAGAAAAATTACGCGCCTTTGGGCTACTATGCTTAATTATTGCGCTTAGTTTCATCGAAGTTTATATGGCAGTTAGATTAAACTCCTGGAATGGAGCTTTATTTAATGCTATAGAGCGCTATCAAAAAGCCGTATATGTTAAGCTGCTATTTCAAGGGCTTTTTATAATGTCTTTGTATATATTAGCAATGCTCTTGGGAGTATATTTAAATTCGGTTCTTGAAATTAAATGGCGTAAATGGCAAACCAATTATTATCTGTCAGCATGGTTTAGTAGTAAAGCATATTATAAATCTCGTTTCATATCTGGATTATCTGATAATCCAGACCAACGGATTAGTGAAGATATCCACCAATTTGTTCAAGCCACTTTGAGTTTATTCATGACTGTATTTAAAGCTGCAACCAGACTGGTCTCATTTGTAGTCATTCTCTGGCAATTATCCGGCAATTTCAAATTTAATTTATTTAATCATCATTTCTATATACCAGGCTATATGGTTTGGATAGCCATCATATATTCTTTAATTGGGACATATGTGGTTTTCAAAATTGGTCGGCCATTAATCAAGCTCACGTTTGAGCAGCAAAAATATGAAGCAGATTTCCGCTATAACCTGGTTCGGACACGTGAATATGCTGAGAATGTAGCGGCGTATGGCGGCGAAGAGATTGAATCGAGAATTGTGAATAAAGACTTTCAAAGCATCGTCAAAAATTTTATGCAGACGATTAATCGTAGGTTAAAAATTAATATGTTCGATCTTGCCTATTCTCAATTGTCTGAAATAGTTCCGACCCTAATTTCAGCCTTCAAATTTTTTGCCCATGAAATAAACCTTGGAACCATGATGCGAATTTCCTCGGCGTTTGGCAGTGTTCAATTCTCGATCGGCTGTTTTGTTTTTTCATATCCAGAGATTGCTAATTGGCGGGCCGTGGTTGAAAGGCTTATCGGTTTTGAGTATATGATCTATACTACCAAACAATTACCTGAGCTAGGTAGTCAAGTAAAGAATACACAAGAGGGTATAGATGTGGAAAACCTCAACCTTTATTTGCCAACCGGGCAAAATCTTATTGGCGGTTTATCGGTAAGCCTAGCAAAAGGCGAGCGATTATTGATTCAAGGGCGTCCGGGGGCTGGTAAAAGTACTCTATTAAAGGCAATAAATGGGTTATGGCCATATTTGGATGGCAAAATTTATAAAAGGGATAATCTAAAATCACTTTTAATAAGCCAAAAGCCTTATTTGCCAAAAACTATTCTCAAGGAAGCCATATGTTATCCCAAATCAAGCGGCTTGCCAAGTGATAACCAAGTTACTGAAATTTTAGATTTATGCAAAATTGGCTATCTTGCTGATAAACTATATGAGACTGCGGACTGGGGCAGCCAGCTATCGCTTGGCGAACAGCAACAAATAGCCTTTTGCCGTATAATTATCAATCATCCGGATATTGTTTATTTAGATGAAGCGAGTTCAGCCTTAGATGAACAGTCAGAACTAAGGCTATATAATTTAATCATAGAAAAATTTCCTGAAATGATAATTGTCAGTACCGGACACCGTTCAAGTTTAATTCCACTGCATACTAGAATATTAGATTTATCTATCAATTAACAATCAGGCAACGCTAGCTTTTCACACAGGAATTTCTATTTTTGACTTAGCGGTTAAATTTCGGTTGGCTAATTTTTCTGCTTCTGCGGCAAGATGATTAGTAACAATTGTCCTAAGTAAGTTGATAATGCTATCTTTTAAAATAGCTAAAGGAGTCTTAACTTCCTCATTAGTAGATTCTACTGTGGACAATTCGGCATTATTGACTTTTGCATTATAAATATTAGCTAGCTTCTGGTAATTTATTATTAGAAAACTTTTGAGTGAATTATAGTCTTTTTGACTTTCTTCATCTAATGAAAGCTCATATTTATCATATATAGTAACCTCAAATTCATTAGCCTCAGGTTTATTATTAATTGTACTTTCAAAATAGCTAAACAGCATTTCTATTTGTTCTTTTATTCTGTAAAAGGTTGAACCGGATTTTTGTAATATTTTCATTGCTAAATACAAAATTCCATTTTGTAAATAATCTGGAGAATTAATTTTTTCATCAATAAGATTCTTTAAGATAACTAATACAGGGTCCAGAATTTCGTTTTTTATAAAAGCAGCTTTATCTTCAATTTGATGAAATTCAGCTATCTTAGTGCTAGCAATATTTTCAATAAGTAACTTTTTAAAATCAATGAAATCACTTGTTAAATTGTGCTTAAAAAGTTCATTATTATTAGATGGTAAATCGTGAAAACCAGTACCATTAGCGAGGCTGGCTAATTCTGTAAAAATTAGCTCAATTTCATTATAGCTCAATTTAGGCTTGCGATTATTGTTTATTTTATTAATTGCTAATTCGGCCAAGCTGTGGCGAATTTTGATTATCGCAGGGCTAGTCTCTGGAGCTATACATAATTGATTTTCTGAAGGTACTGCTATTTCATATTGCTTTCTTGTTTCAGTTAGCGGATATGGGGCGCTGTTATTATTACTAATAATTTCTATAATAACTTCGAGATTAATGTCAGATTGAATCTCCTTAAATATTGTATAGTTAACTGAGTCCTCATTACTAGTAGCTAAACTAATAAGTAATTCTTTTAATTCATTAGTTACCGTGGTTTTTTGGGGTTTCGTTGCTGATCCGTGAATTATATGCGCATCCTTTATTAGGTTATTTAAACTACTAAATGATAAATCAATTAAGGTAGAATTATTTTCAATATAAGCGACTTCTTCCTGAGCTTTTACAAGATCATTTATATTTTTTCGGGTAGCTTGATTTTGTTGTATGGCTTTTAAATTTAAGAGTGAGCGAATTAAGTTGATGCTAGTTTGTCTATACTTATCATCTTGTAATTTATTTTTAAGTACTAAAATAGTTTCTTGATTATTATTTCCTTGCTTGCCATTATTAAAATTGGTCGCTGGAAGGTTATGAACCTGAGATAGCTTATTATCTTGTTTCGTATGGAAAAGTCGAGGTTCCGAGTTTTTAATTACGGAACCTTGATCAAAGTTACAACAGCAAAATTGGTTAAAAAAGCTTTTTACTATACTTAGCATTTTTACTACCTTATAACATATTTAATATGGATATAACGTTAATAGACATTCATTTATTAATTGGGAGGATTAGAGTATGGCTTATTTGCGGGATTTATGCTAATGACAAAACGGTTTTAAATTACGAAAATGGATTGAATTTTATGAAAACTTTAAATAACAAAAAAATATATTATTATTTTTGTGCAAATGTGCGCATTGCCAGCTGTAAATCGGCCCAAGCATCTTTTTTAGCTGCCGGAGTACGTAATAGATAAGATGGATGATAGGTAACTATCAATGGGATATCTTGATAATTATGGACTTTGTTTCTTAATTTGCCAACTGCTAAATCGGTATTTAGTAAAGTCTGAGCAGCATAACGGCCAAGAGTAATAATTAAACTTGGTTTAACCAAGGCAATTTGGCTGAATAAATAATTACTGCAGGCTGCAATTTCTTCTACTTCGGGGTTGCGGTTATGTGGCGGCCTGCACTTAACTACATTCGCTATATAGACATCATTCTGACTATCAAGATTCATTGCCTGGATCATTTTATCTAGTAATTGCCCCGAGGCGCCTACAAATGGTTTACCTTGCAAGTCCTCCTGCTCACCAGGGCCTTCACCTACAAACATCCATTTGGCATTGCGGTTGCCGCGCTCAATAACAACATGGGTTCTACCATAACATAGTTTACATTTTTCACAATTTAGTGCTTGATTTACCAATTCATCCCAATTATTATAACTAAATGGTTGAACTGGTAAGGGTGTTTTTACAATACTTTCTTGCGGCGGAGTTGATGTATGTGATGCTTGGGTAGTTTGTAGTTTATCCTGATTAACCGGTAAAGGGGCAATGTTAACGGTTTCAGAGAGATTAGCTATAGTCGATTGTTCTGGTATGCTGCTAGGTTTGACTTCAGTAATTTGGCGCAATTTAGTGTTTATTTGCGGCTTAGCAATATCTGGATATTGTTCGCGCAACTTTTGGATCTTTTCTTCATCGGGTTGCCAAAGATTACCCATTAATAAAGATAAATGGTCGTTTAGCTTAGGCATATTGATTTTCCCATTATTAGCGCGTCAAAGCGCTCACCATCGATTAAATAATAATTTTTACGCCTGGTGATAATATTAAAACCAGCCTGCTGATAAAGGTTTATCGCTGCCAAATTATCAAATTTAACTTCAAGGAAGCATTCGCGTACTTGCTTTTGGGTTATTTCCGCAAAGATAAACTCTAATAATTGCCTTGCATATCCCTTACGTTGCCAATTTTTGGCAATACAAAGCTGGAGGATTTCGCATTCATCCAATACTATACTATAGGCGCAGCCGCCAATCAGTTCTTGCTTATTGTTAAAAATTCCAATGATCGTATGTTTTTCGTTAGTAAATGATTGCTCATAATTTAAGTGCGACCAAGGACTCAAATTAACGCTTTTATCAATTTGAGCCAGAGCTTCTAGTTCATTATCAAGAATTTCCCTAATTATCATGATTTTTTATTAAGTTTCTGTTCAGTAAGGTCCATGGCTACCTTATTGCGTAAATAGAGTAACTCAGCGTTAAATACTGGTACAGCCGGGTAAACCTCATTACTTACTAAATATAACATATTTAAAGCACTCGGATACTCTTGTGAAATATGTGTATACGACATTGTTATCTGTTCAAGAATCTTTGATGAATATATTTTATATCCTTCACCCGTGAAAATTGTATTACTCGGGTTTATTTCTTGATTGCGGTTAATAATATCAGCTAATTCTTCCGGGTTGATTAATTGCGGCTCTATAAAAAAGCTAAAATCATTTGAACGTAACCCAGCAATATATATTTGGCCAAGGCGGGCATCCAAAGTCACAATAACATAAGGGGAGTGTCTGGTATACTGATTTACATAAAGAGCAAAGGCTGGTATTGGCACTAACTTGCAATTTATAGAGTATGCCAAGCCTAGTGCTGCACTTAAGCCAATTCTAAGGCCGGTAAAAGATCCGGGTCCCTGGTTGTAAGCTATCAGGTTAATATCATGAATATTTAATTTAGCTTTATGCAATAAATTATCTATTTCTGGCAAAATATATTCGGATTGTTTATTGCCCGCTTTTAATTGCGAGCTGAACATGTTTTCTGTGGCATTTAAGGTATGTTTATTAAACGGTTTGAGGGTAGTCTCATTTTCCCTTAATATTGCTAAAGATAAAATTTCGTTACAGGTATCTATTGCAAGAATATTCATTTAAATTCGTTCAAATAATTGGTTTAACATTGCTGAAAAAGGGTCTGGCGGCAGGGTGAAAATTAGTGTATTGCTGCTTTTTTTATTTAGTTTGCAGTTATTGTCTAAGTTTGATTTATTGCTTAGATGAATCCCGAGCCATTCAAGCTTATTGCAAATTAGCTGGCGTAGCTTTGGATTGGTGTAGCCGGCCTTGCCGGTAAATATTATACCGTCAACTCCTTCCAAGAGGGAAGCCTGTTGCATAAAAGTTTCAATAATACTGTTTATATAATATTCACGTGCCAGCTTCGCCATTGGAGATTGGCTATTTAATAGGGCATCTAATTCATTAAATTCATTATTTCCTGCCTGAAATAAATTGGTGGCACAAATGGTATTGTGGGCCTGGGCTATATCAATTTTAAAGTGATCTGCAATTAAACTGATTAGATTAGGGTCAATTTCCCCCGGGTATTTACTACTTGGAATCTCATGATGCAGGCTGCTACTGCTACAATAAATGCTTTTACTATTTTTGATGGCACAAAGGGTATTATCTTCTTCGCTCAAGTATAAATAAATCCATTTACCCTTAGCCAGTTTTTTATCGGCTAGTGAGCTAAGCTTATCTGTCAGCCCTAGAAATGTTAAACCATGGCTTCCGTAATTTTTTATACCGTGTTTTAGATAAACCCAATCAGGAAATAGCATTCTTGAATTTAACTCAATAGACTGATGAAATCCGGTTTCATAACAGGCATAGTGTTTGGCATTGGGAAAATAATCAAGGAAAACCTCAGCAAGGCTTAGGTCGGCTTGCTGCTCCTCTGGGGCTAAATAAGAGAAATTCTTCAGTTTTTGCAATGTATGATGACTTAATACGCTGATATTATCGTACTCATCTCCACCATGATAAATTTTATGCACAATTAAATCAAAGTTATGAACGCTTAGGTGTTCATTTTGTACAATTTGCGCATAGATTGATGAATCGGCAAACTGTTTTAACCTAATGCTTACTTGATCGATAATATTTCGTTCAACTACTTGATTTTGGGAGTTGATAAGCTCCCATACGATTTTATTGTTAATTACAGAAATTTTTCCGGCAATTTGCAAGCTGGCTTTTTTCTGATATAGTTTAATAATCTTATAATCAAGAGTATGTTGGGAGCGATAGGTTAATAGCACTAACATGAATTTATATCCTACCAGGGCATTCGATTAAGAAAAACCGGTTTATTTAACTTTTGTTCAATTTCACTATTGATGATACTAAATTGTGAGCAGTTTTTATTAAAGCCGCGATAATGGCCGCTAAATTTATACCCGACGCAGTTATTTGGTAAATTACTGTCATTCCAGCCCGAAATGTATTTCCGGTTACTTCCATTAAGATTTACCGTAACTGCTGGATTGCCCCGGAAATTGCTTTGGCTGGCTGCGTCAGTATACCATTGCAGGACTCCGGTTTTAGGATCAGTAATACCATAAATATTGGCATTAATTTCAGTTTTATTATTCTGATTAATTAATTTAACCGAGAACTTGACGGGTTTCCCAGCTTGGTTGACGTTTTCTTGTTTACATAACATTGCAGGTGTGTTCGCTTGCCCTGCTGGGATCACTTTATTATTTAAATTACTATCAGGACGAAATTTAGAATTTTCCCAGTTTTTAGCGTCCAAGTTCGATGTATATATTTTAAAAGTATCACTTAAGTAATTATATAAGCAAATATAGCTGCTTTTCTGAAGAGAATTAGCCGAGGTTTGCGCAGTTACACTAGCATTTTGGCTTGCTGCCGTTGCTGAAACTTCTTTAACGCTAGTAGTTAGGCTTAAATTAATATTATAGTTATTTCCTTCCGGTAAATTAATTTTTCCGGTATTGGTTATAACTGGGTAATCTTTGCCATTTATGGATATTTTAACTATTGTGGTAGGTATTTCATAACACATTTGGCTATTTTTTTTCGAGCAGGGGATCGGTCCTATTTTTGTTTTGTCCTTGCGGCCGATAACTGTTATTTCAAATGCGCGTTGATTATTGTCGACTTCTTTATTAGCCATAAAAACTGCATATGGGGAAACTAAGGCATTGCCAACAGCTGGTGTCAACAAACGAAAGGAACTATAAGCCATAAACCTCTCAGATTCATTTAAAGTGATAATTTTTTGATTTTTCACCTTGATCAGTTCAAACTTAGTCCCTTCACTTTCAATCAGGTCATTTTGGGTTATTAAAACCGGCCCATGACTTGGGTCTTCTGGGGCAGAATTGTTAGTAATGGTTACGTTATAGGCATATGAGCTGACCGCACTACAAATGAGAATTATTAATGCAGATATCTTGATTCCAGCCATTCTCATAGTTTTTCCTTTTTGAATAATATAATCTCAATATCAGCTATTCCAAAATCCAGATAATTAATACTAAATTACTTTTTTATATAAATATCTGCTATTGAAATATATAATTTGCTAATAATAGCCTATTGTAACTCGAATCAACTCAAATAATCGAAAAATTTTTCAATATACTAATTAGATTGGCTTCATCCGTGCATTTATTGAATTCAACCAAGCCTTGTCTTGCGTAGGATATCATCCATTTAAGAATAAAAGTAACAAATCATTTAGAAAATCCTGTCCACGGTTGGTTGGAGTTATTTTTGTTGGCGATAACGTGACTAATCCTTGTTCCTGGGCCTTTAATAGCATGGGCAGGATTTTGCTAAAGGGTAATCCGGTAGTTTCGTTAAATAGGGTATTAGCAAAACCATTGGTTAGCCGTAATGCATTCATCATAAATTCAAACGGCAAATCATTTTCTAAAACCTGATTAGATTCACTTATATGATTGCCGGTTTTAGTTTTTTGCATATACTCTTTGGGATGTTTATAACGCACTTGACGAATAATTTTATCATGGAAACTTAATTTGGAGTGGGCTCCTGCACCAATTCCCAAGTAATCACCAAAGCTCCAATAGTTTAAATTATGTTTAGCTTCCTGATCAGCTTTTGCAAACGCTGAAATCTCATAACGCTTATATCCTCCGCCATTTTCCAATTCTTCGAGTAGCATATCTTGCATGCTAAAACATAGGTCATTATCCGGTAAATTTTCTGGTATAAATTTGGCAAAGTGGGTATTGGGCTCAATAGTTAAGTTATAAGCCGAAATATGGCTAGGCAAAAATTGAATTGCCGTTTTAATATCAGCTCTCGCTTGCTCTAATGTTTGATTAGGTAGGCCATAAATGATATCTAGATTAAAGTTGCTAAAACTATTTTTGACCACCTCAATAGCTGCTATCGCTTCGTGGCTATTATGAATTCGTCCAAGCGTTTTTAAGTGAGCATCATTAAATGATTGGATACCAAGCGAAATCCGGTTTACCCCAGCCATTTTATATTCTGGGATAAATTTCTTTTCAACTGTTCCTGGATTAGCTTCTAAAGAGATTTCCGCAAATGGAGATATCCTTACTCGGCTGCGGAGCTGGCTTAATAGATAATCTATACTTTCACCACTAAATAAGCTAGGGGTTCCGCCACCAATAAAGATAGTTTGAATTGACCGTCCCCAAATTAACGGTATAGCGTGATCAAAATCCTGCAGCAAGCAGTCTATATATTCTTTTTCTGGCAAATTATCCTTCAATTTATGCGAATTGAAATCGCAGTAGGGGCATTTTTCTATACACCAAGGCATATGAATATACAGGCTAAGTGGCGGTAACTGGTTTAAATTAAGTGTATTAGTCATGGGCTTTGTGCCTTTCTTAGGCTTTCCTTAATAGATATGCTTGATTGATTAAGTTACTTGCATTTTTCTTTGCTAAAGTTGCAACTGTCTCAATTGGCTCGCTTTTGGTCTCCAGTAATTTAATTGAAAAAGACTTGCCAAATAAGTGGCTAATTTCATTTTCACTAATTGCAAATGGCGGGCCGATTAGATCCTCGCTAGTATAATTTAAAACTATCAATAGATAATAAGCATTAACATCGAGTAAATTAGTTATTTGTTGTGCATATTTTTTTCTTAAGTCAGCAGGCAATGCTACTAAGGCACCGCGGTCATAGCACAAATCAATTTTTCCTAGTTCAGCTTTGGTTAAATCAAAAAAATCGCCACAGTTTATTGTGATTGGTGCATCTTCGGCTGTGAAAGATATAAATTTAGGGTTTATTGTTTTGCTAACTGCTAAATTATGCTCATTAAAAAATTGCTCGCAGGCTTTTTCACTTAATTCACAGCCAACAACGTGTAAACCTTGGCCGGCAAGCCAAACTAGATCGCGGCTTTTGCCGCAAAGTGGCACTAGGGCATTTAGGTTTTTTCCAGCTAATTCGCTTGGGAAATATTTTTCAAGATACTCATTTACTTTTTCACGATGGAATCCAATATCATTTTTTTCCCATTTTTCAAACCAATATTCTTTTTGCATATCAACTTCAACCTATAATGTTCTACGAACGAAAAGTAACTCTATAAGTCGTTACATAATAATCCTAGTCCAGAAACAATTCTTTAAGCCAGTTTTGCGTTTGTCACGGATTTTTACGGTCTCTAATTTAACATAGTTTAACATGGCTAATAACTTTAAAAGTATAAACTTGTATATACAAAACTAAACTATGCGGCAAGGCTGATGCTTGGTTTACTTTTCTAATTATTTCTAAAGTAGGCGCTAATCTTGAGTTCTTTATGCTTTTAACTAATATGATTGTTAATTATGGTCTTGACATATATTTTAGAAAAAACTAAAATGGAGGCTGTGCATTAAATGCTGAAAGAAGAATAATGAATAAGGATGATTTAGATTTATTAAAAGAAAATTCAGAATCAGCTGCCAGGCTTTTAAAGATTTTGGCACATCGTGATAGATTATTAATTTTATGCCATTTAACCTCTGGGGAGATTTCTGCCGGAGAACTTGCTAAACGCTCGTTATTAAGTCAATCAGCATTTTCTCAACATCTTGCCATATTGCGGAATGAGTCATTAGTTATAACTCGTAAAGTAGCTCAAACCATTTATTATTCGCTTTCAAATGATGAAGTTTTACATATCCTTGCGACGTTGAAACAAATTTACTGCAAATAATAAATGCAAAGTATTGCTAAAGACTTATAGCTAATTTTTTTAAAGGTATGATTAAATAATGAATAATAAGCATAATTTAACTAATCAAATTGTTACCCCTGCAATTAGTATAACCCAACAAGCGCAATTTATACTGGCAACAATGATTCTGGTTGGGATAATTCTTGGCAATTCTTTTTCGCAGTGGTTTTTTATGCTTGATGTGCTAGCCGGGTGTAATTTGTTGGTAGCTAGCTTAACCGGTGTCTGTCCGCTAGCAAAATTAATGGCTAAGTTCCCATGGAATAAACCGCTACTAATCAAAAAATAACCGGATATGATCTAATATGCTGTTACTCTTTATATGAAAATATACCGGCTTATATATTAATAATTCCCAAATCTAATTAAGAAAGTGAACTATGAGAATGATTAGAGCAAAACTTATTTGCCTATTTCCGCTAATTTTGATGTCAGGCATTACCAATGCGCAAATTATTACAAGCTGTAATGTTAATGAGTCTGGGGCTACTATTTGCCAAGCGGTAGAGAGTAACGCAAACGTTTTAAATATGAGCTGTAAGAATAATAGTATTAATAGTTCAACTGTTTGTAACGGGGATTATACTGATAAAAGTAAAAGCGGCTTAAATTTACAATGTAGTCATAATAATGGAAGTACTCAGTGTAATGGTTTTGCTACTGATGGTACTAAGTTTAGTATGAATTGCGTGACAAGCAAAGCTAATATTCTTAAATGTAGCGTAAGTGATAATAAAGGCGAATCAATTTCCATGAGTTGTAAACCTGGCTTAGGCGGGGTGCCTGATTGCTTCGCTAAAGATAATTCAGGAACGAGTTATAATATCTCTTGCAGCAAAGATAGTAAAGGTAAAACCAATTGTACTACTAACTGATAAGATAACTTGCAAACGGTATTACTGCTCACTTTTTTAATAATTGAGCAAATTAGATTTACAATTTTTTCTAAGAAATTTTGCGGATATGACAATGAATAAACTAGTAATTGGCTTAATGTTAGTTAATAGCTGCTATGCTCTAAATAGCGTTACTGATCTGAACTTTGCCAAATCAGCCAAAAATAAATTTGGTACATTGTATATTAATGAATCAGATGTAGACGGCGATATTATGTTTCTTAATAAAAATAAGATAGACCTGTCAAAAGAAGGTAATGATTTCAGTTTAGCACTATTAAATGAGTTTGTAATTAATAATAGTTATACCTATCTGGTGTGGGGCGGAAGCGGAGGTACCATGGATATGGACACTAATAAGCAATGTAAATTTATTAATATTACAAGCCCAAGCAAATATACGGTTAGTAGCCTAACTTATTGCCCTCTTATAACAAAAGATGGTTTAAGTATTGAAAGCAATTTGATAAAAGTTAAGTATGCCAATATCATGCCATATGCCGAGAGTAATGATATCGGTATTTTAAATTACAATCCTGGAACCAACAAAATTCAAGTAGTAAAAGATACAAAATCGAATCTTTATTATAAACATAAATTCGCCAATCTTACGCCAAAACAGATCTATGACGAAGCACTTAGCGATGGCAACTTCGATAATGACACCGGGTTATTAAGGGATTGCCATATGTGCGGAATGTATGGCCAGAAATATTGTTTCAAATTTCAGTCATTAAAAAACCCGGTTCATGATAAATATTATACTATCTTACAAAAGTCATGTAATTAGTCACTGACTTTTTCGTAAGCTTCTACAATTTTCTGTATTAGTGGGTGGCGGACCACATCTTGTTTGGTAAAATGATGGAAGTGTAAGCCACGAATCTTACCTAAAATCTTCTCAACTTCAACTAAGCCGCTCTTTTGCCGTTTATCTAAGTCAATTTGTGTTAAGTCGCCAGTAATAACTGCTTTTGAACCAAATCCAATCCGAGTCAGAAACATTTTCATTTGCTCCGGAGTAGTGTTTTGGGCTTCATCAAGAATGATGAATGAGTTATTAAGGGTTCGTCCACGCATAAATGCCAGTGGGGCAATTTCAATCAAATTTTTTTCAAATAGGCGCGAAACTTTATCAAAACCCATCAGATCATATAAAGCATCGTAAAGCGGACGTAAATATGGGTCAACTTTTTGACTTAGATCGCCTGGTAGAAATCCGAGTTTTTCGCCGGCTTCAACCGCTGGTCTGACTAAGATGATTCGCTTTACCATCTCTCGGTCAAAATGGTCGACAGCACAAGCAACTGCCAAATAGGTCTTGCCTGTTCCTGCAGGTCCAATGCCAAAAGTAACATCATTATTTATAATTGCCTGGATATAACTGGTTTGATTATGGGTACGCCCCTTAATCTCACCTTTCCGTGAATGAAGGCTATGGGTGCTACTAGCGTTTGCTGCAGGTTGGCTTTCTTCAATTAAGCCTAATTGAATATCTTCGAGTAAGATTTCACGTTTACGGGCTATTTTGGCAAAATGCTCCAAACAGCGCATGGCTTTTTGCGAATTAGTCCCGTTGATACTAAAAGTAGCGCCTCTTCTAACTATATTTACATCATAATGGTTGGCAATTTGAGTAATATTCTCATCCATTGCACCACATAGATTGGCTAACTGGAAATTGTCTAAATGGTTAAATTCTAAATGTTGCTGCAAAATATTATTTCTCCACTAAACTTCATAAAATTAAAGGATGGTAACTAAGCCTAACTATTTCTAAATTTAGCTACAAGATAGGGCGCTTTTATCTTATAAGACTTAGCTGCCAAAGTACCATTTGCGGTCGCAATTTGTCAAGTTCTGTCTCAGTTAATTGCAGTTTATGGAATGAAGTTAATTCTGCAACTAAATCTAGTTGGTCTAATCGTTCTACCTTAAGACCATAATTAACAAGAAATTTTTCAAATTGTGCTTCATCTGCAAACGAATTATTGTACATTGGCCGTTGTGTCAAGGTGCTAATAATTTTGCGGAAATTCTGTTGTTGCGGTGTAGCACTGACAACATTCGATTGCATCGTAAAATCCGGAGTGATCCATTGACCACCAAACTGGCGTAAAACTAGCGCAATATTTTGTACTACTTGTGCTAATTCAGCAGGCGAAAGATATTGCAGCAAGCCTTCACTTACTATAGTCAATTTAGAGTTTGTATCAAGCTTAGCTATTCCTGCTTGCAGTTGTGCATAGTCTAATGCGTTTATGGTTGCCAAGCCGAAATTAGATGGTATTGATAGATGACAACTTTTACAAATATCGCTAAGTATGGCCTTTTTTTCATTTTCCAAATCACCAAGGTCACTCTCAATGTAGACTAGCGGAGAGTTTATGGTCATAGCTAGCCCGCGTAAAGAGAATCCTGCAGCTAATTCCAATACTTGTTTTGATTGTAAATTTTTTATCTGGTTTGTAATACTTTTATAGCGCGCTTCAAATAATAACGCATACCAGTTAAAGTCCGGAGCAGTAAGATTATAGTTATTCAATATTTCTTTAAAAGCTGCATGAGCATTGATTGCATCTGCAACTTCAAAGGCAAAAGGGATATCACTAAATTGTCGCATATAAGCTGTCAATTTGGCAGTAATGCTGATTTTATTGAAGTCTGCATTAGTAGGCATTTTTCTCGCAATAAATAAATATTTGTGGTTAGAACATTTAAGCTATTTTAGCATATCTCTAGTGATATCTGGGCTTGATTAATATCGGATTAAGGATCAAATACAGCACAAACTTAGTATTAATTTAATTCTATGGTTGTACTTTCGCTATTACGATCCTCACTATTAAATTCAATATAGATAAAATTGTTAATTTTGGTTATTTTTGACGGATGCTGGGCTGGGTTCTGATTTAGCTTACTTATGATTAAATTATTTAAAAGGAATTTTTGCCTTAATGCAGCTAAGTTTATCTCATTATCCGGTTGTATATTAAAATCAATTAGAATCTTTTCTATACAATTTTTAACATTGTTAACTAATTCATCCATTGCTGTATGATCTATCTTAAGAAACTCTTTCAATGCCTCGATTTTACCTGTTGCGCGTTTATTTGGGAAGACGGAATAAGGTGAAACCATATATAAGCCTAGGTTATTCAAATAGTTTTCAAAATAGCCGCCGTCAGCAGTGTGTAGTTGCTCTAATATATCCCGATAATCATTATCATTTAACTGCTCTTCCTGGAATTGGTAATTAGAATCAGTTAACCCTTTTTGGCTGATCTTGGCAAAAATAAGTGATTGAAGCTTGGGTTTTAATTTTATATTAATAGCATTTTCAGCCATAGCGGGTTGCTCAGTTAACGTTGCGTCTGGATTAGCACAATTACTAATAAAAGCTTCGATTCTTTTACGGTAAACTTGTTTCCGGTTAGGGAAGGAAAACAATTTAAGGAGATTGCTTGGCGTAGTTGTGATACTGATCTTTTCTCTGTTAGCATTTGGAACAGGATTATCAAGAAAATTATCAATTTTAAAATATATATTTAAGTCATTACCATTAGCAGACAACGATAGCGCATCGATATGCCATGGAGTGTTTGCTGCCTCTACCACCTTTTCAATAAATTCGGGACTCTTCAAGCAAATTTGGATTAGTTTTGGAACGTATATTTTCTCAAATTCAACTCTTCTTTCATTTGCAGCAATTTCTCCCTGCAATCGAACAGTATGTGAGAGTTTTATATTATCCCTTATTTTAAATGTCAAATTATCAATTATAACTTTCTCTGAGATACCCAAATACTCTTTTAGTGCCTTAATTTTGCCTGTTGCGCGTTTATTGGAGAAAACTGAATAAGCAGAGACGCTTTTAAGTCCTAAATTAACTAGTTCATTATGAAATTCATAGTTATTATCGTAGTGCAAATCTTCCAATATTTCCCGATAGTCATTATCAGTTAAATCTCTATTGCTGAGAAATCCTTTTTGGTGTACTTTAGGGCAAATTAAGCTTAGTAATTTAATTCTTAATTCTTCTTTTTTCTGTTCTGATAATGGTATAGGAGCAGAAGAATTTAATGCCTTGGTGTCTAGTTCACTTTTAAAATAGCTTTTACCTTCTACCTCATTGTCCGGTGTTTTAAATATAGTTTTTTCGCTTATTTTCTTAGTATATTTACTAATATAATCTTCTCTATTCCAACATATTGTTCTGCAAATGTTTAACATTATCTAATCTCCATTTGAAATTTGGCAACCTGGCTAAGCGAAAAGTTACTTAAATAATTATTAACCTCTGTGATGAACTTAAGGTATCCCACTACTAGACCAATTTACTAATTGTAGGCGTATGATTTATTAATAAGTGTCTTAATACTGGACACTTTTAAATTTAATGTTACGCTCAATTGAGATTCAAACAATTCCAATTTATTCTGGGGTTGCTTTTTTTGCTGATTTTTAGCGATAAAACTGTCCGGTATTAAGATAAGTAATCTTAATAATCTAAAGATTATAATAAAGTAATAACTATAACCAACTTGGTAATAAAATCGATTGTGTCTTAAATTAGATAAAATATTTTTAATATTCGATAAATATTGAGATTGGAAAAGATGTTAAATAGAATATAGCAGCTTATTAACTGAAAATCTATTTCCCCAAACTTATTGACTACTAAAGCCGGCTTAACTTAAATTAGCGTTCATTTTAATGCTTAAAAATATAAGATTAGGCAAAACTTGCATCGTTATGAAAATTTAGCTTTTAACGACAGATGGTTAATTACCTTTCAAGTTTTTAATAGCTGAGATTAAATTTCCAGATGGAGGGAAATAATTTGAAAATAAATTATCATATGCTAAGCGCGACAAATTTATGCATATTTCTTTTTCCTTTTTATGGCTGATTTTTTCTATCCCCTGTTCTAGATTTATTATTGGCTCCCCGTGCAGGCTAATCTTAATTGTAGATTTTTCTAATGAAAATCCGCAAACTTCCCATTTTTCTGAAGCTGGTTTAGAGGCAATATTTTTCATATCTTTATCTTTTGTAAAAATTTCCAATAATACACCTTTATTAATCCTACCAATAGTAGAATCTTTATTCTGGACTGCCTCGGTTACCAATATGTTAAGTATCTCTTTAATTTTAATATCTTGATATTTTTTATTGATGTTAGGGCAATCGGTTAGAAACTTTCTCAATGCATCAATTTGCTCTTTAGCAGTTGGTGGAGAAAAGCCAGAAAAGCTAGGAAATCTGCTAATTTTTATTCCACGGTCATATAAGATTCGATAAAATTTACCACCATTAACATTGTTTAATATAGTTAAAATTTCCTGATAATCATTTTCGCTAAAAATTTGAATTGCTGGGTATTGGTTGCGTTTTTTTAAGGAAGTTTCTAGTTGGTCAAGTTGTAGTAGGAGATTAGCTCCTAGTTCTTCGGTTAGCAGGGGTGTTTCAGTTATTTTGAACTTAGGCTTCAGGCTGGCTGTAGCTTGCTTGGAGATTTTATTATTACTATTGCCCACTTCAATTGGGTATAGAGCATCTAAATATTTAATTTGCTCTTTATCGGTTAATGATAATGTCAGTTTAGCAAGTAGAGAATTTGAATTACTATCAGCTGCTTCAGCTGATCCATTTCCAATTCCTATTATCAGAGTATTAATGCCATATAGTTCAACTGAGATAATTGATAGATTATCCTCTTTGTGGTTTTCTACAATTTCAATAAACTCCGGCTTTGCTACCAATAATTGGGCTATCTCACGAGGTTCATTCCTTTCAAACATATTCCATATGCCTATTTTATTCGTAGGGCTTTGATTAGCTTTTTCCACTAAACTACAAGCTGTATTGGTTACTATGTTGATATCAGATTCTGTTATTTCTAAATACTCTTTAAGGGCAGCTAACTTGCCTGTAGCTCGCTGGTTAGAATAGATGGAGTATCGTGAAACATTCTTTAAGCCAAAGTCGATTAATGTATTATGAAATTTGCCGTTGTCGTCATAGTGCAGTTGTTCCAATATATCACGATAGTCGCTATCGGTTAGCAGATTCTCAGTTAATTCTAAATACTGTTGTGAACCTTTAGATTTTTGGAGAGTTTTAGTAGCGATTAAAGATATTAATTTATTTTTCATTGCAATTTTTAATTGTTGGTTATTATCTAAACCCGGGGCTGTTTTCACCGAATTTGATTCTTTAGAAGATGTTATGCTTGTAAAAAAACTCGTTGCCACTCCGGGTTGTTGTGGTTGCCTTTTTGATAGAAACTCTTTTATTCTTCTAGAATATTCTTCTTTACGGTATGGAAATGAATTTACTATATTTCTTAATCTAATCATCTTAACTTCTCTCTATTTTGATTTATTAATCTAATGAGCCCAAAAACTTTTATTATTTTTGGCAATACCTGGCATTGGAGTAAATATCATTTGTCAAAGCAGCAGCAGAAATATTTGCTTTCTGTTCTTTTATTGATGGGAATAATTGTTGTAATCTTATCTGAGTTAAACTTTTGTGCATCTATCTGTTTCGCGAAGGTTAACGTAACGTTAGCAGGCGGCACAGACTCAACAATTGATTCGATCGTCCATTTGATACGCTCTAAATCAGGCAAAGTTATTAGCGTAAAAAATTCAGGCTTATCTAAACAATAGAAAAGTAATTTTCTTTTATCAAAATTATCAAACAAATCTTCCTTGGCTGAGTCAAATATGCTTTTAGCTCTAAATGCTAAGAGTTGAGTGCTATTTTGTGATTTTTGGCTATGGCTATCGCTATTCTCATTTATTAAAAATGCTGCATCAATATCTGGTAAACCATCGGCAATAGATAGATGTTCCTTAAGAGCTTCGATTTTTCCGGTTGCCCGTTGGTTAGAGAAGATAGAATATCGCGAAACATTTGCTAATCCAAGTCTATCGAGCTCTTGGTGAAATTCAGCATTATTATCATAGTGTAATCGTTCTAATATATCGCGGTAATCAGCATCGGATAGTCTACTTTCATCTATGCTGTTGGTTTCGATTAGTTTAGAACAGATTAAGGATCGTAATTTAAACTGCATTTTAGCTTTAATTTGTAGATTCTTTTTTATGTCTTCTATAGGCTTGTTAGTTGTTGCCGTACTTATTCTTTCAGCATAAATAAGCTGTCTATAAGGTGTACTTGATCTTAGCACTTTTTTAGATCCTTTCTTGTTTTTTCTACTCTACCTCTGTTACTTTAAATAATCATATTGTAAAAAGCCTATTTTTTTATAATTTGATTTATTAGGAGGGATGCTTAAATTATTACTCAATATTACGAATATAAAACTTTGTAATTATTTATTGGCTATTTGTTGATGCCTCGCGCAGCTCAAACAATTCAACAAATTACGCCAATTGCATAAACAAAGTCTAATATCCTCCATAATTCGTAAAAAATTAAGCATCCCTCCTAATAAATCTCGTAAAAATTAATTAATGCTTGTAATAGCAGAAAAAACTGTCCGGTATTGAGGACAGGGATACGCTTGGCTATAAATTATATAACTAAATGCCGGTGTATCAGACCAGCCTTTTTAAAATTAAATTCCGAAGGTAGAGAAAGTTATATTTATATCTTTAAATCATCGGTAGTGCTAAAGTAACGGAAGGATAATGATTTAAACCCTAACTAAGTAGCAATAAGCTTACATAAACTTGGCTCTAACAGATTAAAACCAAGCTAGTTTGGCAACTCTCTTAAGTGGTGGTTAGAATGCTTCGGCCAGCATATTAAGGCGTATAGAATGGTAAATAGGCCAATTGTAAGTGTAGGCAGCAAAAATGTTTTGGTTTCTGTCATGTGTTTCAGATAAATAATAGGTAATAAACCGCCACATATTGAGTAACCTAAGGTATAACTGATGGCAACTCCGGTAAAGCGGATATTGGTAGGGAAGAGCTCACTAATTGCTACGCAATATATCCCATTAACAGCAGCAAATGCTATCGAAGAAATGATCATTGCTATTAGTAGCAGGTTAAAATTTGCGTATTGAAGTCCGAAGCGGAACATCGCAAATCCAAAAGTTGAACCAAGCATGCCGGCTAAAAATAGGTTTCTTCTACCTAGTTTATCAGATAGAAAACCAAACACAGGCATTAACACGCATAAAACGGTTAAACCGATAGTAGTTAGGTACAGGATATGAGTTTGGTTTATGCCTTGAATAGTTTTTAATATTTGCGGAAGAAACGTATATAAAGTAGTTAACCCGGTTGCCGAACAACAAGTTATAATAAAGCCGCTAATTACAAGGCTAAGATTGTTAGTTAGTAAATTTAGAAGTGGCAGCTTGATTATTTGCTGGTTTTTAACTGCTTTGCTGAATAAATCTGTTTCTTGGACCATGCTGCGAATATAGATCGAAACTAGCACGAGAAAAATACTAAATACAAATGGGATCCGCCAGCCCCATTCGAGGATGCTCTTACTATCTAATAAGTATTGTAAGGCTAAATTTACGCCGGATGCTAAAAGCGTGCCGACCGTTAATACTGCCATAAAGAAGGCCACCCAAGCTCCTCTTTTATTTTTAGGAGCGATTTCTGCGATAAAGGTAACCCCACCGGAAAATTCACCGCCAACTAAAAATCCCTGTAGCGCTCTTAATAGGATAAAACCATAAGTATTAAGGGTTGGACTAATATGAGTTGGAAAAATCGCAATTGCCAAAGTTGGTATTATCATACTTGCCATCGAAATTGAGAAAACTAACTTGCGGCCATACTTATCACCTAAATGGCTCCAGAATATACCTCCTAGGGGTCTAGTAAAAAAAGCGATAGTAAAAATTGCAAAAATACCAAGGAGAGAATTTCCTGCAAAGAAGATTTTCATTAAATACGACGCCAAAAAGACGCAAATCATGAAGTCATAACATTCAAACATGGCACCAATCGATGCCATGCTTAGGGTCTTGAAATTATTGGTTTTAGGATGTTTTAAATTTTTCATAGTTGATAGTGGGCTTTATTAAAGTTTAAACGCAGCCTTTGGTTGGATTCCACCAGCCTCGAACATTGGGATGTTGCCTAGTTGCTGGAGCGCAATCACATTTCCAGTACCAACCCTCTACCCAGTTTCCACCGGAACTTGTGCATGCTTGCTCATTCCATAAGTTATGTTCACTCACATAATTAGGGTCGCTGTAATCTTGATCATTTGGGTCAGGAGCTGAAGTCGCAGCAATTACAGACTTACATGACGATGGCAAATATGCCGGGTTTAAATTTGACGAGCTACATGTCCAAGTTAGAGCGTTAGCTAGTTGCATGGTAAACAAAAATAAACCTAAACTTTTAATTAATGCTTTCATGATGCTTTTACAACTTTATATATTGAACAACTAAATTTAATATAACATAGTTAGAATTAATTATAGCATTTTTACATGTTATCCAATATATTTTAATAATTGATGTTACACTAACTAATTACATTATTAGTGTTAATATGCTAATGTATAGTTAACCAATAGATAGCTGAGTTATATAATGTTCAATAATATTTTTCAGATTTTCTTGCACCAGCTTGGTATGAAAAAACAGAGCAGGATTTGCTCTGTTTTGATGTGATTAACAACTGTATGTCAGCTAGTTAAATTAGTACAAATTGGTTACCAGATATGTAGGTAGCGACGTCCGGTTACATCCTCACCACCTCCGTCAATCATGATATTTAACCCTGAGTTAAACTTCAATTTTGTATAATTAGAAGTAGTATCTTCCAGGCAATCTGAAGTAAGGCAAGTCAGTCTTGCATTTAGCATATTATCTGCATATACTGCTGCTGGATTGTAAGCTTGATATTTTAATCCAAACGTATAAGTTACCCCATTATAAATGTATGACATTGGGATTAAAAAATAATTACTACGCTCGTTGTCGCCATGAGCGAGTATTTCTGAAAATAACATGCCTCTATCATCAAGCCATCTTAATGGATTATTGTACACACTTGAATTAGTAATCCGCGTGTTGAAATTATTATTTGTATCTGAATTAAAAGATAAAAGCTTACCATCGAAACCAGACAGGTATATCCCTACTGAAATCTTTTGAGTATCTGCCACGCTCATATTATAGAATTTTTCATTGGGGCGACTCCATGCCTTATTCAAATAATTATCTGAGACTAGTACACCTAATATATTTCGTACATTATTATCATTCTCTACAACATAATTAAATACAGACTGAACTTCTTTTCCACTATTTTGGCAAATTACCGCAATATAAGTATTCCATGGCTTGGCTTTATCAACTCCGGCTTTCCAGTAATTAATATATGGAACATCACTATCTTTATATTTACAGCCAACTGCGGCAATATTCTTTTGCAATTCTTCAGATAATCCCTGATAAGGAATAAATGGGATACCATCACTGGCAAAAACTGATTTTACTTGCTTAAGCTTGTTAAGCTGTTGCTCGGATAGTGTCGCATTTACCTTTTCCCACGAAGTACCAACCGGTGGTAAAATCGAGCCATCCTTTAAAATATCCTTATATCCCGGATCTTTCATAATTGCATTGGAAATATCATTTAGAATAATTTTTTCTTCTTGTGCGGTACTAGTTAATTTGGCAATCATATCAGAAGCTATGATATTACATTGCATTCTCCGGCTAAGTACATCTTCATGAATATTTTCTGCTGATCCACACAGAGATATCAATGATTTTCTGATAGAATCTAAACGATTGTTCTCATTTAACTGATTATACAAGCTATTAAAGTCTTTCAGTTGAGCAGTAAGGAATACCTTTGCAGCTCCTCCTTTTTGCATAATACCAGCCACATTCCCATTGTTTTGTAAAAACTCACTAAAGTTTTTATAGGAATTACCTGCTAGAATTTGATAATATGAGTTTCTTAAGGCTGACCACTCTTCTAACTGATTATTGAATTGAGAAATATTGCTACTTAAATTTTGATGATCTAGCTTATCTGAAAGCTCCTGAATTTCGTAGCCGATAGCATCTAGCTTGGCATCCATTTCATTGAGTTTATTCTTAATCTCATCTAAACCATTAAGCACGTTTCCTTCAAAACTATTGCAAGCTCCATTTACTACTCGGTCAGCAAAGTCAAATGGACCACTTAGCCCTGGAATTGGGAACATTTTAAGTGCTGAGAATGCAGTCATGATCCCGGAAGTATATTCGCTACATGATGAACCATTTGCCGACTTAACAAGCGGCTGGTTATTTGTTGTTGCCGCGGATCGACGCTGTGCCAACCGGTTTTTCTTTTTTGAAAATGTCCCACCTGGAAGTTTTATCCCTGCATTTAAGTCAGCAATCATGGTTTTATAGAATTGATCATCAGTTTGTGAACCTTGAACTACCATAGCCTTATAGTACAATCCTAACTCTTCAAAATTATCCGGCCGCTTGTCTGGGCTGCAATAGCAATCAAAAAAATTATCAAGTTTGCTGCTCAATGTTGCGGCCAGGGCTTTGTCATTGTTTTTAATTTGCTTGTAAATATACGTTCCCAACATTACATCATTTGTTTCAATCTTACCAAAATTATCCTTAAGGTCGACTATGGTATAAGCGGTTATCAACTTATTCTGATTATAAAACTTAAGGGTAATCGGTGTTTGTAAGCGCTCCTTGAAATTAATTGGACAGGTTGCTCCTGATGCACAATTAAAACTCTCATTTAAAACCTCCTTATTTTGTTTATCAGTGATAACTACTCTGGTAAAAGAGTCAGCTTCCGCATTGACAATGCTTAATTTAACTGGTTGAATAAAATAGCTGTTATTTCCTAAACGGCTATTATCTCCATCATCACCGTTATTGGTATTACAGCCAGTAAGAGTAATGCTTCCTGCTAATATTAGACTACCTGCAAGGATACAACTTAGCTGTTTTAATTTTCCTTTTCTCACTTTTATTTCCTTTTTAAAGTCAATTTGGTTTATCTATTCCATAACGTCATTTTATGCATTATCTAAAAACTTAACTATAGACAGATATGTCTAATAGTTATAGTGCAAAAATGCTAAATTAACCAAATAATCAAGATAAAACACTATAGATATCAGGATGTTTTCAAGGAAAAGAAATTTGACAATAAACTATGATTCCTAAAACCCATGGAATAGATAATTTATCTATTCCATGGGTTTTAGTATATGGTAAAGCTTCGTGGACTTGGGTTACTTTGCTTAGTCTTTAATCATCGGTATAACAAAAGGTCTAAATAATGAAGAAGGAATATATTGAAAATAGCCGTGTTCCATGGCAAGTTTAGTCAGGTAACTAGTATTTGATCCCGGAATATTGAATTTCACACATAATTTGGTAGCTATAATTGTAGCAATAGTACTTCTACTGGTTTGCAAAGTCTGTGCAATCTGCTCCTGATTTAATCCATTTGCCAGTAAAAACATAATTTCTTCTTCTCTTCTGGTAAGTTTTATTTTATCTGGGAAGTTATTCTTGGTATCTCCACGATCATATAGTGTATAAAAATGTTCCTGAAAACCAAAAAATTTAGACTCAATCGCGTGGCTCTGAATAGCTACTACGGCGCCAGCTTTATTGACAATAGGTATATATGTGACAAGGAAGGTGTTAAACTGATTATTATAAGGCAATAAATCAAAGAAACTTATTGTTCTTTTATCAAAAAAAACATCTTTTTGAAAATTCAGAATCATCGAGGCGTATTTATTGATCACCTCTTTATGCTCATCACTGTAGCTTGACCCAAAAATCACCTTGGCAAGCATATGACAACTATCGTCTTTATAACTTATTCCGACTGCATTTTCCCATGATTGATAACCCAATGATTTTGCTGACTGATTGGTACAAATCACCAGCTTATATTCCGTATCGTATATACAGGAGTAAATTGGAAGATCAAGCAATTGAACAAAATTATTATTAATATATTCATTTAGAAATTGATCATGGCTAAAATCTGTCATGGCTGGCTATCCTGAAGATTATGTAATAAATTATTGTTCGAGAACGGAAATTATAGCAGATTAACATATCTCATCAGTGGGTCAAATATTTTTTCAAATAAGTAATTTTTAACACGTGTAGGCTAGTATTTTGGCAATAAAAAAGCATTTCTAAGAAATCGTTAAATTTCCAGAAATGCTAATCATAAATCATTATTCAGGTGTATGCTGGACTTAGATGGTAACTACTTCGCCAGTTAAGCTATAAGCATTAGCTTGAATGATCTTGATCGGGATAAGTTCGCCAATCATGCGTGGGTTACCAGTGAAATTTACAACTTTATAGTTCTCAGTCCGTCCTGTTAAGGTATTAGGATCTTTTTTAGATACACCTTCTACTAAGACCTTTTGAATAGTTCCCACCATCTTTTGGCTGATTTTGCTGGCCATTTCTTCAATTCTAGCTTGAAGACGCTGTAAGCGGGCTAATTTTACCTCATGCGGTGTAGCATCCTTAATTTCGGCAGCAGGAGTGCCTGGGCGTGGCGAAAAGATAAAGCTAAAACTAACGTCAAAAAATACATCTTCAATTAGTTTCATAGTCTTTTCAAAATCTTCATCAGTTTCACCTGGAAAGCCTACAATAAAGTCTGATGAGAAAGAGATATCTGGCCGTAAAGCGCGAATTTTACGAATAATAGACTTATACTCAAGTGCGGTATAACCTCGTTTCATGCCAGCAAGTATCCGGTCAGAACCACTTTGTGCCGGTAAATGTAGATGAGACACTAGTTTGGGTAGTTTTGCATAACAGTCAATAATACGCTGGGTCATTTCAGTTGGATGCGAGGTTGTATAACGGATTCTTTCTATCCCTGGGATCTCATGGATAAACTCCAAAAGCATTGCGAAATCGGCTATTTCACCATTTTCCATTTTGCCACGGTAGGCATTTACATTCTGGCCTAGCAAGTGGATTTCCTTAACCCCTTGCAGTGTTAATTTGGCAACCTCAGTTAACACGTCTTCAAATGGCCGCGAAATTTCTTCACCGCGAGTGTAGGGCACTACACAATAGGAGCAGTATTTTGAACAACCTTCCATTATTGAAACAAAAGCAGTTACTCCTTCAACTTTTGCCTCAGGCAGTTTGTCAAATTTTTCAATTTCTGGGAAGCTGATATCAACTTGGGCTTTGCCTGTCGCGCGCTTGGTTTTCATTAGTTCAGGAATGCGGTGTAAGGTTTGCGGGCCAAATACCATATCAACGAATGGAGCACGTTTAACAATAGCTTCACCTTCCTGTGAAGCAACACAACCACCAACTCCAATCACAAGTTCTGGGTTTTGTTGTTTTAAGTGACGAACACGGCCTAAATCAGAGAAAACTTTTTCCTGAGCTTTTTCTCGGATTGAACACGTATTAAAGAGTATAACTGAAGCTTCTTCTGGATTTTCAGTCTTTTCATAGCCTTCAAATTGGCTTAATATGTCTGCCATTTTATCTGAATCATATTCATTCATTTGACAGCCGTAGGTTTTGATATAAACTTTCTTGGAATTATTTTCTTTTGACATTTTTTGCTTTATCTCTTAAAAAATCAATCACTATTCTATAGTGAGGTGGGTATTATAGCGTATTACACTCTGCTTGGCTAGAGTCTGTTGTAGCTAATTGCCTGAAAAGGTTTGAATTTCTAATTGAATTTAGAGCGTGTGAGGTGAGGGGTTGGCTGGTAAGTTGCCAGCCAAGTATATCTTAAGGTTTGACGATTGTTGGATAGCCTGTAAAAATACCTTTACAGTATGGAGTGCTCCATACGGTATAGGTTTTACCTATTTCATCCAATGTTTGTTCGTAAAGCTTAATTCCATAGTGCCATGACTTTCCGTCCTTTTCCTTACCGCTTAAAACTCCATTAACGATGTTGAAGTGCAGATCATCAACTGTTTTGCTGTTATAGGAGAGGTAGCGAATATTGATTCCATTACTGGCAGTTACCCCGGATTCACTGGTAATTTGTTTAATATTGGTTGAGATTACCTTTGGGGTATGGGTATCACAATAATCCTGTGTAATAGCAGAAGTACGCGGAGCTTGGTTTTCAAATACTGCAGTCCATATTACGTTACTACCATCATCATGATTGCTGGCCGCTGTTGCATTATAAGCAAGAAAGGTGCAGCATAATAGAGTAATTGCTTTCATGTTTATCCTGATAATAATATAAATATATATACATACGCCAATCCCCATTTTAATTAAGGCTAACCAATTACGGAAAATAGCAAATTGTTAACTCAGGAGTTACGAAATTAAAGCCAGATTCCTCTTGATGTCTTGAAAAAATTAGAGACCGGGAGCACTAAGTAAAGAATAAGCTATAGCCTATAGCTTATCGAATACAAATTTTAACATGGGCTTATTAACAGTAATGGATGATTAGATTCGAATAAATTAAACAGTTTCATAAGAGGCTCGTATAAGCAAAGTCTTAAGCAAACGTGTCGAGGTTTTGGGTTGCGATGCATGGCTCCATGTAAAGCAAAAAGGGGATAGGCTAGCTATTATTCGAGAGATTTTCCGCTTTCTTGCCACTCGCGAGCAAAGTTGTTAAGGCTTGCAGATGTCTCAGCGGAATTATTAACAAACTCATTAAAAACTTTAGCTGGAATGGTGATCGCGTGTGCGCCATAGCAAGCACATCTAATTACTTGTTCTGTAGTTCTGATAGCTGCTATTATTAACTTTAAAGGGAAGCGGTAAATATTAATTATCTTGGTCATATCCTCCATTACTTTGAAACTGTCGCCAGAAATCCTACCAAGATATGGTGCGGCATAGTTTGCTCCAGCCAAAGCACTTAATAAAACTTGTCTTGCTTCAAATATTGCTGTTGCCATGGTGGGAATGCCGTTTTGCGATAAGGTATGAATAGCTAAGAGCCCTTCTTTATTTACCGGGACTTTTATAATTATCCGTGGGTCAATAGCCGCTAACATCTGTGCTTGGTTAATCATTGCCATATGGTCATCAGTAGTTACTTGTACTGCAAGTTTCCCTGGTTGAATCATTAAAAGCTTATTAATAGTCTCTCTAGCGGTTAATTCGCCTTTTGCCAGAATTGACGGGTTGGTTGTTATTCCGGTTATAGTCATTTGACTAACCGCTGTAGTAATTAGTTCAAAGTCGATTGTATCAAGCCATAATTCCATTTTAGTTATATGTCCTTTTATAGTTAGTAATAAAAGTTACCATTTTTTCAACATTGTTACTCATAACTATTGTAGTTTCCTACACTATGAGCCGCAATTCCTAATTCAATTGTGGTTTTGCAATTCAACCTTGCTTTTAAGGTTATTGAATTTGTCTCCCAAGCAAGCCTATTTAATTCTCCATATTTTAAAATATCTAAATTTTTATTGGCAGCGAAGTCTTTCAGGGTAAATCGTAGAAAATGCTTATCAATTATATCAACGGCTTTTAAATTTTGTTGATGATAGAATTAGAAAATTTAGTAAAGTTGTTGGTGGCTAATTGAGTAGTTGACAAGAGAAATAAGTTTTTGATGAATTTAAATTTATCATTAAAAAATATTGCCATTGTTGCAGTTGCTATGGTACAATCTTGTCCCTGTTATGCTATATTTGCGTAACAGTTATTGGTCAATTGTAACCAAGCCTTTGAGAAACATAGGGTTTCAAAAAGGTAATAATAAGAAAGGTAAATTAAATGAGTCAAGGATTATTAGGTCAAAAGCTTGGTATGACTCGCGTGTTTGCTGAAGATGGTGCTTCAATTCCTGTTACGGTATTGTCAGTTCCTGCAAACCGAGTGGTTCAAGTTAAGACAGAAGCGACAGACGGATATGATTCAATTCAAGTAACATTTGGTAGCAAAAAAGCTAACCGTGTTAACAAGCCGTTAAAAGGTCACTATGCAAAAGCTGGGGTAGAAGCTGGTGTTCAACTAAGAGAATTCGCATTAACTAGCGAAGAAGTTGCTAACTTGCAAGTTGGATCAACAATTACTGTTGAAATCTTTACTGTTGGTCAACTGGTTGATGTAACCGGTACTTCTAAAGGTAAAGGTTTTGCTGGCGCTATTAAACGTCACAATTTCTCTTCAAACCGTGCATCACATGGTAACTCAGTATCACATAATGCTCCTGGTTCAATCGGACAACGTCAAGATCCAGGTCGCGTATTCCCAGGTAAAAGAATGGCTGGTCATTTAGGTAATGTTCAAGTAACTACACAAAATCTAGAAGTAGTGCGTGTTGATGCTGAGCGTGGATTACTATTGATTAAAGGTGCTATACCAGGGTCTAAAGGTGGTAATGTAGTGATTCGTCCAAGTGTGAAGGCAGGTGCATAATGGAATTAAAATTAGTTAATATCTCTGGTGCCGAGGCTGGTAGCCTAAACGTAAATGATGCCGTATTTGGTCGTGAATATAATGAAGCGTTAGTTCACCAAGTTGTTACAGCATTCTTGGCTAATGCACGTAGCGGTAACCGCAAACAAAAAAGCCGTTCTGAAATAGCTAAGTCTACTAAGAAGCCTTGGAGACAAAAGGGTACTGGTCGTGCTCGTTCAGGTACTGCTTCATCGCCAATTTGGCGTGGTGGTGCTCGCACATTCCCTAATACACCTGATGAGAATTTCTCACAAAAAGTAAATCGTAAAATGTACCGTGCTGGTATTGCTGCGATTTTATCTAAATTAGTAGCAGATAACCGTTTGGTAGTAGCTGATGATTTAGTAATTGATACGCCTAAGACTAAGTCTTTTGTATCAGTTTTAAAAAATATGTCATTAAATGATAATACAGTGTTAGTTGTGGTTGATGAGTTTACTGAAAACTTATTCTATGCTTCGCGCAATTTACCGAATGTATTAGTATTAGAGTCACATCAAGTTGATCCATATAGCTTATTACGTTGCAATAAAGCTGTATTCACTAAGAAAGCTATTGAACAATTACAGGAGCAATGGGTATGCTAAAAATGGATTTGTATAATGTGTTAATTTCTCCAGTAATTACTGAGAAAGCTAATACTGTCGCAGAGAAAAATGAACAAGTAGTATTCAAAGTATTGAAACAAGCTACTAAAGCTGATATTAAAGCGGCTTTTGAATTAGCATTCAACGCTAAAGTTGATTCAGTACGTGTATTAAACGTTCATGGTAAAGCAAAACGTTTTGGGCGCTTCAATGGTTGTCGGGATAACTGGAAAAAAGCTTATATTAGCTTACAACCAGGTCAAAGTTTCGACTTAAGCGCAAATCAAAAGTAAGGAGCGCGAATAAATGCCTATCGTTAAATTAAAACCAACAACACCGGGTCAACGTGGTGTAGTAAAAGTCGTTACCCCTGGTTTACACAAAGGTAAACCATTTGCAGGTTTAGTTGAAAAACAAACACGCGGTTCTGGCCGTAACCATCATGGTCGTATTACAGTACGCCATAAAGGTGGTGGTCACAAACAGCATTATCGTATCGTTGATTTTAAACGTAATAAATTGGATATTGCTGCTAAAGTTGAAAGAATTGAATACGATCCAAATCGTACGGCACATATTGCATTATTGTGCTATGTTGATGGTGAGCGTCGTTATATTATTGCGCCTAAAGGTTTAGAAGTTGGTCAAACAGTTCAATCTGGTGCAGAAGCTCCTATCAAAGTTGGTAATACTTTGCCATTGAGAAATATTCCAGTTGGTACTACTGTTCACTGTGTTGAAATGCAGCCGGGTAAAGGTGCTCAATTAGCACGTTCTGCCGGTACTTCAGTACAGGTTCTAGGTCGTGATGGTATCTATGCTCAGCTACGTCTTCGGTCTGGCGAGATCCGTAAAGTACACTTAGATTGTAAAGCTACAATTGGTGAAGTTTGTAATGGTGACCATAGCTTACGCCAATATGGTAAAGCTGGTGTTAAACGTTGGTTGGGTATTCGTCCAACTGTGCGTGGTGTGGCAATGAATCCTATCGACCATCCACATGGTGGTGGTGAGGGACGTACAGCTGCAGGTATGCATCCAGTTTCACCTTGGGGTGTTAAGACTAAGGGTTACAAAACTCGTCGTAATAAACGTACTGATAATATGATCATCCGTGATCGTCGTAGAAAATAGTAGGGAATAAGGAATAAAAATGGCTCGTTCATTAAAAAAAGGTCCTTTTGTGGATCATCACTTAGTTAACAAAGTGTTAACTGCTGTTGAGAAGAATGATAAACGTCCAATCAAAACTTGGTCACGTCGTTCAACAATTCTTCCTGAAATGATTGGTTTAACTATCGCTGTACACAATGGTCGCGCACATGTTCCAGTTTATATTACTGATAACATGGTTGGGCATAAATTGGGTGAGTTTTCATTAACTCGTACCTTCAAAGGTCATGCAGCTGATAAAAAAGCTAAGCGTTAAGGAGTAGGAAATGTTAGTTAAAGCTCACGCTAAAAATATTCGTGTTTCAGCACAAAAAGCACGCTTGGTGGCTGATTTGGTACGTGGATTACCGGTAGATAGAGCGTTAAATGTTTTAACGTTTAGCACCAAAAAATCAGCGGCTATCGTGAAAAAAACATTAGAGTCTGCAATCGCAAATGCAGAACACAATCAAGGTGCTGATATTGATGCACTTAAAGTTAAAGAAATCTTCATTGATAAAGGCCCAAGCTTGAAGCGTTTTACTGCTCGTGCAAAAGGTCGTGGTAGCAAGATTGAAAAACAAACTTGCCATATCAATGTAGTGGTTGGTTATTAATAGGGGATCAATATGGGACAAAAGATTAACCCAACTGGTTATAGACTACAAGTTACAAAAGATTGGTCTTCTCGTTGGTTTGCAAATAATCAATCATTTGCTTCAAATTTAGCAGAAGATATCGAAATTCGTGAATATATCATGAAAAAATACGGCCGCCGTGCTGCAGTTGGTCGCGTTGTTATCGAGCGCCCAGCTAAAAGTATTAAAGTAACTATTTTTACTGCGCGCCCTGGTGTGATCATCGGTAAAAAAGGTGAAGGTATTGAGCAAATCAAAAAAGAATTGCAAAAATTCACTTCAGTGCCGTTACACGTTAATGTTGAAGAGATCCGTAAACCAGAATTAAATGCTAAAATCGTTGGCGATCAAGTTGCACAGCAAATTGAAAAACGTGTAGCTTTCCGTCGTGCGATGAAACGTTCTATGCAAGCTGCAATGAAACTTGGTGCTCTAGGTATTAAAATCGAAACATCTGGCCGTCTTAATGGTGTAGATATTGCACGTAGCGAATGGTACCGTGAAGGCCGTGTGCCTTTGCATACTCTTCGTGCTGATGTTGATTATGCTACAAGCGAAGCATTGACTACTTATGGAATTATTGGTATTAAAGTTTGGATTTACAAAGGTGATGTAAATGTAAACAGAAATAAATTCTTGAAATCAACTACTGAAGAAGACAAGAAAGCCAATAAGAAGCCAGCAGCTCGTAAAGGGGCTCCTAGAAAAAGAAAGGTAGAAAAAGATGCTAACGCCTAATAGATTAAAATACCGTAAAGTACAAAAAGGCCGTAACAAAGGTATTGCTACTCGTGGTACTAATGTTAGCTTTGGCGAATTTGGTCTTAAAGCAATTTCACGCGGACGTTTAACTTCTCGTCAAATCGAGGCGGCTCGTCGTGCAATGACTCGCCATATTAAACGTGGTGGTCGCGTATGGATCCGTGTATATCCACAAAAACCAATTTCTAAAAAACCTGCTGAAGTACGTATGGGTGGCGGAAAAGGTTCACCTGAGTACTTCGTAGATGAAATTCAACCGGGTAAAATGTTGTATGAAATGGATGGTGTAAGTGAAGAGCTTGCGCGTGAAGCGTTCCGTTTGGCTGCGGCTAAATTACCTATAAAAACAACATTTGTAGTTAGACAGGTGGGTGCATAATGAAAAGTACTGAATTAAGAGCAAAATCAGTAGAAGAACTAAACCAAGAACTAGAAGCTCTATTAAAGTCTCATTTCTCATTGCGTATGCAAGTTGCTATGCAGCAACTTACTAATACCAGCGAGATTAAAAAAGTACGTCGTCAAATCGCACGTGTAAGAACTCTTTTAACTGAAAAGGCTCGTTAATATGACTAAAGTTGTTCGTACCTTAATTGGTAAAGTGGTTAGTGACTCACGTGATAAAACAGTCTCAGTTTTAGTTGAGCGTCGGGTTAAGCACCCTTTATATGGTAAAATTGTTAAAAAATTCAACAAATACCAAGCTCATGATGAAAACAATCAATATAAAACTGGTGATGTGGTTGTAATCTCTGAAACAAAACCTATTTCTAAATCTAAAAATTGGGTTGTTCAATCATTGGTTGAAAAAAACTAATTTTGGAATTTTAGAGAAATTAACGGAAAAATCAATTATTTCTGTTAAATAATTTGCATAAGGGTGGCATGTGTGATATAATGCCACCCTTAACTTATTATAATGTCTAGTCAGTCCGTTCCCACGGACCCAATACTGGCCGTTTGCGTAACGTGTTAAGTTGGAAAGGTAAATTACAATGATTCAAATGCAAACAAGATTGGATGTTGCTGATAATACTGGTGCGCGTAGTGTTCTGTGCATTAAGGTATTAGGCGGCTCAAAACGTCGGTATGCGAGCGTTGGTGATATCATCAAGGTTTCTATCAAAGATGCTGCACCTCGTGGTCGTGTAAAAAAAGGTGACGTTTACAATGCTGTTGTAGTTAGAACAGCAAAAGGTGTAAGACGTAGTGATGGTTCTTTAGTGAAATTTGATAGCAACGCTGCAGTTTTACTAAATGCAAAATTAGAACCAATTGGTACGCGTATATTTGGCCCGGTTACTCGTGAATTACGTGTCGAGAGATTCATGAAAATCGTTTCATTAGCTCCTGAAGTACTATAAGGGTAAGCAAGAATGAGAAAGATTAAAAAAGGTGATGAGATCATTGTTATCGCTGGTAAAGATAAAGGTAAAGTAGCTCAAGTGCAACAAGTTGTAGCTGAAGGTGCTAAAGTTATCATTGAAGGTGTTAACGTGGTAAAGAAACATGTTCGTCCAAACCCTATGAAAGGTGTTCAAGGCGGAATCGTAGAAAAAACAATGCCAATTGATATTTCGAATGTTGCAATCTTTAATCCAGAAACTAAAAAAGCAGATCGCGTGGGTTTCAAAATTGAAGGTGACAAAAAAGTTCGAGTATTCAAATCTAATGGCAAAGTAGTTGGTGCTTAAGGGGTAGGAAATGGCAAGATTAAAACATTTTTATAATACTCAAGTAGTTCCAGAGTTAATGAAACAGTTCAATTACAACTCTGTAATGGAAGTACCACGCATTGAAAAAATTACTCTAAATATCGGTCTAGGTGAAGCTGTTGCTGATAAAAAAGTAATGGATTTCGCATTATCAGATTTAGCTAAGATCGCTGGTCAAAAACCAGTTGTAACTAAAGCACGTAAGTCGATTGCAGGTTTTAAAATCCGTGATGGATATCCTGTAGGTTGTATGGTAACTTTACGTAAGGACAAAATGTATGAGTTCTTAGATCGTTTAGTTAGCATTGCATTACCGCGCGTACGTGATTTCCGAGGCTTAAATGGTAAGTCATTTGATAAGTTCGGTAATTACAACTTTGGTATTAAAGAACAAATTATTTTCCCTGAAATTGAATACGATAAAATCGATGCGTTACGTGGTATGAATATCACTATTACTACATCTGCTAAAAATAGCGATGAAGCTCGTGCATTATTAAAAGCATTCAGTTTCCCAATCAAGTAAGGAATAAGTAATGACTAGATTAGCATTGATCGAAAGAGAAGCTAAGCGTGCGAAATTAGTAAAAAAATACGCAGCTAAACGTGAAGCTTTATTTGCTATTATTGAAGATTCTTCTAAATCTGATGAAGAAAAATTTGAAGCTAGATTAGCTTTACAAAAATTACCGCGTAACTCTGCGCCAATTCGCCAACGTAATCGTTGTGCATTGACAGGTCGCCCAAGAGGTACATTCCGTAAATTTGGTATCGCCCGCAATAAACTGCGTGAATTAGCCCTTAAAGGTGATATTCCTGGCGTTGTCAAAGCTAGCTGGTAAGAAGGAGTTATAAAAAAATGATGCAAGATACTATTGCAGATATGCTAACTCGTATTCGTAATGCGCAAGCAGCGAATAAAGAAGTAGTAGTTATGCCTTCATCTAAGATTAAAACTTCAATTGCAAAAGTTTTAAAAGATGAGGGATATATTGACGGTTTTAAAATCGAAGGTACTGTTAAGCCAGAATTACATATTACTTTGCGTTATTACGCAGGTCAACCTGTAATTAAACAAATTACACGTGTTTCACGTCCTGGTTTACGTATTTATCGTGGTTGTGAAGAATTACCAACTGTTATGAACGGTTTGGGTGTGGCTATTGTGTCAACTTCACGTGGTGTTATTACGGATCGTATGGCTCGTCAACTAAAAGTTGGTGGCGAAGTTATATGTCTAGTAGCTTAATAGGGGGATAACTTAAGATGACATTATCTCGTATTGCTAAAACACCTCTTGCTATTCCTGAAAAGGTTGAGGTTGCCGTAAATGGTTCACACGTAGTTGTTAAGGGCCCCTTAGGTTCTTTAGAGTATACTTTCAATGATACAGTTTCAATTGTTAAGGAAGAAAATACTCTAGTATTTGCAACTAAAGAAGATAGTAAATTTGCTAAAGCTTTATCTGGTACAGTTAAAGCGCTATTGGCAAATATGGTTCTTGGTGTTACTAAAGGTTTTGAGAAAAAATTAACTATTATTGGTGTAGGTTACCGTGCACAAGCTCAAGGTAGTGATCTAAACCTTACTTTAGGTTTTTCTCACCCAGTAGTTTTCAAAGCTCCTGCAGGAATCAAAGTAGAAACTCCAAGTCAAACAGAAATTTTAGTTAAAGGTATTGACAAGCAATTAGTTGGTCAAGCTGCTGCTAATATCCGCGCTTATCGTCCAGTTGAGCCTTACAAAGGTAAGGGCGTACGCTATGCTGATGAAGTGGTTATCCTTAAAGAAACTAAGAAGAAATAATTTTAAAGGCTAGTCTAAAGATGAGTGATAAAGTAAGTAGACTAAGACGTGCTAGAAAAACGCGTTTAAAAATCGCTGAACTAGGTGTTAAACGTTTAGTTGTGTACAAATCAAACAGCCATATCTATGCGCAAATTATTGATGAAACTGGTAGCAAGGTACTAGTATCTGCATCAACTGTAGAAAAAGCTCTTAGTGAATCAATTAAGAATGGCGGTAATGTTGAAGCTGCTAAATTGGTTGGTAAAGCAATTGCTGATAAAGCTACAGCGGCAGGAATTAAAGAAATTGCATTTGACCGTTCAGGTTTCAGATATCATGGTCGTGTAAAAGCGGTAGCTGACGCTGCACGTGAAAATGGTCTTGTGTTCTAATTGGAGTAATAAATGATTGAAAATAAAGAACACTTAATAGAGAAGTTAATTAGCGTCAACCGTGTAACTAAAGTAGTTAAGGGTGGTCGTATCATGGGCTTTGCTGCACTAACTGTAGTTGGTGATGGCGATGGTTCGATCGGGATGGGTAAAGGGAAGTCTAAAGAAGTTCCTGTTGCTGTTCAGAAAGCTGTAAAAGAAGCTAGTAAAAACATGATTAAAGTTCCTCTTAAAAATGGAACTATACACCATACTATCGTTGCTAAACACGGTGCGACAACTGTATATATGCAACCCGCAAAAGAAGGTACTGGATTAATCGCCGGTGGTGCTATGCGTGCTGTATTTGATGCAATTGGTGTTAAAAACATTACTGCTAAAGTACATGGTTCTACTAACCCATACAACGTAGTTCGTGCAACTATTAAAGGTTTACAAAGTGTTGCTACACCAGCTGAAATCGCAGCTAAGCGTGGTAAGACAGTAGCTGAAATTTTGGGAGAGTAATTAAATGAGTCAAAAAACTATTAAAGTTACTTTAGTAAAAAGCTTAATCGGTCGTTTAGCTAATCATAGAGCTTCTGCTGCCGGTCTAGGTTTACGTAAGATCCGTCAAACGGTAGAAGTAATCGATACTCCTGCAAACCGTGGTATGATCGAACAAATTAAATATTTAGTTAAATGCGAGGATTAATACGATGTTTTTAAATAGTATTAAACCAGCAGAAGGTGCTAAGCATTCTTCTAAACGTGTTGGACGTGGAATTGGTTCTGGCCTAGGTAAAACTTGTGGTCGTGGCCATAAGGGTCAAAAAAGCCGTGCTGGTGGTTTTCACAAAGTAGGTTTTGAAGGTGGTCAAATGCCTTTATACCGTCGTTTACCAAAACGTGGTTTCAAATCTTTAAGTGTTGGTGCTGAAGTTAGATTATCAGACTTGGCAAAACTAGGTGTTAGCGAGATTGACCGTATTGCTCTAGTTCGTGCTGGTTTGGTTTCAGCTCTTGCTGATACAATTAAAGTGATTGGTACTGGTAGCATTGCTACAGCTATCAACCTACGTGGTATAAAAGCAACTAAAAGCGCTGAAGCTGCAATTTTAGCTGCTGGTGGTTCAGTACAATAATTAAAAATAAGGGTTACAAAACATGGCTATAGCAAAAATAGATAAGTTTGCTGATCTTAAAAAGCGTGTTTGGTTCCTGATTGGCGCACTAATAGTTTTTCGTATTGGTGCGCATATTCCAGTTCCAGGTATTGATCCATCCGAGTTAGCTAAACTCTTCAAATCCAGCCAAACAGGTTTACTCGATATGGTAAATATGTTTTCAGGCGGTGCTTTATCAAGATTTACAATTTTTGCCCTAGGCATTATGCCGTATATCTCAGCTTCGATTATCCTTCAGTTGTCTTCTGAGGTTTTTCCTTATTTAATTCAATTGAAAAAAGAAGGTGAATCTGGCCGTAAGAAAATTACCCAGTATACTCGCTATGCAACTGTAGCATTGGCATTTGTACAAAGTTTTGGTATTGCAACCATGTTATACAAACAACCTGGATTAGTAGTTGATTCTCAGTTCCATTTTTTTGCAACTGCGATTATCTGCTTAGTAACAGGGACAATGTTCTTAATGTGGTTAGGAGAGCAAATTACCGAACGTGGTATTGGTAATGGCGCATCTATGATTATTACTGCTGGTATCGTATCAGGTATTCCTGGTGCTATCGGTAAGACTTTATCTTTAGCCCAACAGGGTTCGATGTCAATTTTTTCAGTTTTAATGATTTTTATAATCATTGCAGTGATTACTTACATCGTTGTTTTTGTTGAGCGCGCTCAACGTAAAATTCCTGTAAACTATGCTAAACGCCAAGTTGGAAATAAAATTATGCAAGGGCAAAGTACGCACTTGCCATTGAAGCTTAATATGTCAGGAGTTATTCCGCCAATTTTTGCTTCTAGTATTATTTTATTCCCTGCTACTTTACTTGGTTGGCTTGGTCGTGGTAAACTATCGTTCTTAGCCTCAATTGGTGATGCTTTGCATCCTGGTCAACCAATTTATATAGTTGTATATACTGCTGCTATTATATTTTTCTGTTTCTTCTACACGGCTTTAGTGTTCAATCCTAAAGAAACTGCAGATAATTTGAAAAAGAGTGGTGCCTTCATCCCAGGGATTCGCCCTGGTGAAAATACGGCAAGGTATATTGAAAAAGTACTTTTACGCTTAACTTTAGGTGGGGCAATTTATATTGCTGCGATTTGTTTGTTCCCAGAGTTGCTGATATTGAAATGGCATGTGCCATTTTATTTTGGTGGGACTTCGTTACTAATCATCGTTGTTGTAACTATGGACTTCATGACCCAAGTACAATCACAGGTAATGTCTGTGCAGTATGAAGGCTTGATGAAAAAAGCTAATTTAAAAGGTTTTTAGGAGCAGTTATGGCTAAGGATGATGTAATACAATTCGAAGGTGAAGTTCTTGAAACTTTACCTAACACTATGTTTCGTGTAAAGTTAGAAAATGGTCATGTGGTTTTATGCCATATTTCCGGTAAAATGCGGATGAATTATATTCGGATATTAGCTGGGGATAAGGTAACAGTCGAGATGACACCGTATGATCTTAATAAAGGTCGCATTGTTTTTCGTGCGAAGTAATTTTAACGATTCATTGTCGTCTAGTGCGTTGTTTGCTTAAGTCGCATTTCTTATGTAATTAATATTTACATTACGGTTGCTTTGTTAAGCAAACGCCTTCTATACGACGCGACTAGTTAAAATTTATTGATTACCTCTGCTTTTAGCAGAGTTTATTTACGGGGTGTATAATGAGAGTTCAGCCTTCGGTAAAAAAAATATGTCGCAATTGCAAAGTTATTCGTCGCAATGGTGTTGTACGAGTAATTTGTAAAGAAGCTAGACATAAACAACGTCAAGGTTAATTTTAAATATTATTGAAAGGAATAAGAATGGCACGTATTGCTGGTGTAAACGTTCCTGATAACGCTCATATCGTTATCGGTTTACAGCATATCTACGGTATTGGTCCTTCTCGTGCTAAATGGATCTGTGATGCATCACAAGTTAGTCCACAAACTAAAGTTAAGGATTTAGCTCCTGAAGTAATGGAAGCTGTTCGTAACGAAGTTGCTAAATATACTATTGAAGGTGACTTGCGTCGCGAGGTTTCAATGAGTATTAAGCGTTTGGTAGATTTAAAATGCTACCGTGGTCATCGTCATGCTAAAGGCTTGCCAGTTCGTGGTCAACGCACTAAAACTAACGCGCGCACCCGTAAAGGTCCTCGCAAATTAGTTAGCGGCAAGAAAAAATAAGATTTAAAGGGTTTTATAAATGAGTAAAGCAAACACAGTGCGAGTACGTAAAAAAGTTAAAAAGCAAGTAAGTGAAGGTATAGCTCACATTCATGCTTCATTCAACAACACTATTATTACCATCACAGATCGTCAAGGAAATGCATTATCTTGGGCTACTTCTGGCGGTGCTGGTTTTAAAGGTTCGCGAAAAAGTACTCCATTTGCTGCGCAGATCGCAGCAGAGAAAGCTGGTAAAGTTGCCCAAGAATATGGTATTAAATCATTGGATGTTAGAGTACAAGGACCTGGGCCAGGCCGTGAATCATCTATCCGTGCATTAAATGCTTTGGGTATTAAAGTTACTTCAATTGCTGATGTAACACCGCTTCCTCACAATGGATGCCGTCCACCAAAAAGACGTAGAGTATAAAAAAATAATTAGGAGTAGATTCACATGGCAAGATATACAGGGCCTAGAGGCGCGTTAATGCGTCGTGAAGGATTAGATCTTTCATTATTTAGTAGTCGCAAAAGTGCGGATGCAAAATGCAAATTAGCTGCTGCACCTGGACAACATGGTGCTAAAAACGGCAAACTATCAGAATATGGCGTGCAATTACGTGAAAAACAAAAAATTCGCCGCATTTATGGTGTTTTAGAGCGCCAATTTAGAAAATATTTCGCAGAAGCTGACCGTCGTAAAGGTTCTACTGGCGAAAATTTATTAAAGATTTTAGAATCACGTTTAGATAACGTGGTTTATCGGATGGGTTTTGGCTCTACTCGTGCTGAAGCTCGTCAATTAGTATCTCATAAAGCAATTGTTGTTAACGGTCAAGTAGTTAACATTCCTTCATATCAAGTTAAAGCTGGTGATGTTGTTGCTGTTGCTGAAAAAGCAAAAAAACAAGTTCGTATCCAGGAAGCAGTATCTTTAGCTGAACAAGGCGGATTCCCTGCTTGGGTTGATGTAAGCTCTAAAAAATTAGAAGGTACTTTCAAATCAGCTCCTGAGAGATCAGAATTGTCAAGTGATATTAACGAACAATTAGTTGTTGAGTTCTATTCTAAATAATCGTGAACTAGCTAGAGAGGAATATATTTATGCAAGGTTCTAGCAAACAATTATTGAAACCTAAATCAATAACAATTACTCCTTTGGCTGATGACAATAATAATTGTAAAATTGTTATGGAACCATTTGAGCGTGGATTTGGGCATACTTTAGGTAATTCATTACGCAGAATTCTTCTATCTTCAATGGTTGGTACTGCAGTGACTGAAGTACGTATTGACGGTGTTAGCCACGAGTACTCTGTGATCAACGGTGTAATGGAAGATGTTGTTGATATCCTATTAAATCTTAAAGGTTTAATATTTAAACTTCATGGTAAAGAATCTGTCGTTGTTCGCTTAACGCGCAGTGAATCTGGAGTTGTAAAAGGAAAAGATATTCAACTAAGTCACGATGTTGAGTTACTTAATCCTGACCACGTAATTTGCACACTGGCAAAAAACGGTTCAATCGATATGGAAATTAAGATTGAAACTGGACGTGGTTATGAGACAGCAGCTTCGCGTAGACAAAATACCGATACTATCAGTACTGGTTGGATCATGCTTGATGCAACATTTTCACCGGTTTTAAGAGTAGCCTTCAATGTTGAAAATGCACGTGTAGAGCAAAAAACTGATTTGGATAAATTAATTTTGGAAATTGAAACAAATGGCGTAATCACTCCTGAGGATGCTGTTCGTTCTGCTTCTAAAATATTAATTGAACAAATGTTGGTTTTTGCTGGACTTGAGCATATGCCAAATACTGAAACGCCAGGTACAAAATTAGCTAAGGTTAAAGAAGAACCTGAGGTTGATCCTGTATACTTAGAGCTAGTTGATAATTTAGAATTGACAGTTAGAAGCGCTAATTGTTTAAAACATTTAGATATCAATTATATTGGTGATTTAGTTCAGAAATCTGAAAACGAATTGTTAAAAACACCTAACTTAGGTAAAAAATCTCTTACTGAAATAAAAGAATTATTGGAAGTAAGAGGCCTACGTTTAGGAATGAATTTAGATAATTGGCCACCAGCGTCAATTAAAAAGAAAAAATAGTTTTGAAGGGATGTAAAACATGAGACATCGTTGTGCACATCGTAAATTAAATCGTACTTCTGCTCATCGTAAAGCGATGTTCAAGAATATGGCAGTTGCCTTATTGAAGCATGAAGCGATTGTTACGACTTTGCCTAAAGCTAAAGAATTACGTAAAGTAGTTGAACCTTTGATTACTTTGGCTAAAACTCCTACATTAGCTAACCGCCGTTTAGCTTTTGACCGTATCCGCGATCGTGAAATCGTAGTTAAATTGTTCGATGTAATCGGACCTCGCTATGCTTCGCGTAATGGTGGTTATACCCGTGTATTAAAATATGGGTTCCGCCCAGGCGATAACGCACCTCGCGCATTTATGGAATTAGTAGATCGTCCAGAGACAACTGAAGCAGTTGAAGCTGGTGAGTAATTCGCAAAAGAATAAAAAAAGCTAACGTTGAGTTAGCTTTTTTTATTTTAACTTTCTTCTATTTAGTTTTTATTCAAGCGGCTTTTCTTTTAGTAGATCCAATACCAGAGGATATAGCTTTTTATTGCGGTTATTAAATCTAAATTCACATTCTTTCAAATGTAAATAAAACGTATGTCTCGCTACTCCCCGAAATTTTAGCAAGCGCATTTGGGCAAAGCTCCAAAAGCTTTTAATGCTATTTAGATGACTTTGTTTGTCGGCAAGTTCTCTTGGAGTCTGGTTTAGCCTGAAATATTTGGATTTTCCGATTTCAATAAGCCCATCAAAGTTATACCAGCAATCAGTATTGTATGTTAGTGTTTCCCATGGCCATAAACCGCGTACAATATCACGAAATTTATTGGTATACATTTCATTTACTAATTCAGTATGAATTTTATCACTAGCTTTGAATAAACCAAAAATTAACCCTGTATCCTTATAGCGTGTCTCAAATTCTGAGGTTTTTTCAGAATTATTCTGAACATCTATTGTGTCAAGTAAACGTGGCGGTAAGTTCTCTTCACAGTAATTTGCAATTCTTTGCCGGATTAAATTGAGGTACCGGCTAACCGTATTTCTATTTAATCCTGATAATTCTGCGATTTGCAGACCATCCAGGTCTAATGCAAAATATTTAATTAGCTCTTTTAGTTTTGATTCACTAATTTTGGCATTCTTTATATACCGATTATTCATTTGCTTCCCCTTAATTTTGGCTTTAATATTATTTAACTTATAGTAGGCCCTAAAATTCTCTTTCAAATTAGTTTGTATTGATTTATTAACTGTCAATTAAATTTAAGTAGGTATAAGGTGATTTTATATAGCTTTGCTAATTATGCAAACCGACCAAAACTGTTACTGTTTATATTAGAATTTATCGGATAACCTAGGGGGAATCAAACAATGAAGCTTAATCTTGCTTATTAAAACATACGATGGGACTAGTTAATGATTACTATTTATAGGGATAAAAGAAAGGATAACCGTTTAATGGTTATCCTTGAAGCATTCTATCTAATTTTGGTTATTTTACTAAAGTCCAAGCTTGGTTCCATGCTAAGCCTGTCCCCGGCGCATAATGCAATTCAGAACCATTACACCATGAAGTATAAGGCCAAGGCTTACATTCATATAATTTACCATCAGATCCATAAACTTTTGATCCTGCTTTATACGTTCCCTTACCTGCCGGATAAACCTGATTGTCACTTGGTGCCGGAGAAGGGCTAGGTGACGGACTTGGACTAGGGCTAGGCGACGGGCTTGGTGATGGGCTCGGACTAGGACTAGGAGATGGGCTTGGCGATGCCCCACAAGTACTAATTTCTTTCCATACTTGCCAAGCGCCACTATTATTAGCTGGGTTATTATTTTGGGTCCACCATTGCGCTTCATATACTACACCATTATATACTACTTGATCACCTTTATTGTATATATCAGTGCTGCTCCAATTTAATGCAGTACAGCTATTATCGCTTGTGCCTTGGGTATTTGTATTAAGTTTAGTCGCAGCTGCAATATATAAAGAACTACTCGCATCATCTTTCTTGTAGGCATCATTATGGATATCCCAGAACCATACACCACCAAGTTTATTAGGAATAACTAATTTGTCTATCTTTTCTCCCACTGTTGTTGGGTTATCGTAACTAAATACTGAATATGCACTATATTTAGCATTTTTATTAATGGTAACTTGGTTTCCTTGAGCCGGAGACTTAACTACATTATAGCTATTATCATAAGCCCATGCATGGCTGACACCTAAGTCAGTACCATTATCTTTAATTATGACAACCTTAAGGTCAACAGGCAATGGTTGACCAAATAGGCCTCTATTATCAGTTTTATCCGCTACTGAAGCAGGTGCAGGGCAATAATTTGATTTTAGGTTACCTAATTTTTGCAAAATACAGTTATAACTGTATACACCAGTATTATCTACCATACCACCTGCAGGATAGTATGGCTCGGCATTAGGTGCATCAGTAAATAACATAGGGTAATAAATATCTAAACCGATCTTCGCTGGATCCATATTGCCTAGATAACCATAATTATTGGCTTCTGTTGGCTTATCTACTACCAGCATCTGGCGTGTATAGTTTGGAGAGCCAAGAATAATGCGTCTAGAATCAACCCCGGCATTTTTTATAAGGAAGTCAATAGCCGTTTTAAGTTCACTTGCAGGGGCCTGATCCATGGCTTTTCTTAGACTAGGATCTCCGGCATCAAACTGGCCGTGCGCGTCAAATGCCATTAAATCAATCCAATCAAAAGTATCTTTAAGGTCTGCCCAGTTTATTGAGTTATTACCAGTCATTTTAGCTGGAACAATTGGCAGGGCAACAGTTAATACTTTAACTTTACCTGTATCAGCTTTGACTTTATCTACACGTATACGTAGTTCTTTGACTAAGGCTTCAAAAAACTTAGGTTCACCAGCTAATTCAGTTTGGACACTACCATTATGCCCGTAACCCGGATATTCCCAGTCAATATTTATCCCATCGAAAGCAGGATAAGCTGAACCGCCACTTAACGATAAGTTACCGCGTAGTAATTTTTCACAAGAATCGAGAAATGCTTGCGCTTCTGGTGAATTAACATCGTATTTCGCTTCTTTAGCAAATTGGCTAAATCTGGCTGTATATGACCATCCACCAACTGAAGCAATCAGTAAGGTTCCAGTGTTATTCTTTTTGAATTTCATTAATTCAGCATAATTATTCTTAGCAATATCCGGTTCATAGGCATTATCTAAGTCGCCAATGGTACCGTTTGCTTGAGAAGCCCAGCCTTGGCTTAATGAACCGCCACCATAGCCAACTGTAGAAGTTGTATCAGTTTTTAATTTTGGTGCAAAGAAAGCATAACTTATATAGCTTGGCGCTTTAAGATCAAAAATATCTAGATGTTTAACTTTTCCGGCACCCTCATTAGTAACTTGTGAAATACGCCATTGATGCCAATTAGTAAAAAATGCCCCGGTCCAGGTACCATCTGGGGTTACTAGTCCGCTACTAGATGATGCTTTTACTTGAGAGTTTGCTGCTGTAGGATTAGTTGGACTGGTACTATTACCACTATTACATGCCACCACAACCAAAGCAGCCAAGCTTGCTGCAATTACTTTCTTTTTCATTTAAATCTCCATTGATTTTTAGGTTAAATTATTGACGTTAAATGTCATAAGCCGTATTGTAAAATGCTAAGTGAAGTGTAGGAAACTGCTATAGCTGAATAAGACTTATTCAGATTTTTTATGAAATTTGGCACATGCCTAGAAGAAGCCAGCTAAAAGTTTGGTTAACCTTTGTAATAACAGTGTTTAATTAAATTCATATCTCAATTTAATGGAATTTTATTTTTTAAGTTAACTATAGGTCTTGATATGTACATTATTTCCCGATGAATATTTCTATATATAGCAAAGGCTGGAAATAATTGTTGCTATGAAATTCTGTGAGTGGACTGGAAATTATTTTAATATCAGGTACTAGGCATGGGCTAAATTAATAGCTAACTAAGATAGTGTATATGAAAGCTAAAAATATCTAAATTTAGTTGTATAATGCAACACGGTATAGGCATAAAGCACAGCTAGGCATGAGTTCAAATTGTAAAATTCAATTTCTTCATCAAATAGATTTCAAAAAAGTAAGTATCTGAAGTTGGCGTTCATAAATTCTTTATACATGAACCATAAGAATACTAATCAAAGTAAATTGTCTTTTGAAACTGATAAAGCATAGTGATCTTGATAGTGTTTCGGTATTGACATAATTGGGAGAGACTGTCTGAAATTAATTCTGCTATAATTATGATATTTTTGTGTTTATCTGTAATCAATACCGGGCACTATGTTATAAAAGTCTAGAAAACAGTACTCGCGTAAAAAGAAACTGCTCTTTAAATTAATATTGAAATTTTTGTTATGACGAATGGGTTACGCTAAGTGGACAAGTATCTAAAATCAAATTGGTTCGTATTTATATTAATAATTTTTATAATTAGCCGTGTAATCATGTATTACCAATTTAGTTTGGCAAATGCGGTAATTTTACATAACCATGGTACTTTTACCAATGCAATGTGTAAGTGGGACTGTAAATGGTATCTTACCATTATAAATGATGGCTATGATCATGCGATCCGGACTAGCCCCAGAATTTGGAAGGGTTTAGCCAATTGGGCCTTTTTCCCGCTTTATCCAAATTTGGTTGCAATCATCAGTAAAGTAACCAGCCTTGATCCAGTTTTAGCTGGCATTTTGTTAAACCAGCTGTGCATTTTTATTGCCGTTATTTTCTTTTACCGTTTGCTTCGGCTGACTTTTAACGACTTAAATAGCCGTTTTGGTGTGGTATTATTGAGCTTCTCCCCCTTTAGTGTTTACTTCGCGTCATTATATACTGAGGGCTTATTTATAGTATTATCTGTTGCAGGGTTTTATTACCTAAAGACTAACCGTGGTTATACAGCTAGCATTTTAGGTGGTTTTTTATCAGCAACCCGACCTGTTGGCATGATGTTTAGCGTTCCGGTTTTTATTAATTTTGTACGTAGGAGAAAACCGCTAACTCAATTAGCTATAGCATTATTTCTCTCACTATTAGGCTTACTTATATATATGCTATTCCTTCAGTTTAGAGCTGGGGACTTCCTGGCGTTCCAGCATATTCAAAAAGGTTGGGGTAGAACTGGCTGGGATACTGCACATTTAAGCAAACAAGTCTGGAAAATGGTAACTGATTTTCATAATTCAATCATTTTCCTTATCTCAGTTATTTTGTCAATATATATGCTAATCAAGAAATACTATGAGGAAGCAATGTTTAATCTGGCGTGTATCCTGCCTGGAGTAATGACCGGTACCATGATGTCAGAAGGGCGTTTCTGCGGCACTTTATTTACTTTTTATTTTGGTGCGGTGGTAATTGCCGAAAAGTCCTGGACAATTAAAATAGTAATATTGTTATTTTCAATGGTATTATACATGTCATATTATGTATATTGGGTAGGGCACGCTAATTTCCTTATTTAAATAAACTGGTTTACAATATCAATAAATTAGGCTCTATCTTTGCGATAAATAAGCGATGGCCCGTGCATTTAGGTTATTCATATATGAATAGCAAATGCTTGAATGAGTCTGGTCGCAAATATACTAATTTCTTACCATAGCCTACACTTTTTTAAAATATATATTAGAATAAGTGTAGGCACAAGTATTTTATTTAGAATTGATATTGATCATAGATGGCTTTTCTTAGTTTTTTTTATTACCTTGATCTCAAGACTTTTACCATTATCAGTTTGAATAAGCTTACAGTTGTACTTTAAGCTTATTAGTTCTTCTTTTGCAATTTTTTCGATAGCTTTAGTATTTTTGCAATTGATGTGTATTTTTGTACCTGCTTTAAGCATTCCATTACTAGCATGATACCTAATGATAACTCTAGCAAGAGTTTTGGGGAAACCGTTCTCCCGATTATCCTGAGCACAGGAGGCATTAGTAAATATCTCATTTAGATCTATCCATAGCTCGTTGTGGTCTTTATCAAAACCCAAGTTTTCTACATAGTATTTATTATTTATGCCTACTTTCAGGATATCATATGTATAATCAAAATTTGAATAAAGCATACCTAATCTAATTAATAACGTATATGTTATATCATTAAGCCTCAGCTTGTCCTTAATCATATTGTCTAATTGCAGCCTACCTTCTTTAAGGTTTGCAGTTTCTATGCACGCTTGAATAACTAGGTTATAAATTGATATATCCAGTACCAGATGGCTATTTCTCATTTCATCTAGAAGTGCAAATACTTTATCCGGAAAATTACATTTTAAAGCAGCGTTCATTACTAAATTAAAGGTATCCTTATCACAAGGTATTTCCCTTTCTTTCATCTCATAATACATTTCTATTGCAATCTTAGGTTGTAAGTTTTCTATTTTTGCCTTTATTACTAGGTTATAAGATGATGTATTGGGAATAACATTATCATTTAACATAAATTGAAAAATTTTTATGGTATGCTTGTTATTGATATTACTACTGGCACGCATCAGCGAATTATAAAATATAATTAATGGGATTTTTCTAATGCTCATTAGGTATTTTAACTTGTTCAATATCGCTAATTTATCATTTAGATAACAGCTTTCAATTAAAAACTCAAAAAACAGTAAATTTGGATTAATGCCATTATTTATCATCTTTTTAAGAATACCATATGCTTTTTCTAGTTCATTAATTTTTAGGAAATTATTAAATAGTAGGGTTTTTGAACGCAAATCGAGATTTATCATTCGATTTTGAATGTCTTCATGAATTTCTAGAATCATTGATGGACGATTTTGGCTATCTGCAGCATCTAAGAGCCGTGCATAAGTTTCGCTATTAGTCTGAACCGAGCGTTCTTTCATTACAGAATATAAGTCAAATGCATCTTGATAGTTCCCTGATTCGAGGCAAATGGTAAGTACCAAATTATATTGTTCAAAAGGCAATATACACTGTTGTTCGATTAATATTTTGCTGATAATATTAGTATTCTTGGCTGTTTTGCTTGCTTTCAAACATAAAAGTAGTTCATTAAAGATAAATGAATTTATATCAACTTCATATTTAGCCAGATCTGAGCTCAATTTAAATGCAAGATCATACTTTTTAGCCTGGTAACATGCCGTAAATAGCCCTTTAAACGTATAGTCATTAGGAGCGACATTAGCATTTTTCATTTCGTTATATAGGTTAATGGCTTTTGAAGGTTCGTTATTTTTGATGCAGGCGAAGATGTAATTATTGTAAATATATTCATCTGGCTTAATACCAGAATTAATAAGTAAATTAAAAATATTATGCGCATTTTGCGGGAATTCCTTGATCAATTCTGCATTCCTGCACATAAAATCCTTATGGCTTATCTCATTTTTTAATTTAAGACTCATTAATTCATTAAATGATCTTATTGGCTGGCTAACGAAATATTTTGTAGGTGAATTAGTCAAATTTTCATTTTTCAAGACAAATTTTTTATTGGCTTCATCCCAAATATAAGTGAATGGTAGATTTTGAGCTTTTTCAGACGCTTTATTTCCCTCAATGGTTTTTTTAGCAGTAGTAGGTAGTATGGTTTGTGGTGAAGTACGCATATCCAGTTCTTTCAATATTAATAATGATTTTTTAATTTAAAATGAAAGACGAATTGTATGAAGAGAAGTAGTATTAGTGAATTGAATAATAATCGAGTATGGGGTATGTAATTTAGCATTAGCTTGATATTCTAAATAAGTAAATTAATTTACAATTTGCTATATTGATTATTAATTATTATATAAATGTTACTTAATCCTGCTTGGCGCTAAAAGAGTCTTAATCCAAAAAGCGCTACGCGCTGCCCAACTTTTTTGGTCGGTTATCATTTACTAATTGCTGCAATATAATCTTGTCTCATTAACATTCTCTGGCTCATGTGCTAATACGCAGAATGATAATAATCTGGTGACGGCTATGAACATTAATGGTTTAATTGTCGCAGGAACATCGGGTGATACTGGCAATACTAATACCTGGTATTCTAATCAATTCGCTAGCTGGAACCCAGCTTCAATCATGATCAATACTTTTGATAATTAGGTGAATTATAATTTTTACACATTAGCCAATAATGCCGATTAAAGGCAAAATTAAGCTATCGGTTGTGGGCTATCCACAACACTTATTCTTAAACATTATTTGTTTTTTTAACCTCTAAGCTAGATGCTTCCTTACATACTTACGGCTCTCAATCTTATTCCAGTGTATAATTAAAATCTTTTGGCTTATAAATATTGTATAATATAAAATGTCAAAAAATCTCAAAATATATATTTTAGACTTATAAAAATTACCAGTTTAGTGATGCTTAGCACATGAAAAAAATTAGAGGGACATTCAATGAAACTAAATCTAATGGGCTTGGTATTAAGTTTTATCTTGCTGCCATTCTCCGTTTTTTCAGAATCATCAGCGAAATGGATTGATACCGCTTTTCCTAGTAATGAGAATATTAATTTAATTGCGCACTATCATGATTATCTTTATACCGCAGGGAGTGATAATGAAAACCGAGGGGTGTCTTGGGAGTATTTAAATGGTAAATGGCAGTTAATATATCAAGCCAATGATAATAGCGTAGTAGTAGATACTACAATAGTTGCTGATAAATTTTATGTTGCCGGCAATTATCCTGGCAAGGGTTCGTGGGTAATCGAGTATATTTCAGGCCAGCATAAATCAATGGATTTAAAATTCAATTTGGCAAGCCATATTTCGCAAGTTGAAAATTTACGCGACTTGCTCTTTGTAAGCGGCTCCGACTATGATGATCATGGGGCTATTTGGGTTTATAAGCAAAAGAAATGGGATAAAATAAGCCCTAAAGGATATAATTATATTTCTGAAATGACGGTAGCGCCTAACGGTTTGTTATATGCTGCTGCAGTAGATACTAAAACTAATAAGGCAAGAATCTTAGAGTATTCTCATCCTAAAAAGAAATGGCATGATACCAAATTACCACAAAACATCGTGGTTATTTGGAGTTTAATTTCAAATAGCAATAATGTAGTTTATGCCGGTGGCATGGATGAGAATTACCGTGCACAAGTTTGGAAATATGAGCAAAATAAATGGACTTCATTAAAGCTAGATGATGCCCAAAGCTTAAGTAGCTTAATTCTTGACAATAATGGTAATTTGTATGCAGCGGGTAAGGATAATACTTTTCACGGTCAAGTGTGGCAGTTTAGAAATGGGAAATGGGAGCCTTTAAATTTTCCGCCATGTGATAATGTCAATAGTATAAGCATAAATAATGAAGGACAACTTTATGCAGCCGCTAAAGATAGTAAAAATTATAGTAAGGTTTGGCAATACGATTTACCAAAACAATAACTTTTTGCTTAAGTGAGCTTGCTCCATGCTCGCGCAAGTAGGTATTTATCAGGTAGGAAAATGAAATTAATATTATCACTCTTAATGACAGCAAGTATTAGTAGTGTTTATGCGATTGATTGCTCCTTGCCTTGTGGGGCTAAAGAGCTGATCGAGTGTGCAGCAAAAAATAATGATACTACTCCGGAAGATTTATTCAATTATAAATTATTTCATCCGCTTAATATCGACGGGTTTTGCAAAAATCCAGCCAAAGCTAATTTGAAAACCGGCCAACAGAAATATTTTTTTGACAAGTTTTGCCAAAATAAGAAAGGGTTTAATTTAAATTATGATTCTTTTATCGCTGCTGCCAGTTATTTTCCTACTTTTGGTTGCACTGGGGATAGCGATAACCGTTATAAGGAATTGGCTGCTTTCTTAAGCACCATTTCCGAAGAAACCACATCGCGCCTAAATAATTATACTAATGATGGTTTATATTTCCGCTATGAAAATAGTGCGCTTCGGGGCAGTTCTTTAAATTATAAAACCAGCTATTTCCCAAGTAGCGGTTATATGGTAGCGATTAATGAAGACGGAGAAGTATATAGCTCAAAAATTTGGTATGGCAAACTTGGTGGTGCAACGGTAATGGATCTTGATAGTTCACCTGAGACACTCTCATGGGGTAAAGTGAGTATTCCTCATGGTTATAAATTGACCAATTTAAATAAAGTTGTAGTTCCCGGCTATTGGGTTGGTATGGGGCCAATCCAGCTAACTGGCGGTTCTCTAATTGAGTTTTTCGGCTGGTACAACAATAATGTTTTAAAAGATGATAGTCATGCATATAATGTAAGTGAATTTATTGAACAGTATATGCAAGATGGGCAAATGGCGTTTACTGGCGCTTTTTGGTATTGGATGATACGTGTTGGTGGAATTGATTATCCGACCTTACATGAAATTCTGACAGATAAAGATAAGCCTATCTGTCACGACATTGGGGTTGCCACCAGAATTATAAATGGTGGCTGTCGTGGTTATAATCCTGGTAGGCTAAATTATTATAAATATTTTACAAATTTATTTCATGTGGATATAAATCCGGTATCACTCAAAGTCCAGAGTAAAGGCAAGACAATTACCTTGAATAGTATGGACTGCAGCGAGCAAATTAAGCGATTTTGTCAGCAATAGTACCAGGTTTAAACTCTTTAGAGCTAAAATAACCAATTACTAAATAGACCCAGAATAATATAGGTAATAGCATAATACCATGAAAAGATATTCTACCGGTCAAATAAACCATGATTACGGCTGAAATCATATTAATAAAACTCATTATTGCCGAACCGTTACCTTTATCCAGGCAGTGCTCTAAAGCCAAAGCGGAGCCATTACCAAATATAAAAGTAAAACCAAAATAAACTATGAGTACCGGCACAAATAAGCTATATGCATTATTAGGCAGCAGATATAGGCTAAGTGACAAAAGTAAAATCCCAATCAAGCTTATACCAAGACCCAGCTTAACGCTCTGGTACGGAGTATAAAATTTGCTTAATTTTGCTACGATCATTGGCCCAACCAGTAAGCCGACTACTGGGATAAAGTTGTAAAGACCATATAATTTAGGGCTAATTCCCATAATTTTCATAGCGATAAAAGGTGCCAGTGCCGCAAAAGTATAAATAATGCAAGTACCAGAACCGACTAGTAAGCCGCCAAAGATAATTGGTTTAGTTAATTGCAATTTATAGTTACCAATTATCCGGCTCAATTTCAGAGCGTCTTTGCCCCGTGTAGTAATTACTTCAGGCAAAAACTGGTTTAGAATTAAGATCATTAGACCATAGCCTAGTGTAAAGTAAAATGTGCTTACCCATCCAAAATAAGTAACTAAAATCCCACCGACAAAAATACCTAGGCCGGGAGTAATTGCAAATGCAATAGTTAATAGACTTATTGCCTTGGCATTTTCTTCTTTAGACTTGCATAGATTACTACAAATTGTAAATGTCATGGTAAGGCCACAACCGGCACCAAGAGCCATTAGGAACCTGGCGATAATCAATAGTAGAAAAGAATTAGTTGGTGAGGCCAATATACAGCCAAATGAGCCGGCAATTTCAATTAAAGTACCAAACATAATGGTTTTATTACTACCTAGTCGGTTAATCAATGGCCCGTATACTAGTTGTCCTAGCGCGTAGCCAAGTAAATACCAACTAACAGTTAATTCGGTTTGCGCTGCACTTATTTTAAAAAAGCTAGCAATTTGCGGCATTCCTGGCGTGAAAGCAACTGCACCAATTGAGCCAAATGATATTAGCAGCATGAGAATAAGTAAATATTGTTTTTTCATTTTTTTCCATTCAATTTAACTAATAACGCCTATTTTGCTTAATCTTATTTTATATAAATTATCAAGAGATATGAGTTAAGCAGTTTAAACTCTAATTTTTAGATTGGTTAGAATTTAATTTTCGTTATATTCCAAGTTGAGCTATGTACTTTACTGTCTATTTAAATCTTTCATAAAAGTCTAATTTGAAAGTACAGATAGCTATTATATATTACGAGTAATAATATGTCAATACTCGTAATAATATGTTTGCAACCGAGCAAAGTAATTTTGAACATGGTAGAATCACTTTGAGTAAAGATTAATCGATAAATTAAGAGAAGAAGAGTGAAGCCAACATCAGAAAAAATTACAAATAGTTTTTTATTAGTGAGCAAAGATCCACTAACGCTCGCTGATAGGCGTTTTTATAGCTGTATGCTTTTAAACTTAAAAGCTCAAATTGCTAAAAGAGATGGCGAAATTACTTTGCCAAAGCTTGCCAATGTGTTTAGTTATGGACTGCCAACAGCCGACCAAGTAGTGACTAGTATAAAGAAATTTATAAATACATCGATTGAATATCATGAAACTAGTCAGGGGATTTTATTAAAGGAATTTTGCCCGCTCCTAGATTATGTTAAATTTGATTATAACATGCAGGCGATATATTATAGATTTTCAGAAAAGGCTAGCCAATTATTGGCAAAACCTGAATTTTTTGCAATGCATATCATTCAGGCACACTTTATTTATAAATATAGTAACCAACTTTACAGTATCTTATCCAAAGCATTTTATCAGCAATGCTATAACTTTGAAATTCAAGTTTCTGAGCTTCGCTCTAATTTGGGAGTTAGTGAAGGAAAGCTTTCTAATTTTAACGATTTTAAACGGTTCGTATTAGAGCCCTCGCTCGCTGAAATCAATGCTCATGCTAGCTTTAATGCTAGTTTCTTAGTTATCAATAAAGGCAGGAAAATCGTAAGCCTTAGTTTTAGCCTAACTAATAAGGATTATGAGTATCAACATGTGCATGGCGACTATGAATTGCCTGCCAAACTAGAGCAGCTATTTAGCTCAAATCTTGTGCTTTCGGCATTATATGGGCATTTGATTAATAGTAGAACCGAAGAACGCGAAAGGTTTTTTAAACTGGCTTGCAAAAAAGCTGAAGCTCAAAAGCGTAAGTTTACCAGTGAGGAAGTCGATATTCCAGAGTTATGGTTTGAATTAGTCATTGATGAATTAGCGGCTAGGTTTAATGAGAAGAGTTAATAATGGCAAATTTCATTAGGTAATTTAATAGAGTGGTGGTTTTACTAAGGATAAACAATGACTGATGATGAATATTTACAAAGTGTAATTAATGCAGTTAGCCTTGTTGCCGATGCAATCCCTGAGTATATTGTCGGAGTAAAAAATAAAGACTCTGAACATGTATATGTTTCACCATATTTTGCCAAGCTAACCGGTTTTCAAGCTAATAGTAGCGATAGAAAGGTCTCTCTTTGGCAGCACTATGATTACCTTACTTTAAGGGCTGATGAGCTAGCGATCATGAATCAGCGCAAAACTAAAAATTTCTTGGTAATTGATAAATTTGGTGATGAGCTGGTTCCGCGCGTTTTTGTCAAAAGGCCATTGATTAATCCATTTAGTGATAATCCAATCGGAACATTTTACCAGGCATTTGATTATATGCAGTTTAATTTAAGCAATGAAATTGCCAAATTATTTTCAGGAAATAAAGTAAATTACCCACAAGTCTCAGATGAACCAAACAAGTTGAGTGTGCGGCAAAAACAGGTGATATTTTTCTTTCTTGCCAATTTAAATAGTCAGGAAATTGCAGACTTTATTAGCGCTATCGATAAGAAACCGATTGCTAAAAGCACAATCGATAGTATATTTAGCGAACAACTATATAGTAAATTTGCTGTAGTAAGCCGGGTCGCCTTACGCCAAAAGCTTCTTAGCCTTGGCTATGATAAAATGATTCCCAAAGATCTGATTATTCCCTTAATCAGTGAGACTAATTCTTGTGTATTATTATAGTTTATTAAGGCATTATCCCGGTTGAGAGAAGTAGTTTTGCTTCATTAGGACCGGCAATAGAAATATTTTTATTGCGACAAATTTCAGCTAATTTCGCAACCATTTGCGCATTACTTTCAGCCTTAATTCCTTTAGCAATAAAGGTAGTATCTTCAAAGCCTGTACGCAGGCTGCCACCATATTCCACGGCAATTTGTGCAATATCAAAATTATGTTTCCCTGTGCCAAGAGCAGTCCAATGACACTCTTTAGGTAACTTAGTTAGCATAAATTCCAAATCGCTGCGCTCGGCGCCAATCCCAGAATAGCTACCAAAAATTAGTAGGGCATGAACTGGAAGCCTTAGAATTCCAGCGTCAATTAGCCGATTCATAAGTAAAATATCACCAATATCATAGATGTCGCAGCGAGGTATAATGCCAAGCTCATAAATGTTTTTTACCTGGCGTTCAACTTCGCTTAGTGAATTAACCAATATGGAATTTGCACCAATATTGCGGGTAGAGATATTTAGTGCACAAATGTCCGGTTTTAGCTTTTCGTCATTTCCCCACATATTACTATTGATCAAAGCCAGGTTGCCGCGATCTATGGTTTCTGGTAATTTATTTGTTTTGTCGATACCACGCATTGAGATTTCAATTAGTGCCTCGGGACTCGCTTCTTTAATTAACGCAATTGATTTATGGTATCGCTCGGGGCGGAGTGAAATGGAGCCGTCATCCTCGCGGACATGTAAATGAATTATACTAGCACCGGCTTGGATCGCTTCCTTCGCCGCAATTGCTTGTTCATACGGGGTTATTGGTAGATTTTTTGCCATGTCTTGATTGGTGATATGACCAGTTATGGCACAGGTGATTATAGTTTTTGTTGTAGTTAGCGCATTCGACATTTTGGTATTTAATCCTATTTAGTTTGAGGTGGCTTTATTTTGTTTATTTGCGTAATGGTATTGGATTGAATATGCTAAAAAAAGTAGAGTAATTATAAGTAGATAAGCGCGAATTAATGGCAAACTGGAATTGACTTTTAATGATTCCCCAAGGTGACCCACAAGCGCCGAAGTTAGGAAATTGCCTCCGCCAGCTATAGCACTTGAGCTGCCGCTCAAATTGGCAAAAATCTTAGTATTTTTTGAAAAAAAGTTAGGATAGATTAAGCTTGCAAAGTAAAGTAAACCGGCACTGGAAGAGATTATTAATTTTAAATTAAGATCAAATTTCAGATTAACTAAATACGCTAATAGGCAGATAGAGAACATAAACAGAAGGCAGATGGCTACTTTTATCTGTAAATCAATAGTTGCAAATAGCCGGTTGGTTAAATTACCAAGAAACCATGACACACCCATAATTAAAGCTATATGGCCAAAATCAACAACAGAATAGTGTAATTCATCTTGGATCAGAAATGGACCAACTACACTAAATAAGATAAAGATAGAGTAAAGAAGACCTTGTAATAGTACTCCAGAAACAAATTCTGGATTAGCAATAAATAACCGATAGTTACAAATTGCTGTGATAAAGCTTATTTGCAGCTGATTAGCCCTGGTCTCGGGAACGAACTTTAAATACAGAACTAAGATAACCGCCGCATAGCCGATTAAAAAGTAAAAGCAAGATTGCCAGCCAAAAAAATAGTGTAAATATCCGCCTAATGCCGGTGCTATAATTGGCCCAACTGACCAAGCAAGCGTTGCATAATTAGCGTATTTATAGTAGTCGCTTCCTGAATAAAGGTCAGCAATAGTTGCCCGGACCGGCACTATAATCATACCTGCGGCAACCCCTTCTAATAAGCGCCATATTAATAGATAATGAATATTTTTCGTAGTAAGGATTATTGCGCTACTAGAAAATATAAATAGTAGTATACCAAGGAGGTAGGGAATTCTCCGCCCAACTGAGTCGCTGATATTACCGGCAATAAACTGGATCAGGGCATAGCCAACCAGGTAATAGCTTATTGAGCTTTGGCTTAATTGTTGGGTCACATGAAAGTATTGGCTGACAGCCGGTAACGAGGGGACATAAATATCAATTGCCATGCCTGAAAGTGGCATACTTAACATTAATGCTGCTGTCTGTAACATATGGCTTTTAGATATTTTTGGCATAGTGAAGCTTGATTGCTAAAAATTACACTGATTGCTGATCGTTAGAATATTAAGTTAAGCGTTAGGTTTTTTAGCAACCATCCGTAAGCGTACATAGTCTGCTATCCACTCGCCATTTTGATTCATTAGTTTTGGTTTTGCGTATTCTTCGGCAAATTTAAAGAATGAATCCTGTTCCTCGAGATTTAAGTTAATTAAGAAATTATTGCGAAGCATCCTAATCCAATTTCTAAGGCCTTCTATTCCAACTAAGGGTGTTGGCCGTTCAAAATAATGTGCATAAGTTATTATAAAACCCTGTCTTTCCAGCATAGTGCTATATTCTGATATCGATGGAAAAAAATTAATTGGCGGCGGTACTGGATAACCCAATTTGCTGATTGCATATTCGCAGGCATCTTCAATAATTTTTGTATTGCCTTTGCCGCCCATTTCAAAAACAAACCGACCACCTGGCTTTAGCGCACTCCATACGCATTGTAATACTTTTTCAGGCTCTAACATCCAGTGCAAGGCTGCATTGGAAAAGATTGCATCAAATTGCCATTCAAACTTGAAACTATGGGCATCGCCAATCAGCAGCTCTAAATGTGGATAATCAATACGGGCCTGTTTGATCATTGTTTCTGACCTGTCAATGCCAAATACCTTGGCTCCGGATGAAGATATTTGATTAGTTAAAGTTGCTGTCCCGCAGGCAAGATCCAATATCTTTTCGCCCGGACGCGGGTCTAATAGCGGGATTAGTGCTTCTCCATATTTAGCAACGAAACTATGCCGATTATTGTATAGCATAGGGTCCCATGCATATTTTTGCATATTCATCTTTCCGTAAAAACCTAACTTGCGATAATACGCTCTTTTATATAGTTTTATAAAAATGTCCGCATTTGAGACAGGAACTACTAACTCATCAATAATTATACTATTTTTGGATCAGGTTTATATGGCATAAATATTCCATAGCCAAAAATTGATTAAATAATTAAAATTATGTAATCAAGTTTGCGGGACTAGGCTACCATGATTAATCGGCATTTATATATTTCAAAGAGAACCTTGTTGATCGGTTTAAAGTCAGGTGTTTTGGCTTGCTTTTTTGGACTGGTGCAATTAGGTATTGGCACTCATAAGCTATATTATGCGATTGCGATGTTAGGCGTATTTATAGCTTCTATTATCGAAACGGTTGCGTTAAATACGCCGCAGATACATCGGCTGCGCTACTCGTTGATGATCGCTCTTGGCGCCGGGGCTGCAACAGCAATTGGCAGCCTTTGTGCGGGAAGCTATTTATGGAGTATTGGTTTTTTGGCTTTATTTATGATTCTGGCCGCGATCACTAATCCAGAAAACCCTTTTTTTGCCAGCGTAATGCTGTTTGTCGCCGACTTGTATGTAATCGGTAATGGCCTTAAAGCGCCAAATCATCAAATTTCATGTTTTTACGGCGCACTATTATGTTTTGGCTGTATGAGTATGTTTGCCCTGGAGTATGTTGTTACCTGGCGGTCGTTAAAACGCAGCGGCAAACCGGATAAGCTCATTCCTAGACCTCTATTTGCGATTAATAAATCAACACTTAGCTATGCCGCTATTTTTACGCTGACAGTTGCAGCCGCCTATTCTATCAGCTACTTGTTGCATTTGGAGCAAGGTTTTTGGGTGCCGATGACCGCATTGCTAATTTTAAAAGAGTGCCATAATTTCTCTTGGCAGAGAGTTAAACATCGGTTTTTCGGTACGGCTATCGGATTCATTTTTGCCTGCCTAATCGGGTTATATATAAATGATCGATTGGAACTAGTACTATTACTCTTGCCGCTTTACTGCCTGATTGTACTTAGCCTGGCCAGACATTATGGGGCTTATGCCTTTTTCCTGACTTTAATGGTAACTGATTTGTACAAATTGGCTGATTTTAATGGTTTAGCTATAAGTGAACACCGGATAATCGATACTAGCATCGGTGTGGCGGTGGTAGTAGTTGCCTTGTTGCTGCGCCAAATGTTTTTAATGGTAAATCGAAGGCAAGTGGTGGCCAATAATCAGAATTAATCCTTAAATATAATCGATATTTCAACATGTTAGGCATAAAGTAAAATCTTTATTAAAATATAAAGTAATTACTGTATTCGATAATTAGCATTAACCTGTTTCTATTTTTGCTGGCTATAATCTGATGGTTTTAAAGATTCAAATTTAGCTAGTAAATAAAGGTAAGACTATGACGGTTAGTAATTTACTTTGCAGTTGGGGAAATAGTATACATCATGATTCCCTTGGCGGTAGTGCAAAAGAAGTAAAGGCAGTTGAAACTTTAGCGGTAGCGGCGAAGGAGAAACCATTTCTCTTCGAGGAGGGTCTTGATTATATTATTACTGCCAAAAGGATAACGTCAAAATTAGTCAAAGAAGTACTTGATCTAGAGACTAGCAGTTGTAGTGCTTATCGGCGGTTTAAGATCGATTCAGGTTTTTTTAGCTTTAAAGGAATAGCTCGAGAGACAACATACTATTTAATTATTTGCTACTTAAAGCATCAAGTTTCTGCAGGCGTTAAATTTAGTGATGGCTATGTACCAAAGGGTAATGAAGTTACGGCTTGGCTTGAGAAAGTACTAGGTAGTAATAATATAGTAAATGTTCCAACCCCGTTTCTCAATGAGGTTAGCATAAAAAACCAGCAGGTGTATTTTAATGATAAATCTTTTACATTTTTCAATTCAAGGTATTCTTATACTAAGTTTCCTCCACTTAAATTGGCAAAGCTAGTACCAGATTTTTCAGAAGCTAACTTTAGATATACCAGCAAAAAAGAAAAGCTTGGAGTTAAGGAGGTTTTCCATAATCAAATTTATGAAACTGGTAGATGTTTAGGGGCTGTTAATAATGCACTGGAGGAGTTTGTTCTTGCCTATAGCTATGACAAAGCTAAGCGGAATATTGCGAAAAGTAATTTTGTTAAAAGTCTGGAGCTTAAAGATATATGGCCATTATTAGATGGTATTGCTCTATTTATACGAGATTATGTATTACTAAGAGCTTCATTAGGGAGTAAATTAGCTAAGAGTATATTAACTAAAGATATCAAAGAACGCATCTACAATGAAGATGTTAAATCAAACTTTTTGGCTGTAAAGGAAAAGTTCAAGGCAGTTGTTGACAAGCAAATTTATGAAGAAGCCTTGGACATTGACGATATACTAGTATGTGATTTTATTGATGAGTTAGCTCAAGAGTTTAAAGAAGCTTCGATACCAGTGAATATAATTAAAGTAAGACTGTTCAACAAGATCGCTAAGGGAGCGGGACTTATAAAAAACTCTCTTACTGAATTTACGATAAATCATTGCGAGAAGGATTTTTCGGCTAATGGTCAATTGAACTTAGCTTTTGAGGTCTTTACATCCGTAAATCAAAGTGCATGCGACCTTATGGATATGCTTGCCAAAATACAGGCAAATAAAATTAAACGGGTCTATGCTCGGTTACGACTTACGGTGCTTGAATATTCTCATGCTATGGCATTAACCATAATAGCTGTTGGGCAGGGCTTTAAATTTATTACATATGATCCGAATGACGCTAAATTATATGGCCATATGTTTATTCATGGCGATGATATTGGCCCCGCTCGGCTTGAGAAGTTAATAAATTGCTATAGTTACCTTGAAAAACATCGATGCGTAGATGCCAGAATGTTAATTCAGGGATATGTTCCTAAATCAGAGCATAAAATAAACCCGGAAGTAATTTGTAAAAGAATAATATCTGTTACAGCTAGCCAGTCGCAAATAGATCAATTAATAGGACTCACGTTGTTATCCGGCAATTGTAACAGTTTAAATAGAATAATTAATGGTCTAAGCAAGGCGGGTAAAAATGTAGATTTAAAGTTTGACTTTGCCGGTGATTCACCACTAACTATGATGGTAGCAATGGATAATATTGAAATGGTTAAAATGCTACTAAAACATGGGGCAGATGTTAATTATCTGTCAAAATCCGGCTTTTCTCCGTTATACGCAGCATTAAAGGGTTATACTAAATTTGATATTTTAAAGCTACTGCTAAAGCATGGCGCGCAAGTAGATAATAAACATCCAAAATATAATCCTTTGGACTTAGTTAAGGAAAAACCATATGTTGAAAAGTTAATAAGTAGTTATCAATAAATAGCATGGCGTTGAATATTTTTGAATCCTTTCCTTCTATTCTTAATATGTAGCATAAAAATTCTGCTAAATATTTCAAATTTTTCTGTTCTAGACTAATAACTATATTCCTGTAACTCTTTAGATATTATATTATCAATTTTTTATTCGTGAGCCTAATTCCCTAATATCTTGCTGTGTTGATAGAATGCTTCAATAGTTGTTTGTTTTGTGTGTAGATTACAGCTGTTTAAGGTGTCAATCAGATACTAATTGGCGCATTAAATTAATTTAATAAAGGAAATAAAGATGTCTAGAACAGGACCACTAGGAAATCAAGCCAGAATAAATAATCTAGGGGTAAGTCAGAATAATAATGATAGGCTTATAACCGAAAATAGCCAGAAATTGCTAAATTTAATTGGAATTTTAAAGGCCAGTAATGTTCAGGATTCGGATATTGTAGCTGTTTTGGTAGGTAATAAAAGCTTGGAATCGCTTAAATTAGATACATGGAGCATAAATAAGCTAATAAATCCAAGAGAAAGTGTTTTTATAGAAACTTCGGGCTGCTTTTTTTCAGGACACTTTATACAACCTGAGTTAGGTAAAATCTTAAAAAATGATAAATTTAAAAGTACCCGCTTTTTTGGATTTGGAAATAGCCAAGATACTAAACGGAAACTGGCAAGATTTGAAGACTTTTTAAAACCCTCTGAATATATATTTAAAGAGGGGCAGGCTAATATTAAGGCTGGTAATTCTGGTAGTGATGCAAAGGTTCCTCCTCCTCCTCCAATTAGGATTAAAAAAATATTGCAGGGTATGGTGCAAGCAAAACTTAATCAAACATTAAAGAACTTCAACAGTAAAGGCTTAGGCTCATCATTAAAAAAACAGTATGCATTGGATTATGAGCGTAGTGACGGAGTATTTTTAAAAATTGCTGGCGAGCCAGTCTTAATAACAGATTTAATTGATAAGGAAGGAACAGTTACACCTAAGTTTAACGAATTATGTAAAGGAAAACCTGAGCAGGCTAAGCTTTATCAGAACATATTGCCAATACTTATCCGCCAAGATTATCGTAGTATCGTAATGAAGTCTATTACGACAGTTTGTGCTAACAAAGGAAGATTCACTTTCCCAGGGATAGATGATAAATATATCACCGAGATAGCTATTCGAGAACTTGGCAAAACCGATGAAAATCTAAAGATCGAAATGAAATTTAATTATAAATCGCAAGATGAAAAGGGAGAAAGCCGAAGTTTAAATGTGACTACAAATTTGACGATGAGTACTGAATTTATAAAGAAGAGCGTAGACAGTGGATACACTAATTCAGATTTTGGAGTTTCAGAAATCAAAATTACAGAATTTGACTTTAAGAATCCTTATGTTTTTTCTGCTTATTCTTGATAATGACTTTATATTGTCATCTTTATTTTGGCAGCAAGCGAAACTTTGTTTTTCGGTAATGCAACCGGATACATTTTAGCCTGCATAATAGGGTTATACATTAGCATAAATTGAATGAAGTTTAACAAAAGCCCCAATACTCGTAACGATTAGGGGCTTTATTTATGAGGAAGTCAATAATATCGATAGGAATTTAGATGCAACAGTTAAAATGGTTATGATTGCAAAATGGATAATAGCGATATAACTAACCATAAAGTGGCTATTGAATATTATATAATCATTAAGTAATAATCGAAACTTTGATTAAAATATAAACAATTGCAAAAACTCGTATATTAGGTCTTTGTTTATAGTGCTTCTTACCGGCTATAATTTGCTGTAATAATAAAAAAATTTTAATTTAATTCAAATCTTTTTTCAGAAAATTGTATTCGTAAATAAAAGGTAAGACTATGACGGTTAGTAATTTACTTTGTAGTTGGGGAAATAGTATACATCACGATTCCCTTGGCGGTAGTGCAAAAGAAGTAAAGGCAGTTGAAACTTTAGCGGTAGCTGCGAAGGAGAAACCATTTCTCTTCGAGGAGGGGCTTGACTATATAATTACTGCCAAAAGGATAACTTCAAAATTAGTTAAAGAAGTACTTGATCTAGAGACTAGCAGTTGTAGTGCTTACCGGCGGTTTAAGATCGATTCAGGGTTTTTTAGTCCTAAAGGAATAGCCCGAGAGACAACATACTATTTAATTATTTGCTATTTAAAGCATCAAGTTTCTGCAGGCGTTAAATTTAGTGATGGCTATGTACCAAAGGATAATGAGGTTACGGCTTGGCTAGAGAAAGTACTAGGTAGTAATAATATAGTAAATGTTCCACCAGCGTTTCTCAATGAGGTTAGCATAAAAAACCAGCAAGTGTATTTTAATGATAAATCTTTTACATTTTTCAATTCAAGGTATTCTTATACTAAGTTTCCTCCAGTTAAATTGGCAAAGCTAGTACCAGATTTTTCAGAAGCTAACTTTAGATATACCAGCAAAAAAGAAAAGCTTGGAGTCAAGGAGGTCTTCCATAATCAAATTTATGAAACTGGTAAATGTTTAGGGGCTGTTAATAATGCACTGGAGGAGTTTGTTCTTGCCTATAGTTATGACAAAGCTAAGCGGAATATAGCGAAAAGTAATTTTGTTAAAAGTCTGGAGCTTACAGATTTTTGGCTATTTTCAGATTTTATTGCATTTGAAATACGAAATTATGTACTATTATGTGCTTCATTAGGGAGTATGCTAACTAAGGATGTTAAAGAACGCATGTTTAATAATGAAGTTAAAGCAAAATTCCTGGCGGTTAAGCAAAAGCTCAAAGCTCTTGCCGATAGACAAACTTTTGAAGCAATTAAGGATAGTGACTATTTGCTAATCTGCGATTTAATTTATGAGTTAGCTCAAGAGTTTAAGGATGCTCCTGTTCCATTAGCTCATATAAGGCAAAGACTACGCGACAAGATGGGTGGAAACAATAGTTATTTAAAAAATAGCCTTACTGAATATAAAATTAATTATTGTAATGAGGACTTTTCTGCTAATGGTTGTTTAGACTTAGTTTTCGAGATATTTTCCTCAGTAGGTCAAGGGGCATGTGACCTAAAAAATTTGCTAAGCAAAATGCAGGAAAAAAATATTAAACAAATTTATGCTCGCTTACGCCTTACTGTTCTTGAATATACTCACGCTATGGCATTAACCATAATTGCTGTCGGGCAGGGCTTTAAATTTATTACCTATGACCCGAATGACCCTAATTTATATGGTCATATGTTCATTCATACCGAGGACATTAGTTCAGCAAGACTTGAAGGACTGATTGATAGTTACGGTTACCTTAAAAAGCATCGAGAAAAGGATGCCAGAATGTTGATACAGGGGTATGCACCTAAATCAGAGTATAAAAGAAAACCTGAAACAAGCTATAAAAATATACTGGCTGCGACAGTCAGTCCATCACAGATAGATCAGTTAATTGGACTGGCATTACTCTCCTGCGATTCAAACAGCTTAAATGCTATAATAAATGATCTTAACCAGGCCGGCAAAAAAGTAAATCTAAACTTTGACTTTGCCGGTGATTCGCCATTAACTATCATGGTGGCAAGCAATGAACTAGAGATGGTTGAAGTCCTTATAAAGCAAGGGGCTGATGTTAACTTCGTGCCTAAATCCGGTCAATCTCCTTTGTATGTTGCATTAAAAGATTATCCGAAGTTCGATATATTTGAACTTTTAATAAAAAATCGCGCGCAAATCGATAATAGTCATCCAAAGTATAATCCGTTAGCTATAATTAATAGCAGTCCATTTATTAAGGATCTAATAGATAATATTCAATAAAGCGTAAGGTTCAAGCTTTACTAATACCAATTACTAGTAAGTGGTGTAAATAAAAAAACTGTTTACTGTAATTTTAATTTATGCAAGTTTTTCTTTTCTAGATTTAGTTTTACGTTATTACTCTTTCCATAATAATCTATGATTAGTCTTTTATCCGTTCGTTCAATCACCTAATTAGCTGCTCTGTTGATAAAATGCTTCAATGGTTGTTTACATTGTGTGTAAATAGCAGTTGCTTGTGTAGATTAATTAAGTCAATGATAAGTAATGCCTTAATTGAAAGTGAAAAAGGAGACAAAGATGTTTGGAGTAAAAAATTCCTCAAATATGAGGGTTAGACTGGATAGACTACGTACAGACCAAGGGAAAAGTAATCTAATACAAAATAAAGCACAAGAGCTGTTAACAGTAATTAAAAGTTTGAATAAAATGGGAATTCGAAATTCTGATATTGCTGCTGTTTTGATGGGGAAGAAAAGCTTGGAATCACTAAATTTAAACTTTAATCAACTTAAAGAGTTAACAGGGAATCACCAAACTATTTTAATGCTCTCATCTGGCTGCTTTACTTCAGGGCACTTTATAGAACCAAATCTAGGTAAAATCATTAAGAATGATATATTTAAAAGCGGTGACTTTTTTAGTTTTGAAAATAGCCAGAAGACTCAAGCAAAACTAATAGAGTTTAGTAAATATTTAGTCTCTCTAACTAATGGGCATAGAGATAACCAATTAGGTAGTGAGGCTAATGTGGCGCTTGATAGCGTAGCTCCCCCTCCGCCAAAAAGGTACAAAACATTAATGCAGGAAATACAAACAAGTATTGATAAATCAGTGAAAGATTTAAATAATGAGGGCTTAACGAATTCATTGGCAGAACAGTATACATTAGACTATGACCGAAGTGATGGGGTATATTTAAATATTGATGGTAAATCAATCCCAATTACAGATTTAATCAATAAAGAAGGAAAATTTACAAAGAAATTTTCTGCCATATTTAATGGACAACCAGAAAGTCAAATTACGTTTTATCAGAAAATGTTGCCGATACTTTTCCGCCAAGACTATCGTAGTACTGTAATGATGCCTGTCTCAACGGTCATATATGACAAAATTAATTGCATTTTTCCAGGTTTAAGTCAACAATGTCAAACGAAAATAACTGTTAGTGAACCACAAGGCAATGACGTTCTACAAATTAAAATGGAATTTGAATATAACAGTGTAGAGGCACCTGGGGATGCCCCCCGAACTTTTCATATAACTGCTGATATGAAAATGAGTAGTAATTTTGTAGAGAGGAGCAAAGAAAATAATTACACTAACAAAGATTTTGGGGTTTCAGAAATTAAAATTTCAAAACTTGATTTTACAAACCCAATGGTAGTTCCTAGTAAATATAGTAGATAATTTTTTTTGCTAGTTTCTAAAATTTCGCAAGGTTCAACAGAGCCGAACTCGCCGAGAAATATCTATAGTTAAGCTAAACAATTTAGAATCATAATTATCTGAAAATTAGATTTCATATAAAAAGCAAAGCCCCAGATACTCGTAGTAGTAAGGGGCCTTATTTCATGACGAAGCCAATAATGCGGATAGGAGTTTAGATGTAACAGTTAAAGTAGTTATGATTGGAAAATGGATAATTGCGGTATATAGTTAACAGAGATTTGTTGATGACATTGTTTTAGACTAAAATGGATAAGTGTGAGAATTAGTAACATATAATTGATCATAAAGGTGGTACTGGAAATTATATAAAGCATTATGTAATGTTCGAAAATTCAATTAAAATATAAACGATTGCTAAAATTCGTATATTAGGTCTTTGTTTATAGTACTTCTTACTAGCTATAATTTGCTGTAATATAGAAAAGGTTTAATTTAATCCAAATCTTTAGCCAGAAAATTATATTTGTAAATAAAGGTGCTAACCATGATAAGAAAGTTATTTTGTGGGTGGGGTAATCAAGCATATCATAATTCAATTAGCGATAAGACTAAAAATGTGAAGCAAGTAGAAGTACCAATGATAGAATTGGGACACGGTTCTCTTGAGTATAAATTTAGGCTACTCCAAAAATTGCAAATTGTGACAAGTGAATAAAGGGAAATTGAATTGTTTGGGGTGAAAGATGCTTCCCGAATGAGGGCTAGATGCAATGGGTTATCAAAGAAATCTTTAGCGAAATACCAACTAATACAAGTTAACTGTGAATCTTTGCTAGAATTATCCATAAAATTGCAGGATGCCGGGGTGTCTAAAGTGAATATAGTAAAGGTTTTAATGGGTAGGAAGAGCCTAGAATCAGTAGCAGTTGATCCAACAAAATTGGAGATTGAGGGAGTAGTTTTTGAGTATTTATCAGGATTATGTACTTCCGGTACATTTATAAAGTCCGAGATATCTAAAATATTGGCGCATGATATTTTTAAAAGTGGTGAATATTTTGGTTATGAGGCATGCAAAAAAACTGAAGATAAATTTGATGAATTCATGCAGTATTTAGAATTAATAAAGCCTAAAACTAATCATGTGGTAAATCTTAAAGCCTCCATTATTACAGAATCCAAAAGGACTGGGTCACAAGAAAACAATAGATCTCAGTTTAGATGTGTATCTGATAAGCCCAAATCTTTTTCTAAATCTGAACAGAGTTTTAGAGTTAATTCAAAAAAGCCGCTAGAATGGAATGTTGAACATGCTATTAAAGAAGATGCTCAACATTTAATAAACAAAACATTGGAGGATTTTAATAGAGGTTCTTTAAATATCTCTCATCTAAATCAATTTAATTTTGACTATAGCCGAAGTAAAAATATTTTTGTGGAATATGCCGATAAAAAAGTAAAAGTTACCGATATTATTGCTGCGAATGGAAATGTTGAATATCAGCCATTTACGGGCAAATTAAATCTGCTTTCGTTATTGGCTCCTTTATTAATACGCCAAGATTATCGTAGTATCTTGTTAATGTCACTATCTGATGCAGCTTTGAAACATAATATATACCTTCCAAAGATAAATGAACTAACCCAAGTATGTTATTCAATAGATGAGCAATTGACGCTTAACTCAAAAGATAACATTTATATAAATATTAAAGGAAATTATTCCATCGAAGACGAGGAAGATAATGAAACTTCTTTTGAGGTTAATGCAAAAATGAAGAGCAGTAGTCAATTTTTAATAAACAGTATCAGCCAAAACTTTGAGAATGCTAATTTTGGAGTTTCTGGAATTGAAGTCTCGGATATCAATATTCATAATCCAATACTCCTATCCTCGTATATCAGCTAATTTAGCTAGCTGATTGTTTATTTTTTCTTGAACCCAAGCTCCTTAATTATTAAAGAGCTTGGATAATGCTGGGTTAATTATTAAGAGCATAATGATTGCGCCCTGAGTTCTTGCCTTTAACACAAATTCTTAAAGTCTTAATTGGCTTTAATTCAACTTTTTTTTCTTCAGGATTTCCATTTTCAGATTTGTTATCGATTTGTGGTAATTTGTAATCCCACACATAATCTTTAAGTAACTTATCTATTGTTTCTTTATTGCTAATGTATTCTTGGTAAGAGGGTAATACTGTTATGTAAAAAGTAGCTATAGTAGTATCATACTTAAGGTTAAGCCGTAAATTAATTTGTTTTTCTTTGGGCTCATCACTTACATTATTTTCACTCCAACCCTTATATAAATGGGAGGGAAATCCTGCGCCACGGAAAAAGGTTAAAATGGGATTTTCAAGCCAGAATTTTACACCTTGTACTTCTTCAGGTACCATTCCGTTATCTGCATTTTTAGTTTCATTTGCGGCTTTGGCTTCTACGACCTTTCCATCTATATCTAATCCTTTATAATTAATGCGAGCAAATTGCCCGCCAAGGTCTATATTGCCAAAGTTTATACATTTTAAACACTCTGCTTTAGCATTAAGCTCACCCTCTAAGCTTTTGGCCTGCTCTTCTGTAAGAGTAACAAAACCCTTTTCTAATGGTTCATAGCTGGGGCGGCCAAGTTTGTGCAGCATTCTAAGAAGTTTATCCTTTTCCAAATCAAGATTCTGCTGAATCTCTTTCGAAGAGCTATCGTAATCTATCATTAATCCTCGGAGAATATAATAGTGAATAAAGCCCAAGCATAAGTCAATTTCTGCATCATTCAGACTATTTACTAACTTCTTATCAATTTCAAATTTAACTTCTGGATACATTTCTGTGTATTGAGATAACCAATAATCATTTGCTGGGTAAAGGTTAAATTCTAACTCTCCTTTAAGTATTTCCATTTTTATTTCACGAGCTAGATCAAAAGTTTCTTTTGGTGCAAGGTCAAGAGGAGGGAGGGTCTCAATAAGTAAGCAAATTGCAAATGCCTGTAGATCACGTTTATATAATGGATGCTGGCTTTCATTCCGATTAATGTGAAATCTATCAAGTATATTTTTTGCTGCGTTGATAATATTAACAGCTGTTTCATCAGTTAATTCACTACTTGGCCATAATTCCTTAATTTTAGAATTAAGATTTAATGATACTAAGTACTCTTTGAGTTTGTTTAATTGCTGAGCCGGCGGTTGAAACGAAGGGTCTTCTTCATTTCTTGGTTGTAAAGCCAAGTATAACTCTTTTAACTCAGTCTTTTCTTGCTTGGTTAATGGTTTATAATACTTTTCTAACTCAGGTGCTTGTCCGGTCTGTTCTAATTTGTTAGTTACTGCTTCTTTAGTTGCTATATCTCTAACAAGCTTCTGATTTCCCATTATTTCTTCGGTTAGTTCCTCCATATCAGCATTAACTTCTTGGGGCAAGTTATTATTAGAATATCCAAATAACTTTATTCGTATATGATAGGTGGCAAGTGCTAGTGCTTCACGGAATACTTCCCAGTACTTAGAAGGTTCAGGCAGCGAGTTAATCAGTTTTTTGAGGCCAATAGTAATCTTTTGGCTAAGGGTTTGCCTTGCGCGCAAAAGATCGCTTGGCGAATCCAGGTTTATATCAGGGTTTTCTCGCTGATATTCATTTAGTATTTCTTCCGGCGAATTTAAATTAGCAGGGTCTGAAGCTGGATTAATCTCTGCCGGTTTTACCTCTGTCTCAATAAAATTTAACCAATCATCGGCAAATAGTCCGTCGCTTCTAAATAATTGGCTATTATCATAAATTTTATGAAGTAGGTTCTGCCATGGCTTGGTTAAATTTTCCTTATTTAGCTCTGCATCACTATACTGATCAATAAACTGCAACATACGCGCTTTTTTTAAACAGTTTACTAATGATTTTAGCTCTTCAGGTGTCTTTATATTATTCAACAATCCTCTGACAATATCCTTAATATCGTTATATAGGCAAAATTCATCAATAAATTTATTGATTTGTATTATCTCGCTTTCTTTTTCGGCTTTATTTAGGCAATTAGTAAGAAAATATTTATTAATCTCAGTATGTATACGGTTTCTAACTTCTTCTGCATTAAATGGCTTTCTTGATCCTGCTTGAAACAAACTTTCTTTAGAATTAGTGTTTTCATTTACGCTGTCAAAAATTAGCTTATCTTTTAATTCTAGACATAACTGTTTTTTTTCAGCAGAAGAAAGTTCTTCTGAATTTAAGTAGGACATAAGTATTTTTATCAACTTTGTTCTAGCATTTTGAATTTTAGATGAATCTATAACTGTAATAGGCCAGTCATAGGCTTTAATTTGTCTTGGAGATTTGGTTATTGTTAGCATTATATACCCTTTCTATTTCAATATCTTTAACTAAAGTCAGTAGATGTAGCTAACTTTTATTCTCCGGAAATGTGCAGTTACAATGTATCCGGGGCTTCCTAAGGTATAAGATTAAAATAAAAAGCTTTTTATGAGAGTGAAAATAATTTCGAAACAAAAGTTAGTTATCTTATTTTCTATTGATTTTAGTTGCAATATGTAACTCTAGTGTTGTTGCTTTGTAAATATAAAATTAATATCATGCTGCTAAATGGCTGGGTTTAATCGAATATATCAACTGGTTAATTAGCAATTGGTTTAATAGGTATTTTAAAAATGATTAGGTATGCAAAATTTGATAATTCTTACCCCTAGTGCGCAGGTAAGAAATTTAGTTTTTGATCAAATATCTAACTATTTCATCATGGCAAAATTATGGTTGTGTATGCTGACTTATTAAATTATGAATGATAAAAAGTTATTTAAAGTCGTCACTAAATTATCTAAAATTCGCTAAAATAGCCTAATTTAGATATTCAAAGTTAATGAGATATAGTAAGGGCGTTAAAGATGAGTAAACAAGTTGCGATAGTAACCGGGGCAAGTCGCGGGATTGGCCGCGCAACGGCTTTGCTACTAGCTAAAAATAACTATAAGGTTTGCGTAAATTACCAAGCTAATCAAAGCGCAGCTCAAGAACTAGTTAATGAAATCAGACAACTGGGCGGTGAAGCTATCGCTATTGCTGCTGATGTCGCTAATGAAGCACAAATTATCAAAATGTTCGAGCAGGTTGACCAAAAGCTTGGCAAAGTAACCGCACTAGTAAATAATGCCGGAATTATACTTCCTAAAGCATCACTTCTAGAATTATCCACTGCGCGCCTTAATCAGATTTTCCAAACCAATGTAATAGGTACTATCTTGTGTAGCCGGGAAGCCGTTAAACGGATGTCTACCCATCTTGGCGGGAAGGGTGGGGCCATCGTTAACTTATCCTCACGTGCGGCAATTCTTGGCTCGCCCAATGAATATATCGATTATGCTGCATCCAAAGGCGCAATCGAAACATTAACCACGGGTTTAGCGCTCGAAGTTGCCAGTGCCGGGATTCGGGTAAATGCGGTAAGGCCAGGACTAATTTATACCGATATCCATGCCGCGGCAGGGGAACCTGGCCGCGTTGATCGGGTAAAGGCTAATATTCCCATGCAACGCGGCGGCACGCCTGAAGAAGTCGCAGAGGCAATTTATTGGTTAATTTCAGATAAGTCGTCATTTACCACCGGAACTTTTATTGATATCTCAGGTGGCAGATAGGATAAATAACTGGTATACCATATTGCCATATAATAATAAAACATTATATGGCAATATGGTTATACATGACTATAATCTGGCTCTGCACCGTCTTTTATATAAGCAGTACAAATAATATTTAAGTGCTTATCGATGTCTGCTAAAGACATCTTATTACAATACTTATCTATTCTGGTATATTTAGTTTCATTTATTCCACCTTGGCGGTCATTGATACGATAATATAGCTCATCTTTTAATAATTGTAACTTAGCACTTTTTGCTTCAACATGCAAAGTATTAATTAATTCCATAGACCATAGTGTAACAAACCTTTGTACATTTTTTTGCGTAGGTGCTTCCATGTTCTCCAGTTTCTCAAATTCTTTTTTCGCGACGGCCATTATTTTAGTAATACTTTCTTCTTTTACTCCTGCGGCTCTTAATGTCTCTTCAATTGGATAGTGCTTATTTGCACCTTTATTGGCACCAACAATCCCTTTTGCTTTATTGGTGGCATTATAGATCATGGTGCTCACCTTACGTATAGTCTTACCACCAATTGCAATATAACGAAGGGTGTTTAATGAACGTTTGTCAATTTTATCTGGTTGATATGGATAAAGTTTTGCTAGGCCCCAATCAAAAACTTTTACTTTGGCGTTGGTATTACTTTCCAGAGTTCTCCTCGCTACTACTTTTGAGTTTTCTAAGTGGCCATCCCTTTGATCAATTCCCGCGATATTTAATTTCCGGGTACCCTGGATTAGCTGTAAACAAGAGTCTGCTGCTTTGCTAAAATTTTCATTTGGGAAGTTGCTTTTGCCTGATTCTGCTGGTTTAATTTTGCTTTTCTGTTCTTTATTAGCTGCTGAATATGCAGGAAGTCTTAAGCCAGCTACGCTAACTCTCGCGAAAGTATTTTCCCCGAAATGTTTTAAGGTGCTACAGAATTCTTTTACTTCCCTGGCTAGCGTTTTATCTTCTAAGTTATTAATATGTTCATTTACCATATTATCCGGGCCAAATTCTCGCTCTATTGCACCTTTGTCTTTTAGCTCAACATAATAGTAGCAGGTATTTGTAAAGATGTTTTTATATTCATAGAATATTTTCTGCGCGCCTTCACCCCGTTTAGTTTTTTCAAAGCCTTCAATTTCCAGATTAAAAATTAAATTATCTACACTGCCTGAAATTTGCTTGCTTAGTTGATCACTTTCATCTAATTGGAAACAGTTATTTTCTTCGTTAAATATTAATTTAATTTCTTTCGCTTCTTGTAGTCTAGTATAAGCATCTTCATCAGTTGCTGCTGCTAACATTATATTCAATAAAGCTTCAATTTTATTTTCAGGAACTCCGCTTTGTTTTAATTCTTCACTAGTACTTCGTATTATTTGATATTTGATTAAGGATTTATTAGCTATTTTCTCTGCATAAGAGTTTGCAATTAGCTTTATTCCATTAGCGACAACTACTGCTAAGTTTGCCGATTTATTTTCCTGGGGTTTAGTAGTATCCTTAAAGTGTGCCACTAGGTTATTAGCTATCTGATCAAAAGAAACCTGGCTTCTTGAGGATGGTGAATTGTCTGATGAGCTTGTTTCTATTAAGTTAGGTGCTTCTGCATTTTCACTTTTATGCACTTCTCTTTTTTTTATTTGTGAAGAATTTCTTAATCCTGCTAGCCCAGCTTGTCGCGTTATATTACTATTAATCATCATCTATTCCTTTTTTACATACTTTTACAGTCAAAATTTATATTTCTTTTTCCATTGCTATAAGTAATTGTAAAATGAAGAAATGCGATTATGGTTGAGTTAACTTCGCTACTTTAGGGTATTTTGCAACATTAAGTGTTGTTTCGAGTGGTTGAGCTTGCCTGGTGATTTAAAGGAAATCCCCAAGAAAGCCTAGGCGGTTAAGGTTTCGTCAATATAGAAAAGGGTATTGGGTATAAATTTCAGCTTTTTCAAGCAGTTAAACGGCAATTAGAAATCATGTTGCTAAAATGTTAAATATTGCGTTGGATTTAAGCTAATTTAGCCGGTGTTGACCTCTACGAAAGAGCCTAGGCGTATCAAATATCGGTTCTTAAATTTCATTATCGTGCATAACAACATCAGTCAAATTATTCTTAGATACATTGCGAGCTAAATCTTTTATTTGCTGTTTAATTTCATCATTAAATGGCAGATTTAGTGGTTCATCATCTTTATGCTCTGGATGACTACAGCCATTTAGATTAGCCCCATTTTTTAAAAGGAATTCAACAATAGAAAGGTCGAGCGCATTTGAAGCTTCAAAAATCTCATACACAATGTCAGCTGCTATCCTTAATGGAGTAGCTGGTTCTAATTGTTCTCCTCGGTAACAGCTATTTATATCTTGTTTGATAGTATCATAAACCGCGCGCAATATATTTTCGTTGCAGAGATAGCCAATCGCAGTAAAGATAAGTGGCTGGCTAGTATATTTACTAAGACTGTTTTGATCATGATTTGCACTCAGCCCATAATTAACGAGAGCTGTATCATCTGTAGCCATGCCACAAATTAAGTATTGAGCTACTGCGTCATTTTCTTGGCTAATTTCGGGTAGATATTCAAAATTTGAAGTATATTTAAAGATTTTTGCTGTAGGATTATCCCCAACATAGAGATAATATTGAGCTGACATTAATACTTGTTGAAGTTTTTGGGTTTTTACAGTGGTAAGACCATTAATTTCTTCCTCAAATCGTCTAATGAAGTTTTTAAATTGATTTGGTTTATTTACAAATAAGTATTGAGTTAGCCATACTCCATTATTTGGATTATAATACCTTAACTTATAGATTGGTTCACTAGGCGTACTGTTTCTGCTTTCAGATACAATAATGCTAGTCTCATGCCTAAAGCAACTGACTGGTATAGTGATAAATTTTTTCCCAGGCATTTCGGTTGAATTTATATAGTTTTTAAATTCTTCTGATTTACAGAAAGTAATAATATCCTCAAGTAGTGATTTAAAATTAGTATGAATAAAGTAAAAATTTCTAGCGCGGATATATTTTTTATTTTTCCATAAATGACGATGGGTAAATTTATCGATGAATCCAGGCTTTTCGCGACTAATATCCATTTTTCCAGCCCAGGTTTCTTTGAATTTACGCCGATTTGTTTCATAATTAAGATGGTAATTAGTCATTGTTTCATTGAAAAAATTTGCTAAAGGTGTACATTGGTTTGTTTTATTTATCTTAATTTTATTAGTAGCTATTTTGCATTGGCCAAAAATTGTACTAATATTTAGTTCTTTATTAACAAGCCGGCTATATTTATTCATTGTCGATAATTTAATTGAATATGGTATTTGTGTTTTAGATGATCCTGAAAAGATTAAGTTATTATTTTCTATCTTGCTTAGTTGCAAACTTTTACTATTTAGAGAGATGTTCCGGTAACAATTAGCGCTTACCCACTTGGTAATTGCTGCCATATCCAGAGGGATTTGTTCCGCATTATTACCAATTTCAATCTTGGTTTTAACGTATAAGAATATGATAAACTGGGACTCCTGTAAATTTAGTTTATATTTTCTGTTTACCTGAGTAAAAAGGGTTGGCGTAGGTGATTTTTTATCATTGCCTTTATCTAAATAACCATTATCAATAATTTTTTTTAAAAGTTCTTTATTCTCCAGCCTTGAACCCATGAGATAGTTGAGGTAATCCGTAAATTGTTCATTATTCTGGAGGTTGTCAGTTGTCGAGTTACTAAAACAAGGGCTTAGAAATCTAGTTAAAATTTTCATTTTGAACCACCTTTTACTATAAATAATACTTATTTAGCTCTAAAATAAAACTACTGATTCACAAAGTTAATTTTCTTCTATAAAAATTTAGCAGAGTAAATTAGTCGTTGATATTACGCATTCTTTAGTAAATCTTAAATTGAGGTTAAAACTTAGTAAAAAAGTGCGAAACAACTGTAACTACTTATTTGAGGTTTGCAGTATAGATTGAAATAGACCCGACTTGATTTCAAATTGTTTACGAAGCGCTATTATCTAATCGGAAATTAATGAAATAATAAAAAGCAACAAAAAGGGCTTGACTATATAAGATAAATCAGCTATAATACCTACTCTTCATTCAGCCGGGATGGTGGAATTGGTAGACGCGCCGGACTCAAAATCCGGTGCCAGCAATGGCGTGTGGGTTCAAGTCCCACTTCCGGCACCAACAATCTATAATCATAACAGTACTTTACGCTAAGCTAAAACTTGGTGGTGACCATTTGGTGACTTTTTAATATTTTCCTTTTAATTCATATCCCCCTAAAATATTTACGTTTGGAATAAATTTACCATAGTTCCTGATTACCATCTCAGTATTGACATGCCCCATTTGGGTGGCGATCCATGCTATGTTTTCGCCATTACTTAATAATGTTGAGGCATATGTATGTCTAGTTTGGTATGCATACCGATATCGTATTTTGCCGTCAGAAAAAAGTTTTCTCCAATGTGACAGCACTTTGGTGTCGCTGCTCCACGGCTTATTTGTTGTTGGGTTATGGAATACGTAGTCAGATAACGAACCAGTAAGCGTATATTGATTCCTTAAAGCTTCTTCGGCTTTGGGTAGCATTAATACTGATCGGATACCGGATTTTGTTTTAGGTTCTTTTTCTTCATTTTTAACTTTATTAAATTTAACATTTATAATCTTGTTTTTAAAATCAATATTGCTCCATCTTAGCGCGATTAGCTCACCCGTTCTTAATCCAGACCAAAAGGCAAACTGAATCAAGTTTCTGAATTGACCAGATGCTTTAGACTATCAGATACTCCTTTTCATAATCATTAAATGGATCTATTTCATCTTGTTTTGGCAGTCCAATATCTTTGATGATTTCCGTTAAGTCAAGATCATCTATCGGGTTGCTAGAAATTAAACCATCATTAGTTGCTGATTTTAGTATCCGTTGAAGTGGTATTAGAACATTACGAATAGTTTTTGTTCTATGATTAAACTTATATAGCCATCCCTTGAGAATAAGAGGTGTAAGCTCATCTATTCGGTAGCTCCCTATTTCTGGCAATAAATGAAATTTTATTGCCTTGCAATATCCTAGCATTAAAAAATAAAATTTTTTAGTATATGTTAATTATTAGACATTTACAACTATGTTTCTCACCAAAATATTTATCTAATCTTTTAAAAGTTAGTTTGCTAGAATCGATTGTTCAAATAAATTAAGCGTAAAAAATCAAAATTTTTACTTAGTTTTATTTGTACTTCCTTTAATATTTTTCGTAAAGTATACTGGTATGAAAAAATATCGTTCTAAAAAATAAATCCACTGGCTCTGATTATAGTGTTCACTAAAATAGTCTTTACTTTTTTAAAACTGTGATGTAAAAGAGTAGCTTAGATGTTTAGTCATTTATGTTGCTCTTTCTTTAAACTTATATCAGTCGCAGAAGACAGCAATTAATCTCTCTTTGCTGCCAGTTATCCAGAGTTTTTGATATGTTGTTACATTATTATCTCTTGACCTTTCTATTTATTACTTCTTTTGGTTCTTCCCTAAGCAGTATCGCTAGCTTCTCAAGTATAGAACAAAACTTTAATAGTTTATATTATCTCGGAATTGCTTTAAGCTTAAAAACCTTTTTTGCCGCTTTGGCTGGACTGGTATTCAAATCTTTTATACTGAAGATGGGGATAAAAAAATCGCTTATATTTTCTCAAACTGCCGGTTGTGTGACTCTATTAATATTGCTATGGGGGCTTAAAATTAAAGTCTTTAGTCTTTTCCTTATCGGGATGGTGTTAACAGGGTTACCAATGGCTGTTTTGGCAATTACATATACTTTTATGCTAAAGTTTACTTCAAGTGATGATGATTGCTTTAGAAAAAATTCAGCGACAAGAGAAATAGTTATTAGCTCTGCAATATTTATAGCAGCATTGAGTACTCCAGTGCTTTTATTAACGTCCGGATTATATACAATTATTCTTGTTAACATGATAACGTATCTTTGCGGAACCTTAATGGTTTTCTTTATTGGTGAAATAAAGATTACCAATTTAAACAAAAATACTAATTTGAATTCATTTCGTAAGATCCTAACACATAAAAAGACCTTGGCTTATTTTATACAAACTTCTGCTTCATTGCTTCTTATTGCTATAGTGCCTATTTTTGCATCATCCAACAAGATAAGTAGCATAACTTCAGTCCCTTTAATTTTCAGGCAATACCTTTGGGTCATTGATTCAATCCGGTTACTCTTTGCTAGTATTGTATATTTGCTTCTGAGAAAATACAGCAGCAATAAGGGTTATAAATTGTTTTTAATGTGTAATGGGCTCCCGCTATTACTTCTGTATTTCAGTATAAACAAAATTACCTTAATAGTTGCGTTAACAGTTGTAGGGCTATTGACAAGTATTTCTTTTTTACAATTCAGAGATGATTATGTATTAAGTGCTGGTGAAGATTTAAATGCTATTGCTCAAAGCTCGAGCTTATCAATCTTCCAAAGAAGCTTGATGTGCACTATATCACCACTAATAATTATTTCATTATTTGTAAATCTTGACTACATCCACGCATGTTACTTGATTCTCACTATGCAGTTTCTAGCATATGTAGCTTACAGTCGTATAAAGGTTAAACTATTATGAATTTAAAGTTCCCGAATGTAAGCGGCGGGTATATCGGTGTATCTTCAAAGAATTTAACCCTGAATAGCTCTTTTTACTATGAGGTATTCAAAAATGATATTTTTTTGGAAACACGAATCCCCTTTATTCAGCGAGTACCACGATTGGGGTTTTTTGATGAGTTAATACATTTAGAAGACAAAAATTTCAAGCAGGTCTTTTATAAATGCTTGGATAATCTTAAGGCTAAGTTAACTGTCTATCTTGAAGATTTGGTCAAAAATAGGGAGATTATCTTAAACCTATTATGTTTACTTCTTCGGATGGGAGAAAGTGAATATATTTTAAAGCTAAATTTCCCTAGGTTAATTCATCTTGAGACATATATGGAGTTTAAATATATCCAGGAAATAGCTAGGGTCGAGGTTGCTTTGGCTAATGAAAAAGTAATTGAACTTGGACCAATGATTCAGCTTGCTGAAATAGGTTTTGATTCAAAAATAGACCTAAATCTAAAGCTAGTTTTATTAAATAAAATTATTGTAAATACCATTCGTTATGGTTTTAAGATCAGCGAGGATATTTTAAACAAATATACCAATGAAATATTAAGCATACTAAATGAATTTGATGAGAATACATTCAGGAACGGAATCCTGAAGTCATTTATTTATAGGGGAATATCCATGCAAAGTAGATATGGTACCCGACAGCAAAATCAATGGCTTGAAAAGGCAGAATACTATGCCAGGAGCATAAAGACAACATCTACACTGGAGCAAATTGTTGCCTCCGAGAATCTCTATACTTATCTGCAAACTTTATCCAAATGGAACATTTTGCAAAAGCAGTATCCTAACGCAGAAAAGGCATTGCAGGAAATGATTATGCTAAGCCCAAATGATTCGACTGCTTATTCTGAACTTGAGCTATTTTTAATGAAAATGGATAAGTATGAAGAAGCACTTGAAAATTTCAAAGCGGCAATAACTCTTGGACCTCCTAGTGTTGGGATGAATGCCTATTTTGGTTCAATATGTTCTAGACACTTAGGTAACATGGAAGATGCAATTTCATTATTGTATGATTGTACGGCATATGACCCTGTGGCAATTAGCCCCTGGTTAGAAATTTATGAGCATTATCTCTCCCAGCAAGAGATTCCGCAAGCACAAAAGGTTGCTAAATATATCCTATCAAAAAATTTCCTTATCGAGCAACTCGAGGCAGAGGAGTTAACAAATTTAGCCTTCACGGTAAAAAATTAAAAGATAAATGATTTAAGGAAATTGGCATGAATATGATGAAATATTCTGAAGTCGAAAATAAGATACTGGAAATACAAGGCTTGCAAGTGATAATCGACTCAGATGTTGCAGAACTATATGGAGTAAGTACAAAAGAAGTTAACCAGGCAGTAAGCCGCAACTTAGATAAATTTCCTGAAGGGTATATTATAGAGCTGACTGAAGATGAAAAAAAGGAACTGGTCACAAATTGTGACCGGTTCGCAAAGCTTAAACATGCTAGTGTACAGCCAAAAGCGTTTTCCGAACGTGGTCTTTATATGTTTGCAACCATCTTAAAAAGTCCAAAAGCTACAGCGACTACAATTTCTATTATTGACACTTTTGCAAAGGTTAGGGAGCTTAATAAGCTAGTTGCTACAGTACAGAGTTTAAAAGAGAATTCTAATAAACAAAAATCATTAATATATCGAACAGGAGAACTTATCTCTGAATTAATTATACCAGAGGAGGATGATCTTTCCATCCAAGAATCAGAGACAACCTTAGAAATTGGGTTTCCTTTTATACGGATAAAGAAAACTATAAAAAAGAGCAAAAATTAGTGCTTAGAGCTAGAAATCAGCATATGAGTTCTTATGATTTAGTTTGACCACAGCCAACTCCTTAATACGGCAAATAAGCTATTTATAAATTGAAATTTATTACTGAAAAAGATTAGCCTTGGAGGTCCATAGCTAATTCATTACTTTAATACTCTCTTCTAGTTTTATTGTTTTTCTTTATCTTTAATCAATATAATTAAGCTAAATTATTAAAAAATGTAAAAGTTAATTTAAAAGGCTTCTAAAATGATTAATTTAACTATGCAGCGATACAACATTGCTCTGATACCAGAGAATAAAACTTACTATGAAAGTTTGTCTAAAAAATATTATAAAATTTCAGAATATAAAGTCGGTCAAACTTCTATTCCTCATATAACCATTGCCCAGTTCTACGAAGATAGGGAATCTGTGGTGAGAGAAATATATAGTCAAGTCTACAGTTTGGCAAATACCTATAAAGAAGTTGTAATACATTTAACCACATCAATATATAAATTTGAAGAGCAATTTACATGGCTAGAATTAAGATTGGCTGACCCTGAATTTTGTAATATTTTACATAGAAAAATAGTAAACATATTAGACAGCTTTGATATTAAATGTCTTAATACCCCCTTTATGCCCCATTTAACTATTGCAAAAATTATTACAGACAAAGAAATAATAGAAAATTTCTCACAACTTAAAATAGACCAAAGCGATAATTTTACATTATTTATGGGACATTCTGATTCTATAGGTCAGTTTACTTCAGTTTTATAAACAGTATAAAATGTAACTTTTGTCTATTTGGATATTGATGCAGGTACCGCCTTCCCGGCCCATTCACATATGTATGAGCAAACAGTTAATATAATCTTTGGCGAATTTAACTTTATGATTGATGATGAAAATAAGTTAATGCTGCTCGGTGATGCGGCCGTTATTGTTCAGAATATTACTCATTCTGGATATGCCAAAACGGATGGTAGGCTTATTGATGTACTTTTTCCGATTGGAGATGACTATGTTGAAAGAGATTCTAAATAGATTCTATAACTATAAAGTAACTTCTTTATATTTCTGCCACTACTCAATAAAATAATTTTCAGCTAGAAATTTTGGCAAAATTCTGGATTAAGTTTGGATAATTTATGGTAGAATAAGGCAAATTCTTTTTATTAAAGTAAAATATCATGAACATCAACAATAGGCTATTTAAAAGCATACCATCAAAAGATTTCATGCATTTCTATGAAAATGGTGTTTTTCATGGCAAAAAAGTTGTAGATTCATTGAAGTATCGAAATACAGATGTATCAATTGCTGCAAAAGTTCCAGAAAAATCAATTAGATATGATGAACGCATACCTGTTATTTTAAAAGAGCGGCTTGAAGAATGGGCTACAGCCATAAACCTTGTGGCTTCCTTCTTTCAGGATGCTAATAAGACTATGCTATGGTTCCAAACGCCTAACCCAGAATTAGGCGATATGAAACCAAGAGACATGATAATTCTAGGAAGGTTTTCCAAATTACTTAGTTTCATTCAAATAGCTTTAGAAGAAAATAAAAAGTGAGTTTTTGGCAAAGACGTATAAGAAAGCGTAGAAACAGGAAATCTGTAGTTTTCCTTCTTCAAAGAGCTACTCCAGAAAGTATTCAGCAAGCCAAAGAAGCGACAGCAAATTTAATAAATTATCACTGGAATTATTATTCAGAATTAGCCCAACAAAGAAAAATTTATAGAGATGAGTTATTGTTTGCATTACGGAATGCTGCAAAAAACAATTTTGTAATAGATGGCTGGCAAAGAAGCATAAAATTTAAATATTCTAACCATCCACTTTCTACAATTGGAAGTATAAGTTTTAATGGAGGCAGGTTTAATTCAGGAAATAGGATACATCCGGAAATCACGCCATTACATGCACTTTATCTGGCAGTTGATAAGGATACAGCCTTGCAAGAACAGCTGGGCCAAGGGGCTATAAATAGTGAATGTGCATTGAGTCCGCAAGAAATAGCTTTGACGAGTAAAGACTCAGTATCTACATTATGCATTTCTGGCAAAATTGATTCATTTATAGATTTACACGATAAGCAATCTTTAAGTGAATTTTTAGATGTTATAAAAAAGTTTACTGTTTCTAAAGAACTGCATAAAGAATCCCTAAGAGTTAATGAGCAAGCTCCTAATGTCATTAAAACCATGGATGCACTACTCTTTAGTTTGTTAGATCCAAATTGGAGATCACTACCATCTTGCTATGATATACCTGCAAATTCACAAATATTTGGACAATTAGTTTGCGATGCAGGGATACAAGCTATTTTATATCCTTCAAAATTGAGCAAGAAACCTTGTCTAGTTATATTTCCCCAAAATATTGCAAATACAGATAATTATATAAAATTAGATGGTGATATACCTGCAAATGTAATAATAACTCATCTAAATAGCCAAAACTGGAAATTATCTCGTCTTAGCTATGAGGATATAATTGAGATTAGAAAAGTTGATCAACCATTGCATTAACATTTCTCTACCATTTGTCATTCTTAACCAACCATTATTTAATGAAAATTCAATGAGTTTGCATATGAATTCTTATGATTTAGTTTGACCGCAGCCAACTCCTTAATACGGCAACTAGATATTTATGGCCTAAATTTATCGAAAAAAATTAGCCATGGATATCCATGGCTAATTCATATTACTTTAATACTCTCTGCTAGTTTTGGTGTTTTTCTCTATCTTTTCCAGATTTTGTATGAGTTATGCCGTATACTAAAAGACCCAGTGATCCCAGAATTACCAAATTGAAAATCAATTGCTGAAAGAATGTCATTATGGTGCTCCTGTATCAATTTTTGTCAGAAGGTAAATTGCCAGGTATTGACAAAAGAACCAACTAGGTAAAATAAAAAATAAACTGTAGAGTTTGTTATTTGAGCTAATTAAATAGTTTATACCACCCATTGCCCAAGCAGCCAGTTTTAGCTGATCTACAATTGATTTAAGTACATATTAGCCTTAATTGCCAGCCCGAGGCTGGCAATTATTAATCTATGCATTAGATGCAAATTAGCCCGGTTTCCTGTTCAAAATATGCAACTAGGTCATGTTCATTAACATTATCAAGTTGCTTAATAGTTATTTTTCGCAACTATTAATAAATTCCATCCTATAATTGTCAGTAGCCATATTATAGGTTATCAAGACTCTATCAATGCCATTTTTAGTTGCTAAATTTTTAGCCATTATACATTCCAGAACCAATTGCTGCTCCTCATTTAGGAAGTACCTGACCTGCATATTCCTCTTAGCTAATAACCTCACTCCACCTAGTTTAGTAAAAATAGTTAATACGATTTTAGTAATTTTATCCATGATTGTTTACCTCTATAATATTCATTTTAGTTACAAATTAAATATGTAAAAATTAAAGCGGGTATAAACCCGCTTTAATTAACCTATTAAAGATCCTGCATATTTTTCCAAACGCTGCCTAATCTTAGCATCAGGAATACACGGTAAAACCGTATCCCATTCCGCTAGGCTCCAAGTTAACTGGCACCATTTACACTCTACCTCTGGTAAAAGCCCGACAACACTATTTTTAACTCCAATCAACTTAAAATTAACTGAAGCTTTACCATTCCAGAAAACTCTACTTTTGCCACCAGCATCCGGCAAGCGGTTACCATGATGACAATCTAGGTTAACTAATAAACCTGAAGGATGAGTTAATTGAATAATCCCTGTATCATCAGAGTCAGTTAATAAATTAAAATTTATCAGTTCAACCCCTCGATCGAAGTTACCATATTCGCCTATAGGTATATGATCTTCGTCAGGGTAGGGCAACCTGAAGATTAAATTCAGCTCTTTTGCCGGATCTAATGAGTACTTATCTTTTAGTACATCATTCCGGTTTTCATATCTTAAATAATACATCCGGTTACAAGTACCAATTTTTACTTCCACACGGTCAACTTTTCGAATTGCATATTCACCCATTTTTACACCTCGTAAAAACAGCGGTGTATAATAACCACCGCTAGAATTATTTATTAGACGATAGTTCCATAGCATCAGTTAGCGGTAGTACAAATACCGCTAACACCAGCACAGCCTCTTCGGCTATAAGAACATCAATAAACTTCATAATGAAAATCTCCATTACTTAAATAAAAATTAGCCGGTACGCCCCCGTTTAAACCCGCGTCATTTGCCAAAAAAACCAAGCTGTTAAAGAACGTTAAATTGCCGCTAACCCGAACAACGGGAGGAGTTAGCAGTCAGAACCTGGGGCAGAAAACCGCCAAACTGATTTTTTCCCCGCAGTGGGTACTGACGCCGTTCCCATGACATAGCTAAAACCTGTAAGCAGGTCTGCCACAGTCAAGGGCATAATTCATAAAATTATTAAAAAGTTTTTGTGAGGGACGAGGAAAAAGTTTTTAAAGTGCCGGCGCAAAAACCGGTGCGGCGGTT